>Ga0302181_10000377_pt1 | contig 37424 bp, 30 predicted proteins | sample I_Palsa_E3_3_FD_198786 | JGI IMG/M metagenome (GOLD analysis project Ga0302181, IMG submission 198786) | Peat permafrost microbial communities from Stordalen Mire near Abisko, Sweden - I_Palsa_E3_3 | ecosystem: Environmental > Terrestrial > Soil > Palsa > Peat permafrost | place: Sweden...
GTGCTCGCGGGGCGGGTGCTCGCGCGCGCCGGCTTCCTGCGCATGGTCTCGCCCGAGCGGGTGCTGTTGATCGGCACGGGCCATGCCAGCGGCGCGTTGATCGAGAAGATGCGCGCCAAGGCGAGCCTGCGCCTGCAGCCGATCGGGATGGTCAGCTGCGACGAGAGCACCGGAGCGGTGGTTGCGCTGCCGCGGCTCGGCCGGCTGGAGGAGGTCGACCTGCCCAGCCTGATGGCCGAGCATCGTGTGACACGGGTCGTCGTCGCGGACGTCGAGCTCGAGCGCGAGCGACTCCTGGGTGTGGTGCGCGACTGCCGGACCGTGTCGGTCAAGGTCAGCCTGCTGCCGTTGACGTTCAGCGCGCTGGGCCCGGCAGTCGAGGTGGACGATGTGCAGGGGATCACCGTGCTGGGGATCAACCCGCTGGTGCTCTCGCGCTCTTCGCGAATGGCAAAGCGCGGTCTCGACCTCGCCGGTGCCGGGCTGCTGAGCGTGCTCGCGCTGCCGCCGCTGCTGGTGCTGGCGGTGGCGATCAAGCTCGACTCGCCCGGTCCCGTGTTCTTTCGACAGGAGCGCATCGGACAGGCCGGCAGGCGCTTCCGGCTGGTGAAGCTGCGCACGATGGCCCTCGACGCCGAAGCGCGACGAGCGGAGCTGCTGGCGCAGAGCAAGGACCCGGGCTGGCTGCACCTCGAGCACGACCCGCGGATCACGCGCGTCGGGCGGCTGTTACGGCTGAGCAGCCTCGACGAGCTGCCGCAGCTGTGGAATGTGCTGCTGGGCGATATGAGCCTCGTCGGACCCCGCCCGCTCGTCGCCGAGGAGGACCTGATGGTCAACGGCTGGGCGCGCGGGCGCCTGGACCTGACACCGGGAATCACGGGGCTGTGGCAGGTTCTCGGCCGCACCAGCATCCCCTTCGAGGAGATGGTCAAGCTGGACTACCTGTACGTGACGAACTGGTCGCTCTGGGGAGACGTGCGGCTGATCCTGCGCACACTGCCGGTGGTGCTGCGGCGAAGCGGGGCCAATTGAGGCGCGATGGGTTCAGGTGCCTCCATGCTCAGCCGGGTCCGGTCGGTGCCTGGCAACACCGCGGCGATGCTCGTCGCGCGCATGCTCACGACGCTCTCCCAGGCCGCCGCCTTCGCGCTGGTCGAGAAAGCCTATGGAACGCAGACGCTCGATCGCTACGCCGTAGCGTTCGCGGCGGCCACCTTCGTCGGCCTGTCGCTCGACTTCGGCACGAGCACGTGGGCCACGCGAGAGCTCGCTCTGCGACAGCCGGTCTACGCCTGCCTGCGCGCCCGATTGCCGATGCTCAGCCTCGTCGCGCTCGGCCTTGCCGTCGGCGTCGTCACGCACGACCTCGACATTGCCGAGGCGCTGGAGATCGTCGCGATGGGCGCCGTGCTGGCCGCCAGTTATCTGGCGAAGGGCCTGTTCATGGGACGCAGGATGCACGAGCGGGAGGCGGTCTTCGCCGCCCTGGAGAGCTGTCTGATGATCTTGCTCCTGGCAGGTTCATATCTGAAGGTTCTGCCCCACCTTTCGCCGCTGCTCTATACGTCGATGGCCTATGCGGCCGGCGCGTTGGGCAGATGGCTGACGATGCCCGCGGAGCTCCGGCCGTCTCGGGGAGCCGACGGAGTCAGTTGGTGGTTCAGGACGATGACTCCCTACGGCGCACAGAACATGGTGATGATGGCCTCGACCCAGCTCGATGTGGTGCTGCTCGCCGCGTTGTGGCTGATGCCGGTACCGGGAGGCGTGGCCGCATACGCGCTGGCGATGCGCGTCTACTACGCGGCGCCGATGCCGCTCGACGCGCTGAGCTCGGCGCTGCTGCCGCGATTTGTGGAGCGCCCGGGCCGACACCGCCGCACGGCGATCGTCGGCACCGTGCTCGGCACGCTGATCGCGGCCTCCTCAGCCGCCCTGTTTGCCTGGATCGCGCCTCTGTTCGGCTACGGCGAAGCGATCGTGCACCAGCTGCGCGTCTCCCTGTTGATTCTGTCTTTCTCGTTCTTGGCTCGCTGCCTGGCCTATGTGCTCGGTGCGCTGGTGACGGCCCAGGGCAGGCAGCGGACGCGTCTGTTCAGCGCGACGGGCAGCCTGACGGTGATGGTCACGCTCGACCTGATTTTGATCCCGCACCATGGGCTGGTTGGCGCCTCATGGGCGATGGTCGCCGCCGATTGGGTCCAGATCGTGGGATATGCAGTGGGTGTTTGGCGGATCAATGTGTCCGCTCGTCGTGCGATCCCGCAGGGGCTCTAGGGAGATTGTGAGTACTGCAATGCGGATCCCCCTGACCCATATGTCATCGGATTGCAACAAGGGCGACTACGCGATCCTGAGTGCGACCGTCGACGCCCTGCGCGACGCCGCGCCGGGCGCGGTCATCACGGCGGTGTCGGCTGAGCTGCCGCACACAGCTCTCGATCTCCTGGCGGACACCCGCCTGACGAGGGCGCTGGGATGCGAGATCGTGGGCACCCCGGTGCCATCGCTGCGGGCATTCGACGGCGCTCGTGGGCGGTGGGTGCTCAGCCTGATCCGGGCGGAGCTACTGATCTGGGCCAAGCGTGTGATCGGCGATCGAGCGCTGATGCTCGTCTCACGCGAGGATCGAGAGTTCTTTCGCACGCTCGCCGACGCCGATGTCGTGGTGGCGAAGGGCGGGTCCTATCTGCATTCGCGCGGAGGCTTCGGCGAGGTGATCTATCTGTGGCGCATGCTCTACCCCCTGCGGATCGCCCATGCCTACCGTCGCAGGACGGTGCTGTTCGGGGTTTCCTTCGGGGAGCGCTACTCAATCTTGACGAAGACGATGATCCGCACGGCGCTGCGATCACGGGCGCAGATATACGTCCGCGAGCCGTTGTCGCTCGCATTTGCGCAGTCTGAGCTGGGCATCGACGGTGCGCACCTCCATCTGATTCCAGACGTAGCTTTTCTGACGGTCAACGAGACACTAAAGAGACCGCCCGGCGATAACTTGAGAATTGGCGTGACCGTCCGCTTCAGCCGTTTCCCGGACGCGTCTCCCGCACTGGCGCTCGAGCGCTACAAGCAGGCACTCCAGTGCGTCCTCGGAGACCTTCTCCAGGCTCATCCGCGTGCACGGATCATCTTCATCCCGCAGGTCCTCGAGGACATCCCACTTGCCCGCGATATAGCCGCCGGACTGGAATGCCCCGATCGAGTCGAGGCGATCGACGCAGACCTGTCGTTGGATGAGCTATTGGCTTTATACGCTCAGCTCGATGTCCTGATCGGGACGAGGCTGCACTCGATCATTCTTGCGGCTGTTACCGGGATTCCCTTTGTGCACATCGTGGTTGAGCGCTCCAAGAGCTACGGCACACTGGAGATGCTGGGTATGGAGGGCGCCGGTGTGCCTTACGACGGGATCACCGATAGCGCCCTGATGCGCGCCGCGGAGCACGCGATCGCGAACCGGGATGAGATCTCTGAGCGGCTACGGGTCCGCGTGGAAGAGCATCGCTCGACCCTGAAACAGATCCTCGCGAACTATTTGGAGCCGATCGCGGGGGTCTCTCAGTCGGACGGCGAGCGCGTGGATTTGGCAAGGGCGGCGTGATGAGCGCGAATGGTAAGCGCGCCACGACTAGCACAAACGCAAGGCTGTGCCTGATCACACATGCTCGCTTTCCGATCGGCGAGCCGCGGGCCGAGCGGGCGGCGCGGGCCGCGGCCGGCGACGGCTACCGGGTCGATGTGATCGCGCTGCGGGGGATGGGTGAGAGCGCGCACGAGCGCCTCGACGGGATCACCGTTTGGCGTCTGCCGATACGCCATCGTCGCGGCGCGCCGATCGCGATGATGGCGCTCGAGTACTGCTCGTTTACGATCCTCGCCGGCCTCTGGACGCTCGCCCTGCGCGCGCGCGGCAAGATCGCCGTCGTGGAGGTGCACTCGCCTCCCGAGTTCCTGATCCTGGCCGGCCTGTTGCCGAAGCTGCTGGGCGCTCGGCTGCTGCTCGACGTGCGCGATCTCTCCTCGCATCTGTGGGAGGCCCGCTTCGGCGCTTCGCAAAGAAGGAACGCGATCGTGGTTGCCCTACTGCGAAGGCTCGAGCGGGTGGCGTGCGCGCTGGCGGACGCGGTGCTCACCGTCCACGACCCCTACAAGGCGCAGCTGGCCGCCCGCGGCGCCGAGGAGCGGCGGATCGCGATCGTCATGAATACCCCCGAGGAGGCGCTGATCACGGGGGTGAGGCGTTCGTCCGCGCGGTCGGACGAGGGCGAGTTCACCGTCGCCTATCACGGCACGATCACGCGCTGGTACGGGGTCGATCTGCTCGTCCGGGCGATCGGCCTGCTGCGCGCGCAGGAGCGTCGCGTGCGCGCGGTGATCCTGGGCGAGGGGGATCAGCTCGAGACTGTGCGCGAGCTGGCCGCGGAGCTGGGGGTGGCTGACTCGGTCACCTTCTCCAATCGGTACCTGCCGATCGAAGAGGCCCTCAAGGCCGTCGCCGCGACCGACTGCGGGGTCATCTCCAATCGGCCGTCTGAGATCAATCGGTTCATTCTTCCCAACAAGCTGTTCGAGTACGTCGCGCTTGGAATCCCGGTCGTGAGCGCCCGGCTGGAGACAGTCGCCGCCCACTTCGATGATGAGGACCTCACGTTCTGCCGGCCCGGGGATCCCGAGTCGCTGGCCGGAGCTATCGCATGGGTGATGGATGAGCGTGTGGCGGCGATGCAGAAGAGCATCCGGGCGCAGGCACGCGCCGAGCTGTATCGCTGGGACACGAGCCGCATCAGATATCTGGACGTCCTTCAAGGCCTGCAGACGGGGCGCCTCGGCCAGCACGCATAGGGCTATGTCACAGTCAAAGTCAACCCATACAGTTGCTCTGCGCCGCCCGGCGCCCACGTCGTTCTTCAAGCAGGAATCGGCCGCGCTCGCGGCGATGCTGGCTGCCCTGGCGATCGCGATCGGCGCCGGCGTCGCGGTGGCCCCGCTGCCGACGTTGATCGGGGTGGTGGCGCTAAGTCTGCTGGCGACGCTCACCCTTGCGGGCGCTAGCCGTCGGCTCGTGCTGAGTATTGGCGTGCTGGCCATCGTACCGATAATCAGCGGCCTGGCCTCCTACGGACAGTTGCATCCGCACGATCTGAAGCTGTTGAGCGACGCGGTGTTGTTGACAGGCTTTGTCCCGCTCGTGCAGGCCGTGTCGGGGATGCGCAGGGAGATAAAGGACCTGGCGTTGCTGATCCTCGTTTTGATGGTCCTCGGGGAGTTGGTCGGGGCCATTTACTCGCACGGGGGACTGGGGCTGGCCGTGCCCGCGGTGTGGCAGGACCTGCGCTGGCCCGGAGCGATCGGCTGGGGCCTGTACCTGGGCAGTCGTCTGACGGCGACGCAACGCGTCAGATGGGCTTACCGTCTGTTGGTCGGGTGGAACATCTGCCAGGCCGTCGTCGCGGTGGGCCAGATCGCCCTGGGCGAGGGCACGGGAACGCGATTCTCCCTGCCCGTCGTGAGCGGAGCCTTTGGACATCCGACCCTGGGGTCGATCGTCGGCACGATCCTCCTCTGCCTGATGCTTAGCGACGCGCTGTCACCCACTCGCTTTCTCTCGCGCCGACAGCTGATCTGCGGTGGGGTCCTCGCGCTATTCGTGGTGGTCATCAGCACGCGGCTGAAGCCCCTGCTTGCGGTGGGCGGACTGCTCGTGTTCATATCGTCGGTCCGCCTGCTGCGCGGTAGGTGGCTCAGCGCGGCTGTCGCTGTGGCAATCCCGGTTATCTTTTTCTTGGGGCTTCCGTTCACGAGTGGGCTGACCGCGACCAACGCGGAATCCGGCAGCGGTCTGGTCGGCAATGTCGCAGGCCACGCGGGGCCGCGGACGAGTCTCTTGGGCGGTGCAGAGAAGTTGGCGGATGACAGGTTTCCCTTCGGCTGGGGCCTCGGCACCTTTGGATCGAACATCGACCCAAGCGCTGAAGACAGCGCCTTCGGCGACGCCGGCTTGGATACCACCTTTGGATTCTCCGACGCTCAGCCGGCGTTCAGATACGACAGCCTGATGGCGCATGTGCTCGGCGAGCGCGGCTGGGCAGGCCTCGCGCTCTGGGTGGCTGCGTTTGTCGCGGCCCTTGTGCTGATGGTGATGATCTCGCCCAGGTACCTGTTTCCGGCCGGAGCGATGGCGGCCGCCCTCACGTTGACACCGATCTCGCCGTCGATGCAGGATCCGACGATCGCGCTTTTGATCTTCCTCCCGGTTGGCCTGTGCATCGCGCCGGCGAGCAAGCTCCGGCTGGGACGACTCAGATGAAGATCCTGACCGTCACCAATATGTATCCGTTTGCGGGTGAGCGCTATTACGGCAGCTTCGTGCGAGAACACGTCGAGGCGCTCGTGGGGGATGGTGTCGAGGTCGATGTCGTTTTCGTTAATCCGCGGGAGGGCAAGCTGAAGTATCTGACCGAGATGCCCCGGCTTGCGAGGGCAATGCGCGCGGGACACTATGACGTCCTGCACGCCCAGCACAGTTACTGCGCCGTGCAGACAGCCGGGCTTCGCAGCTTCCTTGGGGTCGACACGCCGCTACTGTTCACGATCCACGAGGGCGAGGCCTACAGCTCATCTAGGGCAGGCAGAAGCACGACCCTGACCAAACGGCTGGCTTACTGGAAGCGTTTGAAGCGGCTGGCCCTGGATCTGAGCGACCATGTCGTCACGGTGGACGAGCGACTGCTTGCGGTGCTTGATTACCGGGGCCCGTACAGCGTAATCGCGCCCGCGGTCGACACAGAGCTGTTTCGGCCGATGGATCGAGTGGAGTGTCGTCGACGGCTGGGCCTGCCGGTCGAGGAGGAGATCCTATTCTTTCCGGCGAGCGCCGCTCGGCCCGAGAAGGGCGCCGATGTGTTCAAGATGGCACTCGCGTGCCTGGACCGGAAGGTGCACGTGGTGTACGGCGGTCAGATTGAGCGCGCCGAGATGCCCTTGTATATGAACGCCGCCGAAGTGGTGGTGCAGACATCTCACTTCGAGGCGTCGCCGATGGTCGTCAAGGAGGCGATGGCCTGCGACACGCCGGTGGTGTCGACGGACGTTGGAGATGTCAGCGCTTTGTTCGGAGTGGCGCCCGGTTGCTTTTGCACCGATCGAGATCCGCAAAGGATCGCGGCGGCGCTCCGGCAGGCACTGGAGTTGAGGGGCCCGGTGGGTGCCCGGGAGCGAGTGCTGGCCAGCGGTCTGTCCCCGACCTCAGTGGCGGGGCGCTATCGGAAGGTGTATCGCGAGATGTCACGCGCCAATCGGCCAGATATAGCTGAAGAAAGTAATGAATTGCCTGTGGATTCCGATCAGAAGAGTGTCGTCGGCTGTGGAGAGGGCAACTGAATGGACACCGAGCAGACAAATCTGAGCCTCGAGCAGGTCGCGGGTGTCCTGCGCCGCCGCGCACCATGGATCCTGCTCTGCGCCGTGCTGGTTACCGCCGCGGCGTACGGTTTTTCCAAGCACCAGACCAAGCAATACACCGCAACGGCCTCGCTCGTGTTCAGCAACAACCAACTCGGCCAGCAGGTCGCCGGGCTCGCCGTAGCGAGCAGCACCAGCCAGCAGGCTCAGGAGAACACGAACCTGAAGCTCGTCAAGCTCGGCGACATGGCGGCGAAGACCGCCGCGGTGCTCGGGCTGGGATTGACCAAGCAGAAGGTAAGCGCCAATCTGAGTGTAAGCGGAGAAGGCGAATCGAACATCGTCAACGTGTCCGCAACCGCGACCTCGCCTGAGCTGGCGGCCAGCATTGCGAACACCTACAGCAAACTGTTCGTCACCGAGCAGCAGAACAGTAACCACGCCTACTACGCCTCTGCCTTGGCGCTCGTCAACAGGCAGCTGGCGGTGCTCTCCCCACAGCAGCGCGCCGGCACAGCGGGGCTGGCGCTGGAGGATCGCGCGCAGTCACTGGGGACGCTCGCCGAACTGCGCAACGGCAACGTCCAGGTCGCGCAGACCGCAACCGTCCCGAGCACGCCCTCCTCGCCGATGGTCTCGCGGAACGCATTCCTCGGCGCCGTCGTCGGCCTACTGCTCGGGCTCGTCGTCGCGTTCCTGCTCGAGCGCTTTGACCGGCGCATCAGGGAGCCGAAGGATCTGGAGACGATCTACGGTCTGCCGCTGCTCGGGGTCGTCCCCGAGAGCGCTGCGCTGTCTCGTTCGACAAGAGGCAAGAAGAACGTCAGAGAGGCCCTGCCAGCGAGCGAGGCCGAGGCGTTTCATCTGATCCGAGCGCACCTACGCTACTTCAACGTCGATCGCGAGCTGCGCACGCTGCTGGTCGCGTCGGCCGCCCCGGGCGATGGGAAGACGACCGTCGCTCGTCACCTGGCGAGCGCGGCGGCGAGGATGGGCTCGCGGGTGCTGCTGGTGGAGGCCGATCTGCGACGGCCGACGGTCGCTCAACAGCTCGATATCCGCTCGGGCCCGGGCATATCGGACGTGCTGATCGGCGCTGTGGTGCTCAGCGAGGCGACGCAGACCGTCGACCTCGACTCCCCGTCCGCGAACGGAGGTGGAGCGCGGACGAACGGCGCTGGCGGGCGCACGCTCGACGTGCTGGTCGCCGGCGCGGCGCTGCCGCCGAACCCGGGGGAGCTGATCGAGAGCCACGCGATGGAAAGCCTGCTCGAGCAGGTGAAGTCCACTTATGACCTGGTCGTGATCGACACGCCGCCGCTGACCGCCGTCTCCGATGCGTTCCCGTTGCTACGCAAGGTCGACGGCGTGATCATCGTGGGCCGGGTGGGACGCAATCGCCGCGATGTCGCCGAGCGCCTGCACGAGACCCTCACGGGCGCCGGCGCCCCGTTGCTGGGCGTGGTCGCGAACGGCTTCAAGTCGGGCCGGCTCGGCTCCTACGGCTACGCGTATGACTACGCGACGGATGGGGCGGTGCACCCTGCGACGCCAACCCCGGCCGCGGCGGCGTCGTCCAACGGCTCTGTCCCGCCCGATCAGCCGATCCCCGCCGTCAAGGCCTGAACCCGGCTTTGTCAGTTGCGCCGGTGAGTGACGTCGTGGCGATCGCGGCGGACGCGCCCGTTATGGGCGATACACCGACGAGCGAGGACGCGCCCGGCACGCCGCGGGCGGGGGGATTCGCCGTCACGGCTCTGATGCTCCTGCCGGGCGCCCTGATCGTCTTCATGGGGTTCAACGCCGGCGGTTACTTCCCGGCGACGCCCGCCGTCGCCGCGCTGGTGCTCACGCAGGTCCTGCTCGTACGGATCATGCAGTCGCGCCGGCCGTTCGAGGGGCTGGCGCCCGCCACGCTCGTCGCGATCGCGGCGCTTGGGCTGTACACGCTGCTGACGCTCGTGTCCGCGTCCTGGTCGCACTCGATGAGCCGGGCGCTGATCGAGTTCGACCGCGCCTGGCTGTACCTGCTGATCCTCGTCCTGTTCGGGACGGTGCGCGCGAGCGCGCAGGACCTGCGCTGGCTAATCAGAGGCCTCGTGATCGGCGCGTCCGTCGTGTGCCTGGCGGGCCTGATCAGCCGCGTGCTGCCCAACGTCCTGCACACCGCACCCGACGTCGCCAACGAGCGGCTGAGCTACCCGGTCACGTACTGGAACACGCTCGGGCTGCTGGCCACGATCGGCATCGTGCTGGCGTTTCACCTCACCTGCTCGCTGCGCGAACGACGCCTCGTCCGCGTCCTCGCGGCGGCCGTCATCCCGCTGCTCGCCGCGACGCTGTTCTTCACCTTCTCGCGCGGGGCGATCGCCGCGGGGGTCGTCGGCCTGGTCGTCTACATGCTCGTGGCCCGCCCGAGCGGACTGCTCAGCGGCGTGCTCGCGACGGCTCCGGCCAGCGCGGCGCTGATCGTGATCGCCTATCACGCCAACCTGCTGGACACGGTCGACCCGACCACGCCGGCGGCGGTGTCCCAAGGCCATCATGTCGCGCTCGCGGCCGGCATCTGCGCGTCCGCGTGCGCCGCTCTGCGCCTGTTCTTCGCGCTCGGCCTGGATCCCCGTCTGCGTGGCGCCACGAGCAGGGCGCAGATGAGCCACCGGGCGAGGCTCGCCGCGGTTACGGGCGCCCTCACAGCGGTCTTGGTCCTCGCCCTCGCGCTCGGCGTCCCCCGCAGCGTCGAACACGACTGGCACCGGTTCATCAGCGGCGCCACTCCCCACGGCAACGCGAGCGACCTGCGCCAGCGGTTGACCGACCCCTCCAACAACGGGCGGACCGATCTGTGGCGGGTCGCGTTGCACGGCTTCTCGGCGTCGCCGCTGCACGGCTACGGGGCGGGGATGTACCAGACCCTGTGGGATCGCAACCGGCCCGCCTTCGTCTACACGATCAACGCCCACAGCCTGTACCTGCAGGCGATGGCCGAGTTCGGGGTCCCGGGCCTGGCGCTGCTGCTGATCGCGATCTTCGCCGTCCTCTACGGGCTGGGCAGGCGTGCGCGCGGCCCGCAGCGCTCGATCTACGGCGCGCTGCTCGCCGTCGGCGTGGTCTGGGCGCTGCGCGCCGGCGTGGACTGGGACTGGGAGATGCCCGTCGTCACGCTCGGGTTCTTCGCCTGCGCGGGCGCCGCCCTGAGCCCGCGCAAGGGCTCCGGGCCCGGTTGGGTGCCGGGCTACAACAGCCGCATGATCCTCGGCCTGCTGTGCCTCGTCACGCTCGTGACGCCCGTGCTGATCATCGGCTCGCAGGCCCGCCTCGAAGACGCCGAGCACGCGCTGTACGCCTCTGACTGCGCCAAGGCCAGTTCCTCGGCGCTGTCGTCGATCGGATGGCTCGACGTACGTCCAGAACCGTATGAGATCCTCGGCTTCTGCGACATCAAGCGTGGCCTGCCACGGCTCGGAGTCGCCGCGATGCAGCAGGCAGTGCGCCGCGACCCCGGCAGCTGGGAGACCTACTACACGCTCGCGATCGCGCAGGGAGCCGCCGGCATCGACCCGCGGCCGGCCGCCGAGCGGGCGCTGCGGATGAATCCGCTGGAGCCGCTGACCAGACAGGCGGTCAAGATGCTCGGCGGGTCGAGCCCAACCGAGTGGGTGAAGCGGGCCCCCGCGGCGCGCGCGGCGGCACTAGCCAGCAAGGATCTCTCGATCGTCCCGTCGTAGGCGTCGATCAATCCATCGCCTTACGCAGCTTGCGCAGGGCGCGATACACACGCCCCTCGACGGTGGTAAGCCTCTCACCCGTCAGCTTGGCGATCTCCGGTACGGTCAGATCGGCCCCGAAGCGCAGCGCGATCGCCTCGCGCTCCTCGTCGCTCAGGCAGGAAAGGCCCCTGCCCACGAGGTCACGGTCGGTGACCTCCTCGATCCCGCCGGCCGATCCGGCCACCGTCGCCACCGCGACGCGCTCGAGCGCCCTACTCTCGGTGGACCGTCGCCGGATCTGATCGCGCAGGCGGTTCAGCGCGATCGCATACAGCCAGGTCTTCTCGCTCGCCTTGCGGCGATCAAAGCGGCGGCGGGCGCGCAGGGCGCGCTCGAAGGTGTCCGCGAGAAGGTCTTCGGCCAGCACGCGGTCGCCGGTGCGGTAGCTGAGAAAGGCGTACAGAGCCTGAGCATGCTCGGCGTAGAGCCGCTCGAAGGCCTCGTCGCGCATGGGACTCATCGATGTCCCCTATCGGCATTCTGTGCCGACGGACAACCTTTCGGTCAGGAATCTGGCCTTTCGTGCGTGCTGCCTTGCACGCTGTCAGGAATCCGGCCCTTCGTGCGTACCAGTACGTATGAGCCCTTCACACGGAGAAGAACGCTTTGCGGATGACCTTCAGCAGGTCGCTGAGGTGCTTCGCGACCAGCGTGCGACGCTCGACCCCGTTGCGCTCGATGCAGTCAAGCTGCGCGCGATGAGCAGGGCGCGCCGGTCCACGTCCTCAGGACAGAAGGGATTCTTCATGCGTTCACGTCTGGCGACGGTCCTCACAATCGCATTCCTCAGCCTCGGCACCGGCGGCGCGCTGGCGCTGAGCGACGGCCATGACTTCGGGCTCGGCGGCCACAATGCACAAAGCGCCAGCGCCAATCAGTACGGCGGCGCGCCGGTGACGACTCCGTCGGTGCCAGCGCCGCCGGTGACGACTCCGCCGGTGCCAGCTCCGCCGGCGAGGACCCCGCCAGCGTCACAGTTCCAGCCTACCGCGGCATCGGCGAAGCTCTCGACGCAGGGCGCGGCCACGATTCACTGCTCGGTCGCTTGCCAGATCGTGGTACGCGCCAGCCGTGGGTCGCACCGCGTCCGCCTGGCCAAGACGCTCGGCGCGTCGGGCACGGCCACTGTTCGGCTGTCCAAGAGCGCGCTCCGTCGCCTCGGTAGAGGGCGAGTCGTGTTGATCGTCGAAGTCGACGGCAAGCAGGTCGCGAAGCGCACGGTGCAGGTTTCCTAGCACGGCGTCGAGGTCTCCGAGCGCGGCGTCGTTGCTGCCGCGGCCTACTGGGGCCGCGGCAGCCGCGTCGCCCGGCAGATCGGCGGAACGTTCGATTCGTCGGTGAACACGGGCGCCATGACGCTGCCCGGGACCAACGAGTGGGGATGGCCGAGCAGGTGGCCCATCTCGTGGGTCACCGTCAGGCAGAACATGTTCCAGTCTTCTTCCGCGGCCGTCCGCGTTGGCCACCGCCAAGCAGCAAGGGAGATCGTGCATTGCGTGTAGGTGCCGGCCGGCGCTTCGAGGTCGTTCGGCCCGAGCGAGGAGTTGAACGTGACCCAGCCGTCAGTCGAGGGGCTCAGGCCGGGAGCCAGGGGACTGTAGGCGAGGACCGTGATCTGACCACCGCAGGGCACCGCGCTCCAGTAGCGCTCTGCGACGGCGACTGCAAGCACCACAGGATCGGGGCCGGCGAGCTTGGCGGGCGCCACCCGCCGGGCCGAGGCGTGCCGGTGCGTGGTGCTCGAGGCGTGAGGATGGTGAGGCCGGCGGCCGTGAGCGCCGGCCGACGCGGGCAGGAGAAGCGCCGTTGCGAGGATGACAGCGAGCAGGAGACGGGCCATACCTGCATGCTCGGGCGAGCCGCCGCCTCGTTCTTCCTCTCGCGAGGGTGATCTTGGGAGGAGCAACGGGGGAAGCGAAGGGTGAGGCGAGGCTCACCCTTCCTCTGCGTTCTGCCGATGAGGGCGTACGTACTCACCCGCGCCTGACCACCTGTCGCCTGGATCACACATGCCGCAGACCCCCGTCACCGTCGTCCTCGCCCGCTTCGACGATCTGCTGGCCAGAGGACTGCGCGAGTTGATCGAGAGCGATCCGAGTCTTGCGATCCTCGCCGCCGACGTGGAGCACAGGCGCATCCCTGTCGTCCTACGCGCCCACCGTCCAGACGTAGCGATCCTCGACGTCGGCGCCCTGACCAAGATGGCCGAGGTGCGGGAGCTCAGCGGGCTATATCCCGCCACGCGAATGATCCTGCTCGCAGAGGACCCCTCGATGACCGAGTCTGCCCAGCTGCTCGCGTTCGGCGCGAGCGCCTGCCTCGGCAGGGACACTCAGTCGCGCGACGTGCTGCACGCGATCCACCTCGCCTCACGGGGGCTTCAGGTGACTCCACGGGGAGCGCCCGATAAGCGCGGCAGATCGATCGCGGGAGGGCAGCTGTTGACACAGCGCGAGGCCGAAGTGCTTCCCCTGCTCCAGCAGGGACGCTCGAACGCTCAGATAGCCGTCGCCCTGCAGGTGGGCGTCGAGACGGTTCGCACCCACGCGCGCAACATCTACCGCAAGCTCGGCGTCTCATCCCGCCGCGAGCTCGCCGCGCCGCCCACACCTGATCCAAAGCAGAGGCCAGGCTGGGCCGCACGGTCGCCACGGCACCGGCCCGCATCGCTCCTGACGCGCCCGCGGCGGGGAGACGGCTCGCAACACAATTGACGGCGGCGCCCGTCAGCCCGAGCGGCCGCCCGGGATCGAGGCGGCGGCTGCACGTCGACCCAGAGAAGGCTTCGGTCGGGAATCTGGCCCCTCGTGCGTATAAGGCCACATGAACACTCCGCACAAAGAGGAACGCTGCTCGGATGACCTGCAAGAGGTCGCCGATGCGCTTCGCGACCGGCGTCCGACGCTAGAGCCGCTCGAGCTTGATCGAATCAAGCTGCGGGCGATGAGCGGTGCGAGCAGATCCACCTCCCGCAGATCTACCTCCCCAAGGAAGGGACTTTTTATGAGGTCACGCATGACGACGCTCCTTACCGTTGGATTCCTCACGCTGGGCACCGGCGGCGCGCTGGCGCTGTGCGGTGGGGGAGGCTTCGGCTTCGGTGGAGGGCATGGCGGCAGCGCCAGCTTCCACCAGTACCGCCCCGAATGCCCGAGCGGCTATGAATTCAGCGGCCACGGTTGCCGTAAAATTCCGCCTCCGAAATGCGGATATGGCTATGAATTCGTCGGTGGCCAATGCGTTCCGCCTCCGCCTCCGACGTGCCCGACCGGCTACGTAGTCAGCGGCCGGCGCTGCATCCCGATCCCGGTCCCGCACTGCCCGCGTGGCTACACCTATGAGGGTGGAAGCTGCCAGCGCGAACACGGCAATGGTGGTGGCGATGGCGGCAACGGGAACGGTGGCGGCGGTAAGGGCAACGGTGGCGGCTTCGGTGGCGGCGGCCAAGGTGGCGGCGGCTTTGGCGGCGGCTACGGCTTCGGCGGCTTCGGCGGCGGCCAAGGTGGCCCAGGTGGCGGCAAGGGCTACGGCGGTGGCGGCGGCTTCGGTGGCGGCTACGGTGGTGGCAAGGGCGGCCACGGTGGTCACCACGGCTAACGCCGAGACAGCAAACCGTGCATATGGAGAGGGCCCGCGATCGCGGGTCCTCTCTTTGCATAGGGTGGTGTGATGCGAAAGCTGGCTGCGCTGATCGTGTGGGGAGCGGTGCTGTTCGGTGTCGCGGGAGCCGTCGTCGCCCTGCGCAGCCGCGGGAGCGAGGAAGTCTTTGAATACGAGCAGTCGAGCTCGCTGACGCTCAAGCCGGTGACCGTGCTGAGCGCCGCTCATGTGGCGGCGGTCGTGGTCCAGGCCCCTGAGCCCGTGCCCGCCGCCGAGCGCACGCGCCCCGTGCACGTGAGCTGTCGCCCGGGGGGAGGGGGGACGCTCCGCAACCCCTGGTCGTGCACGATCCTCTACCGCTCCGGCACGCGGGCTTACTACCGGGTGCTCGTCGAACCCGATGGTCACTACACCGGCACCGGCAGCGGGATCATCACCGGCTGCTGCGTCGACGCTCCCACGCTCGACTGAAAAGCATCTAACCGTGGGCGGACGCCTGGGCGAGACGGTCGCTCGAGGATCGAAACGCAGACAGCGTGATTGAGCTACCTACATTGGATGCAGCCGGACCGGCAGCGTCTTGTGCTGGTTGGCGAACGGCGACTCGACGTAGGTTGGGCTGCCGGCGATCTCCATTTCGGGGTAACGCTCGAGCGTCTCGTCGATCAGGATCCGCAGCTCGAGGCGAGCGAGCGCGGTGCCCAGGCAGAAGTGCCGGCCGCCCGCACCGAACGCCTGGTGCTCGGCGTTACGCGTGATGTCGAAGCGGTCGGGGTCCTCATAGCGACTCTCGTCGCGGTTGGACGACGGATACCACATCACCACCTTCTCGCCCTCGCGGAGGGTCGTGCCGTGTAGTTCGGTGTCGCCGGTGGCCGTGCGGGCGAAGTGGGCAAATGCAGGGAACATACGCAGCGACTCCTCGACGACCGCGGGCACGAGCGACGGGTCCTCCAGGACCTTTTGTCGTTGATCGGGGTTTTCCATCAGAGCCCGCATCCCGCTGCAGTAGGTCGCCTTTGTGCTGTCGTTCCCGGCCGCCATCAACAGGAAGAACCCCATCACGATCTCATGGTCCTCGAGTCGCTCGCCGTCGATCTCAGCGTGCACGAGCACGCTCGTGAGGTCGTCGGTCGCCGAGGCACGTCGTTCTGCGATCAGCTTGGTGCAGCGCTCGAACACCTCAGGCACCTCGCGCTCCATCACGATCTGGGCGCCCTCAGGCGTCGCGTCCGGGTCGCCCGCTCCAACGATCACGTTGATGAGATTCGCCCAGATCTCGTCGTCCTCCGGTGGCAGGCCCATGAAGCTGCCGATGACCCGCGCCACCGAGGGCTGCGCCACGTCGTTGACCAGATCGCAGGTGTCGCGACCCTCCAGCCGGTCAAGAACATCGGTGGTGATCGCACGAATCGCGGCCTCGTGCTCGGCGATCCGCTTCGGCGTGAAGCCACGCTGGAAGAGCGCCTTGACCCGGTCGTGCTTGGGCGGATCCATGCCGATGAACATCGCCTGCTGAAGCTCCAGCGGCAAGATCGCGTTCTTCAAGGCGGCGAACCCGCCGAGTTCGGAGGAGAAGGTCTGCCAGTCGCGGCTGACCTCGAACACGTCATCGGCCGTTGTCACCGACCAGAAGCCATCCTCCTCGGGATACTCCGAGATGCCCTTCGACCAGTGAACCGGGCACTCCGAGCGCAGGCGCCGGAATAGCTCGAGCGGCGGCCCCTGCAGGAAGTTAGCGCGATCGGCGACACGCACCTCGTCAAGCGGCGTCTGATCCTGGCTTGTAGTACTCACGATCTCCCTCTTGCAGTGGTCGCGTGGCAGCGTCGCCCAGCATCCATGCGTGAGACTCAATTTACTCGATCAAGCGTCGAAACAGTAGTCGGTTTAGCCTTCCCCGTCTATCTATGTCCCCAAAGAACGCCTTGACGGATACCAGCCACACCCGATGGTCTGGTGACGGCTTTGGATTGGCCGTCGTGTCGGACTCTCCGCTGCTCGTCCCCGTTCGTTCGCCCAGGTGTGGAGAGCCTCTCGAGTTGATTCACGTCGCAGCAGAAACACTGAAGCAAGCCTGGCACGAACCCTCGGCTGAGGTGCTATGGCAAACCCGCTTCCCCGACGGCGCGCAGGTCACAGTCGAGCGCTCCGCCCAAGATGAGCATCGCGTTTGCTATGGCGATAGAGCCCTCTATGAGCTTTCCGCCGACCGGCGGCTCGTGCGCTGGGCGCTTGACGACGGCGAGGCGGCTAACCCCGCCGCCCAGCGGTTCCTGCTCGATACGGTCCTCTGGTGGACGGCTTTGGCCCGGGGGTTTGAGCTGCTGCACGCAAGCTCAGTACTGCTCGAGGGCCAGCTGATTGCGATCCTCGGTCCCACCGGGGCCGGCAAGACCAGCCTCGCGATCGAGCTCATGGGACGTGGAGCGACGCTCTTCTGCGACGACGTCCTAACCCTTCGCCGCAACCGCACCGGCGTCGTCGCCTATCCAGGCCCAGCGGTGATGAACGTCCCCGACGCGTCCCTTCACCTGACCCAAGGCTGGGCCACGCCGATCGCGCCCTTCGCCGACCAACACGAGACATGGATGGCCATCGAGCGCGCGGCCCGCACACCAGCGTCGCTATCCGCCGCGATCGTTATCGACCGAGCACCGCAGAACGACCTATCGATGCTCCATCTGCCCCAAAACCCACTCACCCTCATGCCATGGACGTGGGGCCTGACGAACATCGGCCCATCCGCCCGCAAGAGCTTTCAGGTCTTTGCCGACCTCGCCGAGCACATCCCCGCGTATCACCTCAGCGCCCCGACCGACATCCCACCCGCTGTAATCGCAGATCTGATCACAAGTACCTTGCAGATCAAATCAAAGGCAAACTGAGCAATGGTGGCGTGGCCGAAGTCTGATTTCCAGATTGACAGCGAGGCGTTTTCCCGATGTACTGCGGGGGTGCGTATGCGATCGACGCATCAGCGGCGCCTGAGAACTCATTGCGTCGTGTTCGCGCTCGGCGTACTTGCCGCCTTCTGTCTCTGGCCGCTTGCGTCGGCGAGCGCGACCAGCCCGGTGCCAAAGAGCACCGCTTCCCCCAACGGCCCCGTGCTGGCGATCGCGCAGTCGGGCAACACGATCTACCTCGGCGGCAACTTCTCCGAAGTGGGCACCCCGATAGGGACGTGGGCTTCGCTGTCGAGCTCATCGGGCCAGCTCGACCGGGCGATGCCGCAGGTCGCTGGGTCGGACCCCGAGCTCGTCCCGGGTGTCTTCGCCGAGATCTCCGACGGCGCCGGAGGTTGGTATATCGGCGGCAGCTTCACCTCGGTCGGCGGCGTGCCCCGAAACGGCGTGGCGCACATCCTGGCCAACGGCACGGTCGACCCGAACTTCAATCCGAACGTCGTCGGGCAGGTCGAGACTCTCGCCCTGTCGGGCTCGACGCTCTATCTCGGAGGCCTGTTCACGACCGTCAACGGCTCGACCACCCGCAACTTCGCCGCTGCCGTGAACGCGAGCACCGGCACCGCCACCGAATGGAATCCAGACCCGAACAGCACCGTGTTCGCGCTCGCGGTCTCTGGCTCGACGGTCTACATCGGCGGTGAATTCACGAAAGTCAACGGCTCGACGGCACGGCGGTTCGCAGCCGCGGTCAATGCGGAATCCGGCACGGCGTTGGCCTGGAATCCGGAAATCGTCGGCGGCTTCCAGGTCAACGCGCTGGCGCTGTCCGGCTCGACCGTCTACATCGGCGGCGACTTCGAAACGATCAACGGCTCGGTGGACCGCAGCTTCGCCGCTGCCGTGGACGCGACGACCGCGGCGGTCAACGGCTGGAACCCGGACCTGACCCTCAGCGTGTTCGGAGGGCGCGTGACCGCGATCGTCGTGGCGGGCTCGACCGTCTATCTCGGCGGGATCTTCGACAAGCTCAACGGAGAAACGGTCGCGCGCGACTATCTCGCGGCGGTCAACACGACGAACGGCGACGCCACAGCGTGGAACCCCAACCCCAACAGCAACGTCAAAACGATGGAGCTGTCGGGAAGCACGCTGTACGTCGGCGGCGAATTCACGACGATCAACGGCTCGACGCCGCGCGACGATGCCGCCGCGATCGAAACCTCGTCTGGGACGGCAACGTCGTGGAATCCGTCGCTGGGCGGTGGGGGCATCTACTCGCTCGCCGTGTCGGGCTCGAACGTCGGTGTGGGCGGGACGTTCAGCTACACCGAACCAGAAGCCAGGAACGATCTCGCCGCGATCAACGCCACCACCGGCAAGCTGACGAGCTGGAATCCCGAAGCCAACGGCTCCGTCAACGCGCTGGCCGTATCCGGCAGCACTGTCTACGCCGGAGGCGACTTCTCAACCGTGAACGGCTCGACCGAACGCCGCCACCTGGCGGCGCTCGACGCCACCTCCGGGACCACGACGAGCTGGAACCCCGAGCCCAACAACAGCGTCAACACCCTGGCGGTCGCCGGCGAGACGCTCTATGCCGGCGGAACCTTCACGACGGTTGAATCGGGCTCCACCACCAGAAATCGCGCCGCCGCCTTTGACGATTCAGGTGCACTCACAAGCTGGAATCCGAATCTCAACGAACCCGTCAACAGTCTGGCGATCCTGGGCTCCACGGTATATCTGGGCGGCGAATTCACGACCGTCAACGGATCGACATCGCGCAACTACGCGGCGGCTGTCGACTCGAGCACGGGCATCGCGACCGCATGGAACCCCAACCCCAACCTGTACGTCACGACGCTTGCGGCATCGGGCTCGAGCGTCTACCTGGGCGGAGGGTTCTCCACCGTCAACGGATCAACGGCGCGAAACCAGCTGGCCGCGGTCGACCCGACCAGCGGCACGGCCGACGCGTGGAATCCCAACCTCTCCGGCAGCTTCCCGCCGTCAGCGATAGCCGTGGCAGGCTCGACGATCTATGTCGGCGGTGGCTTTCAGACGATCAACGGATCGACACCGCGTGCCGACCTGGCTGCCTTCGACGCGACCACGGGAACGGCGACCGCGTGGGACCCCAACCCCGACAGCACCGTGACCGCCCTAGCCGTGGGCGCCGACGGCACCGTCTACGCCGGCGGCGACTTCACGAGCTTCCCAACCGAGGCGCAGCCCTACTTCGCCGCCTTCAGACCCACTGCGGAACCACCGGTTGCAACGACGGAAGCAGCCTCGGCGGTTGCGCAGACCTCGGCGACGCTCAATGCGACGGTCAACCCGGAGGGAAGCGCGCTCGAAGAATGCTTCTTCGAATATGGCCCCACCACATCCTACGGCTCGACCGTCGCGTGCGGTTCGCTGCCGGGCGGCGCAGTCCCTGTGACAATCTCCGCGGCTATCAGCAGTCTGAGCGCCGGTCAGACCTATCACTTCCGGATCGTGGCCAAGAGTGCAGCCGGCAGCAATGCCGGAAGCGACATGACCCTCGAAACGTCCGCACCCGCGACGAGCGGCGGCGGCGGTACCGGCGGCGGTAGCTCCTCCGCCGGCACCGGCTCCTCGATTGGAAGCGCTGCCAGCACCGGAGGCGGCTCGAGCGAAGGCGTGGCCAGCACGCCGAAGGCCGCCGAAGAATTGCTGCTTGGCTGCACGGGAAGCCAGCTCGTGCTCAACGACGTCTACGTCCACGGCAACCGCGTCGCGATCGCCGGCAGCGCCGCCAAGAGCCTCGTGGGCAAGAAGGTCAAGATCCTCTTCGGCACGGCGAACAAGCAGGTCGCCACCACCACGGTTCAAGCCAACGGCCTGTTCTCCACAACCGCGCCCCTCCCCCCAGCCCGCATCCGCGAAGCCGCCACCACCCGCTACACAGCGCAGGTGGGCAGCCTGCGCTCGCTTCACCTAAAGCTCACTCGGCGCCTGCTGCTCGAATCGCCGAAGGCAGCGGGCACGACTGTCACGCTCACCGGCCAGGTAACGCTCCCCTTGACCAAGCCGATCGCCCCGGTCGTCGTCGAACAGCAACTCCAATGCGGCAAGATCAAGATCGTCAAGAGCTTCACGCCGCCCGCCAGCGGACGCTTCCAGATCACGGTCACCGTCCCGGCCAACGCAAAAGCCGGGATCTTCAGACTCACGAGCAAGGTCGCAGTCAACGCACACGCCGTCAAGCACGGTTTCACCACCTTCAGCCTGCCGCTTCCCGTCGCGATCGGCTGAGAGGAGGTTGGGTTGTGGATGATCTTGCGGCTGACGGCATGAGCACAGCATCCCCATCACCGCTGCTGCGTTAGTTGGCGCTCGAGGAGATCGAGCCGAATCGCTCGCAGCCGCGTCAGTACTTCGACGAGGCGGCACTGGATGCGCTGGCACGCTCCATCAGCATGCGCAAGGTGTGGGGAAGCAAGCCGGGGTTGCCGAACAAGATCCGCTGCGAGAACCGCGCGTCCATCAGCTGCGGAATACTGTTTGGTGATGTCGCGCGAGAACGTGGAGATCGTCAAGCGATTCATCGATGCCTTCAACCAACGCGAGGTTGAGGTCTTCGCCGGGATCACAACGCCAGACTTCGAATGGACCACTTCGGTGATGGCGATTGAGGGTGAGATCTTCCGGGGACGCGAAGGCATCGACACGTACTTCGAGAGCATGATCGAGACGTGGGACGAGTTTCGAGGAATCGCTCACGAGTTGCGGGATCTCGGCAACCGTGTACTGTGGCTCGGGCGGCTCGAGGGCCGGGGACGCGGCAGCGGTGTACCGATCAAGACGCCACTCGACGTTCTTTTCGACTTCCGTGACGAGAAGATCTGGCGGATGCGTTCGTTTCTCGATCACGGCGAGGCCATGCGAGCAGCCGGACTCTCCGAGTAGATCAACGGCGGCCCGCGGCGGACGGAAAGCGCTAAGCCTGACTGAAAGCCACCGTTGGGCACGACGGTACCCGGCCCTGCATCGATCCGTCCAACGGCCGAGCTGCCGTCACGCAGATGCACCCGCCCCGGAGGTGATGTGCTCGATCACCGGTCGGAACTGCTCGGTCGGTGAGAAGTCGACGTACTCAGAGTCCTCAAGGGCCTCGGGAGCGTGCCCGGGTGCCCAGTAGAACGCTTCGCCGGCGGCGAAGTCTTGATGCCCGTTTTGTGTGTACATGCGTACGCGGCCCTTGATCATATACCCCAATGCGGACACGGGCAAAGATCGTCCGGCAGGCCCCTGGTGGCGGGACGCAGGTCAGCGCCGGCGGGCAGCCGCACAAACCCGACGGAGAGACCGTCCTCGTCGCGCAAACGGACCTCGACGCCGTTGTCCTCGATGACGACCGGAACGTCCTCACGTGGCATGGATCGCATGTTCTGCCTCCTGTTAGATTTGGATGTCGCGGTTGGCGAGTGGTTCGGCCGCGTTCAGTGCGCTTCTCAGACTGTGGCTGTGACCGACGGCGTCCTCGGTCGGCGGGTCGATCACGGCCGAGATCTTGGAGATGCGGTTGCGAACGTTTCTCACGATGGTGGGATGTTCTGGTTCAGATGGAACAGGTTGGTCGGGTCGTAGCGGTCCTTGAGCGCGCGAAGCCGGGCGAACTTCTCGGTCCCATATGCCGCCTTGACCCGATCCTCGCCCTCGGAGGAGAGGAAGTTGATGTAGGCGCCGCCAGTCAGCGAAGGCTCAATCTCGGCATAGAACCGCTGGGCCCAATCGATGTGGGTCTCCAGCCCGGTCGGCTCGTGGGTGGCGGCGATCGCGTTGAGCACGAACGGCGCCTGGCGTTCCCCGCAGGCGGTCTCCTCCTCGCCGACACGGGCGATCGCGCCGCCAAACTGCTGGATGTGGATCTCCGAGGCCGGGGAGGTCGCGTTCTGATGGAAGCGGGCCATCGTCTCGATCGCGTGATCGTCGAGCTCGCGGAAGTAGCCCGCCTTCATGTAGGCCTGGGTGCCTTTCGGCCAGAGCGCATCGAGCAGGCTCTCCATCTGCACGTAGGGCATCGGGCTGACCAAGTCCGCGACCGCGTCGCCCAGGTCGCGGAGCGGCTGCATCGCCTTCATCCCCTCCTCAGGGTCGCCGGAGTAGCAGCCGACGAGGGCGATCAGCTTCTTGCCGTGCCAGTCCTCGGGGATGAAGGGGGCGGGCGGGCCGGTGATCAGGTTGACGAGGGTGCTCAGCTCATCCGGCACCTCACGTGTGAACTCGCGGTAGAAGCGCACGATCTCCTCGGTGCGGTCGCCCGGATAGAAGACCGGGCCGGCGGCCACGGTCGGGCCAACCGGGTGCAGGTCGAACTCGAAGGAGGTGACGACGCCGAAGTTGCCGCCTCCGCCGCGCAGGCCCCAGAAGAGGTCGGGGTTCTCCGTCGTGCTCGCGGTGAGGATCTGGCCGTCGGCGGTGATCACTTCGGCCGAGCGCAGGTTGTCGCAGGCCAGGCCGTACTTGCGCATCAGCCAGCCGATCCCGCCGCCCAGCGTGAAGCCGGCGACGCCGGTGGTCGAGACCAGGCCCCCCGTGGTGGCAAGGCCGTGCTCCTGGGTGGCGGCGTCGAACTCCGCCCAGGTGACGCCGCCCTCGGCCCTGGCGGTGCGGGCGGCCACATCCACCGTGACGCCCTTCATCGGCGAGAGGTCGATGACGATGCCGTCATCGACCGTCGAGAAGCCGGGAATGCTGTGGCTGCCGCCACGCACCGCGACGTCGAGCCCCTCACTGCGCGCGAAGCCGATTGCGTGGCGCACGTCGGAGGAATCGGCGCAGCGGGCAATCACCGCCGGGCGGGCGTCGTGGGCGCCGTTCCAGATCGAACGAGCCTCGTCGTAGGCGTCGTCGCCGGGCCTGATCAGTTCTCCATGCAGCCCGTCCTCGAACTCCTTCAGCGTTGCCGCTCCAAGCACCCCTTGTGTAGCCATGCCGGCCTCCTTCTCAGTTCGGTTGTTTGACGTCGCGTTTGGGACGACGCTCAGCGAGGCTATGGTCCGCCTCTTAACGACGACTTTGCAGTGTCTTAGGACTCCTCTTAAGTCGGGTTACTCGGCTGTCGCGCTCCCCGCGATGACTCCCGGCCCGCGCTCCACCTCACGGCAGTAGGCAATGCCGGCGTCGCCGCCGAGCAACTCGAAATGCCGGATCGCCCGGTCGAGCCAGCGGCGCGCCGTGGTCGCCTCGCCATCCTCGGCGCAGACCGCCGCGAGTACCGCCAGCACCCAGCCCTCCTGGGGCGTGGACTCGATCCGGCCGAGCACCGATGCAGCCGCCTCAAGGTGGGCGCGGGCGCCCGCCCGGTCCTCGTCGGCGAGCGCGACGTTGGCCAGGCTCAGCTCGGCGGCGCTGAGGCCGATCATGTCGTCGTCCTCGACGAACCAGGCGCGGCTCTGGGCGGCCGCGGCCCGCCCCCCCGCGGGGTCTCCCGAGCGGGCGGCGAGCACCGCCAGGCAGCCGAGCGTGATGCCCGTGCCGCGCCTGTCGCCGACCTCCTGACGCAGGGCGAGGCTGCGGTCGAGCAACGCCCGGCCGCGATCGAAGTCCCCGCTCGAGCGCGCCAGGTTGCCGAGCGCGTTCAGCGCCAACGCCTCGCCCTGCACATCGGCGAGCCGCTGGAAGCGCTCGACGCTCTCCTCGATCAGCTCGCGGGCGCGGGCGAAATCCCCCTCCGCCCGGTCGACCGCGGCCAGATTGACCAGGATGTGGGCAGCGGCGGCCGCGCCGCCGACCCGGCGTCCGACGATAACTGTTTCCTCCTGCAGGAAGAGTGGGTAGTACGCCTCGGGCTCGACCGAGATCAGCCCGTAGCTGAGGGGCCAGAGCACCGGGCGCTCCTCGGCGAGGAGCTCGCCGACGCCGCCCAGCGCGAGCTCGAGCTGCTCGCGGGCCTGCGGGTACTCGCGACGGAACCAGGCGGCGATGCCGCGGGTGTGCGCGGCCCATACAGGCAGGCGCGCCGCGGGAAGATCGTCGACGGCCAGCCTCTCGTGCTTGGCGACGCGCGACTCCACATCGACCCTGGCGCTGGAGATCGCGTGGTAGGCCGTCGAGACCTCGACCGCGTCGAGCATCCCGGCGTGGTCACCAAGCTCGTGGAAGATCGCGACGCTTTCGTCGCCGAACTCGCGGAGGCGGCCGTAGACCCCGCGCCGCAGGCCCACGAGGCAGGTGGCGAGCAGGGCCCGGGCGCGATCGGCGGTGTGCTCCGGCGCCGCGGCCAGCGACGCCGCGAGCCAGCGGTATCCCTCGGCGAGGTAGCCCCGCATCAGCCAGAAGCGCCAGAGCGTGGCGACGAGGCGGAGGGCGATCTGGGGATCGTCGGCGAGTGCCGTGGCGAGCGCCGCGCGGAGGTTGTCGCGCTCCAGGTCCAGTCGCCGCAGCCGGTCCCTCGCCGGGAGGTCGCCGACCGGCGTCGGGTCGCTCTCGGCGAGCTCGACGTACCAGTCGCGGTGGCGACGCTCGAAGGCCTCGCGCTCCCCGGCGTCGGCGAGCCGCTCGGCGGCGTACTGCCGGATCGTCTCCAGGAGCCGGTATCGGCGGTCGCCCGGTCCCTCTTCGACGTGGACCAGCGACTTGTCGATCAGGCGGGCGAGCAGGGCGACAGCCTCTTGGCGCACGAGTGGGTCCTCGGAGCAGACGTCCTCGGCCGCCTCCAGGCCGAAGCTCCCGGCGAACACTGCAAGGCGCCGCATGAGGATCTGCTCGTCGACATCGAGCAGGTCGAAGCTCCAGGCGAGAGTCGCTCGCAGCGTCTGCTGCCGGGTCATCGCCGTGCGGTTCCCGGCCGAGAGCAGGTCGAGCGAGTCGTCGAGGCGCTCGACGATCTGAGCCGGGGTGAGGACGCTCACCCGTGCCGCCGCCAGCTCGATCGCCAGCGGCATCCCGTCGAGACGGTGGCAGAGGGCCGAGATCGCGACCGCGTTCTCGTTGTCCAGCTCGAATCCGAGCGCGGCCTGACGGGCCCGAACAGTGAATAGCCGCACCGACTCCGCCTCCAGCGAATCCTCCGCAGGCGCTCCGGAGAGGAGCCTAGGGAGGGAGAGCGAGGGGACGCGCCATGTCACCTCGCCGGGAATGCGGAGTGGCTCGCGGCTGGTCGCCAGCACGGTCAGGTTCGGGCAGTTGCTGAGCAAGGCCTCGACGAGGCGCGCGATCGGCTCGATGAGGTGCTCGCAGTTATCGAGCAGGAGCAACTGCCGGCGATCGCCGATGTGCCCGGCGAGCGCGACCTCCGGCGCCCGGTCGGAGGCAAGCCGCGTGTCCAGCGCCTGGGCGACCGCGGGGCCGATCAGCTCGGGCTCGCCGAGCGCGGCCAGCTCGACCGGCCAGACACCGTCCGCGAAATCGCCGCGGTGTTGCCCGGCCAGCTCCAGTGCCAGCCTCGTCTTGCCGCAGCCACCCGCACCGGTCAGGGTCAGCAGCCGCGAGTTGCGCAGGAGCGCGGCGGCCTCGGCCAGCTCGCGCTCGCGGCCGATGAAGCTGGTCAGCTGTGACGGCAGCTCGGGCCCTCTGGCACCCGCCCGGTGAGGCTCGGACTCCTGCTCCAGCTCGGCCAGCTCGGCCTCCAGGGCGAGGCGGAGCTGCTCAAGGAAGTCGCGGCGCTCCCGGCTCCAGTCCTCGTAGCGGTCCGCAGGTAGCAGCTCGGCGTCGAAGCCCTCGAGGGCCGATCGATAGGCGCCGGGCTCGCGCTGCTCGCGCGCCGCGGCGGCGAGCTCTTCGAAGGCGACCACGTCGATCTGGACCGGGTCGTTGGGGCTGAGCAGGATCAGTTCTTCGCGCAGCTCCAGGTAGCGGCTGCCGTCCAGGCCGATCGAGTCGAGAGCGCGCCGGGCCGCGAATATCGCCTGATGGAGGTTGTTGCGGGCGGAGTCCGGGTCCCGCCCCGTCCACAGCAGCTCGGCGACTTGGTCAACGTGGAGGCGGCGTTCGGGAGCGAGCGCGAGCAGCTTGATCAGGGTCTTGGCCTTGCGCAGCCGCCAAGCGTCGTCGGCAATCACCTCACCACCCAGGGCGACCGAGAACGCCCCGAGAAGGCTGATGCTCAACACCTCATCGCCCATCCAAATGCCTTTCTTCCTGGCGCCCTTGCATTCTCAAAATACTCTGACCCAGGGAGCAAAGTTCAGACGATCCGCGCTTCAACTGGCCGCTGGGCGAATATCGTCGTGCGCTGAGCGCCTGGGGACCCCCTTACACCTTTTGAGCGACAGCCAGCACGCGAAGGAGCAGCTACACGGGTTCAAGGAAGACCACACCCCACAGGCCGCTTTTCTTTCCCCTGCTACGCCCCAGGCCGGGCAGGGCTTCCAAACGCCTAGGCGGGATACTTGATCGATGTCCTCGGCGAATATGGACCTCGTGCGCTCGATCTTCGCGGACTGGGAACAGGGCGACTTCAGCTCCGCCGAGTGGGCGGACCACGCGATCGAGTGCGTCTTCGCCGATGGACCCCATCCCGGGACCTGGACAGGGCTGGCCGGGATGTCGAGGGCCAACCGCGACTTTCTGAGCGCCTGGGATGGGTGGCGCATCGAGGCCGACGAGTACCGCGAGCTCGACCCCGAGCGGGTCTTGGTTCTGGCGCACATGACTGGACGGGGCAAGGCGAGCGGCCTGGAGCTCACGCAGATGGGGGCGCTGGGTGCAAACATATTCCACTTGCGCGACGGCAGAGTGATTAGGCTTGTCCTCTACTGGGATCGCGAGCGTATGCTCTCCGACCTGAGCCTCTCGGATACCGGCGCCTAGCTCCGCGGCCTACTCGGAGAGACCTGCCGCCCGCGATGCCTCGGCGTGATCGAGAAAGCTTTGGATGCGCGAGATCTTGCTGTCGCGAAAATCGAAGATGACCGCGTGCACGGCAGCGACCGGGACGCCGCTGCCTTTGCCACGCCCCTCGAGCCGGGTGAGGACGAGCATGCGCTCGCCGAGATCGCGGAACTCCTCGCCGACGACCTGGAACTCCTCCCAGGTGTCACCGAGCTCCTGAAAGTACCTTTCCATGCCCTCGCGTCCCCGGAAGCTGACGCCCGTGAACCCGGTCATCGCCGGAAGCAATTCGTAGTCGGAGGTTATGAGCTCGGCATAGGCGTCAAGATCCCGCCGGTTGAGGGCGTCGATTGATCGCTTGACGATCTCCACGTTCTCCTGCGCCATCGCCTACCGCCTCTCCTCAGCGAGGTGTTCGGCGCCAGCGCGGGCCTCCTCGATGTCGTTGTAGCCGGTGAGCCTCACGATGAGTCCGTCAACCCAGGTGGAGAGTTGCGCGAAGCGAAACTGGGCTTGAGCGGTGCTACCACGAGGATGGCCCTTCTGGGTGCACACGGCAAATGTGATTCCGTGGCCGAGGTAGAGAATCTCCTCCGCTTCGATCTGGAGCCCCTCGTAGGTACCGAACCAATCTTCAAGCAGACCGCGGATGGCAGGGATGCCTTGGAAGCTGGTGCCGAGGCCACGAAACTCCCATACAGCGTCGGGAGCAAAGAAGCTCAGCATCTCCTCGAGGTCCCCGCGATTCCCAGCGTCAAGCGCCTGTCGCACACGCTCGAGGAGGTCGGGGGGCGCGGGCTCCACGTTCTCCTTGGACATCCCCTACCCCTCCAATCCCACGGCCTCGAGGGCTTCACGGCGGCTCGGGTACTGCTCCATGCGAACGGGCTTGCTGTCTCGCACGGTCCACACGAACGCGAACTGTTCATCTAGCTGCATGCCGCTCCCGCGAGCCTTTCCGTAACAGCGGGCCACTACGACGACCTTGTCTTCGGCGTCGATGTACTCCTCAGCTTCAACGCGGAAGTTCTCATAGACCTCGAAGATTCTTCCAAGTGCACGTTGCGCCTCTGCTCCGCGGTGAGAACCGGGTTCCACGGCACCCGTGAGCTGCACCCATTCAAAACCTGCGACCTGGTCGGCTGAAGCATGGAAGTCACCTCGCGCCCAGGGCCCGTAGAGCGCTCGCAGGATCTCAACGTTCTCTTGGGACATCGCCTATCCCCCCTCCTGGGGAGCGAAGAAACCCATCACCGCATCGGAGTCGTGGCGGTTCATGGCTGCCTGCACTGCCGCGAGCAGACGTTCTGTCGAGTCGGAGGTGGTGGACTCTTCAGGAATCATCGGTCAAAGTATCCCGTAGCCGAAGACCGTCACATGTTTCTAGACCCCTCGGCGTGGACGGTATTCCGCGGATCAGTGATACTCGCTGGCGATGCCCGCGATCCACTTCCCTGCTTGAGATAAGTGCCGATCATTACCTGCTCGGTGTGCTCTATAGAGAACCCTGCCGGGGCGCGATTCTGCATGAGCTGCGGGGCGACACTCGAGCGCAGTTGCGGATCGTGCGGTGAGCCGGCGCTGGAGGGAGCACGGTTCTGTATGGCGTGCGGAACCCAGCTCGATGTCCAGAGCACTGCGAGCGCGCCGGCACGGACGCCCGCCGCTTCAACCGATCAGCCGAGTGTCGCTCTCGCCTCGCCCAAGCTCGACGAGCGCCGCACGGTGACTGTCCTATTCGCCGATCTTTCCGGCTATACGGCGGTCGCGGAGCGGCTGGACCCGGAGTCGGTCAAGCGCCAGCTCGATCGGATTCTGGGCCGCCTCGGCGAGGAGGTCCTCAAGTATGGGGGATACGTCGACAAGTTCATCGGCGACAACGTGATGGCGATCTTCGGGGCTCCTGTCGCTCACGGCGATGACGCGGAGCGTGCGGTGCGTGCCGGCCTGGGGATGCAGGCCGCGATGAGCGAGGTCAACGAGCCGCTGGCTGCCCAGCACAACGTCACGTTCGAGCTGTGCGTGGGCATCAACACGGGCGAGGTGCTCGCGGGCCAGGTCGGCGATAGCTACACGGTGATCGGCGACACCGTGAACGTCGCCGCCCGGCTTCAGACGGCGGCGCGCCCGGGGAGCGTGACCGTCGGCGAGAGGACCTACCGTGCGACACGCGAGGCGATCGAGTTCATCGCCCTAGAAGAACCACTGAGCTTGAAGGGCAAGATCGAGCCGGTGCGCGCGTGGGAGGCGCTGGCAGCCGGCGGGCAGCCGGCGGCGGGCATCTCCTCGGCCAACCCCGCGCTGGCTCCGATCGTCGGGCGTGCCGGTGAGCTCATGCAGCTGAACGATCTGCTCAGACGAGCCGAGCGTCGGCGCGGTCCGCATCTGGCGACCGTGATCGGAGAACCGGGTGTCGGAAAGTCGCGTCTGCTGCGCCAGTTCGAGCTGGAACTGCAGAGCCACTCCTCGCTCCCCCTGGTGCGCCACGGCCGCTGCCTGCCCTACGGCTCGAGCATCGTCTACTGGCCGCTCGGTGAGGTCATGCGCACCGAGTCAGCGATCGTCGATGGCGATCCGCCCGCGCTCGCCTGGGAGAAGCTCTCAAACCGGATGGCCGAGCTTCTCGACGGCCAGGACACGGACAGTCGCTCTCTTGCCTCCAAGACGGCCGTGATCGGGCGGCTGCTCGGGATCGAGACGTCGGCGGAGCAGACGAACTCCGAGCCGGAAGATGCCCAGCAGTCGCGTGAAGTCTTCTTCGCCACCGTGCGAGCGTGCGTGGAAGGCCTGGCTCGCGCGCGGCCGCTGGTGCTGGTGTGGGAGGACATCCACTGGGCCGACGACGGGATGCTCGACCTGATCGAGTATCTCGTCCAGTGGGTGCGCGCGCCAGTGCTCCAGGTGTGTCTGTGCAGGGAAGAGCTGTTGGAGCGCCGTGTTGGTTGGGGTGGTGTCCGCCGCGACTCGACGACGCTGTTCCTGGAGCCGCTAGGCGAGGATGAGACCCGCGAGCTGATCTCCTCGCTGATGCGTGCCGTAGGCGTCAACGAGTCGGTGATCGCGACCGTCGCCGAGCGAGCCGAGGGCAACCCCCTCTTTGCAGAGGAGATGGTGCACAGGCTCTCGGAGGAGGACGGAGCAAACGCCGCCGAACTACCGTCGACCGTCCAGGCCCTATTGGCCGCCCGGTTGGATTCGCTCGAGCCATTCCAACGACGTGTTCTCGCCCATGCCTCCGTGATCGGCAGAACGTTCTGGGAGGCTGCGCTCAAGCCCGTCGCCGACGCCGAGGGAGCGGACCTGCCCGAGGCGCTGCGAGTCCTGCGCAACAAGGACATCATCGTCACAGGCGAGGGCAACGCCGTCGCCGGCGAGCCCGAGCTCGCCTTCAAGCACGCCCTGATCCGTGATGCCGCCTACGAGATGCTGCCGAAGGCCGTACGTGCCCAGAAGCACTTCGAGGTCGCGTCGTTCATCGAGACCCGCGCCGGGGAGCGAGTGGAGGAGGTCGTCGCGTTGCTCGCCGAGCACTACGGCACGGCTGCGGAGCTCGGCGGCGAGCTGGGTCTCTCGCCGGGCGAGCTCGAGCCCTACAGGGCAAAGGCGCTCTCCTACCTGGAGGCTGCCGGCGACGCCGCGACGGCGTTCTATTCCAACGCGGACGCCTTCACCAACTACGAGGCCGCCCTCGGGGAGGCCGGCGAGGATCGCGAGACGGTCGCGCGCCTGCTCGAGAAGCAGGGCGATGTGGCACTCCGCCTCGGTCGCGTAGACGCGGCGATCGACGTATGGGAGAAAGCGCTCGACCATCACAGCCAGCGTGAGGATCTCGAGCATGTTGCCGAGCTGCATCGCAAGATCGGCGCTGGGCTGGCTCACAAGGGCGAGCGCAAGCAGGCGATCGAGCATCACCAGCGAGGCATCAACCTGATCAAGGACGGCGAGCCGTCGCTCGCACTCGTGCGGCTGTATGAGGAGGCGGCGTGGCTATACATGCAGACCGGCGACAACATGCTCGCGATCTACGCCTCGGAGAAGGCCCTGCGGCTCGCCGAGCGCCTCGGCGAGGTACGCGCGGCGAGCCGCGCACACGGCATCTTCGGCCGCGTCTTCGGGCGCATCGGCGACACGGTGAAGGCGCGGGAGAACCTCGAGCGAGCTGTCGAGCTCGCGCGCGGCTCTGACGCGCATGAGACGGTGCTCGCGCTGATGGCCCTTGGCCACCATCTCGAGAGCTCAGATGGCGACTACACGGCCGCGGCCGGCTCATATCGCGAGGCGCTGACGCTCGCCCGGCAGATCGGCGACGTGCCCGCCGAGATAGAGCTGCACGCCGCGGTCGCACAGCTCGCGCTCTACGGCGCTAACTGGGAGGAGGTAAAGAGCTCGAGCGACGCCAGCGCCGAGTTGTCCGAGCGCGAGGGCCTGATCGGCAAGCTCTGCCTCCCCTACGCCCTACGCGGAGCACTGCACTGGCGCAGCGGACAGTGGCAGGAAGCGGAGAGCTCCTACAGGCGCGCCCACGAGCTCGCGGAGCAGATCGGCTGGTCGGAGGTCTACTTCGACGCCCTCTTCGGGCTCTCAAACACACTCCGCGATCAGGGCGAGCTCGAGAGCGCGGAGATCGCGCTCACCGAGGCACTAGACGTGTGCGAACGCGCCGGCCTGATCGTGCAGTCGATCCAGGCCAACTCAGCTCAGGCCCTGCTGCACCGCCTCGCCGGTCGCCACGAGCAGGCAGAGCAGGCCGCACGGGAGGCAGTCGCGCTCTCCGAGCGCATGCGCTACCCCGTCGGTGAAGCAGCCGCGATCGAAGCCACCGGCATCGTCGGAACGCTGCCGGGAGCCCTTGCCGACCTGAAACGCGCCCGCGAGGCCTGGCAGGCCCTCAGCCGCCCACTGGAGGCCGCCCGCTGCGAGCTGCTGCTCGGACAACGACTCCTCGAGGACGACCGCGAGGCGGCCGAAGCATCACTGAAGCGCGCCGCGAGCGAGTACGAGGAGCTCGGGGTTACGCACCTTGCCGCGCGAGCCCGCGAGCTGGCCGGCTCCAACGCGGCGGGATGAGCGACCGGCCTGCCGACACCACCATCTAATGCCTACTCGAAGAGGCCGGGCCGCCGTGTTGGCGTCGTCGGGCATGGCTACTTTGGGGCGTTAATGGCGGTGGGCCGCCGGCTGCAGGAGGTCGAGGAGATCGTCTTCCAGCGCTACACCATCCCGCACGACGACGCGGCCCCCATATCTCAAGCCAGCGCACGGTTTAAGTTTCCCGGTGTAATAGGTCGATGTCGAGGTGGTGCCTACCATCTCGACACGAGCGACCGATCCGACGGTCGCGTCCCCCGGGCCGCAGGGCGTGCCCGCGCATCCGCTGCGCCGGCGGGACGATCCCGTCCGTCCATCCGGGCAACCCGGTGACGGCACCGCTCGCTCCGGGCCAGCGGGCGATGCGATCGCGCCCTCCGGCGCGATGGCCACCGCGGCTCGCGCGTTCGGCGATGCCTACCCACCAATCCGCCGCCATTGGCTGGTGCGCGGCGCGGGGCTGGCCTATCTGCTCGCCTCGCTCGTCTACGTGCCGTGGCTGTTTGGCGCTCTTAACCACGACATCCCGTGGCTGTCGTGGCCGTTCTTCGTCGCGAACCTGTTCACGCTCCTGACGACGTTCCTGAGCGTGGCCAACCACTGGTGGCGTGCGGTGCCGGACCCCCATCCCCTACCGCATGGCGCGGAGCCGACGGTGGGGATCATCATCCCCTGCTGTGGGGAGCCGGTGGGAATGATCCTGCGGACGATCTCCTCGATCCTCCGGCAGGACTGGCCGCGTAAGCGGATGGTGATCGTCGTCAGCGACGACGGCCACGATCCGGCGCTCGCGCTGGCCGTGCAGAGCTGGCCGGTCCTCTACCACTCCCCGCCGCCGCGCTTTGCGCCGGGACGCGACGGCGCGGCGAAGGCGGGGAACCTCAACTCGGCGTTTGCGATGCTCGTCGCCGAGCATCCGGAGCTGCGCTACATCGAGACACGCGACTGCGACGACGAGCTCGGCTCGAACGGATTTCTGCGCCAGGCGGTGGGCCAGCTCGAGCACGACGAGCGCCTCGCGTTCGTGCAGAGCATCAAGGAAGCACAGGTCAGCGCCGGCGACCCTTTCAACAACCGCGAGGCGATGTTCTACCGCGGCCAGATGCTCTCGCGCAACGCGGCCAACGCGACGTTCCCGTGCGGGTCGGGGCTCGTGTGGCGCCGCACGGCGCTCGAGGACATCGGGTTGTTCCCGACGTGGAATCTCGTCGAGGACCTGCAGTCGGGCATAGAGGCGCTGCGGCGCGGCTGGGACAGCTGCTACCTGCCGATCGTCGGAGCGGTGGGGCAGCACTCGCCGGAGGACGTCCCCAACGTGTACAAGCAGCGCGGCACCTGGGCGATCGACACGGTGCGCCTGATGATCTGGGGTGATCTGCGCGGGCTGCGGCTGCGCCAGCGGATGCAGTTTGCGGAGCTGCTCTGCTACTACCTGCATGCGTTCACGGTGCTCATCTACATCCCATGCATCGTGTTTGCGCTGCTCGGCTACGTGCCCTTCCAGAGCACCGGGGTGAGCTTCGCGGCGCACGTCGTCCCGCTGGTGCTGGCGACGGAGGCGTGGCTGATGGCGATCAACCGCCCCTACAACGACCGCCGGCACCGCCAGCGCCATCCGATCCGCGAACTGTGGCGGGTGCGGATCATCTGGAGCGGCCTCGCTCCGGTGTTCATCAAGGCCTCGATCCAGGCGATCCTCGGCGGCCCGAACCGCAAGCCGGTCTACAAGGTGACGCGCAAGTACACCGACCCGCGCTGGCACTGGGGTCAGACCCTGCCGCAGACCGCAGTGCTGATGCTCGTTCTTTGCACGCTTATCTACGCCCTTCGCAACGGCACGCTGCCCCGCCCGATCGTGCTGCTGCCGTTCATCTACTGGGGCGGGCTCTACGTCGCGCTGTTCGCCGGCTTCATTGCGCGCAGCTGGTACGGCGTGAGCAGCCTACGCAAGGCGCTGCTCGGGCTGAGAGGGGCACGCGGGCGCACCAGCGAGGCGGGCTCCGCGCTGCCCCAACACAGCGGAGCCTGAGCCTCGAGCCACACCGGCTACACCTGGGGCACGATCCCCTCAACTGCTTCGGCGTCTGGGTGCGAGGACTGGTCGCCGATAAGCCCTCAGGATTTTTCGGCCACTTCGGCCGCGTGGCGCTCTCCTGCGGCTTCTTTTTCCTTCTGTTCGGAGAGTTTCTTCAACGCAGCGGCGTCGTGTTCCTTTTCAGTCGAGCCAGCTTTGTCTTTGCCCGCCGCCGTTTCATCTTTTTCCGCGTCTTCTGTTCCCGTCTTTGCTATCGCTTTTAGCCCCGCCGCTTCTGCTTCTGCCGCCGCCGCTTTGCCTTCCTCTTCAGCCTGTTTGCCTTCGAGTTCTTCCGCGGCTTTGCCTTCCGCGATAGCCATGTTTTTAGCCGAACTCGCGGCGGCGTCGTCCACTTCGGCTCGATGTTGGTCGTTTGCGGCTTCGGTGTAGTTTTCTTCGTTGTCCGCAAACTCGGCGTTCTGTTCTTCGCTTTTTGCCTGCCCTTCGTCCTGTTCGGCTTCCTGTTCGAGATCGCCCTGATTCGTCTTATCGTTCAAGGCGTCTTCCTTGTCTTCTTCCGCTTTTTTCTTTTCTCCTTCTGCGAGTTTTTTTTCGTTGCCGGCTTCTTCTTCGGTTTCTTTGGACCGTTCCACATCTGTTTCGGCTTCACGGTAAAGACCCCTGGCTTCGTTGAGAAGCCGCGGAGCTTCGCTTTCATCAGTGGCCGCGGCTTTTTTGTCCGCCGCGGCTTCGGCTTCATCTTTCGCCGCGGTGGCCTTGTCAGCGGCTACTTCTTCCGCTTTCTTTTTGGCGGCGGCAGCTTCTTCTTCCGCCTTCTTCTTCGCGGCGGCGGCTTCTTCTTCCGCCTTCTTTTTGGCAGCGGCGGCTTCTTCTTCGGCTTTCTTCTTTGCGGCGGCGGCTTCGGTTTCCGCCTTCTTCTTGGCGGCGGCTTCTTCTTCGGCTTTTTTCTTGGCGGCGGCTTCTTCTTCGGCCTTCTTTTTGGCTGCGGCTTCGGCTTCCTGCGCCGCTTTTGCTTCTTCCTTGTCCTGCTGTTGCGTAGCGCGCTTTTCTTCGGTGCGCGGTGAGCCGTTGACACCGATCGTGACGGTGCTCGAGTGCGTGACCACGAAGCCCGGCTGCGGCCCCGAAGTTGCGATCAGAGTCAACTGAATCGACACATGGGGATGCTTCTTCTTCCTCAGCAGCCCCTTCCCCTTGCGATCGGGGGAGAGACGGACGGTGAGGGAGGAGACCGAGCTCAGCGCTCGCTTGAATTCCTTCGCGTAAGCCGGCGTCGTCTTCACGCTCAGCGAGCCCGGGCCGCACTTCTTCAGAACCACCGTAATCACGCCGCCGGCTGAAGAGCGAACGCTTGAAAGCTCACACGTGGGTCGCGTCACCGGCGCAGACGCAGCGTCTGCGGCCGCAGGGAGAGCGGCAACGCCGCTAACGAGAGCGACGAGGAGCGCCGAACGCAGAGTAGCTCGACGACAACTGTGGCGAAGGCTAAGCTTGATGATGCCCGCAGATTATAGGAGGGGTACGACGGCCAACGCGAGATCCAACCTTCCGGTAGGACCGGTCACTGCACGGCGTCGTGTACCTGGAGGCGCTCCAGCTCGTTGGCGATGACGGTCACACCGTCGCTGCGGGCGAGGGCGCCGGCCATCGCGCGGGCACCCTGTTTGATCGACTGGTCCTCGAGGGCCCGCGAGATCACGCGGCGCAGCTTCTCGGGGGAGCTCTTCTTGTTGACCCTCACACCGGCGTTCACGAACACGACGCGGGCGGCGTTATCGGGCTGGTCGCGCGCATCGGGGATGCAGACGAGCGGAACACCATCGGCGAGCGCCGCGTTGACCGTCTGCCATCCAGCATGGGTGACCATCAGCGACGCGTGCGGAAGCACGGTTCGATGTGGCACGAAAGCCACCGTGCGCGCGTTGGCGGGGATGCGGAGGAGGCTGGCATCAAGTGCGGGGCCTGCTGTCAGCAGCGCCCGGACCGGCAGCCCGGCGACGGCGTCAAGCGCTCGCTGGGCGAGCGCCCCCTGATCCATGTAGCTGGTGCTGAAGCTGAGCAACACGAGCGGATCGGTGTTCTCCTCGGGCCACGGCGACTCCCAGTCCTTCTCGAATGGCTCGAAGGCGGGACCCACGTAGTGGACGTTCTCGGGGAGCTGGGCTTTGCTGGAGAAGTCGAGCTCTGGCGCGGTCATCACGTAGATCGCCCGCGCGCCGAGGACCTGGTCGCCCCAGTCCTTCAGCGGCGCGAGCCCATGCTCGGCGCGGACACTGTTCAGCACGGGCAGTCCGGGCGCCCAGAAGCGGCGGGTGATCCGATCGAACAGGCGATCGCGCACGGCACCCACAGGACCAGCCATCGGCGACAGGCCACTGAACAGCGGGGGCGCGCCGCGAGCCGGTAGTGGGTAGGGACAGTGAACGAGCGCGACTGCCGGCACACCCGCGAGCTCAGCGGCGATCGCGGCACCCGTTAGGAGCCAGTCGAAGACGACCACATCGGCGCTCCAGCCCTCGAGCGTCTCGATCACATCGCGTGCCCCATCGGGCATCGGCGCGATCACGCCGTCGCGCAGTCGCTTCGCGGCGCCGAGCTGCGTGCGCGCCTCCCAGTCACGTACAGGGTCGGTCTCCGGGCGCGTGATGTCGAGGTCGGGCATCCCCCGCCGGAACGCGACGAACTCCGCCCCAGTGCGCTCGATCCGTGCCCGCGCGGCGCTGTGGGCCAGGACGCGCACCTCGTGGCCCCGCTCGACGAGCTCCCGTGTGAGCGCCAGCTGTGGTGGGGCGTTGCCGCTGAACGCCAGGAGAG
>Ga0302181_10000380_pt1 | contig 37266 bp, 31 predicted proteins | sample I_Palsa_E3_3_FD_198786 | JGI IMG/M metagenome (GOLD analysis project Ga0302181, IMG submission 198786) | Peat permafrost microbial communities from Stordalen Mire near Abisko, Sweden - I_Palsa_E3_3 | ecosystem: Environmental > Terrestrial > Soil > Palsa > Peat permafrost | place: Sweden...
CCGAACGCCGACGGTGAAGAACGTCGGAGAGCCGTGTGCGGGAAAACCGCATGCACGGTTCGACGGGGAGGGGCTGGAAACGGAGCCTCGGCCACCGCGCCAGCCCTTCACCCTACGGCCAATTCGGTGGGCTATCTCGGGTCTGAGCTGGGCTTTTATCTCAGTGGCCGGGGTGGCGTTCTGGCTACTTCAAGGTGAGCGGGATCGCGGTGCCGATGAGCTCGAAGGCCTGCCGCTGGGTGCTGGTCGGCTCGGTGAGCATCGGGACGGTGACCTCGGTGCCGGTGTACCGGACCTGGTTGCGGGTCAAGGTGGCCAGGTGGTCCAGCAGGCCGCGGAAGCTGCGGTAGGGCTGCCCGGCCGGGTCGTGCTGGGCGGAGGCCTTGGCCTGGGCGGCCGCGGAGCGGCGGGCGGGGGCGACGGGGTTGCCCGGGGCGGGCGGGTTCTGGTCGGTGAAGGTCAGCGGGGCCCAGGCTTGGCGCAGGTGCCAGGTGAGGTAGCAGGCGAGCATGCAGATCAGCACGTGGGCCTTGACGCGTTCTTCGAGCCGGTGGAAGACGGGCCGCAGGTCCAGGTCGTCGGATTTGATGTGCCGGAAGTCCCGTCCGGCGTATTTGAGGTTCTTGTAGGCGGTGACCACGGCGGCCGCGTCGAGTTCGGCGGCGGGGACCGGGGTGCGGAGCACGTAGAACCCGTCCAGGGCGGCTTCGGCGTCGATCTGGTCCTGCCGGCGCTGCACGGCCAGGGTGGTGTCGGTGATGGTGACGGCGAAGTGCTTGCCGGTCTTGTACCTGCTGATCACCTTGCCGGCCTCGACCCCGATGGGCCCGGCGCCGGTGAGCCGGCCGGCCGCCACCCGGCCGATGATCGGGGCCAGCAGTTTCCCGGTGGCGGCCAGCAGCTCGGTGCGGGTGCGGGCGCGGTCGGCGGCCAGGACCGGGTTGCGGCAGGCGATCAGCCGCTCGCCGGGGAAGTCCCCGGAGGTGATCTCGGCCAGGTCCTGCTCATCGAACAGGCTGAGCTGCAGCGGCCCGTCGTCGGCCATCAGCTTGCGGATGGCGGGGGCGCGCAGCGCGGTGATCCACCCGTAGGGGTCCGGTTGCGGCGTCCCGTCTTCCACCTGGTTCATGGCCCGGATCCGGGCGCTGGTGATCATGCCCCGGTCGCCGGCCATGACCATCTGCGCCAGCCCGAACTTGTCCCGGACCACGTCCACGATGGCGGTGAAGGCGCCGGGGTCGCCGGTGCTGCCCGGCAGCACCCGGACCGCGACCGGCCGGCCTGCCGGGTCGGTGAGCAGCCCGTACTCGATCTGCAGTTTCCCCTTCTTGCCGTCCCGGGAGTAGCCGCGGGCAGCCAGCGGGCACTGCGAGCCTTCCATCCAGGAGCTGGACAGGTCGAACAGTGCCATCTTCGACGGGTTGGGTTCCGGGCCGAGGTGGCGGCGGGCCAGGTCCGCCTCGATCGCGTCCTGCCGGTGCTCCAGCCAGTCCATCGCCGCGTAGATGTCATCGGTGCTGGCATCGGCGACGCCGAGGTCGCCGCCCAGGGTGGTGTCGTTCCACCAGGTCAGGGTGGACAGCTTGGAGCCCGGCCGCACGACCCGGGAGATGATCAGCGCCAGGGCCAGGTCCCGCTGGCGGCCCGCCGGGCCCAGCAGGGCGGGCAGCCCCAGCTTGGCGGCCATGGCGTGCACGGCGGCGACGTGCCCGTGCGGTGCCGAGGCGGTGATCGTCACCGCCTGCCCGGCCGGTGGAGGTCACCGTCGGGTCAGGGTGCCCGCCGAAGCTGCGCACGGCCGGGCCGCCGCTGACTGGATCGCGCCTGACCTCGCGCGCCTTATGCGGCATGGCCGCGCGTTGCCCTGGCAGCTGCGGTGGGCCGAAGGTTTAGGCGCCACGTCGAGGTGCATCCGAGGTGCCGGACCGAACCTGGTCTCGACATCGCGGTCAAGGGTAGAGCCGATCTTTCCGCAGAAGACGAGGGCATGGTGATTCGCGGCTGCCGGGCGAGAAAGGATGCCGTTATGGACAGCTAGTGCGGGCAGGCGCGATGCTGTCCATAACCGATTGCCTGCCGGCCTGGGGGTCACGATGGAGCCAGACGCAAAGCCGATCATCGTCTTGATTCACGGTGCGTTCGCCGATGCCTCCGGATGGTCAGAAGTCATCCAGCGCTTGTCCGCGCTGGGCCACCGCGCGTACGCACCGGCGAATCCTCTGCGGGGCGTGATCAGCGACGGCGACTACGTGCGCACTTTCCTCAGCACGATCCAGGGCCCGGTCGTGCTCGTCGGGCACTCCTACGGCGGCTCGGTGATCACCAACGCGAGCGCCGGCGCGCCGAACGTCCGCGCCCTGGTTTATATCGCGGCGTACGCGCCCGACGAGGGCGAGACGCTGGCCGCGGCCGGCGCGCTCGACGGAGCATCGAACGACCTGGCCGGCCACCTCCTCGTGCGTCCCTACCCCGGCATGCCCGACGGAGACGGCGACGCCTATATCAACCCCGAGTTCTTCCACGAGCAGTTCTGCGCCGACCTGCCGGATGCGCTGGCGGCCGTGATGGCCGTGAGCCAGCGGCCCGTGACGCTTTCGTGCCTGGGCACGCCGTCAGGTCCGGCGGGCTGGAAGACGCTGCCGAGCTGGTACATGGTCGCCAGCAACGACAACGCGATCCCGCCGGTCGCGGAGCGGGCGATGGCAGCCCGGGCCAGCGCGCACACGGTCGAGATCAGCAGCTCCCACGTTGCCTTCATCAGCCACCCGCAGGAGACCACCGATCTCATACTGGCCGCCGTACAGGGCAGCTGACACCACCACCTGGCCGGAACAGTCCTGTCCGCGTTCACCTGAGATCCCGCGCTGCGCCCTCATCGGCAGATCCGGTCGTCTCGGAGGTACGTGCGGAAGATCGCGGCAAACCAGATTGACCCTCTATGTACGGCCACAACCGCAGAAGCCCGCAGCCGGGACTCATACCTAACGGCGGGTTGGTGCGCTTCGGGGAGGACGCGTTCTGGGCGCTCTCTGCGTCATCTGGCGGGCAAGGCTGACCGCTGGCTGCACATGGATGAGGACTCGGGATCAGCGCGGCCATTACGGCCGACACCTCGAATGTCTGAACGTTGCCTGATCCGTACCCGGACGTTGGCGTGGGCCGAGTGGTACTACCTGCGTAAAGACGTCAAAAAGCTACGACCGTATAAGCCGCTGGCAGGCCTCGGCCAGCGCATCATGCTGGCGCTGCGGCAGGCTGCGGGTATCTTCCGCCCCGCCCCTGGCCGACAAGGCGTCCAGCACCGCGGCCACCGCGGCGGCCGCGGGGCCGGTCAGGTCCCCCCTCAGCCGCCCGGCCCCGCCGATGGTGGTCTGCAGCCACACCGCCCGGTCATCGAAGGTGCCGGTGTCACGGTCGGGGGTGCTGCGGGACCGCTCGATCATCTGCTGCGCCAGCGCGGCCAGATCCGCCAGCCCCGCGCCGCCCCCGGCGGCGGCCAGCAGGATCCGGTCCGCGTCCGCCCGGCGGTCCTCCGGCAGCTGATCGGTCCACGCACACAGGGCCTTCGCCCACGAGCTGCTCAGCTCGCCAGCTGCGAGCGCGGCGGCGACCAGCGGATGAGCGGCCAGCCGCCGGGCCCACGTCACCGCCGCACCCGCAGCCCCATTGGTGACGTGGGTGAAGGCCCGCAGCCACGAGGCGGGCCCGTACTGCCCATCCGCCTGATGCCCCCGCTGGGCGCTGAACGCGGCCAGGATCTTGGCCCGGGCCGCCGTGTGCTGGGCCCCGGCCTGCTCCAGCCCGATCAGCGCCTCCGCCTGAGCGGTAGTCCCGAGGCTGGCGGCGTCGCACGCGGTCAGGTACCCCAGTCCGGCCCGCAGCCAGCGCCTGCGCCGGGTTTGACGGCGCAGCCGGCTCACTAAGGGTGCACACGGACGGGATCACCTCCCTTACGGGACGGGCCGGGGCCAGCGAGCCTCAGTAGTTCGATTACTAGTTCGATTATAACTGGGCTTGCCGAAAGCAGTAGCGGAACTCCACAGGGCCGGCGGGTTATCCCCAGCGCGGGAAAGAGGATTGCTCTTTCGGCGCGGGCAAGGTCTAAAGATCTTTAAAGGTGGGGGTTACGACTTTGCTGACGGCTGGCGCTGCGGTATGCCGGGGTCATGAGGTATCCCGATGATGGTGGGCTGACTGCGGAGGAGCGTGCCCGGCGGGAGGATGCGCGGCCGGCGGCGGCTGAGCTGGTCGCGGCGGGGGCTAGCGACCGGGAGGTGGCCCGGCGGTTCCGGGTGACGCGGATGTCGGCGAACCGGTGGCGGCGGGCGTTAGCCGCTGGCGGCAGGCGGGCGCTGGCCTCGAGGGGGCTAGGTGGCGCGCTGCAAGCTGGCCCCTGCCCAGCTGTGTGAGCTGGAGACGGTGCTGGACGCGGGCCCGGCTGCCTGGGGCTGGGATGAGGGACCAGTGCTGGACGCTGGCCAGGATCGCCGGGATCGCCCGCCGCAGGTTCGGGATGGACTTACACCCTGGCGGGGCTGGATCTGCTGCTGCACCGGATCGGCTGGAGCGTTCAGGTCCCGGCGCGCCAGGCGGCTGAGCGGGACGAGGCGCGGATCGGCAGGTGGCGGGAGGAGACCTGGCCGGTGGTAACCGGTGGTAAAAGGACGGCGGCGGGCCTGGGCGCCTGGCTCTGCTTCGAAGACGAGTCAGGCCAGGGTTTAGGGCCGCCGAGGGGCTGCACCTGGGGCCGCCGCGGCTGCACCCCGGTGGTGCGGGTGACCGGCGGCAGCAACAAGCGCGTGTCGCTGGCTGCGCTGATCGCCATCAAGCCGGGCTGCGGGACCCGGCTGATCTACCGCGTGCATGCCGGCCGCAGCCTCCGCAAGGACCAGCGCAAGGGCTTTACCGAGACCGATTACGCTCGCCTCCTGGACGCCGCGCACCAGCAGCTCGGCGGCCCGCTCGTGGTGGTCTGGGACAACCTGAACACCCACGTCAGCCGGGCGATGGCCGAGCTGATCGCCGCCCGGGACTGGCTGACGGTCTGCCAGCTCCCGCCGTATGCCCACGAGCTCAACCCCGCCGGGCCAGGACGACGGGGACCAGGTCGGCAGGTCACCCGGGGCGGGTGCAGTGTCGTCGGACGTCATGGTTTCCGCCTGTCTGGAGGGCGAACGGTCGCCGGGCTCAGGCCGACGTCGCATGGGACCGCTTCAAGATGATGATCGTCATCCACAATGGGAAGAGGATGACAGATATCATCTTGCTGGTCAAGCACGCCGACACCAGCGGGAGGATCCATCGTGGGCACGTCTCGGGCGGCGAAGGCGGCCAGCCATGACCGCATCCTTGACATCGCTGCGGCGCGGATCCGCCGCGACGGCATCGACGGCCTGGCCGTCGCCGAGATCATGAAGGAGGCGGGGCTGACCCACGGCGGTTTCTACCGGCACTTCGGCTCACGAGAGCAGCTCGTCGCCGAGGCTGCGCAGCGGGCCCTGAGCCAGGGCAGCGCATGGACGATCGCGGCCGGCAAGCTCGGCGGGCAGCGGGGATTCACCGCGCTCGTCGACGGTTACCTCAGCACCTGGCACCGGGATCATCCAGAGGCAGGCTGCGGTGTGGCCGGCGTCGCCGCGGACGTCGCCCGCGCCGGCGGCCCGTCCCGGGCCAGCTACAGCCACCAGGTCCAGGAATGCCTGGCCGTGCTGGCTGACCTCACCGGCAACCCCGACCGCCACGCCGGGGAACGCGAAGCGGTCCTCACCCTCAGCGTCCTCGTCGGCGCGATCTCCATAGCCCGGGCCGTCGACGACCCCGACCTGTCCCGGCACATACTGGACAACGCCGCAGCCGCATTGAAGCAGACCATCCTGCGCTGAGAGTTCCTTAAGTGCGGGGCTCCGCCATTAAAGATCTTTAGCTGGCTTCAGATCCTTTGTGCTGTGCCGGAGGCCGCAGCGAGCTGGGCAGCGAACAGAGCAGGTTCTCCCGTGCGGGGCCCGTCGAATAGAGGGCAAGTCCCGGGCGGCCAGGCCCAAGCGCTCGGTCTCGTCCGAGAGGGCCGCGCCAGCACCGTCCTGTGGTTATCGCCGGGAGCCGGTCAGGCCATGAGCCAGCAGCCCGGTGAGGGTATCGATTGCCTCGTTGTCACCGAGGGCCCGGCCAATCGGCTCCCCCCCCGTCCGCGATCCAGATGGCACAGATTCCTTCGAGCAGGGCGCCGCTGCTGCTGATCAGTGGGACCGCGGCGCAGATGCTGAGCTGACCCGAGGACTTCTGCACGGCCCCGGTCGGCCGTGGCTTCCAGGTTGCCAGGTTCGACAACCGCGACACGGGGCTGTCCACGCATCTCACCGGCACACCGGCGCCCAGCTGGCTCAAGGCGATGCTCCGGCCGTCCGCCGCGCCGTACCAGCTGGACATGGCAGAAGGCGCCCTTGGTGGTCAGTCTTCGGGAAGAGCAGCGAAATTACGCTTGGTTTTCCTGTACCATCCCATTCCTGATATGGGATTTTTCCACCGCCCCTTCATGTCCTTCAAGGCGCTTTCGTGTGCTTCGTCGCCCCTTGTGACTATTTCCTTTAGGTGTTTATCTTGCGCTTTTATAACTTCATCGGCGGTATTTCCCTGGAGCGTGAAATCACATGGTCCACCCAGTTGTTTACATGTCATTGTTTTCATAAGGCTCGTTTCCTTTCATAGTTTCCGGCCCTTAACCAGGACGAGTCGAATCCGAGCAGAGATCTCGTGTCAGCGCCTCACGGTGCCGTCTGTTTAGCTGACCGGTATGAATATCGCGGAGGCGGAGACTGGCATGCGAAAATCATAAGAGCACCGATCCCTCATGCGCTTCTCCGATCCTGATCGATGCCGGGCGATCCGGCGTCCGGTGCGCCGCGCCACCGCGCCTGGATCATTTCGGCGCTGGGGGACCGCTTTGAGTTCGTCCGGATCACCGATGAGCAGGCGATTGTCATCCAGGGCGACCAGTGGACGATCCGCCCTTCGCCCGGCCCGCGACCATTCGCTGAGGCTTCATCCCGGCGTAACGACCGGCCGGAGGCACCTCCCGGACTACTCCAGCTCAGAACGAACGCCCTCGCCCGGCTCGATGGTGCCTAGCTCAATGGCGCCTAGCTCAATGGCGGCCGGCTCGTCGGCGGACGGAACCGCGGGGAAACCGTCCCCCGGGGATTCGGCCAGTCTCGGAAGCGTGATCGTGAACGTTGTCCGGCCGGGGTGGCTCGTCACGCTCACCGTGCCGTGATGCGCGGTGACGACGGCCTTGACGATGGCCAGGCCGAGTCCGGTGCTGCCGGCCCCGCTGCCCGTCTCGCGGGACCGCGACGAATCGCCCCGGGCGAAACGCTCGAACAGTTCAGGCACCAGATCAGGCGGGATGCCCTGGCCGTTGTCGGTGACGCTCAGCTGAACCGCTGGCCGCGTGCCTGCCGGCGGCCGAGCCGCTGCCCGTCCATCCGCTGCCCGTCCATCCGACGGCCGTCCATCCGACGGCCGCCCATCCGCTGCCCGCCAATCCGCCGGCCGCCCATCTGCCGGCCGTGCTGCCCCAGGGTCCGCTGCGGCCGGAACGCCGGCCCCGGCGGAGGGCGCTGCGGAAACGGCGACCGTCACCGTCGTATCGGGCGCGGTGTGCTTGGCGGCGTTGCTCAGCAGGTTGCCCAGGACCTGGCGCAGCCGAAACTCGTCGCCGCGGACCATCAGCGGCTCGTCCGGTAGTTCCAGCTGCCAGCGGTGTGACGGGCTCGCGACCTGGGCATCGCTGGTCGCCTCGATGGTCAGCCGGGTCAGGTCGACCGGTTCCTGTTCCAGCGGGCGCCCGGCGTCGAGGCGCGCCAGCAGCAGCAGTTCATCCACCAGCATGCTCATCCGGGCCGACTCGGACTCCACCCGGCGCAGCGCGTGCGTCACATCCTCCGGCACCGGGCCGCCGTGGCGCAGGGCCAGCTCCGCGTACCCGCGGATGGCCGCCAGCGGGGTCCGCAGCTCATGGCTCGCGTCGGCGGCGAACCGGCGCAGCCGGGTCTCGCTGGCCGCCCGCCGTTCCAGCGCGGACTCCACGTGCTGAAGCATCCGGTTGATTGCCGCCCCGACCTGGCCGACCTCGGTCCTGGGGTCGTCGTCCGGTACCCGGGCCGGCAGGCTGACTTCGGTGTCCAGCGGCAGTTCGGTCACCATGGTCGCCGTGGTCGCGACCCGCCGGAGCGGCCGCAGCGACAGGCGCACCAGGCCAACTCCTGAGCCCGCGACGAACAGCACCACGACGGCGAACACGGCTGCCTCGGCGATCGCCACGTCGCGCAGGGTCTTGTTTACGCTGCTCAGCGGCAGCCCGGTGTACAGCACGGGGCCGCCTTGGTGCTGCTGCACAGCGGTCAGCTCATAGACGCCGCCGAGTGAGGGCAGGTCGCGCGTGAACGTAGGCAGCGGCGGCGGGCTGGAGGTGCCCCCTCCGCCGCCGCCCTGAGCAGGGGGCTGCGGGGTCACGGGCAGGGACCGGAGCGTGGCCTGGTCCGTGGCGGACACATGGCATTCTCCGTCGACGATCGACGCTTCCTGGATGTGCCCGTCCAGGTTCCAGGCGCCGAACGTGCCCGCCGCCTGGCCCTGAATGACCTGGCCGTCGCAGGGGGAGGACCCCGGATCCTGGTCGATGTACGACGAGGTGTGGTCCTGCGCCGGCGGGTACCACTGGTAGCCGTCGTTATCTGCGCACGCCTGGTACTGGCGCTGCGTCGCGGCCTGCAGCGCCTGGTTGAAGTTGGCCATCAGCGAGTGGCGCAGCACGGTGTAGGTCGCGGCGCCGACAACGGCGCAGGTCACGATGACCAGTGCCACGAGGCTGGCGATGAGCCGGGCGGTCAGGCTGCCGTGGAACAGGGCGCGCCACGGCCGGGTGGCCCACCGGGAGGGAGACCCCCCGTTCATTACGTGCCTGGCTTCAGGACGTAACCGACGCCGCGGACCGTGTGGATCAGCGGGGGACGCCCCGCGTCGATCTTCTTCCGCAGGTAGCTGATGTACAGCTCGACAACGTGCGCCTGGCCGCCGAAGTCGTAGTTCCACACCCGGTCCAGAATCTGCGCCTTGGACAGCACCCGGCGCGGATTCCGCATCAGGAACCGGAGCAGCTCGAACTCGGTCGCGGTGAGGTCGATCAGCTCACCGTCCCGGCGCACCTCGCGGGCCTCCTCGTCCATGGTCAGGTCGGCCACGACCAGCGAGCCTTCGCTGTGGGTGCGGGTGAGGTCGGCGCGGCGCAGCAGCCCCCGCAGCCGGGCCAGCACCTCCTCCAGGCTGAACGGCTTGGTTACGTAGTCGTCGCCGCCCGCGGTGATCCCGGCGATCCGGTCCTCCACCGCGTCCCTGGCGGTCAGGAACAGGACGCAGACGTCCGGCATCTCGGCCCGGAGCCGGCGCAGGACCTCGAGCCCGTCGAAGTCCGGCAGCATGATGTCCAGAATGACCGCATCGGGGTGGAACTCCCGCCCGACGCTGACCGCATCGGTCCCGTTCCCGGCGGTGCGCGTGTCCCAGCCTTCGTAGCGCAGCACACTGCCCAGGAGCTCGGCCAGGCTCGGTTCGTCGTCGACGACCAGGACGCGGATCGCGCTGCCGTCCGGGCGCCGCGCACCTGCTGGCGCCTTAGCCGGTGTCGGAGTATTCATGGCCATCCAGGGTCTGTTCGGCTGAGATCAGTATGCCGTGGTCAGCGGGCCGGGCTCGCGCCGCGGACCGCTCTGTTCAGTCAACAATGTCGGACGGGACGCAGCGCATTCTCAACGAACGTTCTGAATTTTCTCTGAACAGTCCCCTGGCCGGGGTAGTCCTGGCCGCGCCGCGGCCCCCCGGGGCTCTCGTCCTGGGAGCCGCCGCCCCAGATCGCCGGCGCCCTACCGCACTGAATTGGGTCTCACTGGGCTCACCGGGCCTCACCCGGCTGACAAGGCCTCAGCGGGCCAGCCGGCCACGGTCGCCACCTCACCGTCCACGCTGACCAGCCTGGCGGGCAGGCCGATCCCGGCCAGCCAGCCTGGGGCGCGGTCCCCGCGGATGATGCCCGCGGTACTGGCCGCGTTGGCGTCCGCGCACGTCGCGGCGGTGACCGAGATCGTCCGCCAGACCGGCGCCGGCGGCAGGCCGGTGCGCGGGTCAAGGATGTGGTGCAGCAGGTCGCCGCCGCGCCGCCAGCGCCGCGCGGTGGTACTGGAGGTGGCCAGGCCCCCGCTGGTGATAGCCACCACCGCGGACGGCCCGTCCGGGATCTCTTCCGGGCGCCCGGTGACGTCCTGGACCCGGATCCGCCAGCCGCCCGGCGGCGCCTGCCCCGCCACGGCGATGTCACCGCCCAGCCCGACCAGCACCCCGCTGCCGACCGTCTCAGCGATGCGGTCGGCGGCGCGGTCGGCGGCCCAGGCTTTGGCCGTCGCGCCGAGGTCCAGCCGGGTCCCGGCCGGCATGGTCAGCGTGCGCGAGGCCGGGTCCAGGTGGACCTGGCGCCACCCGGGTACGGCCCGGACGGCCAGATTGAGCGGCGGCCCGTCCGGGGGGACCAGGCTGAAGTCACGGTCGTAGCCAGCCGCCGCGATCGCTTCCCCGACCGTCGGGTCGACGTCGCCGTCGGTGAGCTCCGCGGCGCGCAGCGCCACCGCCACCGCCACCGCCAGCAACGGGCTCAGCTGGACGGGCCGGCCATCGGCGCCGTCCAGCGCGACGAGCTCGGAATCGGGCCGGAACCGGCTGCACGCGGCGTCCAGCTCGGCCAGGTCGGCCGCCAGCATCGACCGTGCCGCTTCGAGTACCGCGGGGTCCGTCACCACGAGATGCACCCAGCAGCCGAGCGCCGTCCAGCCCGCCGACGCCGCGGCGTCCTCCGCCGTCCAGGCTTTGCCCCACTGTCCTGTCACCGAGACCTCCGGAGGAAGCCCCGGCCTTCAGGCCGGGCAGGAATCTGGTGCCCCGTGTGGCTGGGCGGTGTTTTGTCGGTCATGACCGGCATCCTGTGACTGTGAGGACGGCGTACCGGTGCCGGGCATACCCCGATCAGGCACAGCAGGCGGTGCTGAACCGCACCTTCGGTTGCGTCCGCGTGGTGTGGAACCGGACCCTCGCCGCACGGCAAGAGCGGTATGCCACCGAGCGCACTGCCACCTCGTATGCGCAGACCGACCGGGCGCTGACCGCCATGAAGAAGGACCCCGCCCTGGCGTTCTTGACCGAAGTGTCCACGGTGCCGCTGCAGCAGGCGCTGCGCCACCAGCACCAGGCGTTCTGCGCGTTCTTCGCCAAGCGTGCCCGCTATCCGCGCTTCAAGTCCCGGCACGCTCGCCAGTGCGCGCACTACACCCGCAGCGCGTTCTCCATGCGCGGCGGGGTGCTGCGGCTGGCGAAAACGGGCGGGCCGCTGCAGTTCAGGTGGTCGTGGCCCGAGGTGGACGTGACCGGTCTTGACCCGACCATGGTGGTGGTGTCGCGTGATCCGGACGGGCGCTGGTATGTGACCTTCGCCGTCGACGGAAAAGCCTGTGAACCCTTGGCGGAGACCCGGCGCGCTGTCGGCGTCGACCTGGGCGTGCAGGACTTCGCGGTGACCAGCGAGGGGGAGCGGATCGCTAACCCCCGCCACCTGGAGCGCAAGGCGAGGAACCTGGCCCGCTACCAGCGGCGGCTGGCCCGCTGCCGGAAAGGGTCGGCGAATCGGGCCAAGGCGAAGGCCAAGGTCGCCCGGGCGCACCGCAAGGTCCGTAACGCCCGGCACGACTTCCTGCACCGCGCCAGCACGCGCCTGGTCCGCGGCAACGACCTGATCGTGATCGAGGACCTGGCCGTTGCCAACATGGTCCGCAACCGGCACCTGGCCCGCGTGATCTGCGACTGCGGCTGGGGTGAGTTCCGCCGCCAGCTGGAGTACAAATGCCAGCGCCACGGGCGGCAGCTTGTCGTGATCGACCGCTGGTACCCATCGTCTAAGACCTGCTCGGCGTGCGGGCACCTGCTCGCGGAACTGAGCCTGAGCACCAGGACGTGGCAATGCCCGTCTTGCGGCGCCCGGCACGACCGGGATGTCAACGCCGCTAGGAACATTCTGGCCGCTGGTCAAGCGGTGACTGCCTGCGGAGCTGATGTCAGCCATTCCGAGACCTCCCGGGTGCAATCGGCTGTGAAACAGGAACCCCGGCTGGTGACGGCAGGAATCCCCGTTCTTCAGGGCGAGGAGTAGTCAAGTCTTCATCTAACCGCCGTCTGCTGACCGGCCGCTGAAGCCCGGCTCTGTATTGGCCTGGGGGGACGCCCCCCTGGAACCCCCCGCTGCGCTGTGCTGGCCCGGGGGGGCGACCCCCCGGAACCCCCCGCTGCGCTTCGCGCCCGCGCGGTGGTACTTCGCCGACACATCGCATCACCGGGCACAAGGCCCGGTTCGCTGGGCCGGTCACGAGCGCCTCGCCGTAGCCCGCGGTGGTTCTCGCCGTTGTACCGGCTGCTCGCCGGGGCCTTTGGCCCCGGACTCGCTGGGCCGGTAGCGAGCGCCTCGCCGTGACCCGCTCAGGTGGCGGCGAGGAGGCGGCCGAGCTTGGACGCGGATGCGGAGGGGCGGGCCCCGGCCTGCCGGAGCAGTGTCCCCGCGTCGGCCAGCACGGATGACGGCCCGGAGACGAGCTCGACCTCGATCTCGTGCCACCGCAGTGGGCCGCCCTCGTGATCCAGCCGCCGGGCGGTCACCTCGTCGTCGGCAACCTCGGCCAGCACGGTGCCGTCCGGGCCGGTCAGCCGCCTGACGGTCCGGGCGGTTTCCAGCAGCGCGATCGGGTGCAGCGGCGCACCGCCGGTGAACTCGGCCACCCTTTCCTGCATCTCGGCCGGGACGGGCCCGTCGCTCAGCGGCAGGTGCAGCTCCTGGCGGGTCCCGGGCCGCAGCGGCAGCTTGAGATGCCAGGCCGCGTCGGTCCCGCCGGTCCGCCGCCGCAGCGTGACCTTGTGCGCCGCCAGCTGCAGGTCCGCGGTGTCGAAGTAGGTGGCGGACAGCTGGTAGAGCTCTGGCCCGTCGACCGACCATCCCGGCCGCGTGCTGAAGTCGGGCATCACGAAGTCCGGGTCGGCGTCGTACTTTTGCTCGGTCTCCAGGTGGCTGGTCGCGTTCATGCCTCCAACCTAGGCCACCTCAGGAGGGCCGGACCACGAACGTGGTGTGCGGCCGCTCGATGACCGCGCCCGCCGGGAGCGTGGCGGTCCCGGGACGTGGGTAGCCGCCGATGCTGAAGTCGCTGCCCCCAGGCCGGCGGGCCATGGCCCAGGCCTGGACCTGCGCGGCGAGCTCGGCGGCCAGGTCGGGACCGGCCGGCCCGTAGCCGAGCACGGTGAGCTCGAAGACGGGTGGCTGTCCCGCGGCCGCCGGGCCCGAACCGGGCGGGCCGGGCGCAGGCTGGGCCGACGGGCGGGCCAGCACGGCGAACCCGTCCGCACCGAAAACACCGGCCGTCATGCGGTGGTCCTTTACCGCCAGCGGAGCGCGGGCCAGGCCCGCCCCGGTAGCTGGCTCGCTGAGGACGCCCCAGCGCGGCTCGTGCAGGGCCAGCCACAGCCCCAGACCGTCGAACAGCTGCGTCGGCGCGGCGGTGACCCGGGTGGCGCGCTCCGCGGCCGGGGCGGCGGCCAGCAGGCCGGCCAGAGCGTCGATGTCAACGTCGCGGTCGTCGGGCAGGGTGAGCGCCAGCTCGCGGGTGTCCTCGGTCACCCGGGTGCGTTCGGGGCCGGCCAGCGTCCCGCGCATGCGCATGAACCCGCACGGGATCACCGACCGGCTCTGCCAGGACGCCCCGTCCCACTCGAACGTGACCGAGCGCTGAGAGCCCCGCAGGTCGAGTGGTACGACGATCCGGCCGCCGGGGACGAGCTGTTCCCGCCAGGCGGGGGCCAGGTCGCTGACCCCGACCGTAGCGATGATCCGGTCGTACGGGGCGCCGGGCGGGTATCCGGCGGCGCCGTCGGCCGCCACCACGGTCACGTCCGGGTACCCGGCCACAGCCAGGTGCGCCCGGGCCTGGTCCGCGACGTCCTCGTCCAGGTCCACCGTGACCACCGCGCCCGCGGCCCCGACAAGATGGGCAAGCAGGGCTGCGTTGTAACCGGTGCCGGCCCCGATCTCCAGCACCCGCTGACCCGGCGCGACGGCGAGCTGGTCGAGCATGTACGCCATGATCGTCGGCTGGGAGGACGAGCTGGTGGGCTCCCCGTCGGCGCTGCGCCGGGTGACGATCGGCTCGTTCCGGTAGGCCAGCTCGGGATCCGTCCCCGGCAGGAACAGGTGCCGGGGCACCGCGCGCATGGCCTGGGCCACGGCGTCACTGACCGGCCGGCCGCTGGCTGCCACCTGGCTGACCATGCGGCCGCGGAGCCGGCTCAGCTCAGGGCTGTCCATGGGGCAGCCCGCCGACTCGCTCGTAGACGCGGCCCGACGCATCGATGCGAAGCAGCCGGAAGTGGGCATTGAAGTACGACTGGATCGGATAGGTCCAGGGCATCCGCCGTTCCCACAGCCCGGACAGCCACACGTACTGGGCGCGGGAAAATGCCGACAGCCAAACCCGCTGCACCGCCGGTACGTTGCCCGCGCCGTTCGCCGCGTTCTCGCCGTGCGACAGCGCGTAGTCGGTGCCGATGCTGTCGACGATAATCGGGCAGCCCGGCACGGTGGAGAAGAAGCGGTCGGCGGCGATCGTGTAAGACACCGAGTCGGCCAGCACGCACGAGCCCGGCGGGAAGACCTTCTCGTCGGCGATCACCGCGGTCGCGATCCCGTGGAGTTCCGGGTCGGGCGCCGTCCGTCCCTGCAGCACCGCCAGGACCAGGACGATCACGGCCGTGGCGGCCAGCCCGAGCCGGTACGCCGCTCGCGATGCTGGCGCCCGGGCGGTACCCAGGGCCGGCCGCGGTGGACCGGCCAGCCCGGCCAGCCGGGCCACCGGCAGCACCACGGCCAGGGCCAGGAACGGGCCGAGGAACGCGGCGTAGTGGTAGTAGTAATCGGGCGGCCACACGAACGCGAGCACGATCAGCGCCGCCGTCGCCATGACGAAGATTTCCAGCGGCGGGGGCCAGCGGCGGCTGATGACCGTGGCCAGCAGCGAGCATCCGGCCGCCAGCGCCGCGATGGCGGCGGCTACAGCCGCCAGCAGCAGGTGCGGCAGGTTCGGGCCGTGGCTCAGCCCGAGCATGCTGGCCACCCGGAACGACGTCGGGATGCGTACGTCGTCGGTCCGCGCCCACTGCGCGACGATCACGCTGTTGTAGAACGCGCGCGGGGCCAGGATCGCGAACGGCAGCACCGGCAGCGCGAACCCGGCCACGATGCCGCCCAGGAAGATGGCCGCGCGGCGCAGCGACCGGCCCAGCCCGCCCGGCCCGGGGAGCACCAGCAACAAGATGAGCAGGACGACCACCGGGAAGATGGCCCACGCCTTGCACACGCCCCCGAACCCGAACGCGACGCCGCCGGCCGCCAGCCGCCGCCCGCTGCTGGCCAGGTGATCGCCGTCCAGCACGGCCAGCGCTCCGGCCAGGCAGAACAGCACCAGCCACGGCTCGATCAGCACGGTGTGCGCCGCATAAACCCCGTCCGGGTAGACGGCCAGGAACCCGCCGGCTACGGCCACCGCCAGCGCCCCGCGGTGCCGGATGAGCAGGCCCGTCAGCGTTACCCCCGCCGCCCCGGCGCAGGCGGTCAGCACCCGGCCGATGAACAGGGCCTTGGCGGTGCCGACCGGCCCGGCGAACAACGCGGCCGGCGTCATCAGCAGCATGACCCCGGGCGGCTGGACGGCGACGAAGTCTTTGTACGGCACCGCGCCGTGGATCAGCCGCAGCGCGCTGCCGAAGTACACTCCGTCGTCGTATTCGGTCGGCCCGAGCAGGTAGCCGTGCTTGGTCAGCTGCCACAGCCGCAGGAACAGCGCCAGCGCGGTGGTCAGCGTGATCGCCAGCGCGACCGCCGTCAGCCGCCGCGCGGGGCCGGCCCCGGCTCCGGGCGCGGCGGGCTCGGCCGTCCGTTCCGCGCCAGGTACGGGCGGGATCTTGCCCATCATTGGCCTGGCTCCTCCGGCGTCCTCCCCAAAGACGACGCGAGGTTACCACGATCAGGCCCGTCGCGGCCCTGCAGCGGACCCGGACACACTCCGGGGGTTGTGCGGCCGGGCCTGGGCGGCGTACAAAAAAGCTGAGCGCCCACAGCGGCGCACGGGGCCGCTGGTGATGGTGCCGACGTGCCTTCCGAGGTGCCGGAGGTCGTCGGTTGGACGCCGAAATCCTGACCCAGCGGGCGGAGATCGCCCGCGCCATCGAAGGCCAGACCGTCTGCGGGCTGCTCGATCTAGCGGCCCGGCAGTTCGCCGACCGCCCGGCCCTGTCCGAGCCGGCCGGGGCCGGCGACGCCGATCAGCCGGAACGGAATCGGGCGGGCGCAGCCGAACCGGAGGGCGGTGGCTGGCAGACCCTGACCTGGCCGCAGGCCCGGGACCGGGTGCTGCGGCTCGCCGCGTCGTTCGAGGCCCTGGGCCTGGCGCCGGGGGAGCGTGTCGTACTCATGCTGCCGAACCGGACCGAGCACTGGCTGGCCGACCAGGCGGCGGTGCATGCGGGCGGGGTGCCGGTCACGTTCTACGCCACGCTTGCGCCCGAGCAGATCGCCTACACCGCGCAGGACTGCGACGCGCGGATCGCGGTGCTCGACGGCGAGCCCGAACTGGCCCGGTGGCGGCCGGTGCTGGCCTCGCTGCCCGGGCTCAAGAAGATCATCGTGCGCGATCAGGCCGCCTGCCCAGCGGAGGAGCCGTATCTGAGCTGGGCCGAGTTCGCTGCGGTGGGGGCGCGGCGGCTGGCCGCCGACCCGGACGCGGTGGCCCGGCGGGTGGCGCAGGTCCGGCCCGACGACACGGTGACCGTGCTGTATACGTCCGGGACGACCGGCAATCCGAAGGGCGTGCGGATCACCCACCGGAACGTGCTGTACGAGACGGCCGCGGGGGCGGTGGGCCGGGGCGGCTCGATCGACCCGGGCGGGATCGTGCACCCGCCCGCCGGGCCAAGTACCGAGGCCGGGGCCGAGGCGGAGCAGACCCGGTGGGTGTCCTACCTGCCACTGGCGCACATCGCGGAGCGCATGTTCAGTATCTACCTGGCCATCGGCTACGGCGGCCACGTCTATTTCTGCCACGATGCGGCCGCGCTGGCCGCGGCGGCCAGCGTGGTGCGGCCGACCGGGTTCTTCGGTGTCCCCCGGGTGTGGGAGAAAATCGAGGCCGCGATCCAGGCCGGGCTGGCCGCCGAGCCGGACCCGGGGCGCCGTGCGGCAGTCGAGCGGGCCCGGCAGATCGGCCTGCGCTACATCGAGGGCGTCCAGCTGGGCCGGCCGGTGCCCGCCGAGCTGACCGAGGCGTTCGCCCAGGCCGACGAGCAGGTGCTGCAGCCGATCCGGGCCACAGTGGGCCTGGGCTCGGCGGCCAACGGGACCAGCGCCGCGGCGCCGCTGCCGGCCGAGGTGGCCCGGTTCTTCGCCAGCCTCGGGCTAATCATCCTCGACGTGTACGGGATGACGGAGACGACCGGGGCGTTCACCAGCAACGTGGCCGATTGCTTCAAGCTGGGCACGGTGGGGCGGCCGATGCCCGGGGTCGAGGTCCGGATCGCGGCCGACGGCGAGGTGCTGTGCCGGGCGCCGCTGTGCACCCCCGGCTACCTGAACCTGCCCGGGGCCACCGCTGAGCTGATCGACGCCGACGGGTGGCTGCACACCGGTGACATCGGCGCGCTGGACGAGGACGGGTTCCTGTCCATCACGGGGCGGAAGAAGGAGATGATCATCACGGCGGGCGGCAAGAACATCGCCCCGGCCGCCGTGGAAGGCCTGCTCACCGAGCAAGCCCTGATCGGGCAGGCGCTGTGTTACGGCGACCGGCGCGCGTACTTGGTCGCGCTGCTCACGCTGGACGGGGACGTGGCCCGCCGGTGGGCCGAAGCGCACGGCATCGGTGCCGCCCCGCTGGCCGAGCTGGCGACGAACCCGGCCCTGCTGGCCGCGGTGGGCGAGGCTGTCACGGCGGCCAACGCGCGGCTGGCCCGGGTCCAGCAGGTCAAGCGCTGGCGGCTGCTGCCGCAGGAGTGGACCAGCGTCACCGGGGAGGTCACCCCCACGCTGAAGCTGCGCCGCCGGGTCATCCACGCCAGCTACGCCAACGTCATCGACGAGCTCTACGCGCCGTAGCAGCCCTGTGCGCCGCAAAGCTTGGCGCGCATATAGCCAAGCCCGGCGCGCATAAAACCCGGCGCGCATAATAAAGGTGGCCGGCGGCCTGAGCCGCCAGCCACCTTCCGGGCTAACCTGCCCGCCTGTCCACCTGCCCTGGGCAGGTGCGGGCCGGGTCGCGATTCAGGCGCTGGTCGTGTCGCGGGGCGGGTCGGCGACCCGGGTCTCCTCGACGTCAGCGGTGGGCGGGGCGGGGGTGGTGTCGGTGTCCGTCCGTGCGGGCACGGCCACCGGCCGGGTGGTCTCCGCGGCCGGCTCGCCGGCGGGCACCGTCTCGGCCGGGGGAGCATCGGCCAGCGTCTGCTCACGTACGCCGATCACGGTGAAGCGGCCGAGCGCGACCGCCGCCAGGAACACGATGACGATGCCCAGGCCGGTGAAGAAGCCGATCTGCTCCACCACCCGGTGCAGGTTGTCACCCACCGGCTGGCCGGCGCTGCCGCCGGTGTGCCACAGCGAGCTGAGCAGGGCGCCGAGCGTGAACCAGGCTCCGCTCAGCGCGGCCAGCCACGCCCCGAAGATGGCGACGGGCCGGCTCGCGGTGCCGCCGAGGATCAGGCCGCCGACAACGGTGCCGGCTGCGGGCAGGATCTCCAGCCACAGACGGCCGGTGGTGTAGGTGAACCCCTGGTCGGGGGTGTACGCGTAGTGAAAGTAGGGGCCGACGAACGCGATGAGGCCGCCCCAGATACCGAGCAGGACCAGCAGCACGCCATTAAGGGCGCCACGGCTCCGCGGAACCCGCAGCATCCCTGCCATATGGATCACTCCTCCCGCGAGGGTGAGGGCTAGTGAACTTGTGCCAAGGCAATACCCACCCCTGGGTCTCATATTCCGTGTCTCTCAGTCTGGGTGTCGTGTCGTTAGGTGACGATGCTGCGGCCGTGCCCGTATTGGTCGGCGCGCTCCGGGCGGTAGGGTCACGTCCGTGGACTCCCGGCGCTATGTGCCGCGCACCGACGTCCTGCTCGCCGACCCGAGGCTGGCCGACGCCGAGCGGAAACTCGGCCGGGCTCTGGTCAAAGCAGCCGTGGCCCGCGCGCAGGACCAGGCGCGGGCCGGGACGATCACGCCGGACGGGGTGGCCGACGCCGCGGTCGCCGCGCTGCCGGCCCGCGCGACCACGCTCACCCCGGTGATCAACGCGACCGGGGTGCTGCTGCACACCAACCTCGGCCGGGCGCCGCTGTCCGCCGCCGCCACCGACGCGCTGCTCGCCGCGGCCGGCAGCACGGACGTGGAGTACGACCTGGCCAGCGGGACCCGCGGCCGCCGCGGCCGGGGGACGCTGGCCGCCCTGGCCGCCGCGGTGCCCGCCGCTGAGGCGGTACACGTGGTCAACAACAACGCCGCCGCGCTGGTGCTCGCGGCCACCGCGCTGGCCGCCGGGCGGGAGATCCTGATCAGCCGGGGCGAGATGGTGGAGATCGGCGACGGGTTCCGGCTGCCGGATCTGCTGGAGTCGACCGGGGCGCGGCTGCGCGAGGTCGGCACGACCAACCGGACGACGATCGCCGACTACCAGGCCGCCGCCGGCCCGCACACGGCGTTCGCGCTCAAGGTCCACCCGTCCAACTTCCGTATCGAGGGCTTCACCGCCCAGGCCAGCGTGCGCGAGCTGGCCCGGGCCCTGGGCCCGGCTGTCCCGGTCGTGGCGGACATCGGCTCGGGGCTGCTGGGGCCGCATCCGCTGCTGCCGGACGAGCCCGACGCGCAGACCACGCTGCGGGACGGTGCGGCGCTGGTCACCGCGAGCGGCGACAAACTGCTCGGCGGCCCGCAGGCCGGACTGATGCTCGGCCGGGCCGGCCTGGTCCGGCCGCTCGCCCGCCATCCGCTGGCCCGTGCGCTGCGAGTCGACAAATTGACCCTGGCTGCCCTGGAGGCCACCCTGGCCGGGCCGCCTACTCCCGTCACGCAGGCGCTGGCCGCCGACCCCGCGGCGCTGGCAGGCCGGGCGGAACAGATCGCGGCGGCCCTGCGCACGCAGGAGATCGATGCCCACCAGGTGGCCACGGACGGTGCCGTCGGCGGCGGGGGTGCACCAGGTGTGGCGCTGCCGAGCGCCGGCGTGAGCCTGCCGGAAGATCTGGCCGCGGCGCTGCGCAGCGGTGACGTGGTGCAGCGGGGGGACGTCCCCGCGGTGGCCGGGCGGATCGAGGATGGCCGGCTGTTGCTGGATCTGCGGTCCGTCCTGCCGCCCGATGACAAGACGCTGACCCTGGCCGTGCTCGCCGCCGCCGGGCGCCCCGTCGGCCCGGCCGCCGCAGCTGAGGTCTCCGCCCCGGCCAGCGGGCCGGCCGGCCCATCCAGCGTGCCGCCCGCGAGGCCGTCCGAGCCGTGACCGGCATGCAGGTCATCGCGACCGCCGGGCACGTCGATCACGGCAAGTCCACGCTGGTGCGGGCGCTGACCGGAATGGAACCGGACCGTTGGGAGGAAGAACGCCGCCGCGGTCTGACCATCGACCTGGGCTTCGCCTGGACAGACCTGCCTGGGAGCCGGCTGGCGTTCGTTGACGTGCCCGGGCACGAGCGGTTCGTGCCCAACATGCTGGCCGGGCTCGGGCCGGTGCCGGCCGTGCTCATGGTGGTGGCGGCGGACGGGGGCTGGATGCCCCAGTCGGCCGAGCACCTGGCCGCCATCGACGCACTGGGCATCTCCTGCGGGCTGCTCGCCGTGACCCGCGCGGACCTGGCCGATCCCGGGCCGGCGCTGCGCCGCGCCACCGCCGAGATCGCCGCCACCAGCCTTGGCGCGGTGGAGGCGGTCGCGGTGAGCGCGGTCACCGGGGCCGGCCTGCCCGAACTGCGGGCCGCGCTGGCCCGGCTGGCTTCCGGGCTGCCCGAACCCGACCCGGAGGCGCCGGTCCGGCTCTGGGTGGACCGCGCGTTCAGCGTCAAGGGCAGCGGCACGGTGGTCACCGGTACGCTCCCGGCCGGCACGGTCCGGGCCGGGGATGAGCTGCTGCTGACTCCGAGCCTGCGGCCGGTGCGGGTCCGGGCGATCGAATCGATGGGGCGGCCCGCGGGCCAGGTGCACGGCGTGGCGCGGGTCGCGCTCAACCTGCGCGGCGTGGCCCGCGACATCCCCGCCCGCGGTATGGCGCTGGTGACCCCGGGCCGGTGGACGCTGACCAGCATCGTCGACGTCCGGTACGTGCCGCCGGCCGCTGGCCCGCGGGAGGCGCCCCGGCTGCCGCGTGAGCTAGCCGTGCACGTGGGCTCGGCCCGGACCATGGCCGGGGTCCGCGTGCTCGGCCCGGCGGGCGGGGCGGCCCTGGCCGTCCGCCTCACCTTGCGTGATCCACTGCCGCTGCACGTGGGGGACCGGGTGCTGCTGCGCGACCCGGGCGCGGCGGGCCTGCTCATCCTGGGCGCCACGGTGCTGGATGCGGCCCCGCCGCCGCTGGGCCGGCGGGGCGCGGCCGCGGCTGCCGCACGGGAGCTGGCGCGCTGGCCCGACCCGCCCGGGCCGGCGGACCTGCTGCGGCGGCACGGCCTGCTGCGCGCCGGGGCGCTGGCCGCGATGGGGATGACCGGAGCCCCGGAACCGGTCGTGGCCGACTGGTCCGCCGATCCCGCGTTCTGGTCCGCCGCCCGGCAACGGCTGGTCGCGGCGGTTGCCGAGCACGCGGCCCAGGATCCGCTGGCGCTGGGCCTGACCGTCGAGGCGGCCCGCGCCGCGCTCGGCCTGCCCGACCGCCGGCTGGCCGAGGCCCTGGCCGGCACGACCCCGTCGGTCGTGCTGCGCGAGGGATATCTGCGTCCCGCCGCATCCGGTGAGCGCCCCGCCGGGTCGAGCGCCCGGGTGGGCAAAAACGGCGACGCCAGCCCGGTTCCGGAGCCACTGCTGCGTGCGGTGCGGGCCGTCCGCCAGGACCTGGCCGCCGACCGGTTCCGCGCCCCGGAGGCGGAGCGGCTCCGCGAGCTCGGCCTGGACGCCCGGTCCATCGCCGCCGCGGCGCGGGCCGGGCTGCTGCTGCGGATCAGCGAGCAGCTAGTGCTGGCCCCGGGCGCCGACGCGGACGCGGCCACGGTGCTGGCCACGCTGCCGCAGCCGTTCACCACGGCCGAGGCCCGGAAGGCGCTCGGCACGACCCGGCGGGTGGCCATCCCGCTGCTGGAGTTCCTGGACCGGGCCCGAATCACCGAACGGCTGCCGGACGACCGCCGCCGCCTGCGGCCCCGCTGATCAGCCCGCGGATACCGATCAGCCCGCAGGCCCGCATCAGCCCGCGGACCCGCTGATCATCCTGCGCCGGCACTGATCAGGAGGCCAGCCACACGGCCGTGTCCGGCGGCAGCTTGCCGTCGGTGACCGGGTCGCTGGCCAGCAGGATCCGCGCGTGCTTGGGTATCGGGGCCGCTGCCGGGCCGAGGTTCATCGCGAAGACGAACCCGGGCTCGCGGGTGAAGCACAGCGTGCCCGGCGCCGTCTCGAGCCATGTCATGAGCGGGCCGTCCGGGTCGCTGCCCCGGCCGAGCGCCGGGTGCGTACGGCGCAGCTTGAGCGCCGCCCGGTACAGGTTCAGGAACGAGCCCGGGTCGTCGATCTGGCGCGCCACGCTGTACTGGCCCCAGTAGCTCGGCTGCGGCAGCCAGGGCGCTGCGTGCTCGCGGTCGCGGCTGCCGGTGGAGAAGCCGAAGGACGGCCCGGTCGAGGTCCACGGCAGCGGCACCCGGCAGCCGTCCCGGCCCGGGACCGTGCCGCCGGAGCGCCGGAACGTGGGGTCCTGGCGGGCGCCGTCGGGCAGCTCGACGACCTCGGGCAGGCCGAGCTCATCACCCTGGTAGATGTACGCCGAGCCGGGCAGCGCGAGCATCAGCAGCGCCGCGGCGCGGGCCCGGCGGGCGCCGACGCGCAGCTGCGGGTCACCCACCCGGGGCAGCCCAAACGACTCGTTCGGCTCCCCGCCCAGGCCAAGGGCGTACCGGCTGACCGGCCGGGCCACGTCGTGGTTGCCGATCACCCAGGGCGCGCGGTCACCGCCGGCCAGGGACTGTATGGCGTCGACCGCATCGCGCATCGCGGCGGCGTCCCAGCTGGCCAGGATGAGCTGGAAGTTGAAGACCTGGGGCAGCCCGGTCTCGGCCAGGTACGGCGCCAGGGTCTCGAGGGAGTCGTACCAGACCTCCCCGACGGCGGTCCGCGGGCCGGGGAACTCCCCAGGCACGTAGGAGTCCAGGATGGCCCGCCACAGCCGGTACAGCTCGTGCAGCTCGGCGCGGTGGTAGTAGGTGGACGGGGCGTGCCGGACGGGCGGGCCGGTGAGGTCGGCCAGGTTCGGGTCCTTGAACAGGCCGTGCGCCACGTCGATGCGCAGGCCTGCCGCGCGGCGGCCGAGCCAGAACCGGATGATGTCCTCGAAGTAGCTGTTGACCGCGGGGTTGCGCCAGTTCCAGTCGGGCTGGCCCTGGTCGAACAGGTGCAGGTACCACTGGCCAGGCCGGCCGTCCGGCTCGGTGACCCGGTTCCACGCCGGGCCGTGGAAGACCGACTGCCAGTTGTTCGGCGGCTCGGCGCCGTCCGGGCCGCGGCCGTCCCGGAAGATGAACATCTCGCGCTCCGGGCTGCCCGGCGCGGCGGTCAGCGCCGCGCGGAAGGCGGGATGCTCGGCCGAGCAGTGGTTCGGCACCAGGTCCACGATGACCCGGATGCCGTAGGTGGCCGCCTCGTTAACCAGCTCGTCGAACCCGGCCAGGGTGCCGAGGCGCGGGTCGACGTCGCGGTAGTCGCTGACGTCGTAGCCGCCGTCCGCGAGCGGGGACGGGTAGAACGGCGTCATCCAGATGGCGTCCACCCCCAGCTCGGACAGGTACGGCAGCCGGGAACGGACACCGGCCAGGTCCCCGATGCCGTCGCCGTCCGAATCCGCGAAGCTGCGCGGGTAGACCTCGTAGACGACCGCCTCCTGCCACCACGGATGATTGCGCGCCACGGCGGACATCGCCTCCTCGTGTCGGAATTGCCCCGGCTGGCCGGGCCGCCTCCTATTGTGCCGGGCACTGGGCGCGGGCCGGTCACGGCCTCGCCGGCCGGGCGGGCGGCGCCGCATCCGCGGTGGCCCACCAGTAGAGTCAGCGCCGGAGGCGTATGGGCACCTGGTGGTCCCCCCGGTCTTCAAAACCGGTGAGCGCTGCGCTGCGGCGCTGGCGGGTTCGATTCCCGTCCGCCTCCGCCACCTGCACAAAGCCCCACACGAAGCCGAACCACGACAGCCAGGACAGAACGCCGGGCACGCCGTCAGGCTCCAGGTGGTACGGGCCTGAGACCGTCCATGAGGAGATCGAGCAGGCGGTCGGCCTGGGTGTGCTGTCGCGGTTTGCCGGCGACGGTGAAGATCCCGAGGAGGCTGGCGGCGATGTCCTCGGCGCTCGCGTCGGCGCGAATGTCGCCCGCGGCGGTGCCGGCGTCCAGGATCGCGCTGATCGCGCCGAGCAGTTCGGTGCGGGTGTGGGCGAGGGTGATCTCGCCGGCGTCGATCACGACCAGCAGCGTGTCGGTCATGCCATGCTTAGTCGCCAACCAGTCGGCGAACAGGTCCATCCAGCGACGCATGGCCTCGGCGGGTTTCAGCTGGTGGAGGAGCTCGCGGGCGCCGACGGTCAGGCGCTGGACCTGGTCCTCATAGACGGCGTCGACGAGGGATTCGCGGGTCGGGAAATGGCGGTAGAGGGTGGCGATTCCGACGCCGGCCTCCCGGGCGATCGCGCGCATCGACGACTCGGTGTCGGATGCCGCGAAGACGCGCGTGGCCGCCGCGAGCAGGGTTTCGCGATTGCGGGCCGCGTCCGCACGGGGCGCGCGGGCATCGACATCACTCAACCGGATCACGCTCCACTTGCGCTAGTGTAGTCCGCGCTAAGCGAAGCATGATCCGTTTAGTGCGGTTCGCCCCTTTGGCGCGGGACAACGCCGGGAGCGCCGACACCGCAACCCGACACGAGCCAAGGAGACCTCGATGACCGACCACGATTCCGCGCCCGAGACGATGCGCACCGTGCGCTTCCAGGAGTACGGCGAGCCGGGAGAAGTCCTCCATGTGGAGACCGTGAGCGTGCCGGTCCCGGGCCCCGGCCGCATCCGGATCGTCGTCCACGCCTGCGGACTGGCCCCCGCCGACTGGGCTCTGTGCCGAGGCTTGTTCGCCGGCGAGCTGCCCCGCGGCATCGGCATCGACGTATCCGGCACCGTCGACGCCGTCGGTGACGGCGTCGATGGCGTCAGCGTCGGCGACCTCGTGCTCGGAACCGCCGACTGGGCCGGGGGCCCGACCGCGGGCGCGTCGGACCGCGCGATCATGGACCGCTGGACCCCCGTCCCCACCGGGCTCGACCTCACAAAGGCGGCCGCGCTGCCGATGGCGCTCGACACCGCCTACGGGCATCTCGCGTGGCTCGGGCTCGACCCCGAGAAGACGATCCTGATCCACGGCGCCGGGAGCACCATCGGGTACGCCGCCGTGCAGATCGCGCTTCTCCGTGGCATGCGGGTGATCGCCACTGCGGGAGAGACCTACGCCCAGCGGCTGCGTGATCTGGGCGCCACGGTCACCTCGTACGGGGACGGCATGGCCGACCGGGTCGGGGCCATCAGCAACGGTCCGGTCGACCTCGTCCTCGACACCGCACCGGTCGGCGGCGCTCTGCCCGATCTCGTTCGGATCGCCGGGGGCGACCCGAAACGGGTGCTCACGATCTCCGACTTCGCCGCCGCGGAAGAGCTCGGGGTTCGCGACAGCTTTCACGAGGACCGGACCCAACGCATCGACGCTCTCCCCGAGTTCGCGCAGCTCGCCGCAGACGGGAAGTTCACAGTGCCGATCGCCCGTACCTTCCCCCTCGACGAATGGCGTACCGCCCTCGACATCAGCCTCGGCGGCAACGCCCGCGGCAAGCTCCTGCTCCTACCCGGCACCCCGGCGTCCGACGCCTGACTCCTCGGCCCCTAGACCTGCCCACATTCCTGGCTGGGTCAGAACTGCACGCCGCGGGTCAGGGCCCCGTCGACGACGAGGTTCGTCCCGGAGACAAAGGACGCCGCCGGGCTGGCCACGAAGACCACCGCGCGGGCGATCTCCTCGGGCCTGGCCATCCGCCCGGTCGGGTTCAGTCCCATGGCGTGGGCGAACAATTCGGGGTTGTGCTGCTCGATGTTTTCCCAGACGCCGCCGGAGAAATAGGTGTTGCCGGGCGACACGCTGTTGGCCCGGATGCCTTTCGGCGCGAGCTGGTAGGCCAGCCCCTGGGTGTAGTGGGTGAGCGCCGCCTTGAACGTGCCGTACGGCCCCGCCGCGAAGTCGATCTCCCGGCCGGACACGCTGGCGATGGTCACGATCGAGGCCGCGTCACTCTTTTCCAGATGCGGCATGGCCGCGTTGACGAGGCGAACGGCGTGCATCAGGTCGACCTCGAAGCTGGCCTGCCAGTTGGCCGGCTCGTCCGGGATGGCCAGCGCGCTGACGTTGGCGATCACGATGTCCAGGCCCCCGAGCCGGTCGGCGCTGGCGGCGACCCAGCGCTGCACGGCGTGCCCGTCGGCCACGTCAAACGCCTGCCCCAGCACCGTGCTGCCGTTCCTGCTGAGCGCGTTGGCCGCGTCAGCGACGTCGCTCTCGGTCCGGGCGCAGAACCCGACCGAGGCGCCCTCCGCGGCCAGCGTTTCCACGATCGCCCGGCCGATGCCCCTCGTGCCGCCGCTGACCAGGGCGCGGCGTCCCTGAAGACCCAGATCCACTGTCGGACTCCTCGTTACCGGCTGAGCAGCTAAAGGGTGATGGCGGCGGCGGTCTCGCGGAGCTGCCGGTGCATTCCGCCGTAGGCCGCCGCCGGCGGAAGCAGCGCCTTCGGCACCTTGGTGACCGCGCTGTAGTTGGCGTCCACCACGTTGGCCAGCGGGGCCTGGCTGGTCTGCGACAGCAGCTGGTAGGCGTCCATCTTGTCCAGCCCGTACAGCTCCATCAGCCACGTCACCATGCCGACCTGGCTCACCCGCCAGGCATCCTCCAGCGGACGGCTGGATCCCACCACCACGAGGTGCTCGTCCGTTTCCAGCCGCGGCCAGGCCGGGCCCCCGCCCTTGATCAGCTGCACGATGAGGGTGACGTCCATCGCGCCCTCCACCGCGGTCCCGCAGGCCTCGCCTTCGCCCTGCCGGTAGTGCCCGTCGCCCACCGAGAACAGGCCGCCGTCCACGTTGACCGCGAGGTAGCACGTCGCGCCGGCGCGCATCTCCGGGGTGTCCATGTTCCCGCCGAACGTGTCCGGCACCAGCGAGGACCGCACCTCTCCGGCCGCCGGGGCCACGCCGACCGTGCCCAGCATGGGGTCCATCGGCAGTTCCACTCGCAGGTCGGTGGCCTGGGCCTGGAACGCGACCGTCTGCCGGGCCCGGTCCACCTCGTATATCCAGGTTCGTTCCGGCAGCGGGTCCTGAAGGGTCGCGGTCCGGTCGGTGCTGGTCAGCCCGCCGAAGAGGGGGATCGTGCAGGACGCGCCGAAGCTGCGGGCCGGGCTGAGGTCCACGAAGTGCAGCGCCAGGGTGTCCCCGGGCTCCGCGCCCGCAACGTGGAACGGCCCGGTCTGCGGGTTGACGAAGGGCATGGTCAGCGCCGCGCTCGGCAGGTCCGAAACCTGGCGGATATTGCCGCAGAACGCGTCCTCCGTCCACAGCCGCAGCATCGTCCCGGGCTGAATCTTCCGGACCGGCGCGACGCCGCCGAACGTGAACGTGTACTGGTCGCGCTCCGGGCGGAACTCGATTACCTCCATCGGGGACCTTTCTCGGTGCTCAGCGTCTCTGGGTGCTCAGCGTCTCTGGGTGCTTAGCGTCTCTGTGTGCGCAGCGTCTCTGTGTGCGCAGCGGCTTGGCGGTACCTACGCCGCGGTGGCCCGGCGGGCCGGTTCAAGGTCTCGGCTTACCCGATGGTCCTCGCCGGTCACGGGTGGCTGTCAAGGACATGACCCGTCCGGAACGCTCCGGGTAACTGGCGGGTCGCGGACGTAGCGGTGACACCTGCGCGGACAACTAATACTCCAGCCGTAGATCGTGATCTTCATGTTCGGGGCCTGCAGCAGAGATGCTTCTAAGCCCTGGTGATCTGTAGGTGTCCGCTCATGGCGTCAGGATGGGCGAGCGAGGTACGCCTGTTTGGCGTCGGGCGAGAAACCGCACGCTCTGTAGAACGCGTGTGTAGCAGGATTGCGCGAGCCCGTCAGTAGCATCGCTTTGTAGCAGCCCGCGTCCCACGCGGCTCGGAGCGTGCCAGCCATGATCTGCTTGCCCAGGCTCGTGCCCCGGAAGGTCTCGTCAACGACGACGTTCTCGATGACCGCGTATGGCGACGCGGACCGAGTGAGGTTCGGGATCACGTTCAGGTACGTTGTGGCGACGATGGCCCCGTCGATCTCAAGCACGAACAGATGCAGGCCGGGCGACCTCAGAATCTGCCCGAAGGACGCTGCGTCAGAGCCGTCCTGCAGAACCGGGTCCTCCGGCTGCAGTTGCCGGTAGAGGCGGAGAACGTCTTCGAAGTCGCCGGGCCCGGCCTCGCGGAACATAATCACGGCCGCAGGCTACCGCTCCGGCCGTAGGTCATGATCTTAACGGTCTGCCGAGCTGGTGCTGCCTGCGGTGGTCTGTGGTCGTCCCTGGTTGCCCGTACCGCTCTGCGCTGATCCGTGCCGGGACTGGAGCGCAAGACGGGCTGGTCGCTCGCCGACCACGCCGGGGAGAGGTCCCCGGACGGGATGCAGCGGCTGTTCACGACCGCCCGGTGGGACCAGGACGCTGTCCGCGATGACCTGCGCGGTTACGTCGCCGCCGCGCTCGGCGATCCCGGCGGCGTGCTGATCGGCGATGACACCGGGTTCGAGAAGGGCGGCTCCCGCTCGGCCGGGGTGCGGCGGCAGTACACGGGCACGGCCGGGAAGATCACCAACTGCCAGCTCGGCGTCTTCCTGGCCTACGCCAGCGAGGCATACGGGGACAACGAGCCGCTGCGCGCGTTCCTCGAGGAACGCGGCCTCGCCTACGTCGTCGCCTACGTCCTCGCGGTCGCCCGCGACCACGTCATCACCACGCCCGCGGGCCGGCGCCGCGCCGACGCCCTGGCCGGCAAGCTGCCGGAAGGGCCCTGGCAGCGGCTCAGCTGCGCCGCTCGGCTTCTCGGCCGTCCGAGCTGGCCTTCTACCGCTGCCACACCGCGCAGCAGGTCCCGCTCGGCCGCCCTCTGAGCACCACCCCGCGACCAGCAGCACGCCCGCCACTGGTCACGATGGCGCCACCGCCATCAGGAACGCGCCCGCCGATACCAGTACCAGCGACAACGATTACAAGATCACTAAGTGCGGCTGGAGTACTAAGCGCGAGGGGAAACGTAGGGCCCAATTGATGCTGCCTGCCACGGTCAGTCACGGGCGGCAATCGCAGGCCCGGTCCCCCCTGCGCTGAATGGCCGGGAAAACGATTCAGGAAACGTTTCTTGCGCGTTCCGGTCAGTCATCTTATGGCGATCGCACTGGGCCACGGACGGTCGGCTCGGGGACTGACGGCTGGCCAATTTTCCCGGGCCGGAGCTGGATAATTGTCGGTCGTTTGCACGGAAATCTTTGATATTGATGGCCGCTCCGCCGAACCGGCCGATGGCGGCCGGCCCATCGGCGGGGGGCGGGACCAGTGCGGGCCAAGGCGACGTCTCGTCGGCCGGCCGGGGATCACCCGGCCGGGATCACGCTGGGCATCCTCGTACACCGGGCGCCCCCGACGCACCGTTTGATCCGCGTCCCACCTCATTCACGCCAATTCAGGCGAATAATTATCGCTCGCCCTATTTTGTTCCGGATAACTTATCATCCCCGGGCATCCGAGTAAGCCCGCGAAATCCTTGATGCCACCAGACCGGCTTGCTGCGGTAAAATTTAAATGATAATTTTATAAAAGCAGATTTAGACGTGACGCTTAACTCGGGGGAGGGGCGAGCACGTGGGCAATACCGACCTGATGGATCCGGTGGGTGCTGCGATCGGGCCGGGACTGGACAGAGCGCCGACAGGGATCAGCGGCCTGGACCAGATCACCGGGGGCGGCCTTCCCCGGGGCCGGGTGACGCTGATAGCGGGGAGCGCCGGAGCCGGGAAGACGCTTCTGGGGCTGCAATTCCTCGTGGCCGGCGCGAGGGACTACGGCGAGCCCGGGGTGCTGCTGACCTTCGAGGAGTCGGCGGCCAAGGTCGCCGACAACGTGCGCTCGCTCGGCTTCGACCTCGACGAACTCCAGCGGGACGGGCTGCTCGCCGTGCTCTCGTTCCAGGTGGAGCCGACCGAGATTGTCGCGGCGGGGGAATTCGACTTCGAACCGCTCTTCGTGATCCTGGACGACGCGATCACACGCGTCGGGGCGAAGCGGGTCGTCCTGGACACCATCGAGGTCCTGTTCGGCGCGTTCGGCGCCGACTCAATCGTGCGGGCCGAGCTCAGCCGCCTGGCGCGCTGGCTCGAGGAGCGGGGCGTCACCGCCATCGTGACCGGGGAGCGGGGCGAGGGGACTATCACCCGGCACGGGATCGAGGAGTACGTCTCCGACTGCGTGATCGTGCTGGACCATCGGGTGCGCGAGGAGATTTCCACCCGCCGGCTCCGGGTGGTCAAGTACCGCGGGTCGGCGCACGGCACCAACGAGTACCCGTTCTTTATCTCCGCCCGGGGCTTCGTCGTGCTGCCGATCACCTCGATCACCCTGGACTACGGGGCCCCCGACGAGCGGATCTCAACGGGAATCGCCCGTCTCGACCACATGCTGGGCGGCGGCATTTTCCGCGGTTCCACCGTCCTGGTGAGCGGGACAGCGGGCACGGGCAAGACCTCGCTCGGTGCGCACATGGCGAATGCGGCCTGTGGGCGCGGTGAGCGGGTGCTGTGGGTGCTGTTCGAGGAGTCACCCGCGCAGGTCCTGCGCAACATGCGCTCGATTGGGCTCGACCTGCGGCCGTGGACCGACGCGGGTTTGCTGCACATCTGGCCCGCGCGGCCGGCCACGCTCGGGCTGGAGACCCATCTCGCCCTGCTGGTCCAGCTGCTCGACGAGGTGACGCCGACGGTGACGGTGCTCGACGGGATCGCCAGCTTCGGGGACGGGGTTGCTGCCTCCGAGGTGACCTCGATGCTGGCCCGCAAGATGGACATGCTCAAGGCCAGGGGAATCACGACCCTGGCCACGGCGCTCGGCAACGGGGACGCTCCGAGCACGCTGAGCGTGTCGTCGATGGTGGATACCTGGCTGCTGCTGCGCAATGTCGAGAGCAACGGCGAACGGAACCGGCTGCTGTTCGTCCTGAAGTCACGGGGCACGGCCCATTCGAATCAGGTGCGGGAGTTCGTGCTCACCGACCACGGGGCCGAGCTGGTTGATGTGTACGTCGGCGCGGCGGGGATGCTGACCGGCTCGGCCCGCCTGGCGCAGCAGGCCGCCGAACGCGAAGCGCAGTTGCGGCAGGCCGACGATGTGGAACACCGGCGGCGGGAACTGCGCCGCAGTATCACTGAGCACGAGGCCCACTTCGCCGCGGTGCAGGACCAGATCGCCGCCGAGCGGGCGGAACTGGACCGGGTCGGCCTTCGCGAGCGCCACCAGGCCGCCGACACCGGGGCGGACGAAGTGGCGATGGGGAAGCGGCGCTGGGCCGATGCGGTCCCGAGCGACGGAGCAAACCGATGACCCAGCCGCACGGCACGGATGGCGCGGTCGGCACCGGCGCCGATGAGGCCTGGGAGCTGTGCCTGTATGTGACCGACCGGTCGCCCAAGTGCCTACTGGCGATCGAGAACCTGCGGCGTGTCTGCGAGGAGCACCTGGCCGGCCACTACCGGATCGAGGTCGTGGATCTGCTGGAAAACCCGCGGCTGGCCGCCGACGATCAGATCCTGGCCGTGCCCACGGTGGTCCGGAAGCTCCCGCAGCCGATCCGCACGATCGTCGGGGACCTGTCCGACACCGACCGTGTCCTCGTCGGCCTGCAGCTCAGGCCGCACAGGAGCGGTGCGACATGACCGATACGGCCGCCGATGAAGGCTGGGCGCTGACCCTCTACGTCACTGGTGCGTCCGCGAAGTCCATCGAAGCCATCGAGACGGTGCGCCGCTTTTGCGACGAAGAACTGGACGGCCAGGTCGACCTGGAAATCATCGACGTGCGGCAGCAGCCCGCGCTGGTCCTGCGCGACCAGATCATCGCCGTGCCGACGCTGATCAAACGGCTTCCCGGTCCGTTGCGCCGCATCGTCGGCGGCGACCTGTCCGACCCCGCCCGGTTGCGCCTCGGGCTCGACCTCGGCCCCGTCGGAGCCAGCGACGGGCACCCGCACCCGGACGACTAAGGTCATGGCCCGGCCGGTTCAGCAGGCCAGTAATCCAGCCCGCCCCGCGGCGGGACAGGCCGGGGAAAGTGGTGCGGAGGGGGCCGAACTGGCCGGGGAAAGTAGTGCGCAGGGGGCCGAACTGGCCGGGGAAAGTGGTGCAGAGGGGGCCGAACTGGCCAAGGAAAGCGGTGCGCAGGGGGCCGAACTGGCCGAGGTGCGGGCCCAGTTGCGCGAAGCGTACGAGACGATCGAGGCGATCCGTAGCGGCGATGTCGACTCGCTGGTGATCGGGCCGCCCGGACAGGAACAGATCTACGCCCTCGCCAGTGCCGACCGGCCCTACCGGCTCATCGTGGCGGCGATGAACGAAGGCGCGGCCACGATCTCCCCCCGGGGGATCATCCTGGACGCCAACCCGCGGCTGGCCGCGATGACCGGCCAGACCGGCACGCAACTGGCCGGCACCGCGGTCCTTGACCTGGTCCCCAGCGCCCACCGCACCATGTTCGCCCGGCTGCTCGACGTCGGTGCGGGTGACAGCGCCCGGGGCGAAATGGAGCTGAGCGGGCCCGGTGGTACGACCGCTCCTTCCCTGCTGGCGGTCAGCGGCTTCGATCTCGACGGCACGCTGCTGCGATGCCTGGTCCTGACCGATCTCACGGCGCAGCGCCGCGCCGAGACCGAGGTCCGGATGCTGAACGCCGGGCTTGAGGTCCGGGTCGCGCTGCGCACGGCTGAGCTGGAGCGGGTGAACAAGAACCTGGAGGCGTTCACCTATTCGGTCTCCCACGACCTGCGCTCCCCGCTGCGGGCGCTGAGTGGTTTCAGTGCGGCGCTGGTGGAGGACTACGGTGACCGCCTCGATGAGACCGGCCGTGGTTACGCGGGCAGCATTATGGCGGCGAGCGAGCGGATGGCCGCGCTGATCGATGACCTGCTGCTGCTGTCGCGGGTCTCCCGGGCCGGCGTGAACCTGGAGCCGGTCGACCTGAGCGCCGAGGCCGCGGCCGTCGCCGGTGAGCTCCGGTCCCGTGACCCGGGCCGCCAGGTCCGTTTCGTCATCGCGGACGGCATCCGGGTGACCGCGGACCGCAGCCTTATCCGCACCGTGCTGCAAAACCTGCTCGAAAACGCCTGGAAGTTCACCGCGCACCGGGACGGGGCGGTCATCGAGTTCGCCACCACCGCCACCGCCGCCACCACCGCCGCCGCCACCGCCGAGGACGGCATGGTCTGCTGCTGCGTGCGTGACAACGGGGCCGGCTTCGATCCCGCCTACGCGGCCAAGCTGTTCCAGCCGTTCGAGCGGCTGCACGACGCCGCCGAGTTCCCCGGCACCGGCATCGGCCTGGCCAGCGTGGCGCGGATCATCGAACGGCACGGGGGGCGCACCTGGGCCGAGGGCGCCGTCGGCCAGGGCGCCACCTTCTACTTCACCCTCACCGCGGCAGACCCAGACACAGCATCGGGCGCGATGCCGGCAAGCCGGACGAATGCTGGTTAACGCTAGGAGACTCTCGCCATGACGACGCACACGGGCGGCCCACCCAAAAGCGAAAGTAAGAAAAGCAAGATCCCTACCACGCATGCCCCGGGCCCGGTCAGCGGCTCGGCCAGGTCACGGCTGCTGGCTTCCATCGTCGAGTCATCCGACGACGCCATCTTCAGCAAGACGCTGGACGGAATCATCACGACCTGGAACAAGGCGGCCGAGCGGATCTACGGCTACCAGGCAGCCGAGATAGTCGGCCAGCCTGTTTCGGTCCTGATGCCGCGGGACCGCGCCAATGAGATGACGGAGATCGTCGAAAGGATCCGCAACGGCGAGCGGGTCGACCAATACGAGACGACGCAGCGCACGAAGGATGGCGCGGCCATCGAGATCTCGCTCACCGTCTCACCCATTCACGATTCGGCCGGCCACATGGTCGGCGCATCAGCGATCGCCCGGGACATCACCGAACAGCAGCGCATTCAGGATCAGGCTGACTCCGCGGCGCAGTCCGCGCAGGATCATGCTGACTCCGCGGCGCAGTCCGCGCAGGATCATGCTGACTCCGCGGAGCGGTACGCGCGGAGCCTGATCGAGGCGAGCCTGGATCCGCTGGTGGTGATGGTCAGCCCGGAAGGCAAGATCACCGACGTGAACGAGGCGACGATCCGGGTGACCGGGGTCGCGCGGGACAAACTGGTGGGGACCGACTTCTCGGACTACTTCACCGAGCCCGATCAGGCGCGTGCGGCGTACGGGCAGGTTTTCGCGCAGGGTTCCGTCACCGATTACCCGCTGACCATCCGCCATACCGGCGGAGCGCTGACCGATGTGCTCTACAACGGCTCGGTCTACAAGGACGCGGCCGGGCACGTGCTGGGCGTATTCGCCGCCGCCCGCGACGTCACCGTGCAGAAACGGGCCATGCGCGAACTCGCGGAGAAGAAGGCATTCCTGGACAACATCCTCCAGAGTTCGACGAAGTACTCGATCATCGGAAAGGACCTCGGCCGACACATTCTCTCGTGGAACGAGGGAGCGCACCGCAACTACGGCTATACGCCCGAGGAGATGATCGGAAAAGACACCGTCATCCTCCACACACCTGAAGACGTGGCGTCCGGCGCCGTCGATCGGCTGTTCACCGGGGCCTACGAGGACGGTCTGGCCGAGGGCACGTTCCAGCGGGTCCGGAAGGACGGCTCCCGATTCGCGGCCAGCGTCGTCGTGACGCGGCGCGATGACGCGGGCGGACAGCCGGTCGGCTTTCTCCTGATGAGTAACGACATCTCAGAGAAGACGCAGGCCGAGGAGCAGCTCCGGACGGCTTCCCAGTACGCGCGGAGCCTGCTCGAGGCGAGCGTGGACCCGCTGGTGACGATCAGCCGGGAAGGCAAGATCACCGACGTGAACGAGGCCACGATCCGGGTGACCGGGGTCGCGCGGGACGAGCTGGTGGGGACCGACTTCTCGGACTACTTCACCGAGCCCGATCAGGCGCGTGCGGCGTACCGGCAGGTCTTCGCGCAGGGTTCCGTCACCGACTACCCGCTGACCATCCGCCATACTGGCGGCACGCTGATCGATGTGCTGTACAACGCCTCGGTCTACAAGGACGCGGCCGGGAACGTGCGGGGTGTGTTCGCCGCCGCCCGCGACGTCACCGCGCAGAAACGGGCCGAGCGCGAACTGGCGAAACAGCGAGGGCGCGAACTCAATCGGCTCGCCGAGCTCGAACGTTTCCAGAAGCTCACGGTCGGGCGGGAGCTGCGCATGATCGAGCTCAAGAAAGAGATCGAAGACCTGCGCGCGTCGCCCGGGCATACGTGACGGCGGGACGGACCGCTCCCGTGCCGACGGTCCCGGATGAGCGGCAGGATGCGATGCCTCCTGGCGCAGATACCCGTGGCACGCCTGCGGATTTCGCCGGGGCGAAGCAGGAGCTCAAGGATCTGCAGAGCGCGTTGCTGAACATCCTCGAGGACTCGGCCGCCGATCGCCTCGCCGCCGAGGACGCATTCAGGGCGAGCGTCAACATCCTTTCTGACCTCAGCGAGGCCGAGGCGGAGGTCCGGACGCTGAACGCCGGGCTTGAGGTCCGGGTCGCGCTGCGCACGGCTGAGCTGGAGCGGGTGAACAAGAACCTGCAGGCGTTCACCTATTCGGTCTCCCACGACCTGCGGACCCCGCTGCGGGCGCTGAGCGGTTTCAGTGCGGCGCTGGTGGAGGACTACGGTGACCGCCTCGATGAGACCGGCCGTGGTTACGCGGGCAGCATTATGGCGGCGAGCGAGCGGATGGCCGCGCTGATCGATGACCTGCTGCTGCTGTCGCGGGTCTCCCGGGCCGGCGTGAACCTGGAGCCGGTCGACCTGAGCGCCGAGGCCGCGGCCGTCGCCGGTGAGCTCCGGTCCCGTGACCCGGGCCGCCAGGTCCGTTTCGTCATCGCGGACGGCATCCGGGTGACCGCGGACCGCAGCCTTATCCGCACCGTGCTGCAAAACCTGCTCGAAAACGCCTGGAAGTTCACCGCGCACCGGGACGGGGCGGTCATCGAGTTCGCCACCACCGCCACCGCCGCCACCACCGCCGCCGCCACCGCCGAGGACGGCATGGTCTGCTGCTGCGTGCGTGACAACGGGGCCGGCTTCGATCCCGCCTACGCGGCCAAGCTGTTCCAGCCGTTCGAGCGGCTGCACGACGCCGCCGAGTTCCCCGGCACCGGCATCGGCCTGGCCAGCGTGGCGCGGATCATCGAACGGCACGGGGGGCGCACCTGGGCCGAGGGCGCCGTCGGCCAGGGCGCCACCTTCTACTTCACCCTCACCGCGGCAGACCCAGCATGACGTGGCGTGCGTGCGGCGCCGCGGTCACGTGCCCGGCGCGCCTGCTCAGCCGCGTGGTGCCGGGGCCGCAGTCACGGCGGCGGATCGGCGGCGCTCGCCTGCCGGCGGGCGGCAGCGAGCTTCTGGCGGGTGCGGCTCACGGCCTCCTCCGCGGCGGCCAGCTGGCCGAGGCTGGCCAGGCGCTGCGCGGCGAACAGCTGATCTTCCAGCTGGGCTAGATAGGCCCGCTGCTCGGCCTCGGCGAGGGCCCGCT
>Ga0302181_10000381_pt1 | contig 37203 bp, 39 predicted proteins | sample I_Palsa_E3_3_FD_198786 | JGI IMG/M metagenome (GOLD analysis project Ga0302181, IMG submission 198786) | Peat permafrost microbial communities from Stordalen Mire near Abisko, Sweden - I_Palsa_E3_3 | ecosystem: Environmental > Terrestrial > Soil > Palsa > Peat permafrost | place: Sweden...
TGGTCGCGGCCGCGGATGATCTTCGTCAACTCGATGAGTGACCTCTTCCATGAGCGCATCCCTGAGCCGTTCATCCGGCGAGTGTTTGATGTGATGAGAGAGAGTAGGTTCAAGCAGTGGGGCGGCCGCACCGCGAAGGCTGGAGGGCGGCTGCTGGACAGCCAGACGTATGACGCGATGCCGGCCTCCTCAGACCGTCGTGAGCTGATCTTGGCCGCTGGGTAAAGAGCGGGCTCCCACGCCACGCTCCGGACTCGGACGAGAGTTCCGTCCCAAGCGCGGCCTAACGTTCTCGGCATGCTCACTGAGGCCCAGCTTCTGCAACTCAAATGACCCAGGGAGTTTCTCGTCGCCGTTATTCACGAGCGAGCGCAAGCGCTCGTCTAGAGGCCATGCTCAGGCACGTGGCCGAACAAAGGACGCCACATTGCGCGTGTGTGGAGACCATCAGAGTGTTTGGCTCGTTTGCGCGGGGAGCCACCGACGTAGGCGACATAGATCTCGCCGTCAAGATCAACACCAGCCGTGATAAGGGTCTGCATTCAAGGCTGATAAGACGGCTCGCGACTGGAGCTGATCCTTGGTCCGGCTGGCAGACATCACTTGGTGCTCGAAGTCCCATTCTCGAGATCCACTTCGAGAACCACCCGCCTGAGGAGAACATGGTCCTGCTCTATGCCGCGGGGGATTCCCTCGAAACGTGTCTTCAGCGCCTACGGGCACTCACTCCAGACCAGAGCGCGACACACGCTCCTCGGCATTGGGAGCAGGCAAAGACCGAGAGCCTGCGAGGGCTCGAGCAGCACTTCGGATTCCTGACGGCCACCCTCGACCTGCTCGTCGTGGGCAACGCACTCCAGATCGAGCGCGTGGATCTCGAAGAATGCCCCAATGACCGCTCGCCGCATGGTCTTTCGCGGCAACTGCAAGGCGGGCACGCAAAGACATTGCTGGCGGCACTTGTGTATCTACAGGATCTGGGCATTGCCCCTGCCGAGATCTCGCTCTTGTACGAGCCGGCATATATAGGAGGACCGTGGCCCCCCGTATATACATGGCAGGTGCTCTGGACGGAGGCAAGCCTTAGCAGCTTTTTGAAATATGAGCAGGAATGTCGAGATGCCCTCTACCTCGTATCGCCGCGCGCACGCAAGGCACCGTTTGTCTCTCTGAGAATGCATATCTCGAGCGAGGTAGCTCTCCACAACACCCTTCAGAAGATACGCGCGATACGCGAAAGAGCGTCCTCTGAGACGAGCGAGTTTGAGGGGTTCAATCGGCTTGTAGATGAGTTGCTCCATAAGGAGATTCTCACAGCTCGCGAGTGATCGCGACTTCAGGGTCAGATCGGTACCCTGTCTATCGTTGCCGAATTCGTGACCCATAGTCAAAGGAGGCGTCATGTCGCGCAAGAACATAGACCCAGAGGCGTCGTTCTCCTTTTGAGCCGACGAGTAAGCGTCGTAAGGGCTTCCCGTCCGAGACCCACGTAAAGCGCGGCCGGCGCACGATCAAGGGTGGCGAGGTGGAACTCGTCGAGCGCCTCGGCGATAACGACCTGTGCCCGTGCGGCTCCATGAGGCGCTTCAAGAATTGCTGCCGCAATAGCGGCCGCTTTTGACGGCGCTGGACGAGATCACTACGAACGAGACGGCTAATCAACGAGCCATTGAAGGCGCCTGGCAGGTTGGCACAGCTATGAAACGACGGTCTACCGGTGGCTCTAGCTATCACAAGCACCTGTGATACGATCGTAGGGATGGCGATGACGGTCAAGCTCAGCCCCAGTCGCAAAGGCATCCTCGTTGATGGTGAGGAGCTGCGTGGCTTCCCGTATCTGGAGGAGATGGCAGAGAGCGATCAGCTGCGGGTGGCCGCCTGGGCGCGAAAGCTTGCACCGGGGTCGTTGACTGCTGCCCAGCGGTCGCTGCTGGAGAATCGTCGGCCCTCGGCGCGGCGTATGGAGGGTTTGCGCCAGGATCAGATCCTGCGCTCCCCGCTCGTGCGGACCTTGTGGGACGGTCTCCTGGAGGCACAGCAGGCGCTCGTCCTCAACCCGGATCGAGAGCTGGACAAGCGCTATCCGCTGACCACGGGTGAGCTCAGCCGCCTGACGGGGATGAGCAAGCGCCAGGTCCAGTACTGGAGTGAACGACGCCTGCTGCCGCATTGGCTTGATGAGCGCGGGTACCGTCGCTTCGAGGCGGCCGGCGTGATCGTCGCGTTTGCGCTCAGCGACTCTAAGCAGCACGATCGCCAGCACTACGCGGATGTCGCCGCGGACAGCCAACCGCTGGCCGCGATGCGCAGAGCGGTCAGTGTGGTTGGCTTATCCGCGCTCAGCTCGAGCGAGAAGCTCGATCCAGACGAGCTCCAGCGCACCGAGCGCACGTTGCGTCTGCTCGCCGATGCGTTGCACGAGGTACGCGAGCAACCAGAGAGCTCAGTGCAGACCCTCGGGCTCGTCGCGTAAGCGGCGCTCGCTTGGGATCACCTGACGCTGGCGCGAGCATCAGCTGCTCGAATTGACCGGTTCGTCCTGTGGCTTCGTGGCGGCAGCGGACTTACCTGGGTGCGCCGCCGTCTCGATCCCCGCAAGCCGCGCTGTGAGCTCGTCGAGTCGCGCGATGATTGCCTTCTCGCCGTCGCTGAGCTCCACGGCCTGCGGGATCGGGCGGCTTGCGATGAAGTGTTGGGAGACTGCTCCGGTCAGTAGCGCGAACACCCCAATGCCGGTGAGCATCAGGACGATCGCGATCGCGTGTCCCGCGGCGGTCGTGGGTTCTATCTGTGTGCCCTCGGTGCTGACCGTGCCGATCGCCCACCAGATTCCTTCCCAGGTCGAAAGCGGGTGGCCAACGTGGCTCTCAACGCTGGCGAAGACTGCTCCACCGCCGACTACGAGGAACACCGCCAGCGCCATCGCGTACTTCAGCCCGTCGAGCGTGAGCAGCTTGGAGAGCAGTTCGAACCCGCGCCCCACGCGCAGCAGACGTAGCAGCCGGAACACCCTCAGGGCCTGGATGGCCGCGGGCGCGAACGGCGGGGTCAGGATCAGCATCGCCGGCGCCAGCGGGTAGCTGCGCAGCCACGATCGCCAGTCCCGTGCGAAGACCATGATCGCCAGGAGCTCGATGAGAAACACGAGCCATATGACCCAATCGCCGATCACGGCGACCCGGTGCCACGAGGTGCGCAGCGGCTGCTCCTCCAGGATCAGGTCCGGGATCACCAGCAGCGTGGCCACGATCATCGCGGTGCGCAGCCGGGCATCGATCGCGGCGGCCTCCCAGCGGCGCGTCCAAGCGCGACCGATCGCGTAATCCGTCGCGTTCGCGGAGTCGATCCGCTGGATCTGGGTCTCTTCTGTCGACAAGCAGGAGGGTCCTAAGAAGTGGGTCAGGCACTCTAGCTTTTCTGTATGACGTTGTCTAGAAACCTGCCATCTCTTGGAAAGTCTGGGATCACGCCCCAGATGTGTATCGCCGGCGAGTATCTATGCAACCATTTGTCTGCATGGCCAATCACAAGCGCAAGGGTCCGAAGAGCACGCGCGCGGGCTGTCTGATGTGCAAGCCGCACAAGCACCAGGCTGAGCATCGTCGCGACCGCACGCGCGGCGATCGACGCTGGCGCGAGCAGCAGGTGGCCGCCGAGCACGGCGGCCATCGGGATCGCTCACGGTATCTGGATTAGGCTCCAATCGAAGGCCATCTGACATTTCAGATCAGACAGCTGAGCTGTGTGCGCGGTTCCAGGCGGTGCGCCAGGCGGGGTCAGATGAAGAGGCGTTGAGCGCGCCACGCTCTTTGACTCGGCTCAGGAACGTGCCGCTGGATTACTGCTCGCCCAGTCGACGATCGCGGTGGATCCCTGGATCACGGTCCCGTTGTCCAGAACCAGGACCGGCACATCCGGCTGGCCGGTCATCTCGATGATCTGATCGCGCTTGCCTCTACGGCTGAGGGGCACATTTTTGAAGCCGCCTACGACCTTTACGTTGTAGGCGTGACCAGCCTGCTCTAGGGCTTGGGCTGCCACTCCGCATGGGTGCTTGACGATTGGCGTGCTGGCTCCGTGAGTACGGGCCGGACAGGTGTAGAGATCCATCGGGCGATTGTAGAACTGACGTGCCGCAAGGCGAGCCGGGGAGGGTTCCTCAGGCGGCCCGGGACCGCGTCATTTTCATTGGCGGGCAGCGGTTGCCACCCCAAGCGCCCCCGCAATCAGCTGCGTATCGCAGTACTCGATCAGCTCCCGCAGCTTTCCGTCGCCGAGACGGCAGACGTAGCAGTAGGTGTTGTTGTAGGGGATTCCCGACTTCGTGGTGACGTGACCGCGGCATTGGACGACTACGTGATCGCCCTCGGCGGTAAAGCGGTCGAAAGCCGATCCTGACGCCATATTGCGCTAACTAACGATAAGCGTTAGACTACGGGATATGCCGTCTCTAGCTGAGCTGCCCGATGCGCTCATATCTCAGGGGCGCTACTGGGTGAGCACTACGGAGGCCGCCGAGCTTGCCGGTGTGCCCGCGGCGCATGTCTATCCGGGTCTGCAGAGACTGCGTCGTCGCGGTGCGATGTTCTCTCCGGCGCGCGGATTTCATGTTCTGATCCCGGCTGAGTATCGCTCGTGGGGGGTGCTGCCCGGCGAGCTGTTCATCGACGGCATGATGCGCGCGCTCGGACGCGACTATTACGTGAGTCTGCTGACCGCGGCGGCGATGCACGGCGCCGCGCACCAGGCGCCACAGGTCTTCCAGGTAATGGTTGACCGTCACGTCGCCGACCGCGACATCGAGCGGGTCCGACTGCGCTTCTACGCCAACGAGCACCTCGGCGAGATGGTGACCGAAGAGCGACAGGTCGACACCGGTCGCATTCAGCTCGCCACACGCGAGACGACGCTCGTAGACCTCGTGGTCCACCCTGACGACGCAGGGGGGTTGAGCAACATCGCCACGGTGGCGGTTGAGATCGGCGAGATCGATGTGCAGCTGCTCGCACGGCTCGCGGCGGTTCGTTCGCGCTCAATCGCCAGGCGCCTCGGATGGCTGCTTGATCAGTATCGCGCCGATCTCGACCCTGAGCCTCTGCGTGAGATCGCTCATGCTGGCAGTGGCTATCCGACGCGCCTCGTTCGTGCGCTGCCCGCACGCGGTCCGATCGATCCCCGCTGGAACCTGCAGGTCAACAGCGACGTGGAAGCAGACCTGTGATCGATCGTCCCGCACTCGTTGCATGGCGCTCGAAGGCACCGTGGCCGAACGTGGTACCCATCCCCACCTTCCAGGCCAGTGAGCTGCTTGCCACCAAGCTGCGCGCGCTCTACCAACGCAGCAAGGGCCGCGACCTCTTCGACCTCTGGTTAGGCCTCACCGTGCTGAAGGCCGACCCGGAGGAGATCGTCGCCGGCTTCAACCACTACATGCGCGACGCCACCTTCAGCTTCCCCGAGCTGCGCAACAACCTGGCCGCGAAGCTCGCGAGCGCCAGCTTCCGGCGCGACCTCGATGCGCTCACGACCCATATCCCAGCCGAATACGACCCCGACACCGCAGCCGACCTAGTGATGCGCGAGCTCGGCAGCCACCTACGCAACGCGCCACCCGTCGACGACATCGTCCCCTTCGGCTCATAGGCGCGGGCTCTATGTCGTCATGCAGACGGCAGCCCAGCGCGCGTCCTACATGGCAGGGGATCACTCCTCCAGAGATCGACCGCGGCGGCTCGCGCCGGGTATATTTTTTGGGAGGCTGTCCCGCCGGTCGGCATGTCGAACGGCCCGTATCACCGGCCAGAACGCGGGGATCCTTACAAGCACGCCGGCGAGCACGGGCGGAGGGATAACCTTGCAGGAGCCCCTCAGTCGCTCAGCCCCCGAGGACCTGGGCGAGGTGGGCGAGATCCGGTTCGATCAGCCGCGGGAAAGTCACGGGGATCTTGCCATCGCTCTCGATCAACGATTTCGCGCTGATGAGGGTTACACCGGTCACCTCGCCGTCCTGACTGAGGTACACGAGATGTCCCTCTGGCGTGTCGATGATCTCCGCCGCCGTTCCCCTCGTGCCGCGCAGACGCAGACAGAGGACATCGCAGTCGCTGTCGTAGCGAACGTCGTCGAACTCGTATGACCCGACGGCCACTATGTGCAAATTATGCATGGGGCAAGGACGGACGACGCTCGTGGCGGCTGGGAGCGTTCGGCCCGGGGTGCGCGGACGTACGGACGCTGGTTCGCCGATCCGCCGCAGGATCTGGAAGACCGCTTCCTGGCGGCGTTCGAGCACAATCTCAGCGAGGCGCAGGCGGTGGCGTCGCGCGCGTATCGCAGCGAGCGCCGGCCGCGTGACCAGCTGCGGGCGGGCGTGGCTACTCTGCTCGACTTTCTGGACCGGGAGCCCGGCGCGGCGAGCGTCCTGATCGTCGAGGCGCTGCGGGCTGGCCCGCGCGTCGCGTCGCGTCGCGCGCAGGTCCTGGAGCAGCTGGCGAGCGTGATCCACAAGACCGGTGTGCGGGCGATGCCCTCGGGCGAACGTGAGCCGCCGCCGCTGACCGAGGAAGCGGTCGTCAGCGCGGTACTCGGCATGCTCCACGCGCGCGTCGCGGCGTCCTGGTGGGGCGTCGCAGCCGGGCCCTCGCCGCCTCTCGTAGTCCTGGTGGGCCCGCTGATGGCTCTGATCCTGGTGCCTTACGTGGGTGCGAAGACGGCGAGCAAAGAGCTGTTCGCGCCGGCGCTGCGGATGCTGGCGCCGGGCGAGGCTCCTGCGGGCCTGCCGTGGGCCGAGCTCCCCGACGAGCTTGCGGACCTGCCGTCGCGCGTCACCCGACTGACTGCATCGACGATCGTGTTCATCGGCCAGATGAACGAGCGCGACGGCGCGCCCTCCAACCGCGACGTGTGCTGGGCGACGGGCGACACCGACGCCGGCCAGATGTCCAAGCTCCTCCAGCGCCTCGAGGCATTGGAGTTGATCGAGAACACCACCTACCACGGCAACGGGCGGGGTCGTGCCAACGAATGGCGGCTGAGCAAGAAGGGACGGGAATTGCGAGCGGTGATCGAAGCGCGCTCGGCGGCTGGGCGCCGAAGCGCGGGCACCGCCGACTGACTTTATTGGAGTTTCCACTGGAAACGCACCCCGCGAGCAGCGACCATGCGGATTGGAGAGGGTCGCAGCTTTCGCAACCCGCTTTTTACACAGCTTGAGCGCCTCCTCCCGAGCGGGCGTTTGAGGGGAACCCTCATAAGGCGGTCCCTGCCGCCGGTTCTCGATGTACCCCTCTGGCGTCGCGGCTCTCCCCTGGGCCGCGGCGCCGGGCCCTATTGAGAGCAGCTATTCCACTTTCGCCTTTCTATTGCACGCGAAGCTCCTCCTCGCGAGCTTGGCTCGGCGCGGACCGTGGCACTCAGAGGGGACGTTCGTTTTCGCGCCAAGTTTGTGGCGCGATGCCAAGCAAAGACGGGGATCCGGCGGCAAAGATGCAGGCGTTCGGTTGAAGCGTCGCCGTGGCTGGCTATCTTGATTGGCGTGTTCGATTTGGTCTGACCTGAGCACCCACGGAGGCTCCTCGAGCAGGAGCGCGGATGGGACGAGGGTGCGACTGACGCTGCACTGCTGGGCAGCAATTGAAAACTGAAGAGAACGGGCCGGTCGCGAGTCAGGGCGCGTCGCTCGTAAGGGCGGGCTCCACGAGTCTGGCGGCGGGGATCCATTCGTCGATTGAGGCGCAACGGCATACCCGGCTTCATATAGGATCTTTGCGGTGAGGATCGTGCGATCTCGTGCAGCAGAGGGCGGCTGGGACGAAGAGATGAGTGCGCGTATTGTCTTCGGTGTGGTGTTGGCGTGTGTGCTGCTCGTGGCCTGCGGAGGCGCGTCGAGCGCGTATGCCTCCCCGGGTTTCGGGATCGAACGCTACGCCCTGACCGCGACTGAAGAAAACAGCTCGGCGGATACCCAGGCCGGGTCGCACCCGCATGAATTGACCGCTGAAGCTGTGCTCGACGCGGGGGTTCCGAGCACGGGTGAAGTGAGGAATCTGAGTTTCGAGTTGCCGCCGGGGTTGAGCCTCGATTTGGCGGCTGTTCCTCATTGCAGCTTTGTGGAATTTGACGGGTCGGGGTGCGGGTCCGGCGTGGCGGCGGTTGGGAGCGTGCAGATGAGTATCGCGGGGACGCTGGACTCGGCCACCGTGTACAACCTGGCTCCGGCGCCGGGAGAGCTGGCTGAGCTCGGCTTCACGCTAAAAGGTATCCGGGTGATCGCTGACATCGTTGTTCGTACGGGCGGCGACTACGGGATAACGGTGAGCATCCGTGACATCCCTCAGGAGCAAGTCGAATCGGTGAAGCTGACGTTGGCGGAAGAGCCGTACGCGCCGCTGCTGACGCTGCCCACCTCCTGCTCCGGTCCGTTGCAGACGACGCTGCAGAGCGAATCGTGGGGGACGGAAACCGCGTCGGTGTCGAGCACGCTCCCGGGGATGGCCGGCTGCAACAGGCTTTCCTTCGATCCCTCGATCTCGATTGCTCCCGATGCGAACGAGGCCGACACGCCTTCCGGCTACGAGCTGGATCTGAACGTTCCCCAGCACGAAGACGCGGAGGGGCTGGCGAGCGCCGAGTTGAAGGAAGCGGCCGTGACGTTGCCGGAAGGCGTCGGTATCTCGCTGTCGGCGGCCGACGGGTTGCAGGCGTGCACCGAAGCGCAGGTCGGGTGGGGCTCGCAAACGGCGGTAACGTGTCCCGACGCATCAAAGATCGGGACGGTGGCGATCCACACGCCGCTGCTCGCCGATCCGCTGCAGGGTGCGATCTATCTCGCGACGCCGAGCGAAAACCCGTCTGGCTCGTCCCTGGCCATTTACGTTGTCGCCGAAGATCCCGTGTCGGGCGTGCAGATCAAGCTCGCGGCTGAGATCGAAGCCAACCGGCTCACGGGTCAGCTGACGATCGTGTTTCGCGAACTCCCGCAGCTTCCGATCGGCGACCTGGAACTGCATTTCTTCGGCGGCGAGCGGGCGCTGTTGAGCACCCCTCCGACATGCGGGCTGGCCACGAGCACGAGCGAACTGACGCCGTGGAGCGCAAACGCAGGCGTCGCGTCTTCCAGCGCTTTCGACATCGACTCCAGCATCAACGGCACGTCGTGCTCTGCACCGCCGCCGTTCAGTCCGAGCTTCCAGGCGGGGAGCACGTCGGCGGGCGAAACTGGCGCATATGCCTCGCTGGGGCTGTTCGTCTCGCGGACCGATCAAGAACAGGAACTGAGCTCGTTTGCGATCCAGGCTCCGGCGGCCGTCGCGCAGATGTTCGCGGGCGCACAGCCGTGCGGGGAACCGCAGGCCTCAGAAGGCGCGTGCTCTGCGGCCAGTGAGGTAGGGACCGTCGTCGCGCAGGCCGGGTTGGGCATCTATCCCCCTGACTTGTATGGCCGCATCTACCTGACCGGTCCCACCCTCCCGGCCGAGGGACTTAATCCTTCCGGCTCCGGGCAGGGCCTGTCGATCGTGCTGCCCGTTGATCCCGCCCCATTTGAGTTGGGCAGTGTGGTGGTGCGCGCGGGCGTGGAGATCGAACCCGGCACGGGACGGCTGAACATCACAAGCGCTCAGCTGCCGAGCTTCGCGGAGGGCGCTCGACTGCCATTGGATGCGCTGCTCCTGCAACTTGAACGAGGCGAGTTCAAGATCAGCCCGACCGGCTGCGAATCGCTCACGGTCACCGGCACGATCACGAGCACGCAGGGCAGCTCGATCGCGATCGCCACTGACCCGCTGGGCACGCCTCCGCAATGCAACCCGCCGCAGACTGCGGTCTCGACCACCACAGCAAGCGGCGTGTCGCCCAGCGCCGGCGGCGTGTTGCTTACAAGCACACGCATAACGACAACAGGCGGCGGCAAGACGGCGGTGAAGCTCACCTGCACAGGCACGGCCACGTGTCGCGGCAAGCTGACCTTGACCCACAAGATGACGGGCAAGGACGGGAAGCAGCGCTCCAAGACGACGACGATCGGGACGGCAACCTTCTCGATCCCGCCAGGGAAGACGACGACTATCGACGTCAAGCTAAATGCCGTCGGGCGCGCGCTGCTCGATGCGGATCACGGACGTCTCAGCGCCATCCTGACGGTCCTGAAGTCCACTCCGGCCCCGTCGCAGACGCACACCGAGAACGTGCGGCTTGTGCTGCGGAAGGCCTCCTCCACGGCTGACGCCACCGCCCCTTCCCTAGGCCCGAAGGGCGAGCAACCTTTGCGCACGGTGTGAGTCCTGGCCGTCCAGCTCCTGGATCTGGGCTGCGGTCTTCTCGAGGTCGATCGAGTCTCCCTCCACCATCGCCTCGATGTCCGCCCAGTCCTTGGTTCGGTCGAACATTGCCTTGAAGACGGCGAGGGCGCCGCAATCGAGGACGGGGATCGTGCGATCCATGAACGGCACATAGCGCACGCCCGCTGCCACCTCGTCGTGGAACGGAAGAACGTTGAGAAAGATGTCGATCGGAGTGTCCTCCCACCAGAGACGTGTCTGACCTTCCCGTTGCACCTCCTCGAGGTTGGCCGTGGTAACGGCGACGGGGTCGGGAAGGGCAGCGGAGACCTCCGCAATGTGCTCCCGAGTGACGAAGATGTTGAAGTCCAGGTCCCGTGTCCCCCTGGGCTCCAGCGTGCAATAGCCGAGTGCGATCGCGCCGCCGACGGCGTGGGGGAGACCGGCCTTGGCGAGGGCATCGTGAACCGCGATCAGGCGCTCGGCGAGGAGGCTCACTTGGCCAGGCGGATCAGGGGCGGATAGGCGAGCCGGCGGCGCGGACGGTACGGAAGCTGCTCGGCGAGGTCCAGCACCTGCGCGAGGATCTTGCCGGCCCGGATGAGCTGCATCTGATCTGAGGCTGGCCCCACTCGAAGCTGGAGGCCGGCCGCTCCCGCGATCCGCGCGAGTGCGGCAACGGCCGGCTGGCGGTGACCGTGCTCGTAGGCGCTCAGCACCGAGCTCGTGATCCCACTCCGACGCGCGAGCTCGATCTGCCTGAGTCCGCTCTCATGGCGAATCTGGCGAATCAACTTCCCCGCCAGCTGGTCATTGGCGTTGTGCATGAACATATCTTAGCGTATCCGCTAAGACCAGGAACAGTCGCAGCCCTCCCGTGAGTCAGCCTTGGGCGGCCGCCAAGGCGAACGCCTCCCGATCGTCGAAGTCCAGGAGCTCCTCATCCTCGGTGGCGACGAGGTGCAGCGCTCCGGCGTCGTCATCGACATGACCGTTGTTGCCGTCGCTGCCGGGTGCGCCACTGAGGAACTGCACGGTTCGCGCGACGACGCGCACCGCTTGGGCGGGGCGACCGTCTTTGGTCTCCCATTCGCGCCAGTCAAGGCGCCCGTCGACCGCTACGGGACGACCCTTGTGCACGTACTTGGCGACGTTCTCGCCGGAGGCGCCGTACACGACGACGTCGAAGAAGTTGGGCTTCTCGACCCACTCTCCCGTCTCCTCACGGCGTCTGGCGTTGACCGCGACTCGCAGCTCACAGACGCTGGTGCCCGACGGCAGGAGACGCAGCTCGGGGTCGCTCGTGAGCCGCCCGGTGAGGACGACATGGTTGATGTTGCTCATCGACATGGCTTACTCCTTGTTCGCTGTACCTAGCTGGTAGCTAGCTGGACTCGAAGGCCCACGCCGCCCAGGACGGGCCGCTCGCGTAAAGACCTCCATCTCCCTATCCGACGAGACCAGCCAAACGGGACACCCTCTGGGAAACAGGCCCTCGATCAGCGAGGTGGCTGCTCCCGTCGTAGGCCCGCTGTCCCGTTTGGCTCTTCTCGTCGGTATAAGAGACAGGGCGCGTGGGTAGGGAGATCGAGGAAAGCGGGATGGAGATGCGAGGCAGTCACAGCAGCGGGACGTCGGTGATCACGGCTGGTTCGCGCGGGAGCGCCTGGCTCGTGGCTCTGGCGCTCGTGGCCTTCGGTTGTTTGGCGCTCGGGTCGAGTGCGCGGGCAGGCGACTGGACACAGGTCACGTGCACCCAGCCCGACGGCAAGCCCGCGCCGATCGAGGGATGGGACCCAGAAGCGGTCAGCGGCGCGGGCGACTACTCGAACGCCTACAGCACGTGCGAACAGACGGGCGGTGCGCTCATTGCTGAGAGCAGCAACCAGTGGCCTCAGTCACGCTACAGCGGCTACTTGTGGCATTACGCGGCTCCGAATGGTTCGGCGATCGCCGGCGGGACGCTTTCGCTGAACCTTTATAGCCCGGAGGGGCAGGCTTACATTGCGACTCCGGCCAACTCCTATCCGAGCGATGTCGTGAAGAACTGCCAATTCAACCTGTCATGCATGGAAAACGGACCCGACGGAGGTCCCTTCGTAGGCACGGTGCCGATCGACCATCTGGGCGGGACGAACCTGTACGCCGAGGCGGAGTGCCTGGGCCCGGGGCAGCCGGGCGAACCGACGGAAAGTTGCCCGATGGACGGCGGCGGCAACGGCGTGAACGCCCAGGCGGCGATTTATGCCGCCGACATCGAGCTGGAAAACAGCTCCACACCCGCGGGCACGGATTTCGCCGGCTCGCTATTGCAGCCCAACGCGACCGGCACCGCGGATCTGACGTTCACCGCCAAGGACCCTGACGGTCCCGGGGTGTATCGGGTGATCGCGGAACTCGACGGCAAGCAGGTCTATCAAGGCATCCCGGAAACGAACGGTGGTCGGTGCGCGAGCATCGGCGCCGACTCGAACGGTGTTAGCGAGTTCCTCTATGCCCAGCCGTGCAAGCAGGACGTGGCCGTCGACGTGCCCCTGGAAACGACCAAGTTTGCCAACGGCTCCCAAGCGCTGAAGGTCACCGTCCAGGACGCCGCCGGGAACAGTGCGGTCGTCTATGACAGGACGATCACGATCACGAACTCGAGCGGCGCAGGATCTTCCAGTAACGGAGCCGGCAATCCGACCGGTCTGAGTACGTCTATGGCCATCGGCCCGGGTAGCCCGGTGGTCTTGCGTGGAGCGCCCAACGGCACAAACGCCTCTGACCAGGCCACACTCACCGCCCGCTGGACGAGCACGACCAAGACGACGCGCACGAGCGACTACGGTCAGGCCGACCGCGTCACGGGGCGCCTTACGACTACCGCCGGGCAGCCGATCTCCGGCGCATCGCTTGACGTGAGCGAGGTACCGGCCGACCAGGGCGCGAAGGCCATATCCCTTCCAACTGTGCGCACCGGCCCGACGGGCGCATGGACACTGACCCTGTCCCGGGGTGTCTCTTCGGGCACGCTGCACGTCGCCTACCGCAGCCACGTGGACGACACGATCCCCGTCGCCATAGCCGCCCTCACCTTGCGGGTGCATGCCGGAATCAGGCTGCGCATCGCCCCTCGCATCACGAGCGTCGGCCACACGATCCACTTCACAGGCGTGTTGCATGGCCTGCCGATCCCCGAAGAGGGCAAGCAATTGGTGCTCGAGGCGCGTTCGGGCAGGGGGGAATGGATCCAGTTCAACACGATTCGCACTGACGCGGAGGGCCGCTACCGCGCGAGCTACCGCTTCAAGTTCCCCGGTCCGGTTACCTACCAGTTCCGTGTCCTCTCCCGCTTCGAATCCGGCTTCCCGTTTCTGGACGGCGCCTCAAACGTCATCGACGTGCACGAGCGCTGAGCGTGGCGTCATGCGTGTTGCCGCTCAAGCGAGTTGTTCGTTGGCTCGCTGGAGGACGACGGTGCAAACGAAGCTGAGCGCAAGGGGACGAAATGAGCGAGGCGGTTGGGGCATCGGTAGAGACATCGGCTACTCGGCGGCGGTACGTAAGAACTGTTTAGGATGCACCCGTGAACGCACGTCGCCGTGCGCGAGCTCTCCAGGAAAGTAGGCAACGGGGCTTACTTCTCTAGAAAAGAAGGAAAGGGGGCTAACGCCTTCTCGGTCCTAGAAGAGTCCTACCGGCTCGAGGTCAAGGTTCAGGCCGATTTGAAAGCCCTCGGCATGACTTCCTGCCTCGGCCCGCCGCCACGAAAACTCATCGTAGGCTAGATCATCGCGTGTTGCCGGCGGAAGACTGAAAGGACGCCGTTTTATGTCGGGATTCCCGCGTGACCGTGACTCAGAGAGGCTGCAGCTATCTATGAGAGAGGTTTGGGTGGTTCGGTTTCTCGCAGCCCGAGTGCGTAGGAGATTTCGGAGGCGGGCGAGGAGATCAGCTTCACCGCGAGGGGTTCGGCTACTTCGCGCTCGCGCTTGGTGAGCGGACGTGGGATGAGCGCCTTCTCGCCGCCGCTCGCCTTCCTGTACGCAATCGTTGTCGGGGTCATCGTCAGGTTCTCTCTGCTGGCGAGCTGGATCACTCGTGAATGACGAGGACGCGTCCAGCCGAGCCTGATGGCGTTTGAAGCTGGTTTAGCCGCTCATGTACTGCCGGGGCTATGATTCCGCCATGCAGGAGCCGCGGGCGACGCAGGAGCTGCGAGAGCTGCCGGTCGAGGTGATCGAGCCGAGTCTATCGCAGCCGCGTCGTTATTTTGATGAGGGGGCGCTGGAAGCGTTGGCGAGTTCTGTGGGCCAGCGTGGGGTTTTGCAGCCGGTGCTGGTGCGCCCGGTCGAGGGCGGCAGGTATCAGCTGGTCGTGGGTGAGCGTCGCTGGCGCGCGGCGCAGCTCGCGGGCTTGGAGACGATTCCGGCGCTCATATCTGAATATGACGATCTCGCGGCGCTCGAGGTGGGGCTGATCGAGAACGTGGCGCGCGAAGATCTGAACCCGATCGAGGAAGCCCGCGCGTGCGCGACGCTTGTGCAGGAGCTGGGTCTGACCTATAAGCAGCTCGGGAAACGGTTGGGGCGTGGCTCCGTCACGGTGTGGAACCTGGTGCACTTGCTGGACTTGCCCGAGGAGGTCTTGGAGCTTTTGGGGCGGGGGGAGTTGAGCAAGAGTCATGGAACGGCGCTGCTGGTGGCAAAAGATCCCAAGGAGCGCTTCCGGCTGGCTGGTGAGGCGATCGAGCAGGGCTGGTCGATACGGACCCTCGAAGCCCATGCCCGTACGAGCAACATGAGGGAGGGCAAGTCGAAGCAGGGTTCTGAAGAGGTGGGCTCGGAGGGGGACGCGGGGCTGCAGCCGGATCTGACCAATATGAACGTCGCCAGGGTCTGGGGCGATCTGTTGGGCGTCGAGGTGGGCGTTCGCACCTTGGGTGGCCGGCAGTTGCGGGTGGAGGTCGTGTTCACCTCCCCCGAGGCGGCGCTCACCGTCGGTGGACACCTGGGCGAGATGGTCGCTCGCGCCAAGAAACGCAGAAGTTGACGACCAGCACGACGGTTCCTCGGGTGCGCGTGGCTTTTCCGTGAGAAGTCTCCGCTACATGCGCGCGCATCGTTCCTGCACGCAGGTCAGATTTTGCCCTAGCCGTTGCGAGATAGACTGACAGGATGTTCAAAAAGCTGATCAGTTTGTTCAAAAAGTCGCCTGCTGAACCGCCCTCGGATGCGCCCACAGGTCCCCAGCCGCTGCGCCCGAGCCCGATGGTCGGAGAACTGCACGGCCGCCCTGATCGCCGTTAGCCTCGCGCGCGTCTGCGTGGGCAAGGCGCCTTGTATGTGACGGGCACGACCGCGCCGCCGAGGAACGACAGTTCCGACTTCACCGGGAAGCCACCCTTCGGGCACTTCTTCGGCATCATGCCGTAGTAGATCGTTTTCTTACCCTTCTTATAGGCGGCACCGACCCTCACGTTGATGTATTCGGCCGACGCATCCAGCGCACCGGGCACCGATTCGATCAGCGGCACTTCGGCAACAAGCTTCGGACCGAAGGGCGCAGGCGCCTTCGTGAGACTGCCTTTGGAAATGATTTCGATCGAGACGGGCGAGGTGCCCTGCACATAGAACTGCAGGTTGCCGCCTGCAGCGAAGAACGGCTGCACCGACACCGTCTCTGCAACCCGTTCGGTGCCGAAGCTCACGACACCGCGCGCGCTGCCCACCGGTCCAGCCTTCGATTTCCTGGGACATCCCGCGGGTCCACGGATCTCGAGCACGCTTTCTGCGCAGGTGGGAAACCCCTGCGTGTGCAGCTTCACACCGGAGGGCAAATAGAACGTGACCCCGGTCAACGGGGCGGGGTGGCCACCGTATTCGGTCCCCGAGATTCTGTATTCGGCCTGCACCGCAGCACCGGCGCCGAGGATGTTCCCCGTGTGAGGGAAGCCGGGAATTGGCACGGCCTTTGCTTTCAGCGTGACCGTCGGCGCCGCCGACGCTGTCGCCGAAAGACCAACAACGGCAAAGCCGAGCACGGCCAGATAGGCGGATATTCTGCGCATCGCATGACCTCTTCCCTCGTTTTACGGCTCTACTAAGAAGAACCCATTCGCAGCACAGAAGTCGCGCCTGTATGCCGCCCCGCGCGGACGTCTTGATGATGGAGAACCGCTCGTTCGATCACATGCTGGGGCGGGTCGGCCCGATGTGAGACATCGCCACCAGCCCGTGTAACGCTAGCCAACCCCCAGCCGCCACTTCGCCCCGATCACCCGAAGACCCATCGCGGCTCCTCCTCCCCCACGGCCAGCTCTCCCGCTGTCCAGGCCAGCGCCGTGATCAGCCACTTCGCGATCTCCATCGGCTCGACCTCGACGCTCGTCTCGAGCGCGGTGAGGTACCCGTGTAGCGCGAGCGCCAGCCACGATGCGACGGCGTACTCCAGGCCATTGCGCTCATCGCGCATCTCCTCCCAGGACTCGACGGCCTCGCTCGCGGCGCTGCGCATCACCCATTGCCGATCGGCGAGCTTCGGCTCGCCCGTCTGCGCCACTAGTGCCTCCAGCGCCCCGATTATGGAGAGCCCACAGAGCCTCGTGAACTCCGCATGTTTGATGCGACGCTCGGGCTGCTCCGGGCCGCGGGCAATCGTCTCGTGATCGGCCAGCGCGGTCGCGCCGGAGCTGATCGCCTCGACCAACCAGTCCCCAACGGTGACGTGAGGTTTGCCGTAGATCACATCCTCGCCCTGGAATGGCGCCGAGCGTGGACCATCGATCGCGCGGGCGTGCTCGCGCTCTGCGTAAAACGCCTGCAGCACCAACGTCACGCGCCGTGCGCGCGCGTCCAGCAGAGCACCGGGGTCGTCCTCGCTCACGACCTGAAACCTACCGCCTGATTCGGGGCTCACCGGAGAGCCTGGTCAGTGTCGCGCTCCCGCATGGCCCTCAGCCGGCGTGCAGAGCCTGCACGAGCCCGGGGAGCTCCGCAGCGGGGGCCGCGGCCAGTCGCTCGAGCCGGTGGCGCTCCTCCGGCAGCGCGTTGAGCGCCTCCCGAACGAGCCGCTGCAGTTCGGCGAGCTCCTCCTCACCGCCAGGCTCCCCGCGCAGCGCCAGCACCCGCAACGTCGAGTCGATCCCGCCGAGCGTGTGCTGCAGATGCTCCTCGCTGCTCCACGGCGAAGAACTCGCAACCCCTGGCTCGCAGTGATAGCAACGCCAGGTCTGCCGATCGGCGCGATACCACTCGTGCGCGCCGCAGTCGCGAGCACCCTTAGGCACGAGATCAGCCACCGCGACGGGCAAACGCCCACGCAGCCACGTTCTCAGTCGATACCGGTCAGCGTCCATGCCCACCATGATATGCGGGCCATCGGCATCAGGGCAAAACACAAAAAAGGCGCCCGAATTAGTGATAGTGAAACAAACTGACCGATAACCGATCAGTCCGCTGTTGACTACGCCGGATCGCCCCCGACGATGGCGCGCTCGCCCGGCGCATGACGTCGTAGGGAAGCCTCGTGTGTTTGCAGTTCCTCCGGTTGCAGCGTCGCCTCGAGGATCAGCACGGTCGCGCACACCAGGGCCCAGGCGACGGCGATGAGCGCCCACAGGCGCTCTTCGAGTCCCTTGTAGCCGACGAACGAGTCGTGCAAGAAGAACGTGACGATCCCCGCGACCAGGAGCACGAGCGCGCCGCTCAGCGTCACCCGCCCGAGCCGGCTCGGCCAGGCGCTGCGGGCAAATGCGAAGCCCGTCAGCAACAGCGCGGCCTTGATGCCGAGGCTCAGCCACGAGTGCGCGTAGAAGTGCCAGGAGGCCGCGCCCGCGTTGTAGCGTGAATCGCACACCGCGCTCAGGATCGAGGAGCAGTCCATCCGCAGCGGTCCGACGAGGATCGCGCACACGCCGGCGAGCACGAAGAACAACGGCATCGCCAGCGGCCACGGCCGCGTGCGCAGCGACGGCACGACCGCGACGGCCAGCGCGATCCAGCCCAATCCCCAGATCGCCATGAAAGTGATGAAGATCCAGGGATTCGCGGCGCCGTCCCGGCCGAGTTCGCTGATGTACTGGCGAACCGCGGAGTAATGGGGTTCGAGAGCGCCCGCGAGCACCCACCCACCGAGGAATACGGCCTGGGCGAGGATCGCAGCCCACGCCAGCAGCAACGTCCGGCGGCGCGCGGCATCGGGCAGGAGCGGCCACCCTGCCGGTCTCAGCCAAAGAGCAATCCTGCGCAGCACGACTCGCCGGGGCGGGCTCAGTTCGTCTGGCGTTTCTTACCCGCCAGCCTGTCCGTAGCGCCGTACTTCTTCTCAGCCGATCTCACGCAGCTCGCCCGTTGCTTCTTCGGCTTCTCGGCGCAGGCCTTCAGGGCTTTGGTGAGCTTCTCTGCTCGCGTCAGCACCTTCAGAGCTGGTTTGGGAGTCGGAGTCGGTTCATACAACTGTTTGGCGACACACGCAGGAGGAGTTGCCGCCTTGTCCTGGCACGCACACCCGCCCTGCGTCGCACTCGTGCCCGCTACGCAGGCCAGTATGTTTGCAGGACACGACCCGCCAATAGGACAGACCGATCCCCCCGACCACAGTGTCGTGAATGTCTGATCGGGACCGTCGATCGTCGGGCCGGCGCCGTTGGCGGCGATCACCCGGTAGTGATAGGTCGTGCCGGGCTGGAGGGTCGCCCCGATACTCGCGAGGTCGAGACTGACGGACTGTTTGCCGGATCCCGCCGGGATGTACTGCGGCTGGGGCTCGAGGAGCCCGGCCGGCAGCGGTTCACCCGCACGGATCGCATCGCACTCGGCGTCAGCAGCAAATTCAAAGGGACATACTGGCCCAGGCAGGTCATAGCTCCCATTCTTGTCGATCTGAAACTCGTAGCCGGTGTAGAGACCGCTCGTGTCGATCGTGGCTTCCAACGTCGCGTCGTGTTCGCTGAGGTTCGAGACGGACTCGCTTTCGATCACCGGGATTACCGGCGGCGAAACCACCTGTCCGGTCGGGCCGATCACGATCGCCCGCTGCGTGCTGCTGGCGTATCCGAGCACATCCGTGCTCGAGAACTTGACGGTGTATTCACCTGGCGCGGCATAGGTATGCGTGGCACTGGTGGCGGAAGAGCTCGTGCCATCGCCGAAGCTCAGCAACGGGGAGTACACCTCCAGCGGCGACGCCGCCGGTACCGCGACCGAGACCGGCGTGCCGGCTTCGCCGGTCGCGGGCGCTTCGATCGCCTGGGGAGGTTCGACCGCGTCATAGCCAGCGGCCTGGATGGTGTAGGCGGCGGGGTCGTCACATTTGACGATTTCGTCGCAGCCGCCGTCGCTGCTCGTCCACACGACGGTCGCGTCGCCGTCGGCAGCCGTCGAATCGCCCGGCGCGTCCAGCACGAGCACGGCGTCGGTCCCGTCTCTACCTTCTTCGGAGAGGTTTGCCGGTTCCTGCCATTTCCCGCCCGGCGGCCGGTAGGCGGCCTGCACGATGTCGTTCGTGCCGTTGGAGCGCTCCCACACCACAGCCGCATTGCCTTCCTGATCGAACACAACATCAGATGGGAAGGCATTCTCGCCGCCTTCGGAGAGGTTGGTGGGCGCTTCCCAGCTACCCCCAGCCGGGCGATATGCCGCCTGCACGATGCTGTAGCCGCCCACTTCTTTCGTCGAGCTCGACCACGCGATCAGGGCATCGCCCTGCGCGTCGAGTGCGACCCGTAGCGACTGGGCCTCATCGCCCACCGTAGAGACATCGGCTGGCGCCTGCCAGCTGCCGCCATCCGGCCGGTACGCCGCGCGCACGACTTCGCTCTCGCCATAGTGCCCGTCCCATGCGACCATCGTGTCGCCGTGGGCGTCCAGCGCGATATGCGGATCGCCGCCTTCTTCCCCGTCTTGCGAGAGCTCGGTCGGCGCTTCCCAGCTGCCGCCCGCCGGGCGGTAGGCGCTCTGTACGACCCATTCCGAGCCGTCCTGCGCCATCCACGTGACGGTCGCGTCGCCCTGCGCGTCAACGGCGGCCTGCGGCACAAACGCTTCGCCCCCCGACGAAACCGCGACCGGCGCTCCCCAGCTTCCGCCTGCCGGCTGGTAAGCGCTCTCGATCACTCCCGCGTCGTTCCATACGACAGTAGCGTCGCCCAGTTCGTCCACCGCGATCCACGGTTCCGGAGCCCACTCCGTGTGGACTTCCCCCACGCTGGCCGGGGCCTGCCAACTGCCGCCCGCGGGCCTGTAGGCGACTTCGATGATGATCCTGTTGGTACCGCCGTAGCGTTCCCACACGATGGTCGTGTCACCGTGCCCGTCGACTGCGATGCGGGGTGACTGGGCGTCGTGTTCGCCCGAGACCACAGTGATTTCGCCCGCCGGCAGAGAGAGGTCCGCCGGGGCCTGCCAGCTGCCACCCGCCGGCCGGTAAGCGCTCTCGACAACGGTGTCTTCCCCGTTCCAGGCCTCCCACACCGCCGTGGCGTTGCCCTGCGCATCGAGCACCACCTGTGGAACCCCGGCGTGTTCACCCGTTGCGGAGATGTCGACCGGCGGGAGCCAGCCTGCCGGCGCAGAGGAAGCCAGCGCCGCCGCGGGCAGGAACGCGAAGCAGAGCGCGGCGCCAAGCGCGGCACGGAGCACAACCCGTGTTCGAGACCCCTGCCCGACCCTCACATCCCCGACAATCATTGAGCTTTAAGCATACATCGGATCGATCACGTATCCGTCAAATCCAACGGCTGCTCGATGTGATTGAAGAGTCACCTCGATTGGGTCCGTCGCAGGTGTCACTCGCTCGCTGAGAGTGTGTGTGGCTCTGGTCCCTTGGTGAGCTCGCCGTTCCTGACCATGTTCGAGACCTCCGCGGCGATCGTGTCGCGGTCGGCGTTCAGTCCCTTGGCCATATCGCCGGTAGTGCCCTGCGGATGCTCCTTGACGAATCCAATAATGCGCCCGTCGATGTCGTCCTTGTGCCGACGCGCTGCGGCGCGACGGCTGCTCGCGCGGCGCGCCGTTGCTCGGCGTGTCGAGCGTTGCGGGACCACTGCCGGCGCGTGGGGCGTCGGCTCCGGCGGGGAAGCCGCGTCCACGGTTGGTGGAGTCTGCATTGCTGAGAACCTCCTGACCCTCATGGAGGTGCCGCGCGCGAGGAAGAGGGTTCGAGACCCGACGCGCGGATCATTTGAGCCAGACCTTGGGGGTCTCGATCATGACCTCAAGCTCCGCTCCTGCGCGCAATCACGCTTCGGTGGCTTTTGAGGCTGAAATCCTTCCCTCAGGGTCAGCTCAACTACCGATGCTATCCCTTTCCAGGCTGGCGGCCGGACACTCCCCACGCACGAGCACCGGCCGCAGTACCCACATCAGTTCTACAATCGCCCGATGGATCTCTACACCTGTCCGGCCCGTACTCACGGAGCCAACGCGCCGATCGTCAAGCACCCGTGCGGAGTCGCGGCCCAAGCCCTGCAGGAGGCCGGGCACTCCTACTCAGTAAAGGTCGTGGGCGGCTTCAAGAGCCTGCCGCTGAGCCGCTGGGGTAGACGAGACGAGATCATCGAGATGACCGGCCAGCAGGATGTGCCGGTCCTGGCTTTAGACGACGGGACGGTGATCCAGGGATCGGCCGCGATCGTCGACTGGGCGAGCAGCAATCCAGCGTCACGTTCCTGAGCCGAGTCGAAGCCGTCAGGCGGCGGCCAGTATCGTGGCGCGGGCGCCTACCGGGGACCCCCAACAGAAGGTGCAAGGGGCCTAGAAAAGCTGCCCGGAGCCGGACCCGTAACGACCGCGTGGAAGCGCCTGCCTTTGCGATCGACCTCAACAATGTCGCCGGTCTGGATCCCCTGGAGCCTCATCACAAGGCAGTTCATCAGGATCGGGGGCGTCAGTACCGCTACGCCGTAGGCAGTCAGCATCCACTTCAGTCTGACAACGCAACTCACGGAGGAGCACCATGCAGATCACCCGCAGCAGCATCGACACCATGAAGGGCCCGACTGACTGGTTTACGGGCGATGTCTACATCGACACGATCGCGGCGGCCTCCGAGCCCTCACGCCTCGGTGCCGCCAACGTCCACTTCACCCCCGGCGCCCGCACAGCCTGGCACACCCACCCCCTCGGGCAGACGATCTACGTCACCGAGGGCCTCGGCCTCTGCCAGCGCGAGGGCGGCTCAATCGAGATCATCCGTCCCGGCGACCGCGTGTTCTTCGAGCCCGGCGAGAACCACTGGCACGGTGCCGCGCCCAACCGCTTCATGGTCCACACCGCCATGCACGAGGCCGATGACTCCGGCAGCCCCGTCACCTGGGGCGAGCACGTCAGCGAGGAGGAGTACCGGGGGGCGCCGGCGTCATAGCCGGGCTGGATATCCGCCCGATCGCCAGCTCATCTGTTCTTACCGCTTGCTTGCGGGGTGGGAGGCTTGATGACTGTGCAGACGAAGTAGATGCCGAGCTGAAACCGCTCTGTCTCGACAGTGTCAGAGATCGCCTCCAGATCCTCCCACGGTTGCGAGTATGGATCGCCGGGGAAGGCTCTGGCGATTGCCTCACCAATGGGTGCCAACAGGCGACCGAGACGGCTGGCTGGAAGCCCCGCATCCATGATCACCAAACGACCTCCGGGACGCACCGCCTCCCACGCCTTCAGCAGCACCGGCTCACGATCGGGAAGCGCCGAGTAGCTGAGGCTGAAGTAGACCGCGACACCATCACATCATCTCCTAACCGCACGCACCGCGGGGATGTCTCGGCGCGTGCCCACCGCGCGCCTGCCTCGGACCAGCGCACGCTCAGCACGGGCCATCGCCAGGAGATATGGTCACACGCGGTGATCGTGTCATGAGCGAGCCGGCGACGATGACCTACGCGGTGACGGGACGCATCGCCCGGATCATGTTGAACCGGCCCGAACGCGGGAACGGCATCACCCGGAACTTGGTGAGCGAGCTCGAGCGCTGTGTCGAGCAGGCGGATCTCGACCCGGCCGTACACGTGATCCTGCTGGCAGGGAACGGCAAGGGGTTCTGCGGTGGCTATGACCTCGTCGAGTCCGCCGAGGGCCAGGGGCGCATGGGCAGCGAGGAGCATGTATCGCCGCCCGGCTCGCCGCTTGACCCGATGGTCATGGCCGCCAACCACGACCCGGCGGGCACGTGGGATCCGATGGTCGACTACGGGATGATGGGCCGCAACGTCCGCGCCTTCATGTCGCTGTTTCACTGCTCAAAGCCGGCCGTCTGCAAGGTGCACGGCTTCTGCATTGCGGGCGGAACCGACATGGCGCTGTGCAGCGACCTGTTGGTGATCGCCGCCGATGCGAAGATCGGCTATCCGCCCGCCCGGGTCTGGGGTACGCCAACCACCTCGATGTGGGCCTACCGGCTCGGATCCCAGCGCGCCAAGCGTCTGCTGTTCACCGGCGACTGCCTGTCGGGCACCGAGGCGCTGGAGTGGGGACTCGCGATCGAGGCGCCCGCCGCAGAGGACCTCGACGAGCGCACCGAGATCCTGCTCGCGCGGATCGCGCGCAACCCGCTCAACCAGCTACAGATGATGAAGCTGCTCGTCAACCAATCCCTATACGCCCAGGGCCTACACCAGACCCAAGTCCTGGGCACGATCTTCGACGGCATCGCCCGCCACACCAAGGAGGGCTACACGTTCCAACAACGCGCCGCCGAGACCGGCTTCAAGCAAGCCGTCCGCGAGCGCGACGAGCCCTTCGGCGACCCCGGCGCCTCCACCTTCAAAGGCTGAGCCCACTTGATCGTGACGGGAACGAAAACGACGCGGTCCCGCGCCGCTTGAGGAACCCTTTGCCGGTCTCGCCTTGCGGCTCAATCGACTCTTGGGTGGCGCGGCCTCACACCTCGGTGGCCTCGCTCTTTGCGACTCGGTTCCGCGTCGATGAGCAAGATAGGCAGCTCGACCCGCGAAGACAAGTGCCCGGCCCTCGGACTTCCTGGATTTTGCGAGAAAAGAACTAAGCGTCGTCAGCCTGCGGCTGGATCCCCAGGTCCATCTCCAGCTGACGCTCCGAAGGCCGCAACGGCGCCGCCGTCGTTTTCGGCCGGCCACGCTTGACCCAATGCCCCACGACCTCATGGCTACGAGCGCTGTAGTGATTCACGCGGCGATCTGTCGGCGCCAGCGCGAGACCGCCCGGAGCCGGGCCGGTAACGACCGCGTAAAAGCGCCTGCCTTTGTGATCGACCTCCACAATGTCGCCGGTCTGAATCCCTTCGAGCCTCATCACAAGGCACTTCATCAGGATTGCGGGCTGAAGGGCGCCTGAGTCCGCGAGATCGGGGTGGCGAGTAGGTCACGATCGAGCGAACCATCGCAAGCGATGCTTAGTGTTTCTGTCGTGTTGCGTTCAGACCCACGAGATCCCGATTGGGAGGCTTGGGTGTCCTATGCCTGAGCTTCGGACCACACCGTCTACCGACGCACCCGGATCTGCGCCCCAGAGCTACGAGGAGTTCCTCGAAGACATCAAGGGTCGCATCCGCAGCGCACAGGCACGGGCCGCGAGGGCGATCAACGCGGAGCTGATCGAGGTGTACTGGCAGATCGGCCGCGAGATCCTGCAACGCCAAGCCGGCGAGGGGGATCGCCGCGGGCGCGGCGGCCCGAAAATCGTCGAGCGGCTGTCCGCCGACCTGCGAGCGGCTTTTCCTGGCGCGCGTGGCTTCTCCGTGAGCAGCCTCCGCTACATGCGCGCTTTCGCCGCCGCGTGGCCCGAGCAAGAAATGCTCCAACACGGTGTTGGAGCATTACCGTGGGGCCACATCACCCGGTTGCTGGACAGGCTTGCCGATCGCTCGACCCGGGACTGGTACGCCGAGCGAGCGGGCCCTTGGTCGCGAGCGCAGCTCGAGGCGGCTATCGCAAACAGCCTGCACGAGCGCGAGGGCGCGGCGATCACCAACTTCGAGCAGGCTCTGAAGGCAGACGACGCCGAGGCTGTGCAGCGGATCACCCGAGACCCGGTCGTCCTTGACTTCGTGCAGCTCGCTGACGGCGCCAAGGAGCGCGACCTAGAAGCGGCGCTGCTGGAGGATATCGAGCGCTTCATGCTGGCCTTGGGTGAGGGCTTCTACTTCGCTGGACGTCAAAAGTCACTCCAGATCGGCGGCGAGGAGTTCATCCTCGATCTCCTCTTCTTCCACCACCCGACCCGCCGCTTCGTGGTCATCGATCTGAAGCTCGGCCCCTTCCAGCCGGAGTTCGTGGGCAAGATGAACCTCTACGTCAACGCCGTCGACGCGCTCATCGCCCACAGCGAGGATCGCGCCAGCGTCGGCTTCATCCTCTGCACCGGACGTGACGAGGCGGTCGCCCACCTGACCCTGCAGGGGATCGCCACTCCGATCGCCGTGACCCGCTACACAGTCGGCGAGCACGGCGTCCTGATGACCGGCGAGGACCCCCAGGTCACGGAAGGCCTAGAGGACGAGATGGAGGGACTGCGGCGCGTGGAGCAGCAGGTCGCCGAGTTCGCCGCTCGCCGAGCGCACGAGCTGGCGGAGAACAATTGACGACTCGCGAAGCGATGTGTGTCGCTCTGCGCCGCTTTCAGTCCACCGGGCTGAGGAGGATGGCTACTGAGGGTCGTCGTGCTTTGGTGTGATCATCTCTCGCAGACGCGCCAGGGTGCTCCGAATATGCCGACGCCGACGTATCGCCGCCTCACGCTTGGTGCGACGCGCATGACGGGATCTGCCGGACTCTCGGCCTTGTGCACCGGACACCCAGGCATTGCGTTCCGGCCAGAGGTTGCGGTTTAGGCCCATTCCAGCTCGATTGTATTAGGTTCGCGAGGGTCAATTCGCTGCCCAGCGGTGCCCGCATCGGAGTACCTCTAGACCGCCACTAAAGGCGATCCGGGGAGGATCTGGCTCTAGGTTACAGAGCCATTTGGCTCTATGATTGAGAGCCAATATGAATCCTGAATCCGGTCGTGACCCACAGCCCGAAGGAGGCGTCATGCCACGCAAGAACATAGACCCAGAGGCGTCGTTCTCCTTTTGAGCCGACGAGTAAGCGTCGTAAAGGATTCCCATCCGAGACACACGTGAAGCGCGGTCGGCGCACAATCAAGGGTGGCGAGATTGAGCTCATCGAGCGCCTTGGCGATAACGACCTATGCCCGTGCGGTTCCATGAGGCGCTTTAGGAACTGCTGCCGCAACAGCGGCCGCTTTTGACGGCGCTGGAAGAGATCACTACGAACGAGATAGCTAATCAACGCAACCATTGAAGGCAACTTGGTGGGTCGGCGCAGCCGAATGAACTACGCCAGCCCGATAGAGGTGACCCACATCCCGCATCGAAATATGTCTCTGTGGTGATCCCCGCTGTGATCCTCCTCGCCTGCGTTGGTGCAGGTGTTGTGGCCGCTTCTCGCTGGCTCCCAGACCTGGCAGAGGGCCCGGTCGGTGGCTTGGCGTTCTTCGTGGTGTGTGGCCTTTTGAGCGCTGCTTTCGGGCTCGTTGGCCTGCATATCTACTCGATCGTGAACCAGCTAAACCATTTTGGGGGCTTCGCGGGATTCCGCAGCGAGAAGGCGGAACTCTTGGCGTCGGGCCTCGAGGACCTGCTCTGGGAGGCCGGGTCTCTGTTCGGACTCGCGATCGCGGTCTACCTGCTCGGGCCCCCTGCCGAGGTGGTCAACGAGCCTGCGCCTGTCAGTCCAACCGCTCCGCTGAGCTAGCGCTGGTCCCATTGCGCTTGACGTGCGTACGGCGCTTATGCAACGATTTGTCTGCATGGCCAATCACAAGCGCAAGGGTCCGAGGAGCACGCGCGCGGGCTGCCTGATGTGCAAGCCGCACAAGCACCAGGCCGAGCACCGTCGCGACCGCACGCGCGGCGATCGACGCTGGCGCGAGCAGCAAGTGGCCGCCGAGCACGACGGCCATCGAGATCGCTCACGGTCAATGGATTAGACGGCTCCTCGGCTACTCAGCGCTTCCCGATCTGAGCCGGTGCTGTTGCGGGCATGGGAGGCCGCGTGCCGCAGCAGGCGGGGGAGGATCTGGCGGTGCAGGATCGATACGGGTGGCCAGAGGACGGCCGCGATGCGTTTGTCGTAGCGCACGTATGTGGACAGCGTGACGCGTGCGGGCTCGGTTTGGAACAGCAGGCGGGAGGTGAGATACCACGAGCGTGACTCGATCGTGATCGAGGCGGGGGTGCTGTCGATGATCGCCCAGCCGAGGACGTGCTCTGGCGATGGGTGGGGGCCAAAGCGCAGGCCGAGCCCGTAGCGGAAGCCAATCAGGAGAAACCAGCGCGCGGGTCGCGGCGCGCCCTCGAAGACCGCGCGTGCCAACTGCTCGGGGCTAAGGTCGTCTTCCGTGGCGGTCTCAGTCGCGAAGGAGTCGCTGTAGTCGTAGTGGTAGTCGGCGAGACTGTTCGACATGTGTACATGGCCCATCAAAACTATGAGCTGCCGGTAATCGCACACGCCAGGGTTTCACAGGACGCGGGCGCGATGTTCTCGAAGATCGCTGCCATCCCCTGTCCCCCGCCGATGCACATCGTCTCCAGGCCATAACGCCCGCCGCGCCGCGCGAGCTCGCGCAGCAGCGTCGTCATGATCCGCCCGCCGGTCGCCCCGATCGGGTGCCCGAGCGAGATCCCGGAGCCGTGCACGTTGACGCGCTCCAGCCCGTCGGGCAGGTCCCACTCGCGCAGCACCGCCAGCGCCTGAGCGGCGAAGGCCTCGTTGAGCTCGATCAGGTCCATGTCCGCTAGCGTCAGCCCGGCTCGCTCCAGCGCCTTCTTGGTCGAAGGCACCGGGCCGATGCCCATCGTCTCCGGCGCCACCCCCGCGACCGCCCAGGACACCAAGCGCGCGAACGGCTGCAGGCCGAGCTCAGCGGCCTTCTCGGGGTGCGTGACGATGCACACCGCGGCACCGTCGTTCTGACCGCTGGCGTTGCCCGCGGTGACGGTCGCGTCGGGGTCCGTGCGGCCCATGATCGCGCGCAGGGCGCCGAGGCGCTCGAGCGTGGTGTCCGCGCGCGGGTGCTCATCGCACTCGATCAGCTTCTCCTCCTTGCGGCTCTTTAGGAGCACCGGCACGATCTCCCGCGCAAAAGTGCCGTCCTCCTGGGCGGCCACCGCGAGCCGGTGGGAGCGCAACGCGAACTCGTCCTGCTCCACGCGCGGGATCCCATACTGGCGGCGCAGATTCTCCGCGGTCTCGATCATGCCGCCCGGCACCGGATGGTTGATGCCCCCGGCCGTGACCCGGCCACGCGCGAGGCGATCGTCGAGCGTCACGCCGGCGCCCTTTACGCCCCAGCGCATCCCCGTCGCGTAGAACTCCGCCTGGCTCATGCTCTCCGCGCCCCCCGCCAGCACCAGCTCCGTGGCGCCAGTCTGCACCTGCATACAGCCGATCATCAGCGCCTGCAGACCCGCGCCGCAGCGACGGTCCACCTGCAGTCCCGGCACCTCGATTCCCAGGCCCGCGTCCAGCGCGGCCACGCGACCGAGCGCGGGCGCCTCGCCGTTTGGATAACCCTGGCCAAGGATCACATCCTCGATCTCGCCCGCGGGCAGCTCGGTGCGCCCAATTAGCTCCCTGATCACGGTGGCGGCGAGCTCTGTGACGGGCACGTCACGAAACACGCCACCGAAGCCCCCAACGGCTGTCCTTAGAGGTTCACAGATGACAGCGTCGCGCACAGTCGAGGAGCCTGCCACAAATCTATTCCCAAGCGCACCCACCCGAGCTATCCGGGAGGCTCCACCCGTCAGTCGATTCCGCGAAAGGACGGGTGAGCTTGGTCCAGATACCAGCCAAACGCCCGCTCCAGGATCCACCTGCGATTCATCGCTCGCAGTCCGAGCGTGAGCAGACGGGGCGGCAGCGCAGGGATCAGACGTTGTAGCCCCAAAGCCACGGCGAATGCCCGCCGGTGGCCAGCGCTGAAGGTGCCATAGCGCTCCAGCGCGTCCTCGCGAGAGCGCCCCTGCTCGATCACCGCGCGCAGCTCGCGCCCGCAGGCAACGCCAAAGTAGAACGCCGTGCGGATGCCCTCGCCGGACAGCGCGAAGCAGTGCCCGGCGGAGTCCCCGGCGAAGAACACCCTCTCCTCGGTCGCCGCGCGCAGGCGATGTGGGAACCAGTTCCCCTGGTAGCGCACCGGCTCCATCTCCAGACGCTCGACGAGGTCTACCGTCGACTCGCGCACATGCTGAGCCGGGTCGTAGGAGCCGACGCCCACCCGTGCCTCTCCCCCGGCCGGCACGCACCAACCGTACCCACGGCGTACCAGCGAGCGCTCGAGCCACACATCCAAGTCCGTGGTCGGCGCGGGCCCGACGGGAGGATGCACCTCCAGCCCGCGCGACAGAGGCGCATCGGGCGGCTGGTAGCCACCTGACCCAAGCACGCGGCGCCAGCCCAGCGCGTCCACCACCAGCGCGGCGCGGATCACGCCACGATCGGTGCTCACCGCGATCGGCTCGCCGTGTGCCGGATCGCCATCTTTTTCGAGGCGCCCCTCGACCTTGGCGGTCTCAAAGCGCGCGTCGCTCTGCTCGTACAGGAGCTCGCACAGTCTGCGGTAGTCAAAAGACGACCAGCTCCACGGCAGGCGATAGCGCACCGAGCCGTGCGGGGTGGTGAAACGCATGTACGGGATCTCCTGGCTGATCGCCTCCGAGACGCCCATCGCGGCAAGCCACGGTGTGGGCGCGGCGCAGGCCGAAGTCGGGCGCTCGCCGATCTCATAGCGGTCGAGGACGAGCACATCCGCACCCGAACCGGCGAGCTCGCGCGCCACCGCCAACCCGGCGAAGCTGGCGCCGCAGATGAGCACGTCGACGCTTGTCCCTTCCAGCGAGGTGCGTGCCGGCCCGCGGGCCGTGGCGCGAGTGGTCATCGCGCCTTTCCCATCCTTACGAGCCGGCCAGCTTTGCCGTTGCCTTCTCCGGCGTGACCCTGACGACGTCCCACGCCAGGCCCACGCGCGCGAGCGCCAGGATCAGCCAGCCGGAGGGGTCGAGCTCGTACCAGCGCAGGCCGTGGAACGCTGACTGCGGGAAGGCGTGGTGATTGTGGTGCCAGGCCTCGCCGAGCGAGGGCAGCGCCAGCCAGAAGACGTTCGTCGACTGATCGTCGGTCTCGAAGCGGCGGCTGCCGAAGAAGTGGCAGATCGAGTTGATGCTCCAGGTGATGTGGTGCACGAGGAAGATCCGCACCAGCCCGGCCCACAGCAGGGCGCTGAGGCCGCCGGCGACCAACGAGCCGCCACTCAGGACGAAGCCCAGCAGGAAAGGCACGGCGAGCGAGCCGAGGGCGATCAGCGGGAAGCTCTTGTTGATGGCACGCATCGTCGGGTCCTCGACGAGGTCGGGCGCGAAGCGTTTGGAGGAGGCCTGCCCGTGGGTCTCGAACAGCCAGCCTACGTGCGCGTGCCACAGGCCCGCGACCATCCCGCGCAGGCCGGCGCCGTGACCGGCGTGCGGGCTGTGCGGATCGCCCTCTTCGTCCGTGAACGTGTGGTGCTTGCGATGGTCGGCCACCCAGTCGATCACCCCGCCCTGCAACGACATCGAGCCGAGGATCGCGAGCGTATAGCGCAGCCATGGGCGCGTCTGGAACGCCCGGTGGGTCAGCAGGCGGTGAAAGCCGACCGTGACGCCGAGCGCGCTCAGCAGGTACATGACGGCGAAGATCTCCAGGTCGCGCGGACCGAGGAAGTGGTTCCACAGAAGCGCCGCCGCTGTGATCACGCCGAGAAACGGGATCACGACGGCCGCGATGTTGGCGTTGCGCTCGAGTCTGGTCACCTACCTTGGTCTACCCCGCGTGTAGAGCATCGGTTACGCGAACCCACCCGGTTCAGGCATGCACGACGACGATGCGGGTGACCGTCACCGCCGCGCCGTGTACGGGCGTGAGCGTGATCTTCACAGTCAGCGTCAGGCGCCGGTGGCGGCGTAGCGCGGCCTTGCCCTTCGCGTTCAGCGGCACCGTGAAGGATGTCGTGCCGGCGTACAGCGACGAGCGCACCAGCCGCCCGACCCGCACCTGCGGCGAGTGCCCCGCCCTGGCCGGCGATGCGCCGCTCGCCAGCAGGTCGACCTCCAGCCGTCCTCCGACGCCCGCCTGGGAGATCTCGACGGAGCCGCGCACCGAGGAGCCGTGCTGGACGGCGGCGAGCTCGAGCGCCTTTGATCCTCCTTCCAAAGGCGAGCCGGAGCCCTGGCTGGGTTCGCCCGGCATCCTGGGGGTGGTGGTCGGCGGCGTCGTCGTCGGTGTGGTCGTGGTCGGCGTCGTCGGGGTGGTGCCGGTGCCCCCGGATTTTTCGACGATCACCTTGTATTTGGTGTAGTTACTGGTGCCGTCGTTGAACAGACCTTCGCTTTCGAACTCGTATTCACCGGCGGTGGAGAACGTGCACGTGCCGCTCCAGGTTTTTGTCGGCGGTGCCTCTTCCACTCCTGTGCAGTTCGGCGCGGCGCTCTTCCAGACCACGTCGGTGAGCGCTTTGGAGTCGTTGTCTTCGAAGGAGATCGTGCCGCCCTGGGCGATCGTAAAAGGCGCGACTTCGTTGAACCCCACGTTCCCTTCGGGGCTCCCCTTGGGGTTCCAGCACGGCCAGTTGGGTTGGTTGCAGTTTTGGGCGACTTCGAGCTTCACTTCGGACGGCGCGGCGGCGAGCGCGGGCAGCACGGCCACCGCCGTCCCGATCAGCGCAGCCAGGGCGAGGAGCACGAGCATGCGTAGTCTGGAAACCGTGCGCGGCCTCATCGCACGACCACGCTTCGCGTGAGGGTCATCGCCGAGCCGTGTTTGGGTGTGAGCACGATCTTCACGGTGAGCGCCAGCTTGTGATGCCGGCGCAGCGCGCGCTTGGCCTGAGCGTCGAGCGCCACCGTGAAGGACACCGTGCCGGGGGGCGCGGATGAGCGGACGAGCCTCCCGACGCGCGAGTTGCTCGATCGCTTGACCTTCGCCAGCGAGGCGCCCTGGGCGAGCAGTTCGACTTCCAGGCGCGCGCCACCGTCGGCGGCGGGAATCTGGACCGTGCCATGCACAGAGTCACCGTGCTGGGCGTTCGCCAGCGCGATCGTCGCGACGGTGCTGCCCCCGACCGGCGGGGGAGGCGTTTCGATCGAGACGGGCGTCGTGGCCGTGGGATTGCCACCGGTAGAGGTCGACGTTGGTGAAGGTTCTTTGGTTGGTTCTTTTGTTGGTTCTTTTGTTGGTTCTTTGGTTGGAGGAGACGCCGTTTTGAAGCTGCGGTCCAAACCTTCTCCAGGAGGGCTCTGTTTGTTTTTCGCGACAAGCCGGAAGTGGTATTCCGTGCCGGGAGTCAGTTTGGTCAGCGTCGCAGACACGGTCTGATTGCCACCGCTCGCCGAGACGGTCGCTTTTTCCGTCGTCTGACCATAGCTGGTGCCGGTGCCGTATTCGAAGAAGTATTCGGTCGCTTCGCCTCCGGGGTTGACCGTGCCCTCGAGAGTGGCTTCCGTTTCCTCGAGCCCTTCGACGGCGAGCGTTGTAGCGGACGCCGCAGTTACCGCATGGGTTGCGAACATCTTTTGCGTCGCGCCCGACACAGAGGTTTTCCCGACTCCGTAGGTCGCCACCAGCTGGAAGTTGTAGGTCATCCCCGGCTCCAGGCCGGTCACCGGGGCCGATACGGAGTGGCTCGTGAAGTCGGCCGCGCTCAACGTGGCTGTAGGGGTCGACTGTTTACCGGTCACACCCGGGCCTTCATATTCGAAGTGGTATTCGACGGTGTTTCCTTCGGGATCGATGCTGCCGTTGAGCATCGCTTCCGTCTGGGTTTCGCCGCTCGCGGAAGTCGTTGCGTCCGTCGGCGTGCCTGCGACCACGATTTCGTATTTGGTGTAGTTGGCTTTCCCGTATGGGGTGTTTTCATTATCGAAAAGGGTCGCGCTTTCGAACTTGTACGTGCCGGACGTTAGGAACGTGCACGTGCCTACCCAATTGGTCGTGGCGCTCGCAGGTATACCGGGGCACATTGTTGGCGCAGAGCCCAGCCATGAGACGGTCGCCGCGGTGGTCGCGTGGTCGGTGAACATGACTTCGCCGCCGACGGCGATTTCGACCCTTAGCGCGGGTGCCGGGTTCGACCCCGAGCCGGCTGTCCAGCACGGCCAGTTGCTCTCAACGCAGTTCTCGTTGATTTCGAGCTGCTTCACTTCGGGCGTGCCGGCGAGCGCGAGCGCGGGCACGATCGCGACGGCAGCTCCGAGCACGGCCGCTACGGGTAGGTAACGCTTACGCAGCTTCACAATCTCAGCCCACCTCTCGATCGAGTACCCAGTCGGTCACGCGTGCTCGTGCAAAAGCAGCCGGTGCACGCTCTTCTAAACACCCAAGACTCCGGCCCGACGCGATCCTTCCCGCCGCGCTCGGATTCGAGAGCCGTCGCTTTAGTTGCGGATGCCGGGTGTGGCAGCCTGCACTACGCGGCGTCCGAGATCGGACACCTGCTCGTCAGTGAGGTGCTCGACGGCGAGGCCCGCCTGCTGCAGCTCGTGACGGACATTCACGGTGGTCAGGATCGCGTCGATCGCCGTTCCCAGTTTGGTCAGCGTGTGGCTGACGAGCGGGTCATCGAGCGAGGTCGTCCCGTCCTTTGCGGGCTTCAGCAGCCACGTGCGCAGCGCCTCTGCCTCGCTCAGGGCAAGATCGAGAGTGAGCACGCGCTCGTGAACGCCCTCGCCGACGGGCTCGCTGGTCTGCTGCTCAACTGCTTTATTGCCATTGGTGCTCAGGTCAGTGGTGCTCATGGTAGGCAAGCTCGTTTTGGGGGTGGACTCCCATGCGCCGGGACGGGCGGGAGCCGGGTGACCCTTGTATCGACGGTGGCAAGGCCATACTTGAGCGATCCTGCAACCGAGCCCGCGAGAGCGTCGCGGCGTGAAGGTGCTCAGAGGGCTGCTCAGCCGGCCGCGATCGGTTGCGGCTCGGCTGCCGTGGCGACGCCTCCAAGCGTCGTGCGCTCGCGGATCAAGTCGGCCGCGCGCTCGGCGATCGCGATCGTCGGGGCGTTCGTGTTCCCGCGCGGGACGGTCGGCATCACCGACGCATCCACGACGCGCAACCCCTCGACGCCGTTCACGCGCAACTCGGTGTCCACGACGGCCTCGGCGTCCGAGCCCATGCGACAGGTGCCAACAGGGTGATACAGGGTGAACGTCTGCTGGCGGATGTGCGCGCGCAGATCCTCCTCGGAGTCCGAGGCGGGGGTGTAGTAGGGGCGGGTGGTGTAGAGAGCGAGCGCGGGTTGGCGGGAGATCTCCATCGCCACGCGCATGCCCTGCATCATCCGCGCCATGTCGCTCTCCTCGGCGTAATAGTTATGAAGGATGTAGGGCTTGGCTGTGGGGTCGGGTGAGAGTGGCGCAACTATCCCGCGACTGTCGGGTGTCAGCACGCAGGGACCCACGCCGAAGCCATGCTCGAACACGGGCTCGTCGACGTACAGCGCGGGCGCCGCGTGGAACTGCACATCGGGGGCACCCAGGTCTGGGCTGGTACGGATGAACCCACCCGCCTCGGCGATGTTTGAGGTCAATGGGCCACGCCCTTCCTGGGCGAAGGCCGCAAGGTTCTCCTCGGTGAGCGCGTCAAACAGCGAGACCGGCTCGTCGTGCGCCCACGACAGCCCTGTCGCGGCATGGTCTTGGAGGTTCTGTCCGACGCTGGGAAGATCTTGGACGACGGGAATCTGCAGCAGCCCCAAGATCCCCGCGGAGCCGATTCCGGAGAGCATCAGCAGATGCGGGGAGTTGTAGGCGCCGCCGCAGAGAATCACCTCGCGCTCGGCGCGAAAGTCGTGCAGCTCCCCGAGCCGCGCCGCCTGCACGCCGACGGCGCGCTCGCCCTCGAACAGCACGCGGTGGACCTGCATGTATGGCTCGACTGTGAGGTTGGGACGAGACATCGCGGGATGCAGATAGGCGACCGCGGCGCTGCAGCGCCGGCCATCGCGCTGGGTGCGCTGGTAGCGACCGAAGCCGTCCTGCTCGGCGCCGTTGAAGTCCTCGTTGGCGGGCAAACCGGCCTGCGCACAGGCCTCCAGGAAGGCGTCGGTGATCGGGTTGGGCGCGCGGTCCTCGGAGACCGTCAGCGGGCCGCCCGCGCCGTGCAGCTCGGAGGCGCCGCGCTCGTTGTCCTCGGCGCGCTTGAAGTAAGGGAGCAGATCGTCAAAGCCCCAGCCCTCGCAGCCGTTATCGCGCCAGCCATCGTAGTCGGCGCGGTTGCCGCGAATGTAGACCATCGCGTTGGTCGAGGAGGAGCCCCCGAGCGTCTTGCCGCGGGGCAGGTAGATCCGCCGGCGATCGGCGAACGGCTCCGCGGCGGTCGAGTAGTCCCAATCGACCTCGGTGCGGAACAGCTGGCCGAAGGCCACGGGCACGTGGATGTTCTCGAGCGTGTCCGGCGGACCGGCCTCGATCAGCGCCACGCTGACATCGGGATCCTCACTGAGGCGATTCGCCAGCACACAGCCGGCGGAGCCGGCCCCCACGATCACGTAGTCATACATCAGGCCCGTCCTCCTTGCTCGCCAACGAAAGCGCCGTAGCTCCGGCGCAGGGCAATACTCCGCTCTCAGCGCCGCCAAGTCAAGAATGTGGAGTCCAACCCCACCGGTTCCGGAGTTGTGTCCCGTTTGGCTCGTCCCGTCGGAGTAGACAGTGGAGAGCTTTCCGCGCGTCCCGGGAAGACATGTGGTTCTCCAGTCCAAACCCCACAAGCGATAGGAGCAAGCGATGCCGACCAGGAACATCAACCATGTCGTCCTCACCGGGCGGCTCACGAGCGACCCCGATCTGCGCTCTCTGCCATCGGGCAGCAGCGTCTGTCACCTACGGATCGCGGTCAACGGCCGTCGCCGCGACCCTGCCGGAGCCTGGAGCGAGAAGCCCAACTACTTCAACGTCGTCGTGTTCGGCGCCCACGGCGAGACCATCGCCAAATACATGCACAAGGGGCGCCCGGTGGCGATCGACGGGCGCCTGGACTGGCGCGAGTGGAAGGCCGAGGACGGCCGCGGCCTCCAAGCCGTGAGCATCATCGCCCAGACCGTGCAGTTCCTCGGCAACCCACCCAGCGATGACTCAAACGGCATCGCCGGCGACAACGACACGGGAGGACTGCAGAGCATCGCCGGAGACGAGGAGGAGAAGCTCGACATCGCCGACCAGGACGTGATCGCGATGGCCGCGGCGGAAGGGTAGCCGGAAAGCCCATGCTGACGGTGAGGCTTGTGGGGCACTGAGCGCGATGATGTGCCCCGACTGCCGGCGGCGCTCCGCATTGATCGCGGCGCTCGCGCCCGCGATCTCGCGCCTGTCGTTCAGCAGCGAGGGCCTGCTCGGCATGCTCGGCCTTCCGAACGAGGAGCTACTCCAAGCAGCCAAGGTTTCCGATCCGAAGGAGTTCTTGCGGCGCCTCGAGATACCCCTCCACACCAAGAACGTTCCCACCTCCCTCTGCCACCACGACCCAGACTACCCCGAGGCCCTCGCGCAACTGGACTGCGCGCCCGCGGTGCTTCACGCCACCTGCACGATCGAGCACCTGCGCGAGCTACTCACCAGGCCCACCGTCGCGATCGTCGGTAGCCGCGAGCACAGCGACTACGCCCACCAGATCACTCTTACACTCGCCCGCGACCTCGCCACGGCCGGAGTCACCATTATCAGCGGCCTCAATCAAGGCGTCGAAGCGACCGCTCACCATAGTGCGCTAAATGCCCAAGGGCACACGATCGCGGTGGTGCCCGGCGCCCCCCACACCCCCTACTCCCGCGACCACCCGGACCTACACCGTCAGATCCTCGCCCACGGTGCGGCCGTATCGGAGTTCCCCGCCGACTTCTTCCCCGTCCAGGGCTGGTGCTTCATCGCCAGCCAGCGCATCCTTGCC
>Ga0302181_10000386_pt1 | contig 36888 bp, 35 predicted proteins | sample I_Palsa_E3_3_FD_198786 | JGI IMG/M metagenome (GOLD analysis project Ga0302181, IMG submission 198786) | Peat permafrost microbial communities from Stordalen Mire near Abisko, Sweden - I_Palsa_E3_3 | ecosystem: Environmental > Terrestrial > Soil > Palsa > Peat permafrost | place: Sweden...
GCAAGGACGACCATTAACTCATTGATTCTTAGAGAACAGGGATGACGACAAATTCCGGCAGGACGTTCGTACGCTCGGTGGCCGCGCCCTCCAAGATGGCGACGCTACGCCCAGTGACGGCCGCGCGCGATTGCGCTCGTATCTGTGCTGCTCCGAATTCATCCTCTGCGATGCCGGCCTTCGGCAGCCCAGCGCTGATGACAGGCGAAATGCATATGCAGCATACGCGTCACCCCGTCCGGAGCGAGTTCGACCTGGTACTCAATGTCGGTCGGAAGAATCCGGCCGGTGCATAAATTGCAGATGGCGCCGGTGCCCCGGCTCGCCCAAGTCCGCAGGGGTTTCTGATAGGGCGGCACCTGTGCGCCGCTGTCCGGTGTTGCAATACTCTCCGCGTGCGCATGCATGACGCACCTCTTGTATCGTGATTGTGTCTGGGGAACCTAACGCAGTGACCTGCCGAACGGATGACACTTGACGTTTTCAGCTCGCCGGTGGTTTAAACCCCTCCGGCGCCTTGGACCCTGAGCCGAAGAAGAATTTTTCCATCTCCCCCTCAAGGAATTTGCGCGCCTTAGGTTCGACCGGCGTCAGCCGGTATTCATTCATGAGCATTGTCTGATGAGTAATCCAGCGGCTCCAGGCTTCCTTGGAGACTTGCTCGTAGATTCTCTGCCCGAGCTCGCCGGGATAGGGCGCCCGGTCGAGTCCGGGTGCTTCACGCTTCAAGAGCACACACTGCACCATGCGGGACACGCTCAATTCTCCATTACGCCGGTCGCGGGCGCATCGAACAGCGTGGGATCTGCCAGACGATCGAGCAAAGTCTTGATCGGTGCAGGCATGCCGATGCGCGCGGGCTCGTGAGTGTTATACCAGAGGCTCTGATTTGCATCCATGACGCCAGCAGGACCGCTGCAGCGCGTCAGCAAGGGTGAGATCACGAGATCGAAATGAGTGAAGCTGTGCTGCACAATTTCGAGCGCCTGCGGCTCTTCACGCGTACGGCACAGCGATTGATCGGCAAAAGTCCTCGCGGCGGAGAGAGTGTCGAACTCGGGCAGGCACCACAGCCCTCCCCAGATACCACTATCCGGCCGGCGCTCAAGGAGCACTGCACGATCTTCGCGCACCGCAACCAGCATGAACACCTGCCGGCTGCGCCGCGCACGTGCTGGGCGCGGCGCCGGGATCTCGTGCTGGCGGCCCGTGCGGCGCGCGACACAACCTTCACTCAGAGGACAGAAAGCACACAGCGGCTTCCTGCGCACACACACGGTCGCTCCCAGATCCATGATCGCCTGGGTGTACACCGCGATGTCTACCTGCGGGGTGCAGCGTTCGGCGAGCTGCCAAAGACGCTTGATCGCTGCGGCGTCGGTCGAAGGGCCCGTGACTCCAAAGAAGCGTGCAAGCACCCGCTTGACGTTGCCGTCGAGGATGGCGAATCGTTCGCCGCGGCTAAGCGCGAGAATCGCACCTGCCGTGGAGCGGCCGATTCCGGGCAGCGTCACGAGCGCGGCAAAGTTTTCGGGAAATTCGCCGCAATACTCACCGCAGATGCGCTGCGCCGCGCGGTGCAGATTGCGCGCCCGGGCGTAATAGCCAAGGCCCGTCCATAAATGCAGGACATCGTCGATGGGAGCCGCGGCAAGAGTCGCGACATCCGGAAAGCGCACGATGAAACGCTCGTAGTAGGGAATGACTGTGACCACCTGCGTCTGCTGCAGCATGATCTCCGAGATCCACACCCGATATGGCGTGCGCTCCTTCTGCCAGGGCAGATCGTGGCGCCCGCGCCGCGCATGCCACTCGACGAGCGCGGACGTCAGACGCGTATAGGAACTCTCCACACGCGAATTCTAGCAACCATGCGGGAGCCGAACTCGGGCAGCGGCGGCGAGGAGAGAATGCCGCATGACACTCTTTAAAAAAGACGCCGCCGGGATCGTGCTCGAGAGGGGGTCACGGGCTGCGAACCGGCGGCGTGCTTGGTCTACCTTGGTAGGTCGACACTTGTGGACGTTGAGGCGACATCCACGATCTAGATAATGCAACCGGTATGCCAGCGCCCACTGCAAAGCGCAATTACGAGGCGCTTCAATGACCTAGCGCCAAATGCTGCGGAACGGCGCAGCCGCGCATCGCCCGCCAGTGATCCGTAGTAGAGCGCGCGCGCGCCCGTGCGCACGGACTTTGTGCATCACAGACAAAGGAACGCCTGACGCAGCCGGAAAGTCCGCCATACCGCCCCTCGCGCGCTTACCATCTGACGAGCGGCGGCAAGCTCATGAGGTACGCCTCGGGATCGGCATCGGTGCCAAACCCGAACTGCGTGCCCCGGTCATATACAAGGTTGAACTCGACATAACGGCCGCGCTTGATGAGAAGCTGATCGCGCTCGGCCGCATCAAACGCAGCGTCCTTGCGGCGCGCCACGATCTCGGGAAATACGCCGAGGAACGCCTCCCCCACGGCGCGTACGAACGCGAAGTCCGCGTTCGGTTCTGCGCTTGCCAGCTGATCGAAGAAGATTCCACCGACTCCGCGCGGCTCCTGCCGGTGCGGCAGAAAGAAATACTTATCGCAAGCCTCCTTGAATTCGCGATAGGCATCGGCGCGGTAGCTATCACAGGCGCCGCGCAGAGCCTCGTGAAAGGCTGCCGTGTCCTCGGCGTTGGGGAAAGCCGGCGTGAGATCGGAGCCGCCGCCGAACCAGCCGCGGCTCGTCTTGAGGTAGCGCAGGTTCATGTGCACCGCCGGCACGTGCGGATTAAACATGTGGGCGACGAGAGAAATGCCGCAGGCCTGAAACTTCCCCTGCGATTCCTCGGCGCCGGGTATCTGGGTCTTGAACTGTGGCTGAAGAGTGCCCCAGACGTGGCTCACGTTGACGCCCACTTTCTCAAACACCCGGCCCCTCATGAGCCTCATCGTGCCGCCGCCCTGCAGGCGATGGCCCTCCGGCCGGCTCCAGGGCCGGTGCGAAAACACACCGCCATCCTCCAGCGCCTCGAAGGCGCTCACGATGCGTCCCTGCAGATCCCGGAAGTAGGCGGCAGCGACGTCCGCAAGATCCCGCTCAGTCACGGCGGCTGCGCTCATGGACGTGATCGATGAGCCGCGCCACGGCATCAGGATCCGTATCCGGCCAGATGCCGTGGCCGAGGTTGAATATATGGCCGGGAGAGGGGCCCGCATCTGCGAGCACCGCATCCACCTGCACACGAAGCTCCGCCGGCGCTGCAAAGAGTGCCGCCGGATCAAGATTCCCCTGGATGGCCTTCGACGCGCCGAAAATCCGGCGATTCGCGGCAAGCGAGCTCCTCCAGTCCACTCCAACGACGTCGACATCGAGCTCGGCCACGGCCGGCATGAGAGCGGAAGCCTGATTGGCGTAGTAAATGACCGGAACACCCAGATCGCGCAGGCCCTTCACCGTACGCTGCACCGCCGGCAGGGCAAAGCGCCGATACTCCTTCTCCGCCAGAAGCCCCGCCCAGGACTCAAACAGCATGAGGGCCTGTGCGCCGGCCTGCGCCTGGGCGCGCAGATAGGCGGCCATGGCATCGGCCAGGCGCGCAAGCAATCGCTCGGCCGATGCCGGGTGCGAATACAAAAAGGCGCGCGCGGCCGCAAACTCCTTCGACGGCCTGCCGCACACGAGATAGCAGAAGAGCGTGAACGGCGCGCCGGCAAAGCCGATGAGCGGAACCGCGCGCGGCGCGTTGGCACGCACCAGACGCACCGCTTCCAGCACGAACGGCACGTCGCGCTCCGGCACGAGGCAGGCCAATGCATCGATCTGCGCATCGGTGCGGATCGGGTCGCGCACGACTGGGCCGGGTTCGAACTCAAGCTCGATGCCCATGCCCTGTAGAGGCGTCATGATATCGCTGAAGAGGATGCCGGCATCGAGGGGAAAGCGGCGCAGCGGCTGCAGGGTTGCTTCCGCCGCAAGCTCAGGAGTGCGCGTGAGCTTCACGAAGTCGACCTGCGCGCGCAGCTTGCGGTATTCGGGCAGGTAGCGTCCCGCCTGACGCATGATCCAGATGGGCGTGTAGGCCGTCGGCTTGCGGCGGCACGCATCGAGAAAAGCACTCACGTTTTGAGCCAGCGGCACACATCAGGTGCGTAATAGGTAATGATGAGATCGGCGCCGGCGCGCACGATGCCGGTCAGACTCTCAAAGACCGCCGCACGCTCGTCGATCCAGCCGCGTTCACTCGCGGCTTTGATGAGGCTGTATTCCCCCGACACGTGATATGCCACCACCGGCACGGTCACGGCATCGCGAACCCGCGCGATGACATCAAGATAGGGACCCGCCGGCTTGACCATGACGAGATCCGCGCCTTCTTCGATGTCGAGCAATACTTCGCGCAGCGCTTCGCGACTGTTCGCAGGATCCATCTGATAGGCGCGCCGGTCGCCGAATGCCGGTGCCGACTGTGCCGCTTCACGGAAAGGTCCGTAGTAGGCCGAGGCGTACTTCGCGGCGTACGACACGATGGGCGTGTTCACGAAGCCTGCGCCGTCGAGCAGTTTGCGGATCGCAAGCACGCGACCGTCCATCATGTCAGAGGGCGCGACGGCATCTGCGCCGGCACGCGCGTAGTTGAGCGCGACCTTGGCAAGAGTCTCGACGGAGGAGTCGTTGTCGATCTCGCCTGAAGGCAGCACGTGCCCGCAATGTCCGTGATCCGTCGCACCGCACAGGCACACGTCGGCCCAGACCAGGATCTTGGGATAAGCATGTTTGATCGCCGCAATCGCCTCGGGAACGAGACCCTGCGGATCAAGCGCCGCGCTCGCGCCGGCATCTTTCTCGGTGGGAGCCGCAAACAGGATGAGCGCGAGGACGCCGGCCTCTTGCGCCATCCTCGCCTCCTTTACCGCCTCATCGACCGAGAGCTGGCAGATGCCCGGCATGCTCGCCACTGCCCGACGCACGCCGCGTCCGGGCACGATGAAGAGCGGATAGATGAGCGCATCACCCGTCAGGCGCGTCTCGCGCACCATGCGCCGCCAGATATCCGACTGGCGCAGGCGCCGCGGTCTATGCAGGGGGTATCCCATTTCTATGGCCTCGATTGCAGCAAGCGGTGAGTCGTAGTGGCAAGTCCGGAGAGAGTGGCGGATTCGGCGAGCACGGCAGTGCGCCCGCGTTCGGCGAGCGCACGCGCAGTCGTCGGACCGATGGCGACGACTGCGGCCTGCGCAAGCAGGCGCGTGAAGTGCGGCGGCCCGAGCGCCCGCTCAAGTTCAATGACCGCGGAAGGGCTTGCGAAAGTCACCGCGCCGATCACATCGCGGTCGATCCAGGCGCGGCAATCATTGGCGTCAAGAAGAGCCGCCTCGGTGCGATAGGCCTCGACCTGGCGCACCGCGGCCCCCAACTGCGTCAGACCCTGCGAAATCGTGGGCAGCGCGCGCGAACTTGCCGGATAGAGGATTTTTGCGCCGGCGCAGCCCTGCGCGGCAAAGGCATCGACGAGTGCGGCGGCACTGGCTTCGTTGGGCATAAGGTCCACGGCAAAGCCGCGGCGGCGCAGAACCTGCGCGGTAGCGCGGCCGATCGCAGCCACGCGCACGCCTGCGGGCAAGCGCGGCAGCCAGCGGATGACGGCCGTAACGGCGTTGCGGCTCGCAAACACGATCCAATCGAACTCCCCGATGTGCGCCAGCTCCTGCTCGAGAGAGTTCCCCGCCGCAGGCGCGGTGCGCACGGCGGGCCATAGGAGCACGTTGAGCCCGAGACTGCGCAGCTGCGAGCTCAAAGGGCCATCGGGCGCTTCGGCGCGCGTGACAACCACAGCCGCGGCAGGAGCTGCATCCGTCATGGCGCCGCCACCGCGCCGCCCGCCCCGCGCACTTGGGCGATGAGCTCGCGCGCGCCCATTGCCAGAATTTCATGCGCCAGGCGCTGGCCGAGACGCGCGGCATTCGTGGGAAGCGCAGGGACGGTACCCTCGACCGTCAATAGGGACGTGCCATCAAGCGCACATACGGCGACGTGCAGATGCAGATCCTCACCGACGAGCGACGCAAGCGCGCCCAGAGGAACCTGACAGCCGGCTTCGACGCCGGCGAGGAGCGCGCGTTCCGCCGTGGTCGTCATCCGCGCATCGCAGTCATCAAGCGCGCTCACCCAGCGACGCGCGTGCTCGTCATCCGTGCGCACGCACACGCCAATCGCTCCCTGCGCGACCGCCGGCGGAAAATCCTCCACGGGCAGGTGGCAGGTAATGTGCTCCTCGAGTCCGAGCCTCTTCAGGCCGGCGGTTGCGAGAATGATCGCGTCATAGGCACCCGCTTGCAGCCGCTCGATACGGGTGGGCACATTGCCGCGCAATTCGGCCACCGTGAGGTCCGGGCGCGCGTGCGCGAGAAACGCCCGGCGCCGCAGACTGCTTGATCCGACACGCGCGCCCGCCGGTAATTCACGCAGCTGCGCGCCGCCGCGGCTGACGAGCGCGTCGCGCGGATCCTCGCGCGCAAGCACGGCCGCAAGCTCCGTGCCGGGTTCGAGCGCGGTTGCGAGGTCCTTGAGAGAGTGCACCGCGACGTCAATCTCACGCGCGAGGAGCGCGCGATCGATCTCCTTGGTGAAGAACGCCTTGCCGCCCACCGTCCACAGCGGCACATCGCTGCGCACGTCCCCCTCGGTGCTGATGTGCACGAGTTCAATGGGCGGCGCATCGCTTTGCCGGGCGATCAAAGAAGCCACATGGCGCGCCTGCCAAAGTGCAAGCGCCGAGGCGCGCGTGCCGATGCGCAGCGGACCTCCCCGCGTCACGTTCCGCCCTCGATCAGAAACCGGTAGCCCACGCCCCAAACGGTGAGGAAGTGGCGTGGATTCGCCGGATCGCGCTCGAAGCGCTTGCGCAGGCGCAGGATGAAATTGTCGACGGTGCGCGTGGAGGGAAAGACGTCGTAGCCCCAAACGCGCTCGAGGAGATCCTCGCGCGACACGATCTCCCCAGGCCGCTCGGCCAGGACTTTGAGGATCATCGCTTCCTTTTCCGTGAGCTCCTGGGCTGCACCGTTCCAGGAGCGCGCGCGAAACGCGCGAAAGTCCACTTCATTGCCGCCGAAGCGCAGCACGGCGCTCTGCGGAGTCGCGGAGGCCTTTCGATACCACTCCCAGCGACGCAGGATGGCGCGCACCCGCAAGAGAAACTCGTCCAGATGAAAGGGCTTGGCGAGATAGTCGTCGCCGCCCGCCTCGAGGCCCAACACGCGATCCTGAGGATCTCCGCGCGCCGTGAGAAACAGCACCGGCGTGTTGTTGCCCTCTTCGCGTAGCGTGCGGCACAGCGTAAAGCCGTCCATATGCGGCAGCATCACATCGAGCACGACGAGCTCGCAGGAGTTCTCGCGCAGCCAGCTAAGAGCGAGCCCGCCGTCGGCCGCGGTGTCGACTGCATAGCCTTCCGCCCGCAAATTCTCCGCCAGGCCCGCGGCCAGATGCGGATCGTCCTCCACGACGAGGGTTCGCGCGGGGGAGGCTTGCGCCGTGTTCACACCGACTGCCTCGGCGCGGCCGGCCATGAGAGAACAAAGAGTGCGCCCTGCCCCACGCCGACGCTGTGGGCGCTGACGCGGCCGCCCGTCAGCTGCATCAGGCGCCGTACGATGAAGAGCCCGAGCCCGGTGCCGTAGTCGCTGCTGCCGCCGCCCGGATGCAGCCTCGAGAACTTCTTGAAGAGCCGCGCGCTGTCGTTAGCGCGAAAGCCAACACCGCTGTCGCACAGCGAGAGTTCGACCTCGCCGTTCGCCGCGCGCGCAGCGAACTTCACGCTGCCGCCGCTCACCGCGGCCACGGCCGCGAGCGCATTTTCCAGAAGATTGCGCACCACCACATCCACGGCAAGGGGATCGGCAAGAACGGTGAGGCCGCGCGGCACGTCGGCGCTTAGCGCGATGCGCTCCTGACGCGCACGCTCCTCGAACTGGGCGATGACGCGTCCCACTGCGGCGGCGAGCTCCACGGGCTCGCTCTTGAGATCCACGCGTCCGCGCTCGAGTCGCACACTATCGAGAATCCGCGACACCATCGACTCCATGCGCGTCAGGTCGGCAAGCATGCGCTCGATCAGGGTGCGCGACCGCTCGGCCGACAGCTCGCGCTTCGCCATGGTCTCAAGCGAAAGCTGCAAACTTGCAAGCGGCGTCTTGAACTGATGCGAGACCAGGGCGAGGAAACTGTCCTGCTCCTGCAGCACCTTGGTCTCGGCGCGCAATGCGCGCCAGATCACCCCGACGCACAGCGCAAGCGCCAGAAGAAAGAAGCCGCTCTCCCAGGCATATTGATTGATGCGCCGGTAACGCTCTGCTACGAATGCCGCATCGACGGCGCCCGAAGAAGCGGCACGGCCGTCCGCGATGGCCACGTCGGGAACGAGTTCATGCACGCGCGCAGCAGGCGTTCCCGAGGCAAGCAGTGCCTGCGCTGCGGCGACTTCGCGCGCGTACGCCGCGCGCGCATCGCGCAGCCTCTGCGTGCTGTAGTCATGCTGATCGTAGACCCACCAGCCGACCTGGATCACCGAAACGATGACCAGCAACAACGCCGTGATCTGAAAGACTCGCGTCGTCTTCATGATGCCTTCGATGCAACGAGCAGCGAATCCCGCAGCGCGTCGGCGAAGTACGCAAGATCCTGCTCGCCGAAGCTTGTCGAGAGAAAGCAGACCTCGTACGCCGACGGCGGCAGGTAGACGCCGCGCGCGAGCATGGCGTGAAAGAGCGCCGCAAAGCGCTGCAAGGCCTTGGGCTCGAGTGTTGCCGCGCGACGCGGCGTATCCCCTGCATGCAAGGAGAGCCAGAAAAGAGACCCCGCACGCACGAGACTCACCGGAAACGGCGCCTGCGCCAATATCGGTACGAGCTTATCTTCCAGCGCCGCACCCAGAGTCTCCAGGCGCTGCCAGAGCGCGCCGGCCGTGAGCAGATTGAGCGTCGTCAATCCCGCGGCCATGGCAACCGGGTTGCCCGAAAGCGTGCCCGCCTGATAGGCGGCGCCATCGGGTGCGAGATGCGCCATGATCCGGCGCGAGCCGCCAAAGGCCCCTACCGGCATGCCGCCGCCGATCACCTTGCCGAAGGTCGCCATATCGGGCGTGATTCCAGAAAGCTCCGCGACCCCGCCGCGTGCCAGCCGGAATCCGGAGATCACCTCGTCAAAGATCAGGAGCGCACCGTGACGGGCCGCTGTTTGCGAGAGCGCCTGCAGGAACGCACGCCGCTGCAGCAGAAGGCCGTGGTTTGCGGGAGTGGGCTCAATGATCACCGCCGCGATGCGCTCGCCTTCGGCTGCAAACAGCGCCTGCAGCGCCGCTTCGTCATCGAGCGGCAGCACGCGCGTTGCGGCGACAAACGCCGCAGGCACGCCGGCCGAAGATGGCTGCCCAAAGGTTGCAAGGCCCGAACCCGCCGCAACCAGCAGATGATCGGCGTGGCCGTGATAGCAGCCGGAGAATTTGACGATGAGATCGCGACCGCTCGCGGCGCGCGCCACGCGGATCGCACTCATCACCGCTTCGGTCCCGGAGGAGACGAAGCGCACCTGCTCAAGCCCGGGATAAGAGGCCGTGATGCGTTCCGCCAATTCCACCTCCGCCGGACACGGCGCGCCAAACGTCGTGCCTTTGCGGCACGCCTGTGCCATCGCCTCGACCACCGCCGGATGCGCGTGGCCGAGGATCAGCGCGCCCCAGGAGTTCACCAGATCCAGATAGCGCCGGCCGTCGACGTCGTAGAGATACTGGCCCGCGCCGCGCTCGATGAAGAGCGGGGTGCCGCCCACCGCCCGAAACGCCCGCACCGGCGAACTCACGCCGCCGGGAATCACGCGGCACGCGCGTTCGTAGAGCTCGCTCGAACGCACCCCTGTCAATGCCGCACGAGCATTTTCATCGTTCATGGTTCAGCTTTTCCATTGTCGGCATCGTGGCTGTGCGGCGCGCGCTGCAGGCGTGCCGCGCGGAAGAACGCATCCACGGTATCCGCGCTTGCATGCTCCGCCGCTGCCCTGATCCCGGCCAGCGGCAGGTGCGCCAGGCGCCGCGCGAGCGTAGTCGCAAAGCGCCGCAGCAATTGCCGTTCACTATCATCCAGGCCGCGCAGATCCTGCGCCAGCAACTGATCCATTTGCGCAGCGGCGATGCCTTCAAAGGAGTCCCTGAGATCAGCGAGCTTGCGGCCGATGGCGCGCGTCGCAAGCTCGCTGCGCAGGCGCGCGAGGCGCTCATCAATAGCCGCCCGTACGGGCGCCAGGCGCAAAAGCTGCGTCAGCCGCTGTTCGCGTGTGGCTTCGATGAGCTCGTTCATGCCGATGCGCGTAACACCCGCTGCCTGCGCCGCAGCAGGCTCAACATTCGGGGGCAAACCAAAATCGATGATCAGAGGAGAGCTTGCGGCCGCCTTCTCCAGGGCGCGCAGCGCCGCCTCATCGAGGATGGCCCCGGGACCGCCGGCGGCGACGACGATGGCCGCGACGTCGGGCGGAGATGCGCGAAACTCATGCAGAGGCATGCAGCGCGCACCCAGTGACTGCGCCCACTCCGCGGCCACTTCGGCTGAACGGTTGACGATCAGCAGCGGCATCCCGGCTGCGCGCAGAAACTGCGCGCAGCGCCGCGTCATTGGCGATACGCCCACGAGTGCGACGGGATCACGGCGCTGCCCGCAAAATGCGAGCACGCGCTCGACGGCAAGATCCGCGAGCGACGGCGGCCGCGAGGCCGCGCTCAGGCGATGGACGCGGCTCGCCATGGACAGGGCTTCGTTCATGAGGCGATTGAGAGTCGGTCCGCAGACCTCGGCGGCGCGGGCCATGTCCCAGGCACTGCGCAACTGGGCGGTGATCTCATGCTCGCCAGCCTGCGCGGAATTAAGTCCGCAAGCCAGGAGAAATACATGTTCGACCGCGGCCTCGCCCGTCCAGGCGCGCAGCGCCTCGGCGGCCTCGCCCAGTTCCGGGTCGCGGCCGCGCAGTGCCCGGAAGACTGCACCGCGCAGATCCCCCGCCACTGATGCATCGCCGGTGGCAAAGATGACTTCGACGCGGTTGCAGGTGGCGAGAAACACGACCTCCGCGCCGTGCAGCGCCACGCGCAACTCCGGCAGGCGTGCTTCGATATCGGCCCTGGGAATGGCAAAGCGCGCGACGTCCTCGACGCTTGCGTGGCGATATGACAGACCGACGACGCCGATGTGGTCCATGAGGGAGCAAGGAGACCATACCGGCCGACGGCGGAGTGTCACCAAACCGTCATAGCCCCGGAGAAGCGCCTCCCATTAGGACTAATCCGGCGAATTATGCGCGCGCAGGAAGGCGACGGCGGCCTTAAGCATCTGCAGCCGCGTCTCGCTGCGGGAAAGCCAGTGATCCTCGTGCTGCAGGGTTACGAATTCGACATCCTTCTTTTCGTGCCGCAGTGCATCGAACATGACGCTGCTCTGTTCGAAGGGCACCACCGTATCGTCGCGCCCGTGGATCAGGAGCACCGGCACGTTCACGGAAGCAACATGCTTGATGGGAGAGATGCTGTCGAGGATAGGATCGCTCGGGCCGCTCACGCCCATGAACCGATCCCAGTAGCGCTGACTCACATTCTCTCTGTGCAGATTCTTGTCATTGACCCAATCGAGCCAGCGCTTCAGGTCAGAAATGCCGGCGAACGCGACGGCACACCGGTACACGCCCGGATCCAGCGTCACGCCGGCAAGCGCTGCATAGCCTCCGTAGCTTGCGCCGACGATGCAGACCCGTGCCGGATCCACGATGCCTTCCTTCACAAGATAGCGCACGCCGTCGGAAAGATCGGTCTGCATCTTGCGCCCCCACTCACCGAAGCCTGCGGCAAGGAAGCGCCAGCCAAGATCCGAGCCGCGGTAATTCGGCTCCAGAACCGCGTAGTTCTGATCCGCGAGGGCCTGCGTCCACCAGTCGAAGTCGGCCGTGGCGCGCACCGCTGGGCCGCCGTGCGCCAGCACGATGAGTGGCAGATTCCTCGCGACGCGTGCGCGCGGCAAAGTGAGGTAGGCAGGAATCTGCAGTCCATCCGCCGCCGGGTAGGTGATGCGGCGCACTTCCAAGGGCGCTGCGCCGCCGTTGTATACGTCGCCCAGGGAACTCGCCGTGTGCGCATCCAGGTCAACGAGCTCATAGACATAGCCGTCCTTTGCGCCATTGACGCGCACGACGAACTTGCTGAAGCCTTTGGCTGCCGACACCAGGCTCACACGCTCCCCTGCGAATGCGCGCATCACGGCATCCCAGCGCGCCTGAATTGCGGGCTCGAAAAACACGTAGCGCGCGTCGTCTTCCATCTGCACGCCACCGATGAGGCGTGTCGAAAGATCTTCGATCGGTACGCTCAGCTGCTTCCTTTCCGTCATCGGCGCGCTGAGCGTCCCATCCTTGAGCGACAGGAGTCTCCACACCGGACCCTCGCTCTCCACCGCCTGCATAAGCAGCGTGTCTTCAGTGGGCCCAAATCCGAGTATGCGCGGCGTATCGATCGGATCGTGTCCGGAGATGCCCTCCAGCCAATGCCCGTCGCGCCGGATCTTCAGTTTCCACTCCTGGCTGCGCTGGTCGTAGTCCTGTTCCGCGATGAGGTCGCCGCGCGAATCGACGAGCCAGCCCTGCGTTGCCGCCGACCCCTCGCTGATCAGCTTTTCATGTCCGGTGTCGATATCAAACCTGACGAGCGCCGGCAGCGTTTGCCGCTCCACATACACCCCGGTGACGAACAGCACGGTGTGGCCGTCGATGTATCTCACCATGGCGCGGCCATTGACGACGTTCATCATCCGGGTGGCCGTTATCCCAAACATATTTGGCACCGCAACCGTCTTGTGGCTGCGGACGTCGTAGACCTGCAGCTGCTGCCACTCAGCGTCCTGTCCCATGAGGCCCCACGGCAGCGCAGTCGCGGAAGTCACGATCATGAGATGGTCGTTATCCGCCCACGCGACCTGGCGCAGCTTCTGCTCCGTGACGCGCAACGCACCCAGGACCTTGTTGTCCGCGAGCGATAAAACGGCAATCAGCCGCGTGTCCTGCGTGGTGCGCACGAAGGCGATGCGCGCGCCGTCCGGTGAAAGCGCCACATCTTCGAGCGAGGGCAGGCGGCCATAGACCTCAAGGGGCAACGCAGCCGCCGGGCCGGGCGCGCAAGCGCTCGCCAACCAGATCCATGTCATTGCGTAGAGAGCTCGCCTGCGCATGCCCCATTTATCCGGTGGCTGACGCTGCATCCGCTATTACCACACCCTTCGCTTGGGCCGCAACACAGCATCGGCAGCTCGCGGCTGCACGTCCCCTTGGGGCGTCGGCCGTTCGTCGCTGACTCTAAGGTGCGGCGCGCTTGAGACCTTGGGGCGGCAAGAGTTTGCCGCCCGCGCGGAAAATTCCGGCCGCGCATGCCGCTGCAGCGGCGAGAGTTGATTCCGCGAGCGACCTTGCTTTAGGGCTCTGGGTGCAGCGAAACAGGACACGCGTCTCAGGTTTTGACCGCTGCGCACGGGGCTTGCGCTGCGCGGCGCATTCCGCGGTTACGTGGCATGCTGTGTGCACACTTGAAGCACGGAATTCCATTAAGGCGGAGCTCGTGCATGGCGATCAGCGGCATTTCTTGTGTAGGCTCGGCGCACCGTCCCTCTGCAGCCAGCTTCAAAAGCAATCTGCAACAGCGCAGCACTGACTTCAGTTCCCTTGCGAGCGCTCTCAGCTCCAACAATTTAACATCCGCGCAGAACGCGTTTGCCACCCTGCAGAAGGACGCGCAAAGCATTCCCGCAACTCAAACAAGCTCGCCCACGAATGCACAGAGCCTGCAGCAGGTGAAGAACGACGCGCAGACGCTGGCGACGACCCTGGCGGCCGGCAATCTCGGTGCCGCGCAGAATGCATTCGCGACTCTGAAGCAGGACTCTGCAAGCGCCCGTACGCACTTCCATCATCACGGCGGTATTCGTGTGGCAGGCAGCTCCAGCACTGCGAACGCCGCAGCCCCATCAAGCGAATTGCTTGCGACGCAGGCCATCGGCTCGGTGGGCAGCACCCTCAACGTCACCGCATAGCCTGCGTGGGGCGAAACTCCGCTGCGGCGCGCCGCGGCAGGTCCGCCCCGTCTTCCCAAGAGCAGCACGCGGCGCTCCATCCCAACGCCGTCCCCTGCACTCGCCTTTAAGCCGCTGCCCCCGGGTCTGGCCGGCGCGTGGGCGGCGAGTAAGCCATCTTTAGAAGCAGCGCGGCGGATGCACTTCCCGCAAAGCGGTTAGACTTTGCGGTGGGGCCGCCCGGCGCAATTCACTCGTGGGTTGCAACGTCCTTGTTTCTTCGTTGTAAAAGTCCATGGTGATTCTCAACGTCAACCACCGCACGTGTTATCGCTACTCCGAAGCGGTGCAGTTCGGTGAGCATCGCCTGATGTCCCGGCCGCGCGACAGCCATGACCTGCGGCTCATCGATACGACGCTGCGCATCGAGCCGCCATCGAGCGCGCTGCGCTGGATTCACGATGTATTCGGCAATTCCATTGCCATTGCGACCTTCGATGAGCGCGCGGACACGCTCACGTTCGAATCCTCGTTTCGCGCGGAGCATTATCCAGCCGTCCCGGCGGCGATCGTGGTCGAGCCCTACGCCGCGCGTTTTCCCTTCAGCTACGCCGCCGACGACGCGCTCGATCTGGGCCGCACCAAGGAGCGCCACTATCCGGATCCCGAGCACCGCATCGACCAATGGGTGAAAAACGTGCTGCATGCCACTCCCGGCGCGCGCACCTTGGAAACGCTGGTCGGAATCACCTCTTCGATCAGGGACCAGTTTCAGTACGTGGTGCGCGAGCGCGAGGGCGTGCAGTCCCCGCTGGAAACGCTGGCGCTCGGCAGCGGCAGCTGCCGCGACCTCGCGGTCTTCATGATGGAGGCGGCACGCACTCTTGGCTTGGGCGCGCGCTTCGTCTCCGGCTACCTCTACGATGAAGTTCTCGTCGGCGCGTCCGGCGGCATGGTCGGCAGCGGCGCAACCCATGCCTGGGTGCAGGTGTATCTGCCCGGCGCCGGGTGGGTTGAGTTTGATCCGACCAACGCCCTCGTCGGCGGGCGCAACCTCATTCGAGTTGCCGTGGCGCGCGATGCCGCTCAGGCGGTGCCGCTCGTCGGCAGCTTCAAGGGCTCTCCCGGAGCTTTCCTATCGCTCAGCGTGGATGTCACCGTCACTACTGAGTGACGGCCTCAACGGTTACGGCCACCTTGAGCTCATGGGTGGCGCCGCCGAGGATGACCCCATGCAGCGGGGAGACGTCGCCGAAATCTCGGCCCCAGGCGACAGCGATATGGCCCGTGCCCACGAACACATTGTTGGTGGGATCGAACTCGAGCCAGCCGAAGGGCGGCGTGTAAACCGCCACCCACGCGTGCGAGGCACCGGCTCCGATCGCCGGCGACTCTGAGGATGCGCTGCTGCGCACGGGAGCGGATCGCAGATAGCCGCTGACATAGCGCGCCGCAAGGCCCCGCGAGCGCAGGCAGGCAAGCATGAGATGCGAGAAGTCCTGGCACACGCCACGACGCGTCTTCAGCACCTCGCGCACCGGCGTGCGCACCGTGGTTTCGCCGGGCGCGTATTTGAGCTCGCGATGCAGCTTCGCCATGAGCGCATTGACGCAGTCGAGAATCGGACTGCCCGGGGGAAAGCACTCGGCTGCATAGTCGGTGAATTCCTGCTTCACGCGCACGTACGGCGATTCGTGGCGAAAGCGGCACGCCTCGAGATTCTCGCGCGTCGGAAACGCACCATGATAGGCAAGATCCGCGCACAGCTTCTCCCACGGCATGCTGTGCGCAGCGAATACCTTCGGCCGTGGATATGCCTCGACATCCATCTCGGTCACGACCTCGAGCCGGCGATGCAGCTGGCCGAACTCGATGCGGGTGACGACATTGCCGAAGGAGTCGATCTCGTCGCGCCGCCAGAAGGTTGTCGGATTCACGCTGATCGTGTGTTCCAGGCATTGCTGAAACGGCGCCGGCCGCGGTACGAGATGCAGTATGTGATGCGCATGCAGCACGTCGCTTGCGTACTCGTAGGCCGTTTCGTGATGGATGCGGTAGCGCACGTACCCGCTCACGTCCACACCGAGCGCGCATCGCCGGTGTGCGAGAAGTGCCGCATGGACAGACGGTCGGAGAGCTCGACGCCGGCGCTGTACAGGGCCTGAAGTTTCGTGGCCAGCGCCTGGCGCGCCGCCTGCGCCTCATCTGCATCACCTTCGAGCATGAGAAGCTCGCCATCGGTGAACTCCGGAATCGCCTCCGTCACTGCCGGCTCGGGGGCGATCTGCAAGGACACCGCCAGCTCCGCAAGATCCCGGGCGATGGAGTTGCGCGCAAATGCCAGCGCCACCGGGTGATGCACGTCGCGCACCAGCAGATCCAGCGCCGAACCCAGCCGCGGCGCGACGAAGTAGCGCGAGCGGTAGATGCTGATGCTATGGCACACGTCGAGGAGCCATTCGACCTGGCCCTGACGGGTTGCCGAGGCGGCCGTCAAATGCTGCGCCAACAGGCTCGACATGAACTGCAGGCGCTCCAGACGCCGCCCGATCCGCAGCAGGCGCCAGCCCTCATCGTGCGACATGTCCTCGGCGGCGTAGCCACTAAGGGCCGCGAGCGACATCGCGATGCGCTCCAGCGCCTCGCGCGGTTCTTCGCGCGAGGCCGGCGCCTCCTGCACCTGCCGCTGCAGTCCGACCACCGCGCGCCAGTAGCGCTGCGAGAGGCGGCTGCGCACCTGCGATGCACACCAGGCGATGCGCTTGACGTCGGCTCCTATGCCATACGGATCAGAAACGTTGCGGGCGCTGCCAGGCTCGCCGTCTTTTGCGATGACGCCGAGTGCACGGCAGATGCGTACCGCGTGTATCCAAACGCCGCGGTCGACGCGCACGCGCACGGTGCTGCGCAGGAGGCGCGCGTTATCGGCACAGCGCACCGTGTAACGCCCAAGCCAGAAGAGATTCTCCACCATCCGCGAGGGCACATCATCGGGGCGCGTCGATACCTGCAGTCTACGCTGCGTTCCCGTCGTCGAGCGCTCGTCGTTCCCGTCAGACAACACCCAGATGTCCTTGCTGCCCCCGCCGCGCTGCGTCGACACCACATCGGTGGCACTGTCCGAGGCGACGCGCGCAAGGCCGCCGGGCAGCACGCGAAAGCCGTTTTGCGTTGCGATGGCGTAGACCCGGATGGTGAACGAGCGCGCCGCAAAATTCGGCGTGCCGCTCGAGCGCCACGCCGGCGCCTGCGACAGCGCGACATACTCCTGCGCCACGTAGGCATAGGAGCGTGCCTGCAGGCGCCGGATGAGCGCCGCGCGCTCCTCGCCGCCGATGCGGCTGCCGAACACCGGCTCAAAGTGCTGGTTGGGATAGGCGGGCTTGACGACGAGCCTCTCGAGATGTGCGATGACGTAGTCGAGCGCCGGCTTCTCGCCGCACCACCAGGTGGCGACGGAGGGAATCTGCAGCGATTCGCCGAGCAGGCGCGCGGCAATTCCGGGCAGAAAGCCGAGCCAAGCGGCAGATTCGAGCACGCCCGTGCCCAATGCATTGGTGATCACGACGTTCTGTGCACGGATCGCGCTGAGCAGGCCGGGCACGCCCAGAGCCGAATCGCTGCGCAGCTCCACCGGATCGCAGAAGTCATCGTCGAGGCGCCGCAGGATGGTGTGCACGCGTTTGAGGCCGCCGAGCGTCTTCAAATACACCACCTCATTGCGCACGGTGAGGTCCTGTCCCTCGACGAGCGGCAGCCCGAGCTGACGGGCCATGTAGGCGTGTTCGAAGTACGTCTCGTTGAGGGGTCCCGGCGTCAGGATCACGACCAGCGGATTGGCCTCCTCGTCGCACAGGCTGCGCAGGCGTTCGCGCATCTCGCCGAAGAAATTGCGCACCCGCCGAACTTTCAGATCGCGGATCGCCTCGGGGAGAACCTGCTCGACGATGTCGCGGTTCTCGAGCGCGTAGCCGGCTCCCGAGGGCGACTGGGTCCGGTCCGCGAGCAGCCACCAGCGCCCATCGGGCGCGCGTGCTAGATCGGCGGCGTAGATATGCAACCAGCTCGCGCCCCGCGGCACAAGGCCGTGACAGGGCCAGAGAAAATTCGGGTGGCCGAACGGCAGCTCCGGCGGCACGAGTCCCTCTGCCAGCAGGCGCTGCGGTCCGTAGAGATCTGCGAGCAGCGCATCGAGCAGGCGCGCGCGCTGCACAACGCCCTTCTCAATCCCGCGCCACTCCTCCTGCGAGAGTACCAGGGGCAGCGGGTCGAGAGCCCAGGGGCGGTCAGCCCCCTGCGGGTCCGAGTAGACGTTGTAGGCAACGCCGTTCTCGACGATCAATCGCCGCGTGACCTCGAGCGCGCGGCGCGCGACATCGTGCGTCTTCTCGGTCCGCAGGCGTTCAATAAGACCGCGCCAGTGCGGGCGCACCGCCCCGTGCGCATCGAGGAGCTCATCGTAGCGGCGCGGATCCGGATCGTAGCTCGCAAGCCAAGCGTCGTTCCCGGACCCCGGCCCCGTGGCACGTTTGTCGCCGCTGGCTTCGCTCTTCATGTGCGGCGCAGATCGAGCGTGAAGGGCATATCGGGACTTGGCTGCGAGGGCAGGAGCGAGTATTCCCCGCCCGTGTGCCCGGTGCGGAAAAAACGCGCCAGGCGCCTGCTTTCGGACTCGAAGGCGTTCACCGGGAAGGTCGTATAGTTGCGGCCGCCCGGATGCATGACGTGGTACTCGCAACCGCCGAGCGAGCGGCTCATCCAGGTATCAAACAGGTCGAAGGTGAGCGGCGTGTGCACGCCGATCGTCGGATGCAGCGCGGACGGCGGCTGCCAGGCGCGGTAGCGCACGGCTCCGACGAACTCTCCCTGAGTCTGCGTGGGCGTAAGCGGAATGCGGCGCCCGTTGCACGCCAGTGCATACCGGTCCGGCGCAAGTCCCGTCGCCTTGACCTGCACGCGTTCGAGCGAGGAGTCAACGTAGCGGGTAGTCGCGCCGACGAGGCCCTCCTCGCCCATGACGTGCCAGTGCTCGAGCGCCTGGCGCAGCTCGACCTCGACGCCGCGCGCGGCGAAGTCGCCGTACTTCGGAAAGCGAAATTCGATGTGCGGCGCGAACCACTCAGCCCTGAGCGGGTAACCTGCAGCGTCCTGCTCCGCGATGACATCAGCAAAATCCTGCGCGATGAAGTGCGGCAGCATGAAGCGATCGTGCAGTTCCGTACCCCAGCGCGCCAGGCGCGCCGGCGCATACGGAGTGCGCCAGAAACGCGCCACGAGGGAGCGCAGCAGGAGCTGCTGCGTCAGGCTCATCCGCTCGTGCGGCGGCATCTCGAAGGCGCGCAGCTCGAGCAGGCCCAGCCGTCCGGTGGGCCCGTCGGGTGAATACAGCTTGTCGATGCAGAACTCGGCGCGATGCGTATTGCCGGTCACGTCGATCAGAAGGTTGCGGAACAGCCGGTCAACAAGCCAGGGGGGACACTCCACGCCCAACGGCGGCAATTGCCGGAAGGCAATCTCGAGTTCATTCAGCGAGTCATTGCGCGCCTCGTCCACACGCGGCGCCTGCGATGTCGGCCCAATGAAGAGGCCGGAGAACAAATACGACAGCGACGGATGGTTGTGCCAGTACGCAAGAAGGCTGCGCAGCAGGTCGGGGCGGCGCAGGAAGGGCGAGTCCAGCGTGGTCGCGCCGCCCAGGACAAAATGATTGCCGCCGCCGGTGCCCGTGTGGCGCCCGTCAAGCATGAATTTCTCGGACCTCAAGCGCGCGAGGCGTGCCGCGCCATAAAGATGTGTGGTTCGATCCACAAGCTCATCCCAGCTCGAGGAGGGATGAATATTGACTTCAACGACGCCCGGATCCGGCGTCACCCTGAAATTATTGAGGCGCGGGTCGCGCGGCGGCTCGTAGCCTTCGAGGATCACCGGTTGCGACAGCGCCTGCGCCGTAGCCTCGACAGCGGCGATGAGTTCGAGATAATCCTCCAGTTGCTCCGTCGGCGGCATGAAGATGTAGAGCACACCGTGGCGCGGCTCGGCGCAGATCGCCGTGCGGTTGATCCAGTATGCCGACTCGTGGCTGCGCGGCGCCCGCGATGCCTGAGATTCTGCCGGCCCGGGCGCCGATGCGCCGAGCCGCTCGTGGATCTCCTCGTAAGAGGGCAGCGGCGCGAACTTCTGTGTGGGATCCGGCGCATGCAGCTGCGGACGGTCGGCGGGCGCCGCCCAGGGCAGCGAATCGAGCGGCAGCCGCATACCCATAGGGGAATCTCCCGGCAGGAGATAGCAGCGCTCGCGCCGCAGGAACCAGGCACCCGTCTGCCAATGCGTGCCGGCCGCGTCCCGGGCGATTGGCAGAACATGGCCGGTAACGGTGTCGAGCCCCTTGTCGGCTAGCCGCGCCAGGCGCGCGCCTTCGGATGCATCGTCGAGCCGGGAGTCGCGGCCGTCGACGTTGGCAGGTAGTCTGCGCTCGCGCCACTCGTAGTAAAACGGGTCCTCGTGTGCGGCAAACACGAACTCAGGGGAAAGGCCGAGCCGCTCTGCGAAGGCTACAAGAAATTGATGCGCGCTCTGTGCGGTCGCGCCGTAGTCGCGCGTCTCGTCGGCATAGAGCGCATGGCTGCGCCAGATTGCGTCCCCGTCGCGGCGCCAGAAACAGTTGAGAGACCAGCGCGGCAGCTGCTCGCCCGGATACCATTTGCCCTGGCCGAAATGCACAAGGCCGCCCGGCGCGTAGCGCGCGACGAGCCGCGCAAACAGAGCGATCGCAAGATTACGCTTCTTCTCTCCGAGCGCCGCCGTATTCCATTCCGCACCGTCCGAGTCATCGACGGACACGAATGTCGGCTCCCCGCCCATCGTCAGGCGCACATCGAGCTCGTCCAGATCCTGGTCGATCGCGCGGCCCAATAGCTCGATTTGCGTCCACTGCGCTTCGGTATAGGGCTTGGTGACGCGCGGAGCTTCCCAGACGCGATCCACGCGCAGCGTGTGCTGGAACTCGACCGCGCACTCTTCAACCGTCCCGGATACCGGTGCAGCGGAGGACGGTTCGGGCGTGCAGGCGAGCGGAATATGCCCCTCGCCGGCGAGGAGCCCCGAGGTGGGGTCTAGGCCGATCCACCCCGCGCCGGGCAGATACACTTCGCACCAGGCGTGCAGATCGGCAAAGTCAGCGGACGCTCCGGAGGGGCCGTCAAGGGACTTTTGGTCCGCCGCGAGCTGAATGAGGTAGCCCGAGGCGAAGCGGGCCGCGAGCCCGAGATGCCGCAGAAGCTGCACCAAGAGCCACCCCGTATCGCGGCATGATCCCGAAGCGTTGGCGAGGGTCTCTTCGGGGGTCTGTACCCCTGGCTCAAGTCGAATCAAATATCGCACGTCGCGCGCCAGGCGCCCATTCAAGTCGACGAGGAAATCTGCGGTGGCGACGGATGAGCGGGGAATTGAGGCGAGATATGCGGTAAAGAGCGCACCCGCAGGTGCCTTGACCAAATAGGGTGCAAGCTCGCTCCGCTCCTCCGCGGTGTAGGCAAAGGGGAATTGCGCCGCATGGGGCTCGAGGAAGAAGTCGAATGGATTGAGCACCGCCATCTCGGCGATGAGGTCGACCTCGATGCGCAGCTCCTCGGTGCGCTCCGGAAACACCACGCGCGCGAGATAATTCGATTGCGGGTCCTGCTGCCAGTTGATGAAGTGCCGGGCCGGCACGATGCGCAGCGAATAGGAAAGGATGCGGGTGCGCGAATGGGGGGCGGGCCGCAGCCGCACCACGTGGGCGCTTAGCGCCACGCGCCGGTCGTACCGGTAATGAGTAACGTGGTTCAGCGCAACATGGATGGACACGGGCCAACATTATACGGATGCCACCGGGGATAGGACGCCGGTCGAGTCCGAGCTGCACCATTATGGACATGGCGGCACCAAAGTGGCGCGCGCCAAACGACGCCGTTGCCGCCGAACTGGGCTAGTATGGTGAGGAAAGTGCCAATTGTTCCCCACGCCCCTAACGAGCACTGATGAGCATCGATTGGAGCAGCTACTGCGAATCCGGCCTGCATGACGAACTGATCGGGCCGGGCGGCGGTGCGCGTGCCTGCGGTCGCGCGCTGATACGGCATTTGTCGGAGCTCGGCTGCGAGGAGATCGGTGTACGCCAGCAGGCGGCCGAGCTTGCCATCAAGGTGATGGGTGTGACCTTCACCGTCTATCACCAGCAGGACGGTTCAATCGATCGCGCCTGGCCGCTCGACATCATCCCGCGCATCATTTCCGCCAGGGAGTGGAAGCGGATCGCCGCCGGCCTGGTACAGCGCGTCACCGCGCTCAATCACTTCATCGACGATGTCTACCACGCGCAGCGCATCGTCAAGGACGGCGTGTTTCCGCAGCATATCATTGCGTCCTCGAAAAACTTCCGCCCGAACTGCGTCGGGGTCAGTCCGCCGCATGGCTGCTGGGCCCACATCTGCGGCACGGACCTGGTGCGCGACAAGGACGGCACGGTCTATGTCCTCGAGGACAACTTGCGAGTGCCTTCCGGCGTTTCCTACATGATCGAGAACCGCCAGGTCGTAAAGCGCGTGCTGCCGGAGCTTTTTGAAAACACCTCGATCCTTGCCGTCGACGATTACCCCGCCCAGCTGCATGACATGCTGGCGGCGCTGTCGCCGCGACGCGAGGGCATGCCGGAAGTCGTGGTGCTCACACCCGGCATCTACAACTCGGCGTACTTCGAGCATTCGTTTCTTGCGCGGCAGATGGGCTGCGAACTCGTCGAGGGCAGGGATCTTGCAGTACACGCGGACGACTGCGTGTACATGCAGACCATCGACGGCTGGACGCGCGTCGATGTGATCTACCGGCGGATCGACGATGACTTCCTCGATCCGGAATCCTTCCGCGCCGACTCCTCGCTCGGCGTTCCGGGACTGATGCGCGCGTGGGCGAAGGGCAACGTGGCCCTGGCGAATGCTCCCGGCGCTGGAGTCGCGGATGACAAACTCGTGTACACCTATGTGCCCGAGATGATCCGCTACTACCTCGATGAGGATCCCATTCTCCCGAATGTTCCCTCGTGGCGCTGCGCGGAGCCGAAGCAGCTCGAGCATGTCCTGAATCACCTGGACTCGCTCGTGGTCAAGCCCGTCGACGGCTCCGGCGGCTACGGCATGCTGATGGGCCCGACGGCGAGCCAGCGCGAACGCAACCAGTTCGCTGCACAACTGCGGGCCGCGCCGCGCAATTTCATTGCGCAGCCGGTGATTACGCTCTCCACGGTGCCGACCTTCATCGACGATCGCATCGCGCCGCGCCATGTGGATCTGCGCCCCTTCATCCTGAGCGGCCCGAAGACCTACGTCACGACCGGAGGACTCACGCGAGTTGCGCTGCGCGAGGGCTCGCTGGTGGTCAATTCCTCGCAGGGGGGTGGCAGCAAGGACACCTGGATCGTCGATACGGAGGCATGAACGGTGCTGTCGCGAGTAGCGGAAAACGTCTACTGGCTGGCGCGCTATCTGGAGCGCGCGGAAAACACGGCGCGCCTGGTCAACGTCAACGCGAATCTCCTGCTCGATCTGCCCCTCGAATATCGGCCCGGCTGGTTGCCGCTCATCGACATCACCGGCAACCGTGATCTCTTCGATGCGCGCGAGAAGCGCGCCGAAGAACGCGAAATCGTGCACTTCCTGATCGCCGATCTCGATAATCCCGGCTCAATCCTCGCGTCGGTGCGTTCCGCGCGGGAAAATGCCCGCACGCTGCGCGACGTTCTGCCGAATGAAGTTTGGGAGCATCTCAATGAGCTCTTCATGGAAGTGCGGGAGGCGCTGCCGGCGGCGCTCAACAAGCGCACGCGCTTTCAGTTCCTGCAACGCATCATCCGCGGCATGCAGACCCTGACCGGGGAGCTCGAGGGGACGATGAGCCGCAGCGATGCATTCACGCTCTTGATGCTCGGCCGCAACCTGGAGCGCGCCGACATGACGAGCCGTATCATTGACGTGCGTTCCGCGCAGCGCCTGGCTGCGGATGCACCGGAGCTTGCCACCTTCGATACGATCCAGTGGATGAACCTGCTGAAGTCAATCTCCGGCTATCAGATGTACCGCCTGAGCCAGCGCACCCGCGTCAGCCGCTCGGCCGTTCTCGAATTCGTGCTGCGCGACCGCAAGTTCCCGCGCGCGTGCCTGTATTGCCTGAACGAGGCCGAGTATTTTCTGCGCGCGCTGCCGCGCAGCGCAGGCGTTCTGGGCTCACTGGAAGCGGCGCGCAGCTTCCTCGAGCGCGCGGCACTGGAAACTCTGGACCAGCCCGGCCTGCACGAGCACATCGATCGGTTGCAGCTGCATATCATCGTCGTGCACGAAGGTATCGCGCGGACGTATTTTCCACCGCGCGCCGCAAACGCCATCCAAAGTCAGGCGCAGCCTGCAGGCGAGGAAGGCCGGAAGATGCCACCCGTGCCGAACAGCCTTGTGAGCTCGGTGCGACCTTCCTAGAAAGCGCGCTGCCAGAGTAAAGGCCGCGTGCGAGAGGAGCCGCGCTCTAAGCGCGGCCGTTACGTGAGCGGCTGCGCCAGGGCAGCCGCTCCTTCAAGCTGCCTTTATCTCGTCACACCAGACCGTGAACCCGACCAGGGCATTGCTGCCGAATGTCGTCGTGATCGCGACGTCGATGGCGTCGCGCCCTCTTGCCATCAGCACTCGCCCGATCCGCGGCGTATTGTTGCGCGCATCAAAGGTGTACCAGCGTCCACCGAGATACACCTCAAACCAGGCGGCGAAGTCCATCGGCTCGTCCACCGGCGGGATGCCTATATCGCCGAGATACCCGGTGCAATAGCGCGCCGGAATGTTCATGCACCGGCAGAAGGTGACGGCCAGGTGTGCGAAGTCGCGGCACACGCCGCGCCGCTCATTGAATGCTTCCCAGGCTGTCCTGGTCGAGCTTGCATGCTGATAGCCGAAGCTGATGTGGTTGTGCACGAAGTCGCAGATCATCTGCACGCGGGCCCAGCCCGGGGGGGTGTGGCCGAAGAGATTCCACGCCGTCTGCGTGAGTCTTTCCAGGTCGCAGTAGCGGCTCGCGAGGAGAAACACGAGAGCCTCCTCGGGCAGCTCCTCTATCGGATGCTGGTGCGCCCCGGCGGCCACAATGTCCGGCTTGCCCGAGTCCGCGACGATTGCGGTGCTCGTAATCCGTGTGCGGCCTTGCGGGGCGACGATGCGGCTGCACCAGTTGCCGAAGCTGTCGCGGTAGACGGAGATCGGAACAGACGGGTCCGTGGTGACGTGATCCGGAACGAGGAGATCGGATGCGCGGGAATAGTGAATGTTCACCACCATGATCATCGGCGTCGGCTGCGGACACTCGTAGACCAACTCGTAGCCAACTTTGATCTGCACGATGGATCTCCTCTGGACCGCGGCCTTGAGTCGCCCTGGGCAATGGCAGCAGCTTGCAACCCGTTGTTCGCAGGCAGGCGGTGCAGAAGGAGTGAAGGCGAGGGCCATCCCCCGCGATGATCAGGACCGCATGCGTGCCAGCTTCATTATGTCACCTGAGCCGTGCGATGCGAGCGGGGCAGTGTCCTGGGCTGCGGCAACGCTTACATGCACGGCAACCGCCATTTCCAGGCTGTCCGTAGGAGAACCGACGTAAACCCCATACAGCGGCAGCGCCTGGCGCGGATCGCGCACCACCGCGACCCGCACAAGTCCGCGATTGCCGATGATCCCGCTCGAAGGATCAAAATCCACCCAGCTGCAGCCGGGCACATAAACCTGCACCCACGCATGAGTGTTGCCGCCGCGGACATGGCTGCCGCCGGAGCCGCGCACCTGCAGATAGCCGGACACGAAACGTGCGGCCAGGCCCAGCGAGCGGACGGCCTCGATCATGAACACCGCCATGTCGCGGCAGCTGCCGCTCTTCAGGTCGAGAGTGACGCGCGGCTCCTGTATCCCCTTCTCGTGGCGTGCCACATATTTGAATGTCTCGTGGATGCTGCGGGTCATATTCTCAAGAACCGCACACGTGCTGGTCGGGCCGCTGCTACGCAGAAAACTGCGCGCCCACGCAGCGATGCGCTGCTCCGGGTCGTCGCAGTTGCGTTCGATGAACTGCACCAGATGCGGCAGATCGTCGAGCGCGTAGGTGAACGGGTAATTGCGCGCAGAATCGTCGATATCCATGTCGACAAATTCGCTGCGTGATTGCTCGATGCTCACGCTGCTTGCGAAGCGCAGCGTCGCGGCGCGCTCGGAAAAACTTGCGACAGCCATGCGGTTGCCGAAGACATCCCGGCTCCAGCGCAGCTGGGCCGGCTGCGGATCAATCTCGAGCTTTAATTCGAGCAGTCTCTGGTCATGATCTTCGCGGGGGAACAACATCATCCGGTGCTCGCCGAAGGCAACCGGCTGTTTGTAACGATATGTAGTGATATGCCTGACGGACAGAATCGTCATTGCACCCCCGTTATTCGGCCGCGCGTAGTATGCATTCTTTGCACCAGGCTAGTCGACTGCGACCCGACCTAAGTTAACAAAGACGGGTGCGCGCAAACGAGACGCGGGACACTGTTCGCACGAGTGCCGATGCGCGCGCTTTCACGATCGCCAATGAATTCGGCGCACAGCAGTTCGTTCGCGAGCTGGCTTGTTGCGGGAAATGCTCCGGCGGCACGCCTGCGCGGCCGGATGGATGGCCGCAAGTTCGGCGTAAGAAAGTGCGAAATCCGGCTGATGCAGTTGGAGCGGGTGAAGGGAATCGAACCCTCGTTCTGAGCATGGGAGGCTCATGTCTTGCCACTAGACGACACCCGCCACGACGTGAATTCTAGTCCTGAGCGGCGTTGAAGGGAATGCGTTAGGTACCGGCACTCAGGGCGGCAGTAGCGGGATGAGCGCGGGAACCTCTGCACTGTAGCGCGCATATTCTGCGCCAAACACCTGCCGCATCCAGCGCTCCTCGATACGCAGCTTGCTCACGAAAGCTAACGTGCACAGCGCCACGGCCCACACGCCGCGCAGCTCGCCGCGCGCGACTGCGCTGCCGAGGATGGCGGCCAGCAGGCCGGTGTAGATCGGATGCCGCACCCAGGCATAGGGACCGGTGCGAATAAGCACGTGGTTCTCCTTGACGGTGACCGTGCCGCTCCAATTACGGCCTATGTGGTGCCGCGCCCAGACGGCAAATGCCAGCCCCAAAAAGACCAGGGCCACGCCGACCCAGTAGGTCGCAGGCGCGCGCGGCAGGATGCGCGTGGCAAACGCTGCCGACGGCACCTGCGGCAGCGCCACCAGGAGCGCGCCAACAACGAGCGGCGCCACATGCGAGAATCTCGAGGCGAGCGATTCGCGGCGCACGGTGCGTTTCGCGTTGTGCGCGCAGATGAGCCAGTAGAGAGCCCACACGATCCACATCGCCGGAATCAGGTTCCCGATAAGCCAATATCTATCCATGCGCTCGCCGTCAACATTGTCGAAGCGGTGCTACGATACCGTGCCCTCGACCGCGGCACAGCATTTCAGCACCGCTTGATGTTCGCAATCGCTGGCCTCGCCCCATGGACAAGCCGACTCAATCCGCAAATGCGCGCGCCGTGCGTTCATACGTCACCCGCGCGGGCCGCCTGACGGCGGCGCAACAGCGCGCGCTCGTTGAGCTGTGGCCAAAGTTCGGCATCGCCTTCGAATCACAGCCTCTGGATCTTGATGCGCTCTTTGGACGCCGCGCCATGCGGATCATGGAAATCGGCTTCGGCAACGGGGATCACCTGGCGGCGCTTGCACAAGCACACCGGGAGTGCGACTACCTCGGCGTCGAAGTCCACCGGCCGGGCGTGGGGCGCCTTCTGCTCTCGATCGAGGCGCAGGCATCGACCAATCTGCGCATCGTGTGCCACGACGCAGTCGCAGTACTCGAAGAGCAGATTCCGCTGCGCTCGCTCGATGAGGTGCTCATTCTCTTCCCGGATCCCTGGCCGAAGAAGCGCCATCACAAACGCCGCCTGATCCAACCACCGTTCGTTGCACTCCTGGCCGAGCGCTTGAAGAGCGGCGGCGTGCTGCGGCTCGCGACCGACTGGCAGGCCTATGCCGAGCAGATGCGCGAGGTGCTCGACGCGGCGCCGGGGCTTGCGAATCTCGCGACAGGCGCGGGTTTCATGCCGCGCCCGGCCGAGCGCGCCCGGACGCGATTCGAGCAGCGCGGGGAACGCCTGGGACACGCGGTGTGGGACCTCGCCTATCGCGCACACTGAGACGGAGCGGCTGTCTCGATTGTCTTCAAAAGCTGCTGTGCAGGCCGTCGATGACGAACTGCACGCCCAGTGCACCCAGGATCACGCCCGCGAGGCGGTTCGCAACATTGGCGCCAGTGACGCCCAGCACCCGCTGCAGGGGATCCGCGAGCCACATCATGGCCAGAGTAATCACAAGCACAAGCGTGGCGGCTACGAGCAGGCCCAGGAACATGACGGGCTGGCTCCCCAGGCGCACCGGTCCAAACCAAAGCAGGATCGTGGCAAGCGCCCCGGGACCGGAAATGAACGGAAAGGCGAGCGGAAATACCGACACGTCCGCCCGGCGCTGGTTCTCGGCGCGCTCGGTGCTCGAGGTACGGGTGCCGGACTCGCGCGCGTAGACCATCTCGAGCGCGATCAGGAAGAGCAAGAGGCCTCCGAAAATCCGGAAGGCCGCAAGGCTGATCCCGAGGAGACTCAGGAACTCCGCGCCTCCGAAGGCGAAGGGCAGCATGATCAGTCCCGAAATTGTGACGGACTTCACAGCCATCCGGTGCTTATAGGCCGGACTTGCACCATCAGTGAGCCCGTTGAAGAGCGGGATCAGGGACACGGGCTCGACCACGAACAGGAATACCACGAAGAACTTAATGAGCTGCTCGACCATGATCCGTGCGCGAAAAATAAATTCTTGAAAGCATCACAGGCGAGGAGCAACATGATTTGGCGCCCAGCTGGTGCGTGATCGAGCATAGCAGTGCTCAATGGGATCCGCGACGCCGCGCCATGCGTTCAAGGAGAAGGCATGTCAGCAATGCGCGGGCAAGCTAAGGAGATGCCATGACGACGAATTCGCAACCGACGATCGGCGATTGGTATCGCAACCCCGGCGGCGCGCTCTTCGAAGTCGTCGCCTATGACGAAGATGATGGCACCATCGAGATTCAGTATTTCGACGGCACCATCGAGGAAATGGAGCGCGAGGACTGGGACGCCCAGTGGAAGGAAGGCATGATCGAAGCGGGCGAAGCGCCGGAAGATTGGAGCGGGTCGGTCGACGTCGATCCGCCCGAGGAGGACTGGGGTTCGGATACCACTTCCCAGGAGCGCGATCTGCGCGCAAGTCCGCTCGAGGGAATAGACCGCTTTAGATAAGGGCGCCGGTCGAGCGCGCCAGCGCGCCGACGTCCACCTCGTCGGCAAGCATCACGAAGCCAGCCTCGAGCTTCAGCGCAATCGGCCGCAGCGAGCGCCCGACGCAAGGGCCTGCGAGGCAGTACCCGGAGAGCTTGTCGAACAGCGCCCCGTGCGATCCGCAAAGAATGAGCGCCCCATCGTGGGTCAGAAAGCGGTGCGGCGTAAGGTCAAGCGGATGGCCGGCGTGCGGACAATAATTGATATAGCCGCGCACTTCCTCGCGCACACGCACGATGAATCCACGCAGCGGCCAGTCCCCGGTTCCGATTGTGAAGCCGCGCGCGCCCGGGTCCGTCACGTCGTCAAAGCGGCAGATCACGCGTTCGACGTCAATCGGCGCGGTAGCGGGCATAGAGTTTGGAGCGCGTCAGCCAATACAGGAGCGCGAGCGCCGGCAGGCTTAAGGAGGCGGTGTACAGGAAGAACGCCGGATAGCCGATGGCCTGCACCACGAAGCCCGAGGTGCCCTCGAGAATCTTTCCGGGCAGTGCGTACAGCGATGAAAACAGCGCGTACTGCGTCGCGGTGTATTTGGGGCTCGTGAGAGTCGACAGGAACGCGATCAGCGCCGTGCCGTGAATCCCCTGCGCAAGATTGTCGAGACCATTGACCAAACCCAGCCCAATGAGCGTTGCCGTATCGGTGCTCGCCAACGCCGCAAAGCCTGCATTCGACAACATGATCATGACGCTGCCGACTACGAGCGAGCGCAAGAGTCCAATTTTTGCGATCAAAACGCCGCCAACGAACACGCCGACGAGCGACATCAGGAGCCCATACACCTTAACCACCGTCGCGATTTGCGTGAGCGTGTAGCCGTGGTCGATGTAGAACGGCGTGGCCATGGATCCCATGGTGAATTCGGTCAGGCGGTAGGAGCCCATGAACACCAAAGTAAGGAGTCCGAGGCGCGCGCCGTAGCGTGCGAAATAGTCAATGAGCGGGCAGATGACCGCCGTGACGATCCATGCGCCGCTCTCGCGCAGGGTGCGCGGCCAATGCGCGCGCGCCGCAAGCCACGCGATGACGCGCTCTTCGCGCTCGCCGCTAGCGCGCGGCGCATGCGGGTGCGGCTCGCGGGTGAGGAGCGTCGTCACGACGCCGACCCCCACGAGCGCGGCCATCGTCTGGTAGCTCGCATGCCAGCCGATGCGGTCGGCGAGCGTGAAGGCTCCCGCGCTTGCGGCGATCAGCGCCACGCGATAGCCGATCTGATATGCGGCCGCCATGGCTCCCTGCATCTGCACCGCGGCGGATTCGATCCGCCAGGCGTCCACCGCGATATCCTGCGTCGCCGCCCAGAAGGCGACGAATACTGCCCAGGCGGCAATGCGCAGGACTCCGGTGGCAGGATCGCTCCATGACATGTTCAAAAGCCCGACGGCGATTCCCGCCTGCGCGAGCAGCATCCAGCTGCGGCGCCGGCCGAGGAGCCGATTGAGTAGCGGCAGGGACGCGCGGTCGACGACGGGCGCCCAGAGAAATTTGATGGAATAGACGATGCCGACCCAGGAGAGCATCCCGATCGTGGAGAGATGAATGCCGCTCTGCCGCAGCCACGCCGACAGCGTCTGAAAGACGAGATAGAACGGCAACCCTGCCGAGAATCCCAGACACAGCATCGACAGCACGCGCGGCTGCCGGTAGACGCCGAGCGCCGCCGACCAGCCCTTCAAATGTCGTTGTCCACTGTGGGCGCTCTGCCGCTGCAAAAGCCGCGCTGCACCTGCAGGGCCCGCGCCCGCGCGCCTGCGCTCAATCGAGCGCTCGCTTGCGCAGATTCCCCGCCGCGGCTATTCGCTTTCATGGTACGCACGATGCGCATGATAGCGGTGCAGATGACAACGGTGCCGCAAACTTCAAGGTGCGCCGCCCTCGCTGTCATTGACAGCCATACTTGCCGATGGCACCGTCGCGCGCCGGGAGATGCGTCGTGCACGATGATCAGCTTGCATTCATCGATCTTGCGCTCGCGCGCCATGCGCTGCGCTTCGGGCAATTCACACTGAAATCCGGCCGCGAGAGCCCCTATTTCTTCAATGCTGGCCTATTCAGCGACGGCGAGGCGGCCGCCATTCTCGGGCGCTGTTACGCAGCAGCCCTGGTGCGCTCGGGAATCGCGTTCGACATGCTCTTCGGCCCCGCCTACAAGGGCATACCGCTCGTCACCGCCACGGCGATCGCTCTGTCCGAGGAGCATCGGCGCAGCGTCCCCTATGCATTCAACCGCAAGGAGGCCAAGGAACACGGCGAGGGCGGCGATATCGTAGGTGCGGCACTTACCGGGCGGGTGGTGATCGTCGACGATGTGATCGCCGCCGGGACCGCCAAGCGCGAGGCTATCGACCTCATCCGCGACGCCGGGGCAGCTCCCGTCGCCATCCTCCTGGCGCTCGACCGCCAGGAGCGTGGCCTCGGCGCACAGTCGGCGGCCCAGGAACTCGAGGCCGAGCACGGCATTCCATGTGTGAGCATCCTTACGCTTGCGAGCCTGCTCGAGGCTCTTACGCGCGCAAAGAGCGGACATTTTGCCGTTTCTGCGGAGCAGCTCACGGCGCTGCGCGCCTACCAGACCCGTTATGGTGTGTGCTAGAGACTTGCGACGGGGCCCTGATTGGCCAGAAGATGATTCAATAGTATTGAGTATTGTCTTATGGTGGTGGGAATGTCGGTCCGAAGGTGGCTATTAGCCCTGAGTCTGGTGTCTGCGGGCATCGGGCTCGCGTGCGCCGCCGACCCAACGGACAAGAAGCCGGTGGCCTATCGCTGGGTCGACGACAAGGGGGTGGTTCACTATGGAGACCGCATCCCGGCGTCGGATACCCAGAAGGAACGCACGATTCTCAACCGCGAAGGAGTGGAGGTCGGACGGCTTGATGCGCAGAAGACCGGCGCGGAACTTGCCGAGCAGACGCGCCGCGAGGACGAACAGGCGCACCAGGAACAGCATGACAGTTTCCTGCTGACGACCTATACCTCCGCGAAAGACATCGAGGATCTGCGCGATGCGCGGCTTGCCGAACTCAACGGGCAGCACGTCGCCGCGGAACAGTATGTGATTACCCTGAATTCGCGCCTCGTGGGACTGCAGACCCAGGCCATGACCTTCAAGCCCTACAGTACCCGCGCGGGAGCCCGGAAAATGCCGGACGAAATCGCCGAGAACCTGGTGAGGACGCTGAGTGAGCTGCGCACCTTGCGCAATACACTCGCTTCGAAGGACAAGGAAGTGTCGGCGGTGCGCGCGGAATTCGACGGCGATATCCAACGCTACAAGACTCTGCGCGCGCACATGCAGGCGCGCTGAAGCTAGTGCCGGCCTGAATGGCCGAACCCGCCGGCGCCGCGCGCCGAAGCCTCGAAGTTCGCCACGATCTCAAGTTCGACCTGCACCACCGGAACGACCACGAGTTGCGCGATGCGCTCGCCCGGCTTGAGCGTGAAGGGCTCGTGCCCCCGGTTCCAGCACGAAACCATGAGCTCGCCCTGATAGTCAGAATCAATGAGGCCGACGAGATTGCCGAGCACGATGCCGTGGCGATGGCCGAGCCCTGAGCGTGGCAGAACCATCGCGGCCAGGCCCGGATCCTCGAGATAAATCGCAAGCCCCGTCGGTATGAGCTCGGCCCGCCCCGACGCAAGCTCGAGCGGCTTTTCCAGACAGGCCCTCAAGTCAAGTCCGGCTGAGCCTGCGGTCGCATACTGGGGCAGAGGAAATTCCGCCCCGAGCCGCGGATCGATGATCCGCACCCGCAGCGGTGCAAGCCTGCGGGTCACGCGTGCGCCGTGCCGCGCTCAGCGCCGCTCGCCCGCTCCGCCAGGACTTCCGCGATCAACGCCACGAGGCGTTCGGCCAGTGTGGACTTGGACGCGCGTCCGAGCTCTCTGCGGCCGGTGCGCCACAGCACGATGAGATGATTGTCCTCGCAATCGAAGGCCTTGGCGGCGCCCACCTCGTTGGCCGCGATCATGTCGAGATTCTTCTTCAAAAGCTTGCTGCGCGCATTCTGCTCCACCGTCTCGGTCTCGGCCGCGAAGCCCACGACAAATGGCCGTTGCGCGCGGGCCGCCACCGTGCCGACGATGTCGGTGGTGCGTTCCATGCTGAGGTCCATGTGGTCGGAGGTCTTCTTGATCTTCTGCTCATGCGTGTGCGTGGGGCGGTAGTCGGCAACCGCAGCAGTCGAGATGAAGATGTCCGTGCGATCGACCTCGTGCAGAACGGCGGCGAGCATGTCCGCGGCGCTCTCGACGTCGATCCTGCGCACGCCCGGGGGCGTGGGCAAAGCCACCGGGCCGCTCACCAGGATCACCTCGGCGCCCGCCTCGCGCGCGGCATGCGCAACTGCAAAGCCCATCTTCCCCGAGCTGCGATTGCTGATGAAGCGCACCGGATCAATGCATTCGCGCGTCGGGCCCGCGGTAATGAGCACGCGCCGGCCAACGAGCGGGCCGCCGGGCTTGAGCAGCGAGGCGATCCGGCCGATGATCTCGGGCGGCTCGTCCATGCGGCCGGCGCCGATTTCGCCGCAGGCCTGCTCCCCTTCCGCCGGACCAATCACGCTGACGCCGCGCGCCTCAAGTAGCGCGACATTGGCGCGAGTGGCCGCATGGGCCCACATGACGCGATTCATGGCCGGGGCGATGGCAAGCGGCGCCTCGGTCGCCAGGCACAGGGTCGTCAAGAGATCATCTGCCTGTCCGGTTGCAAGGCGCGCAATGAAGCCCGCGCTCGCCGGAGCAACCAGCACCAGCTCCGCCCAGCGCGCAAGCTCAATATGGCCCATGGCGGCCTCGGCGGCGGAGTCCCACAGATCCGTGCGCACCGGCCGGCCCGATACTGCCTGCAGGGTGAGCGCAGTGATGAACTCCTGCGCCGCCGCCGTCATGACGACCTGCACCTGCGCCCCGCGCTCGCGCAATCGGCGCACGAGCTCAGGGCTCTTGTAGGCGGCGATGCCGCCGGTCACGCCGAGCAGAATTCTGTTGCCGTTCATGGGTGCGCCTTCACCGGTGTGGTGATTATCCGGTGAGCGTCCGCAAACAGGCAAACGCTTCCGCAGGCACGCTGCATTTCCCGTGACGGGCTGCCGCTTTAGAGAGCACAGGCTCCGCAGGCGCCGCTTCCAGGCTGTCGCGAGCTCGGCTGGAGCGGGCGTTTTGGTTATTTCCTTATGCAATGTCGAGAACGACATTGCCGATGACCTCGCCGCGCTCGAGGATTTCATGGGCGGTGGCGATGTCCTCAAGCGGCAGGCGCCGCGCGATGGCATGAGAGAGCCGGCCCGCTTCAAGGAGGGCAGTAAGCTCTGCGAGCCCGGCTGACCGGTCAGCTACCTCGAGTTCATAGACGAGAAAAAACAGCAGGCTGATGGAGTTCTGCATCATCCAAAGAGCGGGGAGCATCGCCTCATTCGCCGACGTGCCGTACACGACCACCCTTGCGTGCGGACGCAGAATGCCGGGATAGAGGTTCGCATTGATGCTCACATCCATTTCGATCGCCGCATCGACGCCGCGGCCGCCGGTGAGCGTCTGCACGCGCTCGGCAACGTTTTCGCTGCGATAGTTGATGATGTCGTCGGCGCCGGCGCTCTTGGCATGTGCCGCCTTCGCATCGCTGCTGACGGTCGTGAGCACGCGCGCGCCCTTGAGCTTTGCAAGTTGAATGGCGTAGTGGGCGACGGCGCCCGCGCCGCCGGCGATGAGGAGCGCCTCTGCCGGCGCGATGCGTGCCAGACGCACGGCCTGAATTGCAGTAAGCGCGGGAATGCCGAGACAGGCGCCTTGCACGTAGTCGACGTTGTCGGGCAGGTGAACGGCCTGGGCCTGCGGCAGCGCGATGAACTGCGCCGCGGTGCCATGCGGGCGCTTCCATTGGCCGTTCCACACCCACACGCGCTCGCCGCGGCGATCGGCGACCCCAGCGCCGACCGCGTCGATATCGCCGGCGCCGTCGCTGTGGGGAATGATGAGCGGCGCGCCGAGCTGCCTGCCGAAGCCGCCACGCCGGACTTTCCAGTCCGAGGGATTGACTCCGGAAGTGCGCAGTTTGATGCGCACTTCGCCGGGGGCGGGCGCAGGTGTCGGTTGTTCGCCGACCCGCAGCACCTCGTGCGCAGGTCCCTGCTGCGAGTAGAACGCCGCGCGCATTTCTTGGGTGTGCCTGTTGAGAATCGAGGGCCGCATTTTACGGCGAATTGCCCGCACGGGTCGCTCACTTCAGCCCCGTGAGCGTAAGCGCCGTACGGGAATCTTCCGTTTCCCGCGATCTACGCATGATTTGCGCATCGCATCGCTGCCTGCGCCGGTCGCACACTGCTGCCTGGATCAGGAGTGAAGCATGAGCATCCGTGACTGGCCAAAGAACGAGCGACCGCGGGAAAAGCTGATCGAGCGCGGCGCTCAGGGCCTGTCAGAGGCTGAGCTTCTGGCAGTGCTTCTCGGGTCGGGAGTGCGCGGCCGCTCGGCGGTGGAGCTGGCGCGACACCTTCTCATGGAATTCGGTTCACTGCGCGCGCTTTTCAGCCTGGAACGCGCGCGCTTCATGAGTCAGCGCGGGCTCGGGCCGACGCGCTACTGCGTCGTGCAGGCTGCACTCGAGCTCGGCAGGCGCCACTACCGCGAGGCCATGTGCATCGGCTCCGTACTGACTGCACCGGAGGCCACCCGCGCCTTTCTCATGACCCAATTGCGCGACCGCGCCTACGAAGTATTCTGCTGCCTGCACCTCGACAACCGCCACCGGCTGATTTCCTTCGAGGAATTATTCCGCGGCACGATTGACGGCGCGAGTGTGCATCCGCGGGAAGTGGTGAAACAGGCGCTCGCGCATAACGCCGCGGCAGTCATCTTCGCGCACAACCATCCAAGCGGAGTCGCGGAGCCGAGCCACGCCGACGAGCTCATCACGCGCCGGCTCAAGGATGCGCTCGCGCTCGTCGACATCCGCGTGCTCGATCATTTCATCGTCGGCGACGGCATCTGCATGTCGTTCGCAGAACGGGGGCTTCTATAAGGCTCTCTTGTGCTGCCAACCGCGAGGGGCAATTAGAAATGGCGGTGGTGGTGGTGGTGGACCGCCATGAAGAGCAAATACATCAAATAAAATGACACTGCGACTACGCAGAGGCCGCCAAGCACCCAAAGAGCCAGCCCGACGATGGCGCGTTTCGTCCCGGGCGGCGATTTGTCATCGTCTTCTTCTTCTTCAGTCATGGCACCACCAGACAAATTCCACTTCGACTGTGACTGCGGCGCAGCTGTGAACGTCGGCCGGATATCGCGCCAGCGCAAACCAGCGCTTATGGAATCCGGAAACGCGACTGAAATTTCAGTAGCGTCGCTTGCACCCCTAAATTACCGGG
>Ga0302181_10000388_pt1 | contig 36860 bp, 43 predicted proteins | sample I_Palsa_E3_3_FD_198786 | JGI IMG/M metagenome (GOLD analysis project Ga0302181, IMG submission 198786) | Peat permafrost microbial communities from Stordalen Mire near Abisko, Sweden - I_Palsa_E3_3 | ecosystem: Environmental > Terrestrial > Soil > Palsa > Peat permafrost | place: Sweden...
TCAGGGCGCCGACCCGTCGGCGATCCAGCGCTGGAAGACGGCGACGTGCTCCTGCGGCCATGCCCCGTCGCAGGGCATCGTGCCGCCGCCGAGGCGCTCCAGGATCGCGTCCTGGTGCGCCTGGACGTCGCTGTGGAACCAAAGGTCGAAGGCTTTGAGCATCGAGTCGCGGTCCTTTTCGCGGAACATGGGACGGATATCACGCTCGAAGCTGAGACCTGCAGGTGAGTCCGGCTGGCCGGTCATGGGCTTCTCCCGCCGTTGTGACAGTACGTTGCATCCCTCTTCAGCAACCGTATCGGCCAGAGCATTTCCCGGGCCACATGGCGCCATACATGCCACTCCCGCAATAGCCGCAGGCGTCACAGGTCACGTCGGGATCCTCTTCAAGTCAGATACCCAGTACCACACTGTGCAGCTGCGTTGCACCGCCCGGCCGGGGCAGGCGGACGCCTGACGACTGTGTCGGTCCTACCGGGCGGCTCCGGCGATGTAGTCGGCGACGCAGTTCCGCCCTATGTCGACACGGGCGTAGCAGGACAGGAAGAATGCCGCCCATGCGCGTCCTCGCTCTGGCGCATCACACGGGCGTGCGCCTTGTGGAAACCGGATGTCCTGGAGTTGCCCGGGCCGCCGGGGCTGCGGCGGGATGAGGTGCTGATCGAGGTGCGGGTGTGCGGGGTGGGTAACTGGGATGAGTTCGCCACCGCGGACTGGGATCTGGGTGCCCGCCCGCCGATGGCGCTGGGTGTCGGCTTCGCCGACAACCCCGGCAACCGGGTGGTGCAGCTGACCCCGCCCAGGCCGGCCTGCTCGATCATCTTCGGCACCGGCGTCTCCTATGGCGGCGCCGATATCAGCGAGGTGTTCCACGACGCCAGCGGGTTGTTGCACCACGCCGGGACCACGGCACGGGTCGCTGGCCAGGCCCCATACCACAAGAGCTATGGCTCGTTCGTCTCATTCGAGTACCCGGACGGCACCGGGTGGCTGGTCCAGGAGATCACCACCCGCCTGCCGGGCCGGTGACTGACGGCCAGCTGGCCGGAAGGAGCAGGACATCATGACCCAGACCGTTACCTACCGGCAGATGGGGACGGCGGCCCGCGGCCAGGCCCACGCGTTGTTCGCGCAGACCATGGGCTACGTCGCAATCACCGCCGCCTTGTTCGCTCTCGGCGCCTGGCTGGGCCGCAACCTGACCGGCGGCGTCGGCATCGTCGCGTTCATCGCCGCCTTCGCCTGCCTGATCGGCATGCGGTTCGCCGCGAGTAGGTCCGCGCAGCTGAGTGTCGGGCTGCTCGGCGCCTTCGGCCTGCTGATCGGGCTGGCCGTGGCGCCCACGGTTGCGTACTACGGGAGCATGGACCCGCGGGCGCTGTGGCAGGCAGGCGGGGCGACCGCGCTGTTCATCGCCGGCTTCGGCGCGGCCGGCTACGCCACCCGGCGCGACCTGACGGCGATCGCGCGCGCCTGTTTCTGGGCGCTGCTGGCGCTCATCGTGTTCGGCATCGTGCTGATCTTCGTGCACATTCCGGGCGGCGCGCTGGTCTACTCCGTGCTCGGCTTGGTGATCTTCGCCGGCTTTACCATGTTCGATTTCCAGCGGCTGCGGCACTCGGCGGACATTAGCTCCGCGCCGCTCCTGGCCGCGTCGATCTTCCTCGATATCCTGAACGTCTTCCTGTTCTTCCTGGCCATCTTCTCCGGCCAGGAAGAGAGGTGACCGGCTATGAGCGGTATCGAAGAGATCCCGGCCGGCTACCAGGGCCTCCGGACCGGCCAGGAGGCCCTTCTGGTTTCGCCATGCTGCCCTGACCCGGCGCTGATCGTCAGAGGGCGGCCAGCCAGCCTGCCATATCACGTGCGCCGCGGCGCACGTGATAGGCACGCATATACGCTCATAACGCCGATTTTTGGCACGGCAGGGGGAGCAGTCCGCCGACTTGGAGAGACTTCATTCTGTGCTCGGGCGCGCCGGAGGTGGATGGTGGACACGGGGGGACGCCGTAGCTGACCTGGCCCTCTGGGCATACGGCAAGAGCTTTTCGCTCCCGGCCGACGGGACACGTTCCCTGCTCTGCCGCTTCGGCGGCGCGCCGGTGAGAAGCTGGGAGCCCATGCTAGGGGCACATCTGGGTTCCGTTCGCTCCTCGCACGACACACAGGCGTCCGGCTTGAGTTCTGGGCTAACGAGGCCATGGCGCCGGTCGTGCCAGCCCGGTTCGAGGTCCGCTACGGCGCGACATCGGCTCGGGTTGCGTCACGGCGGCCCGCTAGCGCCAGATCGCCGGCTGTGCCGCGATGCTGCCCAGGGTGCCGGTGGGCGGATCCTCGTCTTTCTGCGCTCCGGTCCAGGCGCTGCGCCAGGATTCCTGCTGTTAGGCTCCGTCTCGCGCGTCCCAGATGGGTGCAGGGACGAGCGAGATGAAGGAGGGTGGGCTGTGAGCGTCATTGTCATTGCTCGATTTACGGTCTCTGATATCGGCAAGGCTGCCGAGTGGGCGAAGGCCAACGCACAGGTACCCGAGGACATCACGGCGTACGGCAAGAGCCTGGGCCAGATAGGACACAGGATCGTCACCGACGGCAAGGACCTGGTCGTGATTGACGAGTGGCCGGACGCAGGCACGTTCAATGAGTTCTTCGCAGGTGCCACGAGGATGGGAGAGTTCCTCAGCGGAGCAGGCATCGTCGGAGAGCCAGAGGTGACGATGTTCGACGCACTGGACCTGCCCGGCACCTTCTAATCGGTCCTGCGACGGGCGCGGTACTCGGCTAGCCAGGCGTCTTGTGCCGCGGCAAGATAGGGTGCCATGTCCGCCAGCGCGCAGGTTCCTGTGGCCAGGCACACCACCCCAGTTTGCACCCTGGCGCCGGAAGGGGCCTGGGCGCTGGGTGCTATGCGGCGGCCGGGGATGACTGTGGCCGAGATCTCGCGCCGCATCCTCAAGGCCCAGCAGACGATCTCGTCAGTGGTGGCCCGCTTGGAGAAGCTCGGCCTGATCGAGCGGCGGCTCGGCTCCGGGCGCGGCGTCGGGCTCCACGTGACCGACGCCGGGCGAGAGATGGCGCAAGTCGCCGTCACCCACGAGCAGGAACTCAACGCGCGACTGCGCGAGCTGCTCGGCGAGGAGCGCAGTACGGCGCTCACCGAGCTGCTGCGCGAGAGCCGTGCGATCCTTCGAGAGGCCCGCTGATGCCCCGCCCCGAGCGCCCGGTCCCCACGATCCTGATCATCGGCGCCTCACGGGGCCTTGGCCACGCCATGGCCGCGGAGTTCCTCGGGCACGGCTGGAACGTCGTCGGTACCGTCCGGGGAGGGACAAGGCGCACCCCGCTGCACGACTTGGCCGACACCAGCCAAGGCCGGCTTGAGATCGAGGTCTTGGACATCAACGAACCCGCCCAGCTCGCCGTGCTTCACAACCAGTTGTCAGAGCGACGATTCGACATGCTGTTCGTAAACGCTGGTACCACCAACAACGAGCAGACACCGATCGGTCAAGTACCAACCGACGATTTCGTGACGGTGATGGTCACCAACGCCCTCAGCCCGATGCGGGTCATCGAAGTTCTCCAGGACCTCGTGACCCCGACGGGCCTGATCGGGGCGATGTCCTCCGGTCAGGGCAGCATCACCAACAACACGACCGCGCTGCGTGAGGTCTACCGGGGCAGCAAGGCGGCGCTGAACATGTTCATGCGGAGCTTCTCAGTCCGGCAATCCGATACGGGACGAGCGTTCGTGCTGATGGCCCCCGGCTGGGTGCGTACGGACCTGGGTGGCCCGGCCGCGCATCTCACCATCGAGGAGAGCATCCCCAACCTGGTGAACGTGCTCCTGGTCAAACGAGAAAGACCTGGCCTCGAGTACCTCGACTATCTTGGTCGGACAGTGCCCTGGTGACGGTCGGAAGCTGCTGCCGGTTCGAGATGTCTCCCCAACAGCTCCAACCCGCTTACCTGCTGGGTTCTCCTGCGAGCTGCTTGAGTACATCGCCGCAGGCGGCGGCAAGCAGGGCCGGCGCTGGGAGTTCGCCGTCGGCTGGTCATGCACCGAGCGGGAGATCGAGGCGATCGAGCGGGTCCCACGGCAGGCCCGCCAGCCCGCGATTGACCAGAACGGCGACGTGCTGGAGGATACGTTCGCTGCCGTGGCTGGATACCGCCGTATAGCTGGCTGGAAGAGATTCCGTTTCGCGCCTGACAATTCACCGGGCTGTGTGCGCAGCGATTATGGCTCAGTGTCAAGTGGGCGTGTGTTCTTCTTCGTCAGGCAGGGACTGATCCAGCGTCCGGATGGCGCGTTCCAGCGCGGGGAGATCGTCGTCGACAGTGGCTTGCAGGATCGCATGAGCGGTGTCGAAGTAGCGATGTACGAGGTGATCTCGCAGGCGGGCAATCTGCCGCCAGGGAATGGACGGCTGAGTGGCAAGTACGTCCTCAGGTAGTGCTTTGACAGCCTCGCCGATCTCCAGCAGCCGGATCCGGACGGCATCGAAGACCAGGCCGTCGGACAGATCACCACGCTGCAGGTGAGAACCGATGGCATCAATGGCGGCCTGGATGTCGGCCAGCAGCTGGCGGTCCCGGTAGCTCACAACGCGACCAGGTCACGCTCGACGCGGGCCCGCACTGCCGGCTTCAGGTCTTGTGCGGGGATCAGCTCCACACGGGTACCGACGATGGCTTCCAGGTCCGCCTCCGCCCGGCCCAGCCCGAACAGGCTCAGGCCGGGCGGCAGGTCCGCGAGCAGGTCCACATCGCTGTCGGGGCGGTCCTCGCCGCGGGCGACGCTGCCGAACACCCGTAGGTTCTGGACCCCGTGGGCCGCCGCGGCTGCGGCCAGGTCGTGCCGGTGGCGGCGCACCCGGCGGCCCACCGGCCCGGACAGCCTGGACATGCGCCCGGGCTGACGCCGCAAGCCCAGCGCCAAGTCATAACCAGCGGCATCGACCAGCGCCGCGAGGGCGGGGATGGCGGGCTGGCGGCGCCCAGACTCGTAGGCGCTGATCACGCTTTGCGTGGCACCCGTCCGGGCGGCCAGTTCCGCCTGGGACAGGCCAGCTCGCTTCCGTGCCCGGCGGAGCAGGGCTCCAGCTGTGACCGCCTCTGAGTCCACTCATCTATTATAGCGGATCGTAGATATTCTTTGCAGCTGCCGTACCCGTCATGCGTCCTTTGCCGGACGCTGCCACGGCTGGCCTGATGTCCAACGGCTTGCCGCCAGAACAAGATCAAACTGAGTGGCAGATTGAGTGGCAAACGGCACCCGCGAGAGCATGTCGGGGGCTTGCGGGCGCTGGTCTGTGCTCGTGTTCTGGCTGGTCAAGGGCCCTACCTGAGGTGACAGAACCCGCCAGAGGTCCATGGCAAGGAGAAGGTCTACGATGGCACGCTCGTGACGTCCTGCTACGACTGGCCGGCGGCCGGGCAGGACTGGAAGGACGCCGCCATCTTCCCGGTGATCCCCCAGAGCGCGCTGCGGGCCACGCTCGGGATCCTGGCCCGCACTGCCGCCCCCGGCAAGCCCCGGCCCGCGCCCTCAGCCCCGTGACCGGCCGTTGTGACATCCCCGGCCATCGCCTGCGTGCCTGGCAGGGCGGCCCCGGCAAGCGCGACCCGGCCGGGGACGAGAACATGAATCCAGATCAGCCTGATTTGCGCGCGGACGCTGGGCGGCGGCCCAGCGGCCGTTGCCACGCAGATTCGGCGGCTATGGCGCGGCAGGCGGTGAGTGAGGGCGCTTATCCAGCGTATTTCGGCGGGTACCGTCGGCGTTGCCCCCTCTTGAAGGACCCGGCAGAGCGCTTGGGTGGTGATGTTCTGGCCGGTGATGACCGCCACCGTCTGTCCGTTGACGGGAATCTTCCCGGCGAGGGTAGCGGCGGCACCGCGAGGAGCACGTGCGGCAGCCGATGATCGATCTGCTCAGCGACCTTGCGGACGCGGACCCCTGGTACGAGGACCTCGCTGTGTGGCGCTACGCCAGCACCGCGTACTGGTGGCAGACCAGTGCGCCGTCATACGGGTGGCCCGCAACATCGAGATCGGATTCCGCTTCAGCCTCGACGGCCTGCGCATCAAGGCCGACCCCGGCGCGGTCCAGGCCGCTGGCCGGTGACAGCTACTCGTGCTACCGCACCTTCCCCGCTTAGCCGACACCCCAGCCGCCCAGCACCATCTCAGTCCGCAGCTAACAGGGGGACGCGCTGGCTAACGTTAGGCTGGCCGAATGGCCTACGACACCGAACTCGCTGACCGGATCCGCTTCCTGATCGGCACCGGGCCGGGCGTAACCGAGAAGAAAATGTTCGGTGGCCTGGCGTTCCTAGTAGGCGGCAATATGGCGATCAGCGCCAGCGGCCAGGGCGGTGCCCTGGTCCGGGTCGACCCCGCCGAAACCGACGCCCTGATCGCGACGGCGAACGCCACCCTGGCGGTGATGGGCGGCCGCACGATGCAGGGGTGGCTGCGCGTCAGCTCCGACGACCTGGAAACCGACGAGCAGCTCACCGAATGGGTCAACCGGGCCGTCGGGTACGCTCGGTCGCTTCCGCTCAAGCGCTAGCGGTCCGTGTCCTTGGTATGCCGTGGCGAGGCGTAAACCAGCCACGGTGCGGTTCTGGTCGTCTATGACGTAGCGGACCCGTGCCGGAGGCTATGTCGGAGTACGATCGGGCGACTGGTATCAGTCCTGATACCATGCTGGTATGGCGATGACTTTGCGGCTAACTGATGCCGAGGCAAGGGCGTTGCGCCGGCGTGCGGATCATGAGGGCCGGCCGATGCAGGAGGTCGCCCGCCAGGCCATCCGCGAGTACGTCGAGGGCCACAGCCGCGCCGAATTGCTCGATCGCGTTCTTGACCAGGAGCTGCCCCGCTACGCCGAGGCGCTGGAGCGTCTCGGTCAGTGATCTACCTGACGCTGCCAGAGTTGCTGCATGTCGCCGAACGAGCGCTGGGTAGTGAACCAGAAATCCGCGACTACGGCCTCCTGGAGTCCGCAGCCGCACGTCCCCGGGCCAGTGCTTTCGGCGGCGACGCTTACCCGGGCCTGGACGCCAAGGCTGCGGCGCTGCTTCACTCACTCGCCAGGAATCACTCGCTCGTTGACGGCGACAAGAGGCTCGCCCTCGCCGGGGTGATCGCCTTTTACGGCGTGAACGGACACCGGCTGACCCTCACCAATGACGACGCATGCGAACTCATCATGAGCGTCGCGGCAGGCCAGCTCGACACGGTAGACGAGATCGCCACCAGGCTGAGGGCGGCAACAGAAGCACGCTACTGACGGAGCGCCGCTGAACGCCCGGTGCGTGGTAGTAAGGCGCGGGGTTCTCTGAGGTGGTGGCGCTACCTAGCAATCACGCGGAGACCGGGGCGTGAGATCTCGCGTGCCTCGGCGGCTCCATATGCCGATCTGGACCTGGCCAGTATTGTTAGGGATGGCCTGTGTTCGCCTATGGTGGCGGGTGCATGGTTGGCCAGTTGGTCGCGAGCGTGCCGGATCACAGGATCTGAGGGATTGCTTCCGGCCGCTCCGGGTGCTGAGCGCCCCGGCGGCCGAATGGAGTCTGTGCGGCGAAGGGGGGGTGTGTGGAGCCACAGCCGGGGCCCCAGCGGCGGCCACTGACACGCCAAGACAGTCACGAGGCGCAGCAGATGGTGGAGCGGGCCGCGGAGCTGGCCCGCGATTCTCATGCCCGGACGCGCCATGCGGCGGTGCTGGTCAGGGACGGCAGCCTGCTGGCCTGGGGGACGAACGGCGTGCCCTTTCCTGGCGAAGACCATTGCTACTGCAAGGCCGGGGAGCTTGGCGATCATGACCAGTGCCGCACGCACGCAGAGCAGCGGGCAATCAGCCTGGCTCGCGACGGAGATGGCTGGCGGAGGCTGCAAGGATCGAAGTTGATCTACGTGCGGCTGGAGGCGGACGACTCAGTCCGGCTACAGGACCCTCATTTCTGCGCCCGCTGCAGCCGTACGGCGCTATCCCTGGGTGTTGCGGAGTGGATCTTCGCGCTGTCCGATGGTCTGACCAGCTACTCCTCGGCAGACTATGACAAGATCGCCCAGCTCAGCTGGTAGCAGCAGCTAGTCCGCGCAGTAGCAGGTCGCCCGCGGAGGACATCAAAAGAAGATAGGGGGGAAATCGCCGTCCGGAATGACGTACTGACGGCCGGGTAACTGGGCTGCCCGGCCTTGCGGGCTGGGTACTTATGTCGCCCTCGAATCGCACGATGCCACCCGAAGATTCAGCCGGCAGCAACAGACAGCCATGAACGCCGCCGACGGCCCCCGGATGCGCGGGCTGCTTGCCGCCACGTGCGGCCCCGGCTTGCGTTCTGCTCGCGACCTACCTCGCCGTCAGCGCCACGTGACCAGGATGGCCGCAGCACGCATCGATGACACGGGCTCGCCGCGACCGCCGCGACCGGCGCGACGCCAGACTGTACAGAAACAGCGCGACGCCAGACTGTACAGAGACAGAAGGAGGCAAACCGATGCCCGATGGAACTACGCAGGATGCGCCGGACGTCGTCACCAAGATGAGCCCGCGAACAGTCGACGATACTGTCTCGCGCCTGACCCAGATGCTAGCCGCCAAGGGCATGAAGCTGTTCGATGCGATCGATCAGAGCGCCGAGGCCCGCAGCGCCGGGCTTGAGCTACGAGATACCACGCTGGTGATCTTCGGGAGCCCGGCAGCCGGGACTCCGGTGATGGCAGCTGCGCCGATGTCAGCGCTCGACCTGCCGCTCAAGGTGCTGGTGTGGGACGACTCCGGACAGACGAAGGTCTCCTACTACGCGCCGGCCGCACTGGCCGCCCGCCATCATCTCGGTGCCGACCTCGCCGCGAAACTGGCCGGGATCGATCCTCTCACCGACGCGCTAGTCGCGCAGTAACGCGTCCACGCAGGAGGGGGACTCCTGACTCGCCTGCTGGATGCGTGGCTCGCCTGCTGGATGCGTGGCCCGCTCCGGTGAGACGACAGCGGGCGCGCACGCGCGCCTCGCGGGTGCCGAGGCGGCTTCCTGGCGGGTCCCGAGCGGGCCCGGCCAGAACAGGCGCAGGCCGGCCGGCCTGCGAGCAGGCCCACGTCACTGTCGGGCGGTCGCGCCGCGAGCCACGCTGCCGAAGACCCGCAGGTCCGGTACCCTGTTGGCTGCCGCAGCCGCGATCAGGTCATGGCGGTGGCGGCGCACCTGGCGGCCTACCGGTCCCCACAGCCGCCGCAGGCGCCCGGGAATCTCCCGTGCAGCGATCGTTATACGTGCGTACGCCGGTTTATACGTGCGTACGCCGATGTTTATACGTGCGTACGCCGATAAAGATGAGCGCGTAAGGCTAGCAGGGGAGATCCTGGGTGAACGTCAGGCTGATGCAGTCCCCCCCTCGCATCAAGAGCTACTGGTGGAAGGGCCGTCCAAATTTCGGGGATCGCCTGGCCCCCCTGCTGCTTGCCCACTTCGGTAACGTGATCTCGGTATGGGCTGATCGCGATAAGGCTCAGGTAATATCTGTCGGCTCCGTCCTGGAACTTGTGCCTTCTGGCTGGGATGGCTACATTGTCGGCGCGGGCAAGCTGTTCCAAGATCGTCCCATCAACCTTCCGCCGAGGGACAAGATCCTGGCCATACGCGGCCCGCTGTCGGCCGCCTGGGTGCAAGGAAGCTACGCGATCGGTGACCCTGGGCTGCTGGCTGACGAGATGATCGCCCTCCCGCCTAAAGAGCATGACCTTGGCGTTCTCCCGCACTGGTCCGACAGGAAGCTCGCACGCGATCCCAGGTTCCTGCTGTCCGACCCGCTGATCATCAGTCCTGCCACTGATCCGCTCACCGTGATTCGCCAGATCGGCTCATGCCGCCAGATCGTCACCTCATCATTGCATGGCATGATCGTCGCGGATGCGTTCGGCATCCCGCGCAGATTTGAGTACACGCGCCGGCTTGATAAAGAGGGCGGCGATTATAAGTTCAGGGATTACAGTGCATCGATCAATGCGCCATTCGAGCCTGGCAGGTTGATTGAGGCATCACGTTCTAGGGTCGAGGACCGCAAGCACGAGCTATCCGATGCTTATCGTGAGCTTGGACGCGTGATAAGACGTACTGATGGTGAGGTAACGGCGACGCGCAAAGCTGTTCCGAGCCTTTTTAAACGCCGGGGTACCGTGCCCGAGCCGGGGCTCGGGAGGGACGCGGCCGGCTCCCGCTAATGCCGCCGTGCGGCTCCCGCTAATGCCCGCCGTGCGGATCCCCGAAGGGGCCGTGCTGGCCTGGGTCGCCGTGCTGGCCAGGGCCGCCGGGCTGCCCCCGCCGGGGGTCCGCCTGGAGACCGGGGTCCAGCGGGCCAGGCGGGTGGTGCTGGCCGGTCTCGTGCAGATGATCGAGACGAGGGGCGCCTGGCGCCGTGCTTGCGTGCGCCGCGTCTGCGGGAGCATCGTGCGCGTCGCGCCCGCCCTGGTGGTGGCCGGGCTCGGCGGCAGGCGGCATCCCGTGCGGCCATGCGCGCTCGATCGCCGCGCGGACCTGTGCCGCCCGCCAAGCTGCATCCACCGGGGCCGGCGGTGCCGCGTGCAGCAGTGCCCGCAGGACGTCGGCCAGCGCCGCGTTGTCCAGGTCGGACTCAGGATCGTTCATGCCCGTCTCGTCGGTCATGGCGCCGGCTCCCCGGCGAACCTCTCGCTTGTCATGCTTCGACACCGCCTAGGCCGGAAGAGTTCCCGATGATCACGCGCAGATCGCCGAGGCCGCGCCGCAGCCGGGTCCGCACGGTGTTAACAGGAATGCCGAGAACCTCGGCGATCTCCTGGTAGGGCAGGTCACACAGGTACCGCAGCACGATGACCTCGCGGCGCGCGGCAGAAAGCCTCGCCAGCGCCGCGTCGACATCGAGACGGGTGTCCACCTCCGGCTCATGCCCGGCGGCGTCCGCGGCAGTCTCGACCGCCTCGGCAGGCGCCGGGGTCCGGGCACGTGAGCGGATCTCGTTGAGCACCACGTTCCGCGCGATAGCGAAGACCCAGGTCCGGAACGAACTCCGCTGATCGAACGAGCGGATACGGCTCGCCACCCGGAAGAGGACCTCCTGGCGGGCGTCCTCGGCGGCCCCCGGATCGCGCAGCATCCGCAGGCAGATCGCCTGGACATAGTCGAAGTGACGATCAAGCAACGCAGCCATGGCCACGGAGTCACCCGCCGCAGCCTGGCTTGCCAGGACGGCGTCGCCCGGCGCTTGCGTATCCGCGGCGACACGCTGCAGCGGTGTCACGATCGGAGAATACACCGCCGGCAAGGACCGCACCCGACGTGCGACTTGGTCAGCTCAGGCGGGCCAGGGGGCGGGTCAGGGGGCGGCGGTAAGGCGCCACCAGATGACTTTATTCAGAGTCGCGGTGGCGAACAGCTCACCGTCGCGGCCGAATGCCATTCCCCGTAGGAGGGCTCGTGTCGGCATGTTGAAGGCCAGTAGCTGCTTGCGGGTGGCGATGTCCCAGATTTGCGCCGTCATGCTAGCCCCTATGGCGAGCAGGCCGCTGTCGGCGCTGAATGCCAGCACGCTTGGCTCGACCGACTTCTGGGTAACTTGCCACCCTTCCCCGCCAGTGGCGGGCCAGATCACCGTCTGCTTCGCCACGGTGGCCACGATGAGCCGGCCGTCCGGACTGAACGCGATCGCCTTGATGGCCGTTCCGATACCGCGGAAGCGCCTTGCGAAGACCTTTTCGCCAGTGCTGGTATCCCAGATATAGGTGGCCCGGAGTCCGCCGACGGCCAGCCGGCCGCCGGGGCCGAACTCCACCGGCGTACAGGTTTCCGGGGCTGCCAGTCTCACCTGCATGAGCTGCCGTCCGGTGACCGCGTCGAAGGCGCGGGCGTGCTTCGCCGTGGAGGTGCCCAGCATGCGCCCGTCGGGGCTGAAGGCCACTCCTCTGGGGGACCGCGGGTGCTTCACGTCGAGCAGTTGCCGCCCGGAGGCGACATCCCACACCCGCGCTCCCATATGCGCGGCCGTCGCGATCCGGGTCCCGTCCGGGGAGAACGCGGCCGCGCGTATTCCCCGGATTGCCGGCTCCCGGATGACGGTCAGCTGCGCTCCGGAGCGGTCAAAGATTTCCAGGGCCGTGGGTGCGTTGATATCGGTGGTTCGGTGGCATGCGGCGGCGAAGCGGGAAAGGTCGGGGCTGAACACCACCCACGTAGCCTTGCTGCATGAGATCTGGTGGGTCAGCTCGGCCGTGAGTTTCGCGGGCCGAACGGCCGACGGGCGGGCTGATGGCTGCTCCTTGGCGGCGCTGGCCTGCTCCTTGGCGGCGCTGGCCTTGTCCTTGGCGCCGCTGGCCTTGTCCTTGGCTGGGGTGCCCGGGCTCGGGCCCGCCCGGCGGTCCCTGGTGGCAGCCAGCGCGCCCAGGGCGACCACGGCCTTGGGATCGTCGAGGGGGGTTGGGTCAATGCCGAACCGCTCCCGCATCAGGGCGGAGACGAGGGGAATCCGGGAAGATCCGCCGACCAGGTAAATCCCCGCGGGCATGCCGCCATCCAGGTCCGCCTGCTCCAGGGTGACGGCCAGCGCATCGAAGGAGCGGCGCAGGTCAGGCTCGATCACCTGGTTGAGCTCCTCGCGGCGCAGCACGATCTCCACCAGCGGATCATCCAGCAGGCGGCACTCCACCTGCCAGCGGGTGCTCAGCTCCTCCTTGGCCATCCGGGCATACTCAAGCAGCCCGTGCCGGTCAGACCAGCCACCGTGGTCATTGCCGGGATCGAGGATCCGCTGCCACCGATCAGGATGAAACCCGGCCAGCCTGTCAGCGCCAAGGAACTCAAATAGCGCCGCATCGAAATCCTCGCCGCCAAGGTCAGCGAGCCCGCCGTTAGAGCGCACCGCGAACCCGCCTGCGGCGGAATGCTCGACCACCGCGGTGTCGAAAGTCCCGCCGCCCAGGTCATAGACCGCCAGGCTGGTCCCGCCGGGAATGCGGTGGTCCGTCGCGTAATGCCAGGCGGCAGCGACTGGCTCGGCGACTAGCCGCGGCTCGGGAACCGACCCGGCAGCGGCCGCTACCGGGTCGGGCAGCCCGGCGGCCAGGACCCGCACGGGCAGCGACATGGCGGCGGCCGCGAATGCGCGCCGGAGCTGGCCGGTCCGCTCACTGCCCCACCGAACCGGGTGAGTCAGCACCACGGCCTCCGGCGGCCGGTCCCCGCGCTGGCGGAAAGCCTCCACCAGCACCCTGGCGAAGATCTCGGCAACCATGTCCTCGACCCGGACGCGGGTGCCTCCCAGGGTGATGGACTCCAGGCCGACATCCCGCTTCGGAGCCGGGTGGAACCGTTCCGGCGCGGTCATCGCCAGGTTGGCAGCCCGCCGCCCCACCGCCAGCTGCCCGCCCCGCTCCAGGAACACGACCGACGGCATGCGGTTCGAATCCTGCTCTAGATGCAGCAACTGCGGCGGCCCGCCGCCGACAACGACCGCCGCCACCGTGGCTGACGTTCCAAAATCCACCGCGATCCGCCAGCCCGCCTCGGTCGCGGGGCCGCCCGGAACTGTCGCATCGGTCATGGGCTCGGCTCTCCGCGCGGCTGCCATCGGTCAGGTGCTTCGACACTGCGGGGAGCGGTTGAGTTCCCGGCATCGCGATTTGCGACCCGGTTTGCCAGGATGGAATCGTCAGTCACCCCTACGGCGGGTAGGGCAAGCTGGGGCTGGGTCACAGAGGGAACATACCGGTCTGGCGTTTGCCTGACGACCGGGAACTTCCCGGGCAGTCCCCGTGTCGAAGTGGCTGTCAAACGTAGGCGTGGGTCAGCCGCGGGGGAGCACGGCCCGCACAGGCTGGCCCACCGGAAGCGCAGGAGGCAGTGATGTCACACTTCGACCACGACCCGGGGCTCGGTCACGTTCCTGGCGGCCATGTTCCGCCCGAGCACGAGCTCACCCCGGCCGCACCCGTCAGCGTCCCGATGCACGAGGACCTGTCCGCAGCGGCCCTGGGCCTGACCGGCGCCCAGCACGATGCGATCGGCACGCCGGCGGAGGCCGGAACGCTCGGGATCCCGGCCGAGTACGGCAACCCGGGCGAGTACCAGCACTACTGGTTCTACCAGGGGAACAACGAGACCTGCGCGCCTGCCTCCATCACCCAGGTAATCGAGGCGCAGACCGGCATCAACCTGCACGGCGAGAGCCTGGTGCAGCACGAGCTGCACGAGCTGCACATGCCGAGCGGGGAGCTGAGAATGGATCAGGCACAGACGCTTCTCAATCACTTCGGCGTCCCGAGCCACCTGCAGGCGTACCCGGATAAGCCCAATGCAGCGCTCGCGCAGCTGGAGCAGTACCTGCGCAGCGGCAAGAACGTGGTGCTGTCGGTGAACGCCAGCCCGATCTGGTACGGCTCGGAGACCTATAACAACCCGCACGCGGACATGCCGTACGGCGAGCGGGCTGACCACGCCGTGGTCATCAGCGCGATCGACCTGCACACCGGGATGGTGACGCTGTCCGATACCGGGAACCCCGGCGGCGTTTTCTACCAGGGCGGCCCGGACAACCCGAACGGCAATGAGGAGCAGGTCCCGCTGACCGTCTTCATGGACGCCTGGCACGGCAGCAACTACGAGATGCTGGTCACCGATGACCGGGACGGCGGCGCCGACCAGCACGCGGCCACCGAAGCGGTGATGGCCGCCGGGGGGATGCCCGCGCCCGAGCCGGCATCTCAGGGCGGCGGCTTCCCGGCCGGCGCGGCCGTGGCCGCCGGCTCGGTCCTGCTCGCGGTGACCCTCGGACTCCGGATTGCCCGCTCCGGGAGCAAGGCTCAGCCCGGCCGCGGCGGCCGTCGCCTGGCCGGCCGGTTCGTGCCTCCCGGCGCCCGTCCCGCCACGGCCCAGTGACTACGGACTCAGGCGCCGACCAGGGCGAGGGTCTCCTCGACCGGGTGCGCCAGCTCTGCGGGCAGGCGGCCGACCGCCTGCCCGCGGGGCCGGCCGCGCTGGTGCGCCAGGCGGCCGGCTCGCTCGGCGAACCACTGCGGCTCGCCTTCGTCGGCCGCGTCTCCTCCGGAAAGTCCACCCTGGTGAACGGCTACCTGGGCCGGCTGCTGGCGCCCACGGACGAGGGCGAGTGCACCAAGGTCGTGACCTCGTTCCGCTTCGGGCCTGCCGACCGGGCGCAGGCATGCCTGCACGACGGCAGCGTCCTGCCCGTACCGCTCGATCCCGGCGGCACGCTGCCCTCGAAGCTGGACGTGGAGGTCGACGAGATCCGCTCGATCGAGGTCGAGCTGAGCCTGGAGGTACTGCGGGACACCACCATCATCGACACCCCTGGCCTGAACTCCGTTCATGACGAGAACAGCAGCCGGACGCACGATGAACTGGGCATCAGCGCACGGGGCAACGACGCACGGGGCAACGACGCACGGGGCATCGACCCGGAGTCGCGGTCCGCGGCCGCGACCGCGGACGCCGTCCTGTTCGTCTTGAACGCCACCGCCCATGACGACGAGCGGATGGTGCTGCGCGAGTTCCGGGGCGTATCGCTTGGCCTGCATGCTGCGCCATCGAACGCGGTCGGCCTGCTGACCAAGGCCGACGAGGTGACGATGGACGACGACCCGTGGGCGGCGGCCGTGGGCCTCGCGGCGAGGCAATCGAGGCAGCTCGGGCGCGACGTCGCCACGGTGCTGCCGGTGATCGGGCTGCTGGCCGAGACCGCCGAGGCCCGGTTCACCGAGTCTGACGCGGCGGCGATCCGCGGGCTCGCCGCGCTCGGCCAGCAGGACCGCGAGGTGATGCTGCTCAGCGCCCAGTACTTCACCGGATTCGATTCCGCCGTCGACCCGGCCAGCCGGGAACGGCTCTACACCATGCTGCGCCCGCACGGGCTGCGGCGGCTGCTCGCGGCCGCCGACGAGGGCGCCTCCGGCCCCGCCATGGTCGAGGCGCTCCGCCAGTGCTCGGGCATGGCGGCGGTACGCGCCGAGATCGACCGCCGGTTCCGCGCGCGGGCCGTGGCGCTGAAGGCCGCCAAGGCCCTGGCCGCCATGGCGGCGGCGGTCAGCTCGGCAGAAGTTGATCATTCCACCCGCGCCTGGGCGACCGGCGCCATCGATGACCTCGGGCTCGATCCCGTCATGCACGGGCTGGAGGAGCTGCGGGCACTGTCCCTCGTCAGCTCCGGCGCGGCACTCCTCCCCCGGGCGCAGCTCGACGAGGCGGCCCGCGTCCTCGCCGAGACCAGAACCGACCGGCGGCTGGGCTTGCCCGGCGCCGGCCGCGACGCGCTGCTCGCCGCGGCACACCAGGGCGTGCAGCGGTGGACGGCGATCGCCAATACCGCGATAAGCCCGCGCGCGCGTGACGTCGCCCGCGTGATCACCAGGTCGCTCGACCTCGAATGCGACCGCCTCGGAGGCGAACAGCCGTGATTTCCGTGACTCGTCAACTCCCCCGTGCCAAGGTCCCGGCCCACCATGTCCTTGCGCACGCCCATCCCGCCGCCGGGTTCCCGGTCGGCACAGCCTTGCTGGTGGCCGGCGTCCTGCTCGCCGGTGTCGTGGCCGGCCTCCTGCTGCGGCTGGTGCCCAGGGGCAGGCGGCGCGACAAGGTCCAGTCCAGCCCGGCTGCTGCCGCGGATGCTGTCCCGCCGGCCCGTCCCGTCCCCTCGCCCAGCTACTTGCCGGAGCCCGTGATGCCGCGCCAGCCAGCCCTCCCAGCCCGTCCAGTGAACCCTGTCCGCGACGACCCTGAGCCCGCCCGCAGGGGCACCGAGCGGATCACCGTGTCGCTCGCCGACCCGCAAGCAGAGCGCGACGCGCTCGTGCAGGCCTGCATTCGCGCGCGGGACATGACCGGCGGCGGCGCCGTGCGCCGCATCCTCGGCGAGGCGCTGGCGCTGGCCGGGGTGACCGAGGTCGACCCCGCCGGCCAGCGCTTCGACCCCGACGTGCACTGTTCCGTGGGCGTGCTGCACACGCCGGTACCCCGGCTCGACGCCACGATCGCCTCGGCCGAGCGAGTGGGATATGACGACCACGGCCGGCATCTCCGCCTGCCGGAGGTCATCGTCTTCGCCAGTGAGGAACGGCCTTGATGCGCCCGGACTCACCCGAAACCGCGGAGGTCAGCGTCAGCGCTAGCGGCCTGCAGCCGGACCCGTCGGCGCACGCCGAGTCTGACCTTGACGATTACCTGGACAAGGTCCGCTGGACGCTGCACGAGTGCGACGCCGGCGAGGCCGCCGCGCTGCTTGATGACGATGGCACCGCGCTGGTTCAGTCGGCGATCGTCGTCGTCGGCGAGCCAGGCGTGGGCAAGAGCTCACTGGTCAACGCGCTGCTCGAGGTGCCCGCGCTGCTCCCGACCGGCACCGGCGGGGCCACCGGTGCCTACTGCGTGATCCAGCGCGGGCCCGCGCTCGCGGCGCGGGTGCACCTCCCGGGAGGGGAGACCAGGACCGCTGCGGGCGAGGCCGCCAGGGAACGGGTCCTCGAAGACGGCCGGGCCGACGCCGACCCGATACCAACGTGGATCGAGGTAGAGCTGCCCGACGCCAGGCTGGACGGAATCCAGCTGGTGGATACGCCGGGCGTGGGCGGGCTCACCGCCGATCTCGACGAGCTGACGCTGCAGAGCCTCCAGCTGGCCGAGGCGCTCATCTTCGTGTCATCGTGCAGCGCCCCGCTCAGCCGCTCGGAGCTGGACTTCCTCCGCAGCGCCAGTGCCCGGGTGGAGCGGGTGATCTTCGCGCTCAGCAAGGTGGACGGGCCGGCCGGCTGGCGCAAGGTCGCCGGGGAGAACCAGGTCCTGCTCGCCGAGGAAATCCCGCGCTTCGCCGGGAGCCCGATACTGCCAGTGAGCGCCAAGCTGGCCAGCGACGCGCAGCGCATCGGCCGTCCGGAGCTGAGCGAGCGCCTGCTCGCGGACTCGGGCATACCCGCCCTCTGGCAGGAGATCCACGCTCTGGCCGGCCGGCGAACGGCCATCCGGCAGGCCAACAGGCTCCGGGCTGCCCACTCCGCCCTGCAGCAGGCTCATGACGAACGACGCCATGCCAGGTCCGTGGCGGAGTCGGCCGTCGTCGCCAGGACCGAGCTGGAGCAGCAGGAGGCCCGCCTGGCACAGCTGGGCCAGCGGTCTGAGGCTTGGTATTTCGACCTCAGCTTCCTGTCCAGGAAGCTGCAGCGGAACGCAACCAGATATCTGCGGAAGCGCAGCGAGGCGCTGCGTGCCCGCTTCGATCACGATCTCTCCGTCAAGGGCGCCGACCGTGAGGCCTGCGTGCGAAAGCTGATCGCTGGCGTGGCTGAGCTGGAGCAAGAGGTCGCCGAGCTAGTGCGGGCGCGGCTGGCGGAGACCATCACGGTCATGGGCGAGGGCCTCGCCCTCGATCCCGGCCTCCCGGAGAAGCTCGAGGAACTGGTCGGCGACTCGCTCGACGTGCCGGTGAGCCCGCCGTCGAGCGCCAAGCGCCACCAGCCGGGGGAGGGCATCACCCAGACGCAGACCTCCTACATGGGAATGATGATGGGACACGCGGGTCTCATCATCCTGACCACCTCGGGAGTTACCCTGGGCGCACTCACGGGCGGGCTTGGCTGGGCCGTTGCCGGGGCCTTCGGCGTCGGATGGACCGTCGTGACGAAGAAGATACGGGGATCGGCGATCAGCGACGCGGCACTCCGTGAGTGGGCGGCGCAGGCACTGACCAGCGCCGTCTACGAGATCAACAGTGCCTGTGACGAGAGGATTGACGAGGCGACCAACCTCCTGCAGACAGTGATGCGAACCGCCTTCCCGCAGGAGATGACGCGGCTGCGGCGGGAACTCGAGGAGGCTCAGCGAGTCATCGCCGCCAGCGAAGCGGAGCGAGCGATGATCCTGGAAACGATCAATTACCAGATAGACAAGATCCGCCTGCTCTCGAATGACGCAGACATAAGGCTCAGGCAGCTTGCCCTGCCGCGGCGCGCCGGTGAGTCCGGAGACTGATCAGCGACGTGCTCGGTGCGCCGCGGTTGAGGGATGATGCCGCGCAGGTGGCCTTTGACGCCGGGCTGCCGCCCTGGCCCGGCGATGCCCGGCACAATGAAGAGCATGGACCGATGCGAGCCTGCGGACCTGGCTGACTCGGGAACGCGGGAGATGGCCGGGCTGGGGCTGCGGCACGCGGGCCGGGTCATCGTGCTCGACCCGGACGGTCGTGTCCTGCTGCTGCGATACGACAACGATCCTCCGGACGGACGGCATTGGGCCACTCCCGGCGGGGGCCTGAACCCGGGCGAGTCCTATGCGGCTGCCGCGATCCGCGAGCTTGCTGAGGAGACCGGCTGGGACGATGTTGTCCTGCTGGATGAGATTCACCGGCAGGTGCAGACGATGGAGCACAGTGGCCGGATCGTCCGGCAGCATGAGCGCCTGTTCCTGGCGCGGGCTGACCGGGCCTGCCGCGAGCTCGGGGACGTCGCCGCGATGCACGCTTCTGATGGCATTGCCGCATGGCGGTGGTGGACGCTGGCAGAACTGGACACCACGGCAGAGGTCATCTGGCCCGCCGGGCTTGCCGGCCTAATCCGGGGTGCGCTCGGCCGCCGCTAGAGCGGCCAGCCCACGTCCTCCAGCGCGCCCGCAGCATGTCAGGTGCGCTTGGGTCGCCTGAGGAGGCGCTGCGTGATCGACTGGGACATCGTGCTGCGCGGCGGGCGCGTGATAGATCCCGAATCTGGCCTGTTCAGCACCGCGTTCGAGCTGGAAGCGGGCGTCACGCCGGTGGATGCTGCCTACCGGAGCGCCGCGGCTGAGGGCCGGCCGGTCAGCTACGGCTTCGCCGCGTCCTGGGCGCTGGCCCGGAACTCGGCGGCCTGCCATGCCATGCCATGCCGGCGATCGCTGTCGTGGCGCAACCTCGAAGACGTGGCCGTGCTCGGCTGCCGCCTCACTGCTGACGGTCCTTGCGGAAGGCTTGCTCGGCGAGGATCGCCTCTTCGGGCTCGGCGGGTATTTCGGTGATGGCTTCTTCCTCGGCGTCCCGGACCGGTGAGTGACCGGGGAGGCTCTCGCCGGCGTCAGCGTCGTCGAGAGTGCCGCGCAGGCTGGCAACTACCGCGGTTCCGGCGAGCACGATCACGGCGGCGAGCAGGAACGGGACATGCGCGTTGAAGTGCGCGGCCAGCTGGCCGGCCAGGTAGGGGGCAATGCCGCCGCCGATGAAGCGGACGAAGCCGTAGCTCGCGGACGCGACGCCGCGCGGGACGGGCGAGACGCTCATGACCGCCGTGGTCACCAGGGTGTTGTTCAGGCCGATCAGGGCACCAGAAGCGATGACGGCGCCGATGACAACCCAGCGGTGGCCCGGGAACACGCCGATGATGCCGAGGATCACGGCGATGAGAATGAGGCTGGATATCAGCGTCCGGGCGGTGCCGTAACGATTTCTGAGCGCGGGGGCGCCGAATACGGCGAAGATGGCGACGAGCACGCCCCAGGCGCAGAACACGGCGCCGAGCTTGAGCGCGGACAGGTGCATGAGGAAAGGCGCGTAGCCCAGGATCGTGAAGAATCCCCAGTTGTAGAGCAGCCCGGTCACGCTGGTCTTGGCGAGCGGGCCGTGCCGGAGCGCGAGGATCGGCTCCTTGATCGATGATCGCTGCGGCGGCGGCGGTGTGGCCGGTACCAGGAAGATCGTGGCCAGCAAGGCGACGGACATGAGCGCGCAGACCCCGTAAAAGGGCCCCCGCCAGCTGATGTTGCCCAGCAGGCCGCCGAGCACGGGACCGGACGCTATGCCGACCCCCAGTGCCGTCTCGTACAAGATGATGGCGCCGGAGAATCCGCCGGTGGCAGAGGAGACGATGACCGCCAGCGAGGTGGCGATGAACAGCGCGTTGCCCAGGCCCCAGCCTGCCCGGAATCCCACGATCCCGCCGATGGTGCCGCTGGAGCCTGCCAGGCCCGCGAACACCACGATCAGGATCAGCCCGGTGACCAGGGTGCGCTTGGCGCCGATCCGGCTGGAGACCCAGCCGGTAGCGAGCATCGCCACGGAGGTGACGATCAGGTAGCTGGTGAACAGCAGATCGACCTGGCTGGGGGTCGCGTGCAGCTTGCTGGCCAGGGCAGGCAGGATCGGGTCGACCAGGCCGATGCCCATGAACGAGACCACGCAGGCGAAGGCGACAGCGAAGACCGCCTTGGGCTGGCGGAACGGGCTGGGCCGGGCCATATCGCGGCCGGCAGCGGTGCGGTCGGCTGGGGTCATCTCGGTTCGGCTCCTGGGGTGATGGGCTGGGCGGCCAGGGTCTCCAGCGCGTCGAGCGCGCCGATGAGGGACTGCAGGCGGGCAGGGGACAGGCCGCGCACGTGCCCGGCGATCACTTCTGCCCTGCGCTCGTGGATCTGCTCGAGGTAGGCATGGCCGGCCGGGGTGACCGATACCAGGGTGGCTCGCCCGTCTGCCGGGTCCGCCTCCTTGACGACAAGGCCGGCCGTTGCCATCCGGGCCACCAGGCTCGTCATGCCGGGCTGGGTGATCCGCGCGGCGGCGACGAGGTCGGTGATGCGCAGCCGGCCGCGCCGGCCAAGCAGAGCCAGGGTGCTCAGCGCAACGGAGTTCCACTCGACCGCCGGAGTCGCCTGCCGGAGCCAGCTGTGCAGCCGCTCGAGCACGAAGCTGACCTCGGCGGCCGGGTCGGCCGGACCGGCCGGTTCCCGGCTCGCCGTTGCCGCGCGGCCGGCCGCCGGCTGATCCAGAGTTCTTGGCATCCAGAAACTATATCACAAACTTATATAAGTCAGTGATGATAATGGCCTTGAGCGTCATCAGGCCCCGGACGGCTGAGCCTGCCGGTGACCCGCCGGCTGGTGTCCGCGGCGCGGCCAGGAAGGAGCGCTATCGTCATCGCCAGAGCACGGTATCTGCTCACGGCAATGGCTGCCGTCCGGGCGGCTGTAAGGCAGGCGGCTGTCACGCGGGCGGCTGTAAGGTCGGCGGCTGTAAGGCAGGCGGCAAGACAGCCGCACGGGCTACGTATACAGCCGCACGGGCTACATATGAGGAGAGCGATGACTGGATCAGGCGACGACGGCCAGGCTCGCATCGTCGTGGGAATCGACGGGTCCGAATGCTCGAAGGACGCGCTGCGCTGGGCTGCCCGGCAGGCGGGGTTCACCGGGGCCGCCCTGGACGCTGTCATCGGCTGGCAGTACCCGGTGTTCTATGGCTGGGCGCCGGGTCCGCAGGACTTCGACTTCGGCGCCGCCGCCGGGCAAGCCCTCACCGGGGCCCTCGACGAGGTGCTGGGCGCCGCCCGCCCGGCCGGGCTGCGGGCCCGCGTGGTTGACGGGCGCGCGGCCCAGGTCCTGGTCGACGCCTCGGCAGGAGCCGACCTGCTGGTCGTGGGCAGCCGCGGGCACGGCGGTCTTGCGGATGCGCTGCTCGGCTCGGTCAGCACATACTGTGTCCAGCACGCCCAATGCCCCGTTACCGTTATCCGCCCGGCCGGCCATACCGCGTAGTCCGCCGCGCCGCGCGCCGGAGCGGCTGACGGCGCCGCCGGATCCAGCGCCGCGGCCAGCAGCGCCGCGGCCAGCGACCTCGCCGGCCCGGCGCCCCTGATAGTGCCGCGCATGGCTCGTCCTAGCTGGCGGTGGCGTCTGGCTCGGGCGCGGGCAGGATCGCGGCGAATCGCTGCGCTGCCCGGTCGAGCTGGTCGCAGATGTTTGCCTTGACGTCGTCGGCCAGCGGGGTGTCGGGCCGGGCGATCAGCTCGCGGAGGACCGGAACCAGCGGTGCGTATTTGGCGGCGAGCTTTTCCAGCCGGGGTCCGGTGGTGTGGATGAGCCCGGCGCCGTTGTCGGTGAAGTCGGAGATCTTGATTACCCGCGCCCACGGGCTGGTTTCCAGGCTGGCGGCGACGTGCTCGCGGTATTGCTGGCGGCTGTCGCGGCCGGGCTCGTATTCGGGGTTGGTGACCGCGGCCACCAGTTCAGCCACTCTGTCCCCGAATTGCGCGGCGATCGCCGCGAGCGCTTCGCGCTGCCCGCCGCCGGGGGCTATTCCGGCGGCGTGGTCTTCGACGGCGTCGTGCAGTAACGCAGCGCACGCGACGTCGGCGTCGCGGACGCGGTAGTGGCTGATGATCCGGATGGTGACGCGGAGCAGGTGGTTGACGTAGGGCTCGCGCTGCCGCCGGTCGGCGGCGTGCAGCCGGGCCGCCAGCTCCAGCGCACGGCCGATCCGCTGCCGGTCAGCATCACCGAAGCCGGCGATCTCGATGGCGAGGCGTTCGCGCAGCCCGGCCTCGCCGTGCAGCGCGGTGATCGCGTGCAGCGGCATTGTCGCCAGCAGCCGTCGTTCGCCCGGGTCCATGTCCCCATCACACCAGACCGCGGCGAGCCGCGACGGCCGGTCCGTGAGCCTGGCGCCTCGGGGCCGGCGCATTCGCTGAACGCGTCAGGGCTATCTACCCGGGGATCATGTCGAAGGTGTCCGGGTCGGGTCCGGTGCGCTGGTTCTTGTTCAGCGCCGTGATCGCCTCCACGTCTTCGCCGGACAGCTCGAAGTCGAAGATGTCGATGTTCTCCTTGATGCGCGCGGGAGTGACCGATTTCGGGAAGATGATGTCGCCGCGCTCGATGTGCCAGCGCAGGACCACCTGGGCAGGGCTCTTGCCCGCGCTACTGGCAATCGCGACGATCGTCGGGTCGTCGAGGACCCTGCCCTGCGCTATCGGTGACCACGCTTCGATCGTGATCTGATGCTCGGCGCAGAAGGCACGCACGTCTTCCTGGGTCAGGTAGGGGTGCAGCTCGATCTGGTTGACCGCCGGGGGGATCTCGCATTCGGTGTGCAGCCGCCGCAGGTGGTGCGGCTGAAAGTTCGAGACGCCGATCGAGCGGGCTCGTCCGTCGCGGTAGAACTCCTCCAGGGTGTTCCAGGTCGACACGTAATCGCCGTCGTACCTGGTGGGCAGCGGCCAGTGGATCAGGAACAGGTCTATGTAGTCGAAGCCGAGCGCGTCCAGCGAGTCGTCGAACGCCTTACGGGCGTCATCCGGGCGGTGGAAGCCATTGTTCAGCTTGCTGGTAACGAACACGTCGGCGCGGTCAAGGCCGGACTTGCCGATGGCCTCGCCGACCTCCTTCTCATTGCCGTACATCTGGGCGGTATCGATGTGCCGGTACCCCGACTGCAGGGCCGTAGCCACGGCCCCGGCGGTGTCTTCCGGCTTGACCTGAAAGACACCGAAGCCGAACTGTGGGATCTTCTGGCCGTTGTTCAGCATGACGAGAGGTACTGCGCTCACGGAATCTCCTCCGGTGATGGGTGGAACCGCTGGATCGATGCTCCGCCAGCCAGCCCTGCCCGATGCGACTTCTTCAAAACCCATGCAGGCACGACGGCTGGCCCGCGGCTGGGTGCCAAGGATGAACTGGCATCATCGAGGACATGACCGTCGTGAAGATCAACGCGATTACAGTAGCGCCCGATAGCGGCGATGAGCTTGCCCGGCGGTTCGCTGCCCGGGCAGGCGCGGTCGACAGCCAGGACGGCTTCGAGGGATTCGAGCTGCTCAAGCCGGCTGACGAGCGCACTACCTGGCTCGTCGTGACACGGTGGCGGGACGAGGCTTCCTTTGCGGCGTGGCTGCACTCACCCGCGTTCGGGCATGGGCACCGCTCCGCGGCCGAGCGGAGCGGCGGCGAGGCATCGAGCCCCGTCGGCGTCAGCAGCGAGCTGTGGTCCTATCAGATCGCTGGCGGCTCGGCCGGGTGAGACGCGGCCAGGACACTCGTCACAGCACGTCGCGCTGCAGTTGCGGGAATACCTTCGACACCTTGCCGAGGAGATAGTCGCCGTAACTGCCGGTGAAGGCACGAAGATCCTGACCGTCCCACCGCCGTCGCCCGTCATCGCCGGCGGCAGCCCGCGCTGGCAGCGGCGGCACCTCGGCGGTGAAGCCAGGATCGAGGAAGAACGGGAACGAGAGCCGGCTGCGGCCGCTGAGGTTACGGACCCGGTGCGGCGTCGAGCGATACCAGCCCCCGGTGAGCCGCTCCAGCATGTCGCCGATGTTGCAGACGAACGTTCCCGCGATCGGCGGGGCGTCGATCCAGCCCTCCGGCGCGGCGATCTGCAGGCCGCCACTGCGGTCCTGGGCGAGCAAGGTCAGCAGCCCGTAGTCGGTGTGCTCGCCTACTCCCCAGCCGTCGGCCGGCAGCGGCGGCGGATAGCTGAAGATCCGGAACAAGATCGTCGGATCGGCGGTGCAACTGGCAGCGAAGTAACCGGCGTCCAGGCCCAGGCTCAGCGCCACGCCCCGCAGCACCGCCTGGCCCAGGACGGTCAGGGCCTCCAGGTAGGACAGCACCAGCGGGCGCAGCTCCGGGACCTGCCGCGGGAACAAGTTGCGGCCGTGCAGCGGAATGCCAGCCCGCACCCGCGGATCATCGGCCGCGAGTTCGGCGCCGAAGTACAGTCCTTCCTTCAGATCAGGCTGCCCCGACGTAAGCTCGGCGCCCACCGGGAAGAACCCCCGCCACGCCCGGCCGCCATGCTCCATGGCGATCTCCAGCTTGTCCTCCAGCGGCAGGGCGAAGAACTCGGCACTGGCCGCCTCCAGCCGTCCGAGCAGCTCCGCCGGCACGCCATGGCCGGTCACGTAGAAGAAGCCGCGCTCACGGCAAGCCGCCTGGATCTGGCCCGCCACCCCGGCACACGCCGCGCCCGGCGCCCCTCCGACCAGGGGTGCCACATCAATGACCGGCAGTGCAGGTGAAACGCTGGAACCCGCCATCACCCCATCATGCCCGACGCCCAGCCGACGGCCGCCGAGGACATCAACCTTGCCGGTGACGGTGAAGCGAGCATCAGCGGCGATCCGGCTCGCCGCCGATAGCAGATCGCGCAGCTTTCTTGAACCGCTTTCGATCAGATCATGTCAATGCCAACCGGAACGGGCCTGCCTAGTTACTATGCAGGTTTATTTCAGGCTTACCCAGCAGGACCAAAAATCATTGCACTCTACGCCGCCGACGACATCCTCCTGAGCTTGGGCTGGCGCCTCAAGATCCTCTACGTACTCTTCTTCGGTTACTTCCTCGGCTGCGGGCTTTTGGTTCAGATCATCCGGGCTGTTCATGTCCACCTCTCTTTGGGTAGGCATCTCGACCCGCTCCGCCCTGCCTGGAGGCGTCGAATCCGGCGAGGTTGTGCCGCCGTGTCCGCATTGATTGCCATGCTACGGGTGGAGACGCATGCAAGCACCGGGATCCCCCTCCCAACTTAGGGGTCGCCCCATCCCATAAGACGCGGACAGTGCCCCATGAGCACGAGGCGTCCGGCGTCGGCGCCGTACGGGTGCAGAGCAGGCCAAGCCGCAATACCGCTGGGGGCCTATCGATTATTATGGCGCCAAATCCTTCGGGATCGTGGGCCATCACCGCGCTGCTGGTCCGCTGGTGCCCTGCCCGATCACGTCGTGCACGAAGTCGCGGATCACTGCCTGGAACTTGTCGAATTCCTCGATCTGGGGCGAATGGCCAGATTTCTCGAAAATCACCAGGCGCGAGGCCGGGATGAGCGACGCGATGGTCTCGGCCGACGACACCGGCGTGACCCAGTCCGCACGCCCCACCGTCACCAGGGTCGGGCAGCGCACCCCTGGCAGTTGCGGCCTGAGGTCATAGCCGGGCATGTTGCGGGTAAAACACCAGTTGTGCGCCTCGTGCCGGTAGATGCCGGCCTCGACGCGCTCGGCCGACCGGACCGGGTCGTACTCGAAGTCGTACAACGGGATGATCTCGGCCCAGCGGGCCTTCAGGTCCTCGTCGTCGCGGATCCGGCCGCTCCAGTACCGGTCGAAGTTGTCCCAGTCGATCTCGATCCGCGTCTGGGCGCGCGCGTTCTCGTAAGCCCGGTCCAGGTTGGAGCGGTCCGGCGAGGTATCCCGCAGGATCATCGCCCGGGCCCGGCCGGGATACGCGATGGCGTACTCCATGGCGATGAAGCCGCCGTAGGAGCCGCCGGCCACGACGATCTCGTCCACCCCGAGCCACTGCCTGAGCCCGTCGACGTCCGCCGCCCACTGGGCATGCGAGAACGGCGGCTTTCCCCCGCTCAGGCCGCAGCCCCTGGCGTCGAAGACCACGACGCGCATCTCGTCGGCGAGCGGGCCGAAGGTCGCCTTCGGCTCGGCCAGCGAGCCGATGCCGCCGCCGCCGTGGTGCGCGATCAGCACGGGGGCATGGTCAGGGCCGAGGACTTCGACGTTGAGGTCGTTGCCGTTGATGTTCACGAACATGGGTTACTCCTCGTCAGGTCCGGACTGGGCGCTGGCTGCCTTCCATGATCCCGAAGGATCCGGCGCCATATGGGACGCGAATCCTTCGGGATCACGGAAACGGCCCGGGCTGGCTGCGTCGCTGGCGCGCTGCGACTGGATGCCGGGCCGCGGCGTCAGGCCGGCACCTGCTGCGCCCATCGCGTCACGAGCTGGTCAAGCACCCCGAGCGGGACGGCGCCGTTGGACAGGACGGTTCCGTGAAACGCCCGGATGTCGAACCGCGCGCCCAGCTGGCGCTCGGCGCGAGCCCTCAGCCGCCGGATCTCGCGGCGGCCGATCATGTAGGCAAGCGCCTGGCCGGGCCAGGCGATGTAGCGGTCGATCTCGTTCACCACGTTGGCCCGGGTGGTTGCCGTGTTGCGCCACATGAAGTCCACCGCCTTCGAGCGAGGCCAGCCGTAGTAGTGCATGCCGGTGTCGACGACGAGCCGGCAGGCGCGCAGCGCGTCGAAGGAGAGCATGCCCAGCCGCTGCAGGTCCGAGGTGTACAGGCCCATCTCGTCCGCCAGCCGCTCGCAGTACAGGCCCCAGCCCTCGACGTAGCCGCAGACCTCGGCGTCGAGGAAACGGCGGTAGGCGGGCAGCCCTGCCAGCGTCTGCGCCGAGGCAATCTGCAGGTGGTGACCCGGCGTGCTCTCGTGAAAGGCGAGCGCCTCGTACTCGTAGGCGAAGCGCTCCGCGGGCTTGTCGGTCAGGATGCAGTGCGCGCCGGGACGCAGCCCGCCGGCCGCCGGGGGCCGGTAGTAGGCCAGCGGCGCGTTGCCGGCCTCCACCGGGTCGATCTCCTCGATGATGCAGCCCGGGATGTCAAACGGCGGAAACCAGTCGTTCCTGGCCTCCTCGGCGCGCCGCAGGGCGTCGGTGACGGTGCGCACGATCTGCGCGGAGTCGGTGAACCGGAGCCGCCGGTCCTCCCGCAGCCGGTCCAGGATCGACGGGACATCGGTGGTTCGCAGGACGCGGCCGCCCAGCTCGGCCCACTCGGCCTGCAGGGCCGCGAGGGTATCCAGGCCGATCTGGTGGATCTCCTCGGGCGACAGCCCGGTGGTCGTGTGCCGCCGCACGGCCGCCCGGTACCCTTCGGCGCCACCGGGCACGAAACGGATGCCGACCTGCTCGTCCGGGCGGGCCGCCGGCAGCATGTCCTGCTGCAGGGAGGCCGCGAGCCGCCGCATCGCGGGCCGTACCCCGTCGGCGACGATGCTGGCCGCCGCATGGCGGATCGCCGCGCCGTCGACCTCGGCGGGCAGGGCCACGGCGACCAGCGTGTCGGCGGCGATGTCCTTGCCCAGGTGGCCGTCCAGCTGCCCGACGGCCTGGCGTACCCCGACCTGGGTGGGGACGCGCCCGTCCCGCATCGCCTCGGCGTAGCGGCGGGTGATGGCGTCGAAGTACCCGCCCAGCCCGCGGAGCCGCTGGAGGTAGCCGTCGACCGCGTCGCCATCATTGAGCAGCGCGGCCGGCACGGCCTGGAATGCCATGGCCTGGGGGGAGACATAGCCGCCCGCCGACGCGTTCGCCTCCCACAGGCCGTGCTCCAGGTCGGACCGGGCGCCCCAGGCGAGATGCTGAAGGACGGCGTGGTTGACCTGGCCGGAGTCATCGAGCAGGCCGGCGTCGATGTCGCCCAGGCGCGACTCGATGGACGCGATCCGCGCCACCCCAAGGGCCGCGCCGTCGCGGCTGGGATCAGGGACCAGCGCGTCGAAGCCGGGTACGCCGAGCTGCGTGGCGGCCAGCGGGTCGGTCGTGTGCACGACTTCGAAGAACTCGTCACTGAGCCGGGCCAGCCGCCCCGCTGCCTCGCGCCCGGCGGCGCTCCCCGCGGCGCTCCCCGCGGCGGGCCCGGCGGAATCCTCAGCGCCCGGGCCGCCAGGCGGCGTGCGCCGCTGGCCATTAGCCGGCAAGTCAGTCATCTTCCGGCCGGCCTCCATCGGCAAGAACGGGGCGAAGACGGTGCGTCCCCGAGCCGAGCAGACGCCACAAGTGCTCCCAGGCCCGCATCCCCTCCCGCAGCCGGCGGATGCGCAGGAACTCGTTCGGGGCGTGCAGCTTCTCATCAGCGGTCGAGAACGAGAAGAACAGCGTCTTGGCCCCGAGCACCCGCTCGAACAGGTCGGTCGCCGGAAGCGTGCCGGCGATGCAGGCCAGCAGCACCTGCTCGCCCGGGTAGACCTCCTCAAGCGCGGCGGCGGCCGCCCGGATGGCCGGGTGATCGGCCGCGATGGTGTAGGCCGGCACCCGGGCCTCGTCGGCGTTGACAGCCGCGTGCACGCCGGGCACCGTCAGCGCGCCGACATGGGCCACGATGGCGTCGATCACCTGGTCCGGATCCTGGCCGGGTACCAGGCGACACGACACATGAGCCACCGCGGCATGAGGTATCACGGTGTACTTGCCGCCGCCCGATACCCCGTTAATCTCCAGTGTTGGCCGCTCCCAGAGACGCTCGAGCGTGCTGAATCCGGCTTCGCCGTGTGCCTCGCGTAGCCCGAGGTGCGTGAGGTATTCCTCGTCATCGAAGGGCACCGCGGCGATCTCGCGGCGGCGCTGCGCGCTGAGCGCGGGGACGCCGTCGTAGAAGCCGTCAACGGCGACGGTCCCGTCCGGGCGGTGCAGGCTCGCCAGGATCTCGCTGAGCGCATGCAGCGGGTTGGCGACCGTCCCGCCGTACCGGCCCGAGTGCAAGTCCCCGTTAGCGCCCTCGACGGTGATGTCCATCGTGACGAGGCCCTTGGATGCCAGCGACAGCGATGGCTCGTCCGGGCGCCACATGGCCCCGTCCGCGGAGATCACCAGATCGGCCGCCAGCTCCGCGGCATGAGCACTGACGAAGGCCGGCAGGTGCGGGCTGCCGATCTCCTCCTCGCCCTCGAAGAGAAACTTCACGTTGAGCGGGAGGCAGCCCTCCTGGGCCAGGAACGCCTGCGCGGTCTTCAGCACAATGTAGACGGGGCCCTTGTCGTCCGACGAGCCGCGCCCCCGGATGATGTCGCCGTCGGCGTGCAGCTCAAATGGGGGGGTGATCCACTCGGCCAGGTCGCCGGTCGGCTGCACGTCGTAGTGCCCGTAGACCAGGATGGTCGGCGCCCCGTCGGCGCCGAGCCACTCGCCCCGGACCACGGGGTGGCCGTCGGTGCCGGTCACCCGACCGCTGGCGAATGCGAGCTGCCCGGCAAGCCACCGCGCCGCGACGAGCATCGTGTCGCCGCTCGCGTCCCGGCTGACGCTCGGCACCGCGACGAACTCGCTCAGCTCCCGCAGGTAACCGGCGTCGCCGGGGTCAAAGGCCAGCACTGCCGCCGTCGATCGCGATCGTCTGCCCGGTGATCCAGGAGGATCGCTCGGCGGCGAAGAACGCCGCGCCGTTGGCGATGTCCTCGGGTTTCCCCAGCCTCCGCAGCGCGATGTCCGCCATGAGCTGCCGCTGACCGTCCTCGCCGTAGCTCTCCCACTGCTTCTGCGTCGTCGGGTTGGACAGGATGAAGCCCGGGGCGATGCAGTTCACCGTGATGCCGAACGGACCGAGTTCGTGGGCCATCTGCCGGGTGAAGCCGATCTGGCCCGCCTTCGCGCTGGCGTAGGCCTGGATCCCGGTCCGGCTGACGGACAGGCCGGCTGCCGAGGAGATGTTGATGATCCGGCCCCAGCGGCGCTCCTTCATGCCCGGCACCACCGCGCGCGTGCAGAAGAACGCGGTCGTCAGGTTGGCGTCGATCACCGCGTGCCAGTCGTCGTCGGGCACGTCCTCCAGCGGGCGGCCGACCTGCCCGACGACCCCTCCGGCGTTGTTGACCAGGATGTCGACGGCGCCGAGCCCGGCGAAAAACTCCCGGACCGCCTCGGACTTGGTCAGGTCGACGGCGTCCTTGTCGACGCCGTGGACCTCCGCGCCGTCGGTGCGCAGCGCGTCGGCGATGGCGACGCCGATGCCGTGCGCCGTCCCCGTCACGACCGCGGTCTTGCCAGCCAGTCCGGCCGTCACCGTTGTCCCCCCGCCGTCACCGTTGTCCCCGTCGTCGCCGCCGTCACCGGGCCCAGCCGTTCTCCAGCAGCGCCCGGACCTCGGCGACCCCGGCATCCCAGACGACCTTCATGTCCTCGTCCGGGCGCGCGTAGGCGCCGCCCAGCATGCCGTCCGGCGCGGCGGCCCGGACCTGCCCGGGGTCGAGCTGCCCGAAGATCTCCCGGGGAACAACTGGTATCGGCTCAGCCGGCATGCTGGCTCCCGCCACCCGGGTCCAGGGAAAGTTCTCCACCCATCCTCCGTGCATCTGATCATGGTCATACTGGCTGGCGGCGGCCGCGGTCTGCGGCGCGTTGTACCAGCTGTGAAACAGCACCTGTACCCGCCGCGGGCGCGGCTGGCAGATCCACTCGCGGATGAACCCGGTGACCGGCGAGTTGCCGCCGTGCCCGTTGACGATGGCGATGCGGGCGAAGCCCTGGGCAGCGAGGCCGTCGAGCAGGTCCCGCAGCACTTCGATGTAGGTGGTGACCCGCAGGCTCATGCTGCCAGGGAAGGCAGCGAAATAGGGAGCCATCCCGAACGGGAGCACCGGCAGGACCGGCACGCCGAGCGGCTGGGCTGCCTCGGCCGCCACCCGCTCGGCCAGGATGGCGTCGGTCCCCAGCGAGAGGTAGCCGTGCTGCTCGGTCGAGCCCGTGGGCAGCACGATCCGGTCGTCCCGGCTCAGGTATTCCTCGATCTGCATCCAGTTCGCGTCGAACACCTGCACGGTCGGCTCGCACCTGCCTCGTCCATTGCGTTGCGGCCGAGGGGCTAGCACCGTCCCGGCGTTCCTGCGCCCGTTCCGCCGCTCGCCAGATACCCGAGTCGTCGCAGCAGGTCAGGGGACCAAAAGCCTCTGGATGATAACCCAAACCATGCCGCTGCCGCGCAATTCACCCGAACAGCGGCTTCCGGTCCTGATCGCGCCGCCACCGCCGACGCGCCTGGAGAGGACAGCTTGACAGGCCAGCTAGATAGTTAGCTATTGTGCTAGTTACCTAGATGAAGTGAGGCGGCATGATCGAGTTCCACCTGGATGCCCGCTCGGGTGTCGCGCCGTACCTGCAGCTGATCCACCAGGTGCGCCAGGCCCTGCGGCTGGGCCTGCTGCGAGTGGATGATCAGCTGCCGACGGTCAAGGACGTGGCAGCGGGGCTGGCGATCAACCCCAACACGGTGCTGAAGGCCTACCGGGAACTGGAGTACGAGGGCCTGGTGGCTGCCCGGCCCGGGGTCGGGACGTTCGTGACCGGCACCCTGAGCGACGCCTCGCTGGCCGCGCACGGGCCGCTGCGCCAGGACCTGCAGCGCTGGCTCGCCAAGGCGCGCCGGGCCGGGCTGGACGACGAGAGCATCGAGGCTCTTTTCCTGAACACGTTTCGGGCCGGCACTGCGCAGGACGTAGCGTGACCGCCGTCCTGGATGCCAGCGGACTGGGCAAGCGGTACCGGCGCCGCTGGGCGCTATCCGACTGCACCCTGAGCATCCCGCCCGGGCGGGTGGCCGGCCTGGTAGGCCCCAACGGTGCCGGGAAGACCACCCTGCTGCACCTTGCCGTCGGCCTGCTGACGCCGACAGCGGGCACGATCACGGTCCTCGGCGGCCGGCCGGCCGCCAGCCCGCAGCAGCTGGCCAGGGTCGGCTTCGTGGCCCAGGAGACGCCCACCTACGCCGCGCTGTCCGTCGCCGATCACCTGCAACTGGGCGCCCGTCTCAACCCGGGCTGGGACAGCAAGCTGGCAGACAGCCGGATCGAGCAGCTCGGCCTGGACCCCGGCCAGCGGGCCGGGAAGCTGTCCGGCGGCCAGCGCGCTCAGCTCGCCCTCACCCTCGCGGTCGCTAAACGGCCCGAGTTGCTGATCCTTGATGAGCCGGTCGCCAGCCTCGACCCGCTCGCCCGCCGCGAGTTCCTGCAGAGCCTGATGGAGTTCGTCGCCGGGCACGAGGCCAGCGTCGTGCTCTCCTCGCACCTGGTCGCCGACCTGGAACGGGTCTGCGACTACCTCATCGTGCTCGCCGCTGCCCGCGTGCAGCTGGCGGGCGAGGTCGATGACCTGCTAGCCACCCATCACCGGCTCACCGGCCCCCGCCGTGACCCGGCCACGCTCCCGGCAGGCCAGCAGGTCATCGAGGCCAGCCACACCGACCGGCAGAGCACCATGATCGTCCGCACCAGCGAGCCCATCCACGACCCCGCCTGGACCGTGGAGCAGCTCAGCATGGAGGACCTGGTGCTGGCCTACATGGCGGCCGGCGCCACGGTTGGGCGCCGACCCGCGCTGGAGGTACAGCGATGACCTGGCTCACCTGGCGGCAGTTCCGCGCCCAGGCATGGGTGGCGATGGCCGCTCTCGCCGCCCTGGCCGTCACCCTTGCGGTCACCGGCCCGCACCTGGCCACCCTGTACCGCACGACCAGGCGCGGCGACTTCCTGAACCTGACGCAGGCGGGCAGCTACCACGTCCTGTCTCTCATCGGCGCCTTCGTCGTGCTCGCCGTGCCCGGCCTGATCGGGCTCTTCTGGGGTGCGCCGCTGGTCAGCCGCGAGCTGGAGGCCGGCACCCTGCGGCTGGCGTGGAACCAGAGCATCACCCGCACCCGATGGCTGGCCATCAAGCTCGGGATCATCGGCCTGGCCGCCATGGCCGCAGCCGGGCTGTTCAGCCTCATGGTGACCTGGTGGTCCAGCCCGATCGACCACGCGAACGAGAGCTTGCTCGGGCCGGCGGTTTTCGGCGAGCGCGGCATCGTCCCGATCGGCTACGCCGCGTTCGCCTTCGCCCTCGGGGTGACCGCCGGGCTGCTCATCCGCCGGACCGTGCCGGCCATGGCGACCACTGTCGCGGCCTTCGTCGCCGCCCGGGTCGCCGTGACCCTGTGGGTCCGGCCCCATCTCCTCGCGCCCGTCCGCGTGCTCTCGGTGATCACGCAAGGGAACCTCAATACTTACACGCAGCACGCCAATGGCCCGCTGGGCGGCCCCATCACCGTGGCCGTGGGCGTGAACTCACCGGGCGCCTGGATCGTCTCCGAGCAGACCATCAACGGGGGCGGCCACGTGGTCGCCAGCATCCCCCAGGTAGCGGCCTGCGCAGGGAACCGGGGCGCCACCCCGCCCTGTTTCACCCGGCTCGCCCAGCTCGGCTACCGGCAGCTGGTGGCCTACCAGCCAGCCAGCCGCTTCTGGGCCTTCCAGTGGGACGAGACGGCGATCTTCCTCGCGCTCGCCCTCCTGCTTGCCGGGTTCTGCTTCTGGTGGATCCGCCGCCACGTCTCCTAGCGAGCCAGCTGCCCATGACTGCTCTCCCGAAGGATCTGGCGCGATTATCCCGAAGGAAGTGGCGCGATATACGACGCGGATCGTTCGGGATAATGGAGTTGCGGCGCGAGCGAGCCGCCTCAGGAAGATGCCAGTCCGCTGCTGCTGCCGGAACGTGTGCGGCCGGCCGGGGCGGGGCAGGCTCTGCCGGGTGAGCATGCGGCAGGGGTGGGAGTCCGAGGCGGCGAACTGGGCCAGGTTCGCGCGCACGCCGGGCCATGACCATTCACACCTGGACGTCAACCTCCCCGCGCTGACCGAGCTGCTGCCCCCGCCCGGGCGCCGGACGCTCGACCTCGGGTGCGGGGAGGGCCGCCTGAGCCGGCACCTGGGCTCGCTTGGTCACCAGGTGGTGGGGATCGACGCCTCGCCGGCGATGATTCACCTCGCGGCGGCGCACGAGGCCAGCCAGCCGGCCCTGGTCGCCGACGCCGCCAGGCTGCCCTTCAGCGACGAGGCCTTCGACCTGGTCGTGGCCTACATGACCTTGCATGACATCGACGACATGGCCGCCGCCGTAGCGGAGGTCGGCCGGGTGCTGGAACGCGGTGGCCGGCTGTGCGCGTCCATCGTCCACCCCCTCAACTCCGCCGGCTCGTTCCAGGGCTCCGGCCCGGACGCCCCGTTCGTGATCTCTGGTTCCTACCTGGACCCGGCGCGGCTGTCCTACGTCGTCGACCGCGGCGGCATCCAGATGACCTTCCACAGTGAGCACAGGCCGCTGGCGGCGTACGGCCGGGCGCTGGAGGCCGCGGGCCTCCTCATCGAGGCGATCCGCGAGCCGCTTCCTGGCGATGGCATCCTGCCCGGCCACCCGGCGGAACGACGGTGGACCCGGATACCCCTGTTCCTCCACTTCCGGGCGGCGAAGCATTTCCGGGCGGCGAAGCGCGACGGCTAGCCGGGTAGGCAAGCTGCCGGAGAAGTAATGCGGCCGGCTTCGAGGTGGCGGGTTCAATGATCTGGTTCATGCCTGACCCGGAGCAGATGCGCGTCGAGCCGGCCGAAACGCGCGTCCCAGTGCTGCCGGTACCGTTCCATCCAGGCTCGCTGAAGCCCGGCAGGCCGGCCAATTGGCGCAGGCCCCGCGCCGGGGCCAGCTGCCCGCCGTGAGGTCAGGCGTGCATGGCGGGCCAGCCGCCAGGCAGCCGCCGCCCTGTGCCAATCCGCTACGCGCTCGGCCGAGATGGCCTGCCTCAGGTACGGGTGCATTGCGTCGTCACGCGGCCTTCAGCAGTGCGTCCAGCTTGGTGAAGGAGCTCTCCCAGCCAACCCGGGTGTCGTCGTCGTCATGGCCGGTGAAGGGGCCTGCCCGCAGCTCGAGCCGGGTCTTGCCGCCTTCCTCGTCGTGGAACTCCAGCCTCGAGGTCAGCCGGATGATGCCGTCAGTGCCGGGGATGCCCTCTTCGCAGAAGTCCGCGAGCAGCTCATTCTCGATGACCTCGCTGAAGGTGTAGTCGATCGTGATACGGCGGCCCGGGTCGTCATCGCACACCATGACGAACCGCTCACGGCCGCCGGCCCGCGGGTCGATCTCGATGCTGTCCCGCGGCACCGAGTAGCCCACCGGGCCGAACCATTGCGCCAGCTGGCCGGGGTCGGTGAAGGCCCGGTAGACGAGTTCGCGCGGCGCGTCGAAAACACGCGAGATGACCAGTTCCCGGCTGGCTGCCGCCGGTGCAGCCGTCTTGTCCGGCGCCACCGTCTTGTCCGGCGCCCCTGTCCTGTCTGGTGTCGCTGTCGTGTCCGGCGTCGCTGTCGTGTCCGGTGTCACTGTCCTGTCCTCTCGGCTGCTGCGTTGTCGTGGTCTGGTTCCTGCCTGACCCGGCGCAGGTGCGCGTCGAGCCGGTCGAAGCTGGCGTCCCAGAACTGCCGGTACCGCTCCATCCAGTCGGTCGCCTCCTTCAGCGGGGCCGCTTCCAGCGCGCGCGGCTGCCACTGGCCGGAACGGCCGCGGGAGATCAGCCCGGCCCGCTCCAGCACCTTCAGGTGCCGGGAGATAGCCGGCATGCTGATGGCGAACGGCTCGGCCAGCTCGGTCACGGTGGCGTCGCCGTCCGCGAGCCGCGACAGGATTTCCCGCCGGGTCGGGTCCGCCAGCGCCCCGAAGATCACGCTCAGCTGGTCTGCTGCCTTCACGTTTAACCACCTTGTTAATTAACATG
>Ga0302181_10000389_pt1 | contig 36826 bp, 33 predicted proteins | sample I_Palsa_E3_3_FD_198786 | JGI IMG/M metagenome (GOLD analysis project Ga0302181, IMG submission 198786) | Peat permafrost microbial communities from Stordalen Mire near Abisko, Sweden - I_Palsa_E3_3 | ecosystem: Environmental > Terrestrial > Soil > Palsa > Peat permafrost | place: Sweden...
CGATCGCGCGCCGCGCCGCCACGTAGGCATACGGCTTGGCGTCGCCGCCCGCGGTTGAGTCGGGGTGGGCACGCCAGTGGTAGAGGATCTCCGGGACGTGCGCGATCCGATCGGTGCGCTCCATCAGACGCAGGATCATGTCGACGTCCTGGGACCCGTTGAACTCGTCGCGGAAGCCGCCGATCTCCTGCACCAGCCCGCGCCGGTAGACGCCGAGATGGCACGTGTATCCGTTGGTCCGCATCGTGTCCGGCGACCAGGCGGGCTTCAGGTGCGCCCAGACGCGCTTACCGTCGAGCACAATGTCCTCGTCGGAATAGACCATGTCGAGTTCGGGCTCAGCGTCGATTCGGTCCGCGATGCGCTGGAGCGCGTCCGGCGTCAACGTGTCGTCGTGGTCGAGCAGCGCGACGTAGCGGCCCGAGGCGATGTCCATGGCCGCGTTCGTGGCCGCCGCGATCCCCTGAGCATGCTCATGGGTGACGAGCTTGATCCGGCCGTCGCGCCGCGCATGGCGTTCGAGGATCGCCTTGATCGGCTGACTGCGCGAGCCGTCGTCGACCAGGCACAGCTCCCAGCCTGCGAAAGTCTGGCGGACGACCGACCCGATCGCCTCCTCGAGCATCTGCGGCGGCGGGTCGTGAACCGGAATAAGAACCGAGATGACCGGACCGGACCGGACAGGAGCGGCGCCGGCGACGCCACGTTGCGCGCCGTCCGCCTGCGCGCCGTCCGGATCGACACCGTCGCGCTGTGCGCGGTCTGGCGCACGGGAACCGAGATCCTCGAGTACCGGCTGCAGCCAGATCGCGCGCGCGACCGACCCTTCGCGCGGCGGTTGGGTCGTCTCGATCGTCAGCTGCAGTGAGACGGTGTCAGCGGGCATCGTCACCTCGACCGCGTATCCGCGCGGACGGCCGCGATCGGCGGGGTACAGCGGCCGGCGCCACAGCACGCGCGCGCCGCCGTCGTGAGCGATGACGGCGACTGACCCGCGCACGACCTCTCGGCCGTTGAGCCAGTCGTGGGGCAGCAGCAGCACGCGCGCGATCAACACGACCGGCCGATCAAGAGCCAACGCGACCGTATACGTGGCGTTCGCGGGGATCACCAGCGCTCGTCCCCGCATGCCGTCCGGATCGACCGTCCACGTCGTCACCGCAGAGCCGTCATCGAGCATCGGGGTGAGCGCCGACAGTGGTATCCGGACGGCGCTGAGCGGCGCGGCGTCGCGCGACCGGGCAACCTGCATGCGTCGTCGAAGCGGCGGGATCAACTTGGCTGGGACCGCAGTCATGCCGGATCAGGCTAACGCCCGACGCTGGACCGTCCGCCGCCGTCCGGCAGCCGGGTCACGTCAGTCTGGCGGCTGAGCCAGCGGCTCGACCCGGGCCGGTCGTCGGAGCTCTATGCTGCTCGCCTCGAATGGATACTGAGCCGGAGACTGACGCGCGATCGTCGACCGACGCCGTTCCGGAGCGGTTCGTGCCCGAACAGATGCGCGGGCAACTGGTGGCCGCCGAGCACATCGCGCGGTACCGGTGGGCGGCCAGCTTCTGCGACGGTCGGCGAGTGCTCGATGCCGGATGCGGAGCCGGCTACGGTGCGGAGCTGCTGAACCAGGCGGGCGCGGCGAGCGTCGTCGGGATCGACACCTCGACGGCCGCGCTGGCGCTTGCGCGGTTGGCGGTCACGGACGGTGTGACGTGTGAGCTTGGGGACGTCACCGCGCTGAGCCATCCCGACGATTCCTTCGACCTCGTCGTCTGTTTCGAGGTGATTGAGCACGTCGCGGATCCGGAGCGGGTGCTCGATGAGCTCAGCCGGGTGCTGCGCCCTGACGGACTGTTGCTGCTGTCGTCGCCCAACCGAGCCCGCTACGTCCCGGGTAACCCCCATCACCGGCATGAGTACACCCGGCCGGAGCTTGAGAAAGCGCTCGAGAGCCGGTTCGAGTCGGCGCGAGTCATCTCGCAGAACGTGATGCTCGCCAGCGTCATCACCGGGACGAGCGCGCCGCCGCTCGACGACCCTCAGACGCTGTGGAGCGCGGAGCCCGAGCCTGACGACGAGATCTACCTGTTGGCGATGGCCGGCTTGGCCCTGCCCCCCGATCCCGGTCCGATCGTCGCCGTTGCTCAATTCGCCGAACCACGCCGCTGGCTGGCGTACATCGAGGGGCAGCGTGCCTACATCGAGGCCCAGACCCACCGGCTGCGGGACTTCGAGGGGCGCGAAGCCGACCGCCAGACTGCACTGGAACGTCTCGACCTCGCTGAACGGGAGTTGACGTCGCTGCGCTCGCTTCGACTCCAGCTCGAGGAGGCGCACAAGGAAGTCGACGCCCTGCGCGAGCGGGAGGCGGATCAGCGGCAGGCGGAACGTGCCGAGCTCGATCATCTCCGAAGGCAACTCGCGGCCGTGAAGGCGTCAAAGAGCTGGCAAGCGACCGCGCTGCTTCGTCGCCTGCGACCCTAGACGATGCCTCCGGCCACCTAAGGTCGCGGCTGATCGAGTCCCGCCATCAGCACGGGGTTCGCGCCGACCAGGATCGAAAACGCGTCCGTCGACGAGATGTTCGTCAGCGACAGCATCGAGTGATCCGCGACGCGATAGCGGGCGAGGATCTCCGGAACGTGGATCGCGGAGTGCCCGGCGTTGGCGACGGCACACCACAGGGCGTAGTCTTCCCAACCGTATAGCCGGCGATCGGTCGGGTAGCCACCGAGCTCGTCGCGGACGACGGCGGTGCGCATCAGCGCCATCGCGTCGATGTAGTTGCCGAACCGCAGACGCTCGGGTTCCCAGGGGAACGTGTTCATCAGACCGATGGGTTGATTGCCGGTGAACATCTCCAGGTACGGGTACGCGAACGCCGCGTCCGCGTCGGCGTCGATCGCCCGCTCGAGTCGCGACAGGCAGTTTGGGAACACTTCGTTGTCGGCGTCGAGCACGAAGCACAGCTCGCCCCGGGCGATGCTCAGCGCGTGGTTGCGCGCCGCGGCGAGGCCCAGGTTGACGGGGTGGCGCAGGAGCAGCGCCGGGATGTCCTGGTGTTCTCGCAGCCACTCGACGACCGTCTCGCGCGAGCCGTCCGAAGAGCCGTCGTCGACGACGATCAGCTCCAACTGGGTGGTCTCTGACGCGGCCGCAGAGCTCAGCGATGCGGTCACCTCGGCGGCGTGGTTGTACAACGCCGTCAGCACCGAGACGCGCGGGACGGCGCTCCCGTAGGCGGGCGTCTGGGCGATCAGCTCGAGCTCGGCGTGCGGACGAAGTCCCGCGGTCGCGCGTTCGATCCGGGCCAGTGACCGCCGTAGGTCGAGCATCTCAAGACGGAGATCCTTCAGCGCTCGGCGCGTCCAGGCAGCATCCGGGTTGTCGCCGCCGCGCCGCGGCGGTTGCTGGAGGCTCTTGAAGAACGGGAGCTCGTCGGGGTCGGGCTGTGGCTGGGTGAAGAACCGATGCCGTGTCTGCTGGATCGGCTCGGTCTGGGCAAGCTCGCGAGCCCCGGCGATCAGCCGCGTGGCCGCGTTGGCCAGCCTCACGTCGTCATGGACCTTGTTGTACGCCGCCGAGCGGATTTCCCACAGGCGCCGGGGATCGTCCAGTACTCGCTCAGACAGCAGGTGCAGCGAGCCGAGATCCCCCATCAGCAGGTGCTCACCGGCAATCAGCGGCTCGAAATCGACCGAGTATTCCGACACGACGACCGCTCCGCAGCTGATCGCCTGGATAATCCGGAGCCACTCGAAGTACGGGGTCACGTCCTGGTGGATGTTGAGGATGACCTTGGCCCGGCGCAGCAGGTCCCATTTGCGGTCATGGTCACGGAAGCTTTCCGACGGTGCCCAGTTCGGGCGGGAGTTGTCTGACAGCACGATCTCGACCCGCCGCCGACTGAACGTCTGCGCGTACGAGGCAAGCGCGCGGTTGCGCCGGTCGCTGGTGGCTCCCATGAACAGGATGTCGATGTCACGCTCACCCTCGTTCAGATGATCCCAGCCCGAGGTCCAGCCCAGTTGAAGGTGTTGGGCCTCGATCCCGTGGCGCCCGAACTCCCGCACCGCGTAACGGTTGATGTCGAATACCCTGCCCCCGCGGGGTGCCAGCTCGACGTTGGACTCGAAGAACGTCGTGCCAGGCTGCTCGCCGCAGATGAAGATCGTCCGCTGCTTCAGGACTTCGGGAAGCGGACCGTGGCGTCCGTTCAGAATCGTGAAGTACTCGTGTGGCGGGACCATCACGTAGACCAGATCCGGACGCGGAGCGGGAAAGTTGCCGACGTGGATCGACGCCGCCACGTTCTGGGCGGCGACCTCGGCGCGCAGCTCGGTCACGAGATCCGAGAAGAACAGGTTCTGGCGCGGAGCCAGGACGAATGCCAGCTCGAGAGACACGCCGCTGGTCAGCGACCGACGCGCCGACGGTTCACAGCGCGCTTGACGGTTCGCAGCGGCTCGGTCAGTCGCCAGCTGGCTGAGCTTGTTACCGAGTGAAGCGTCTCCCGAGTCCGGCGTAGCTCATCCGCATCCGCCTGCTGCTGTTCGGTAGCCACGAGAACGTTGTCGCTCGCGGTGTTGGCGTCGGATGCCGACGGTCGGCGTGCCTCCGGATGCACGGCCCCGTCGAGCAACCGCTCGCGTGCCAGTGATAGCAACTCAAAGCTCCTGTAGAACTCGCTCGCTGACGAGACGTCGACCGGGACCGGATCGTGGTGATTATCGACGACCACGAGCCCGAGTCCACCCCATAGCTGGTTGGCGAACGCCCCGCGCTCTGAGAGATGTCCAGCGACGAAGTCCAGATCGCGTCGCACGATCTTGGGATGTTTCCCGTAGTCGACCTGCTCAAGGCCCTCGCGCACGATCTCGTTCCCGGTGTCGTGAATCAGGATCACACAGCGTCCGATCGCGGGAGAAGACAGGAGCGCCTCGATGTCGCGTCGAACGCCTTCGGCGGTGTGGTCGCCGTCGACCAGGGCGAAATCGACGTTGACGTGGTCGCGCTCCAGCTCCTCGAGAAACTCGCCCAGCAGCACATGGCTGTCGCCCGTATGCAGCCTCACCCCGGGCAGGCTCAGGATCTCCTCCGCCGGCTTGACCAGGTCGAACGAATGGACTTGGGTGCTGTGGGCGGCGATGCGGCGCAGCGAACCGCCCTCGGCCGTGCCGATCTCGACCGAGAGCGACGGCTTGGTCTGGGAGAGAACCCCTTCCAGGGCGGCTCGCTCGCCCAGCGTCATCTGCCACGGAGAGGTCGTCAGGAGCTCCTTCATGCTGCGGGCACCTTACCGGCATCGTGGCCACCGGCCGGCGTCGCGGGCGTCGCTCCAATCGCGGAGCTCACGAACTGACGGGGTTGGCCGTCGCACTGTCCAGATCCGGTTGTTCGACGTCCGCGGCTCGCTTCTCGGCGGCCTCCTCGAGGATCAGTTCCTCCTCGACGTCCGGGTGGAAGATGTGCCCCCGGAGGAGCAGGAACGCGGTCAACGAGATCGAGAGAGAGATGATCAGAAACGCGGCGTCTGAGGAGATGTGGAGCCAGCCGGGCAGAAACGCGGTCGCCAGCGCCGTCGTCGGATACTGGATCGAGGCCATCACCGCGTAGCGACCGATCTGCTGGCGTGTGGTCAGCGCGAACTCGTCGACGTGACGGAAGACGAAGTGGCGCTGCAGGTTGAAGTGCAGCGTCAACGCCAGCGCGTACGCGATCGGGATCGCCACTTCGATCGGCAGGCCGACGACGTCGTGGAGCAACAGCGGCACGCCCAGATAGACCAACGCGACGCATCCGCCGGCAATGCCGTAGCGGATGAGCGGGCCGGTGAGGTCGTGCCGAAGCAGCGCTCGGATCGATCGCATGCGAACATTTTGCCCGTTCTGACAGTTGCGGCCGGACCGAGGCTGCCGACCCGGGATGTGGGAGCCTGCTGACGATGGCCAATCAGACCACGATCGAGCTGGCGTCCGACGTGACGCTGCTGATTCCCGAAGACGACTCGGACGCTCCGCGGCTGTCGATCGTGATCCCGGCGCTCAACGAGCGCCTGACGATCACCGATTTCGTCGCGTGGTGTCGCGAGGGTCTCCAGGACGCCGGAGTGGTCGGCGAGATCCTGATCGTCGACTCATCGACCGATGGGACGCCGCAGTTGGCATTGGCCGCCGGCGCGCGAGTGCTGCGCGTTCCCAAACGCGGGCTGGGCCGGGCGTATATGGACGCGATCCCGTACATCCGAGGCGACTGGGTGCTGATGGGCGACGCGGACTGCACGTACGACTTCCGCCTGCTCAAGCCGTTCGTCGAGCGGTTCCAGCAGGGCGACGAGTACGTGATGGGCTCCCGCTGGAAGGGATCGATCGAGCCCGGTGCGATGCCGAGGCTTCATCAGTATTTCGGTACGCCGATCACGACCTGGATCCTGAATCGACTGTTCTCGTCGAAGTTCTCGGACATCCATTGCGGAATGCGGGGGATCACACGCGACGCGCTGATCAGGATGGATCTGCAGTCGCAATCCTGGGAGTACGCATCCGAGATGGTGCTCAAGTCGGTGCACATGAAGCTCCGCACGGCGGAAGTACCGGTCCGATTTCTGACCGACCGCGAGGGACGACTCAGCCATCACAAGCGCTCAGGCTGGTTCTCGCCCTGGCAGGCGGCCTGGATCAACCTGCGCGCGATGTTCATCTACGGGTCGGACTTCTTCGTGTTCAAACCGGGGATCGCGTTGTCGGTGGCGGGGCTGGTGCTGACGCTGGCGATCACGTTCGGCAACATCAAGCTCGGCGCCGTGACGCTTTCGCTCAACTGGCAGCTGTTCGGGCTGGCGCTGCTGGTCGTGGGCCTGCAGGCGTTCTTCCTAGGCTGTATCGCCCAGGTGCTGTTCGACTACACCGGATCCAAACGTCGGCGCTGGTTACGCGTGTTTCCGTACACGCGGTCTGTGCTGATCTCGGTCGTCCTCGTGCTCGCGGGCGCGGGACTGTGCGTTCCTCTGGCGATCGCATACTCCGACCACCTGAGGTTGAGCATCGCCAACTACTCTCAGGATCATCTTGCGGTCACGGGGCTCGCGGCGGGCATCGTCGGAGCCCAGCTGTTCGTGTTCGTGCTGCTGATCCATGGTGCGGTCGTCGCGACGACGCGAGGACAACTCCGGAGGGACAGTTAGGTGTCACGGGCCGGTTTCTACGCTCGCTACTACGGACAACTGATCCGCGACGGTGGATTCTCTGTCGCCAAGGGGATCGCGCTCCCTCTGGTTCGTCCGGAGGCGGTCTCGTCGGGCGCTCACGCGATGGCCTATCCCGTCTCGACATACGCGCCGTGGCAAGCCGACGCTGACTTCCAGCGCGTGTTCCGGACGGTCAAGCGCAACACGCTCGTGGACGTGTGGCGCTGCTGGGAGCTGTGGCAGTGCTTGGGCGAGCTGACCGAGGTCCCGGGCGCGATCCTCGAAGTCGGCGTTTGGCGCGGCGGCACGGGGGCGCTGATGGCGTGGCGCTCAGCGGCGCTCGGCTTCGATCAGACCGTCTACCTATGCGACACGTGGGAGGGGATCGTCAAGACCGGCCCGAGCGACATCTACTACCACGACGGAAAGCACGACGACACCTCGCGCTCGATCGTCGAGCAGCTCGTGACGCGGATGCAACTGACCAACGTCGAATTGCTCCAGGGCATCTTTCCGGACGACACAGCCGCTAGCGTCCACGACGACCGGTTCCGGCTCGTCCACATCGACGTCGATGTGTACGAGTCCGCGAAAGACGTGTTCGATTGGGCATGGCCGCGTCTGGCTGAGGGCGGGATGGTGATCTTCGACGACTACGGCTGCCCGGCGACGCCAGGCGTCACCCAGTTCGTCAACGAGCGTCGGAGCGAGGCGGACCGGCTGGTGCTGCACAACCTCAACGGCCACGCGATCATGATCAAGCGTCCGGCCGCCGTGGTCGCCGGCTCGTGATCGCGTCCCGCGAGCGGGTCATCATCGTCGGCGGGGCCGGGTTCATCGGAAGCCACTTCACCGATGCACTGCTCGGTGACGAGCGCACGACCAGGGTCACGCTCTACGACAACTTCTCCTCTGGTCAGGAATGGCATTACGCCGAACACACGGACGATCCGAGGCTTGAGGTGGTGCGCGCCGACGCGAACGATCTCCCGGCCCTTCGCGATGCGATGACCGGCCACGATCTGGTGATCCATCTCGCCTCGAACCCGGATATCGCGGCGGCGATGACCAATCCGGCGATCGACTTCGATGAGGGCACGTTGATCACGCATCACGTCGTTGAGGCGATGCGCCAGACCGGCGTTCGTCGAATCGCCTATTCGTCGGGCAGCGGCGTGTACGGCGACCTGGGGGAGGTCGAGGCCGACGAAGACCACGGCCCGCTTGTCCCGGTCTCGACGTACGGCGCCTCGAAGCTTGCGGGAGAGACGCTGATCAGCGCCTACGCCTACATGTTCGATATGCAGGGCTGCGCGTTTCGCAATGGCAATGTCGTCGGACGCCGTCAGACGCACGGCGTCGGGTTCGATTTCGTGCGGCGGCTGCGCACCGACTCGAGCCGGTTGACCGTGCTCGGCAACGGCACGCAGTCGAAGTCCTACATTCTCGCGACCGATGTGGTGAACGCGTTCCTGACGGCAATCGATGCAGACACCGGCGAGCCGTTCCGCAGCTTCAACGTGGCGACCGGCGACTACATCTCGGTCCGGGAGATCGTCGGACTGGCGCTTGCTGCGGTCGGTCTCGACGAGTCCCGTACCCAGGTCACCTACGGGACCGAGAACCGCGGCTGGAAGGGCGACGTGCCGGTCGTCCGACTCAACACCGAGCGCATCCGCTCGCTCGGGTGGGAGCCGACGACGAACTCGGCGGGGGCGCTGCGGGCTTCGATGCAGGCGATGCTCGAGGACCTCCGAGCGGGCCGACGATGATCCGTGGCACCGCCGTGTGGCCGAAGCCGATGCCCGAGCTCACCGCGGAGCAGATGGCGATCCGCGACGACTACATGGCGTACTTCTACGCGGAGGTGTACACGGCTCGGTTCGGGCGGATCCAGCGCTTCAATCACACCTTCGCGGCGCGCTCCTTCCGACCTGGGATCAGCACGCTTGATCTCGGCGCCGGCCTCGGCGAGCACCTGGAGTTCGAGGACGGCCGGGCGGGCGACTACGTGGCGCTGGAGCTGCGACCGGAGATGGCGGCGGAGATCGCGGCGCGATACCCCTACGTGACGACGATCTCCGGCGATGTCGAGCGGGGGTTGGAGTTCGAGGTCGGTCACTTCGATCGGGTGCTCGCGATTCATGTCCTCGAGCACCTGCCGAATCTTCCGGCCGTGCTCGAGGAGTTGCGGCGGCTGCTGAAGCCCGGCGGCGTGTTGTTGGTCGTGCTCCCGTGTGAGGGTGGTGCGCTCTACACGCTCGGCCGTCGCCTGACGACGCAGCGCGTGTTCGAGAAACGCTACGGCGTCAGCTTCGACTGGTGCATCGCCTCCGAACACGTCAGCACGTTGCCGGAGATCGTGCGCGAGCTGGATGACCGCTTCGCACGGCGCGAGACCGCCTGGTTCCCGAGCCGGGTCCCGACGTTCCACGCCAACGTCTGCGCGGGCCTGACGTACGTCCGAACCTGATCAGGCCCGCGGGGCCAGCACCGCCAGCAGGTTCAGTCCAAGCGGAGGTCGAAGCCGCTGCTCGAGCGCCCGCGTCAACGGAACTCCGGTTCGGTCCCAGGCCGACAGGCTCCCCTTCTGGGTCCGGTCGACCTCGGTGCGTGAGAACGCGATCCACGCGGGCATCGCGAGCGAGTTGACGTAGCGAAGGTCAACCAGGTCGAGGCCGGCAACGTTCGCCACCTCGCGCATCCGCCATTTGGAGTAGCGCCTGAAGTGGCCCACTTTGCGGTCCCACTGGCCGTAGAGACCGTTGAGCGCGGGCACGTAGATCACGATCCGACCGTCCGGCGCGAGAACGCTCGGAAGGCTTGCCAGTACGTCCGCGTCGTTCTGGATGTGCTCGAGGACATTGACCATGAGCACCGAGTCGAACCGGTCGCCGGAGGCCCCCAGCTCACGGAGATCGCTCTGGGTGACAGTGATGTTCGAGTTCCCCTCGAACCGGCGGCGCATCGACTCCACGCAGTAGCTCGACAGATCGCTGGCGATGACTTCGCGCCCGTCGGCGTAAAGGCGCGTGATCGAGCCAATTCCAGCGCCGAGTTCCAGCACGCGACGTCCCAGATGCGGCTCGATCAGCTCGGCGATCCAGCCCAGGTAGTTCGGGGAGCTGTCATCCGCGACGTCCAAGTTGTGATCGTGCTCGCCGGTCTCGGCCGGCTGCGCGAGCGCCTTCGGATGGACGTATCTGGCGGCGGGTGTCGGATGCAGCCGCTCCTTCAGCGAGTTGGACAAAGCGTCGCGACACTAGCAACCGGCGGTCTGCTGTCTGACCTCGGACGGCCGCCAGATCCCGTACGCTGAGAGACGATGGGCAGTGAGCACGCCGAGCGGTATTTCGATGCCGCCGCAGAGATAGCGGGCGCGATCGATGTAGCGGCCGTCGATCAGATGGCGCGGGGCCTGGTCGTGCTGCGCGAGCGTGGCGGGAGGCTGTTCATCCTCGGCGTCGGCGGCGGGGCCGGCCACGCCTCCCACGCGGTCAACGACTTCCGCAAGCTGTGCCGGATCGAAAGCTACGCGCCGACCGACAACGTCTCCGAGCTGACGGCACGCACCAACGACGACGGCTGGGACACGTCGTTCACCGAGTGGCTCAACGTCTCCAAGCTTTCGTCGGCCGATGGACTGATGGTGTTCAGCGTTGGCGGCGGCTCCCGTCAGCACAACACCTCGGTCAACCTCGTCAACGCGATCGAGCTCGCACGGGAACGGGGCGCGCTGATCTACGGCGTCGTCGGCTCGCCCGATGGCACGCTCGCGCAGCTCGCCGATATCGCGGTCGTAGTGGAGGCGCCGCCGGAGCTCAAGACGCCCCTGGTGGAGTCGTTTCAAGCGGTCGTCTGGCATGCACTCGTGTCCCACCCCGAGCTGGCGCTGCAGGCCGGTCACTGGGAGTCGCTGGACGGCGCCACCGCCTCCCCGTGAGCAGCCGGGCTGTCTTTGTCGACCGCGACGGTGTGATCAACGCGTTGGTGGCGGACCGGTCGAGCGGCCTGCTCGAATCGCCGCTCGCCGTCGCTGATGTGACGTTGATCGAGGGAGCCGCGGCGGCGCTTGCGCGCCTGGAGGGCGCGGGCTGGACGTTGGTGGGGGTCTCCAACCAGCCCGCGGCGGCGAAGGGCGCGCTGTCGCTGGACGAGCTGCACGCGATCCAAACGCGCGTCCTCGAGCTGCTGTCGGCCGAGGGCGTCCGGTTCGATGACTTCCGGTTGTGCCTGCACCATCCGGACGGCGTGGTCGCCGGCCTCAGCGGGGCCTGTGACTGTCGTAAGCCCGCTCCGGGCATGCTGCTAGACGCGGCGTCGGCGGCCGACATCGAGCTCGAGGCCTCATGGATGATCGGAGACACGGACGCCGACCTGCTCGCCGGGCGAGCCGCGGGCTGTCGAACCGTGCTGGTACGCAATCCCGGCAGCGCACACAAGCGCGCAGGCGACGTCTTGGCGGATGTGGTGGCCGGTGATCTGGCGGGCGCCGTTGCCGAGATCCTCCGGGACGAGGAGTAGATTGAGCGCCATAGTGAACGATCTGAACGTCAAGATCTTCGCCGACGGTGCCGATCTCGATGCGATCTTGGCGCTTGCCGCCGACCGGCGGATCGCGGGGTTCACGACGAATCCGACGCTGATGTGGAAAGCCGGACTGACCGATTACGAGGAGTTCGCCAGGCGATTGCTTGAGCGGATCACCATGCACCCGATCTCATTCGAGGTGTTCGCCGACGACGTCGATGAGATGCGGCGCCAGGCGAACCTGATCGCGGGCTGGGGCGAGAACGTCTATGTCAAGATTCCCGTCTCGACCACGGGCGGCGAATCGATGGCGCCGCTGGTCAGGGAGCTGTCTGAGGGCGGCGTCAAGGTCAACGTGACGGCCGTGTTCACGACCGCTCAAGTCGAACTGCTGACCGAGGCCGTTAGGGACGGCGCGCCGTCGTGCATCTCGGTCTTCGCCGGCCGGATCGCCGACGCCGGTATCGATCCGGTGCCCTTGATGGCCCGGGCCGTTGACATCATGGTCGAGGCACCGCGCTCGGAGCTGATCTGGGCCTCCCCGCGCGAGGTGCTCAACGTCATCCAGGCCGACCAGATCGGCTGCCACATCATCACCGTCACGCACGATCTGCTCAAGAAGCTCGACCTGCTCGGCAAGGACCTGCTGCAGTACTCGCTCGAGACGGTCCAGATGTTCCATCGCGACGCGCTCGCGGCCGGCTTCACCGTCTGAGGTCGATGGTCGATGAGCGTCATCTTCAGCCAAGCGCCCCTGCGCATCTCCCTGGGTGGAGGCGGAACCGACTTGCCGTCGTACTACGCAGAGCACGGCGGGTTCCTCGTCGCAGGCGCGATCGACAAGTACGTGTACATGCTGATCCACACCGTCTTCCAACGCCGCTACCTGATGAAGTACTCACAGACTGAGGACGTCGAGCGGATTTCGGATATCCAGCACCCGATCCTGCGCGAGACGCTCGCCAAGCACTGGCGCGGCAGTCCGCTGGAGATCGCATCGGTCGCGGACGTGCCCTCGGGCACTGGGATGGGGTCGTCAGGGGCGTATACGGTCGCCCTGCTGAAGGGGCTCGCCCACGCACGACGCACCTCGATCACGGCCGGGTCACTGGGTGAGACCGCGTCGGAAATCGAGATCGACATCCTCAAAGAGCCCTGTGGCAAGCAGGATCCGTATGTCGCTGCCCATGGCGGGATCTGCGGCTACACGTTCAACCCGGACGGCACGGTCGACGTCGAGCCGCTGGAGTTGTCGCCGGAGACGCTGCGCGCGTTGCGTGAGCAGTTGCTCCTGTTCTACACGGGCGAGGCCCGTGACGCCTCGGCCGTACTGGCAGACCAGGACGAGCGCACCAAGTCCGGTGATCAGGAGATGCTGGAGAACATGCACCGGACGAAGGAAATGGGACTCCAGTCCCGGGATCTGCTGCGGTCCGGAGATCTGTTCGCCTACGCCGAGTTGATGCATGAGCACTGGCTCAACAAGCGCAAGCGCTCGCCCGGAATGGCGACCGACCGAATCGACGAGCTGTACACCCTCGCCCGGCGCAGCGGGGTGATCGGCGGCAAGCTCGTCGGCGCCGGCGGCGGTGGTTTCCTGCTCGTCTACGCGCGCCATCCTGCGGACACACGACAGGCAATGGCGGCTGCGGGCGCCACCGAGTTGCCGTTCGACTTCGAGTTCGTCGGCGCCAACTCGCGCGAATACCTCTAGCCGAGGATGTCGTGCCGGAGCCGCTGCCGACCGTCTGCATCCTCGCCGGCGGACTCGGAACCCGGCTCGGCGAGACCGTTCGCGACACGCCCAAGCCGCTGCTTGAAGTCGCGGGCGAGCCGTTCTTGATCCACCAGCTGCGCTTGCTGTCGAGCCACGGTGCTCGCGAAGCGGTGCTCTGCGTGGGCTATCTGGGCGAGCTGATCGAGCAGCGAATCGGCCCCGAGCAGTTCGGGATCTCGTTGCGTTACAGCTATGACGGCCCGACGCCGATCGGAACGCTTGGCGCGGTTCGCAAGGCGGCACCGCTGCTCGGCGATCGCTTCCTGGTGCTCTACGGCGACACGTATTTGAGGATCAACTATGGCGACGTGAGCACGGCGTGGATCGCCAGCGGGCTCCCGGCGGTGATGACCGTGCTGCGAAACGAGGGGCGGTGGGACACGTCGAACGCCACGTTCGACGGCACGCTCGTCACCCGGTACGACAAGCGTGGTCCGGACCCGTCGATGCACTGGATCGACTACGGTCTCGGCGGGTTGTCGCGTGAGGCGATCGATCTCGTCGAGGATCGGACGCCTGATCTCGCTGACCTGTATCACCAGCTCTCATTGATCGACCGACTCATGGGGTACCAGGCGTTCGCCAGGTTCTATGAGATCGGCACACCGGGCTCGTTGGCGGAGGCCAATCGATTTCTGGCTACGGTCCGACCAGACGCATCGCACTCCGAGGGGGGCGGATCGGGCTAACGTCCGCTGAGGCGATGGGGCCGGTCAGGACCAATCCGACCGGCCTCGGCGGCGGTCAGGAAAAGACGGTAGACGTGGCTGACTGGGTCGACGCGCGGTCCGCTCGGAGCAGACTTCCGTCGCGCGCATGCTGCCAGCAACGTCCGACCGCAACCGCGATGATGATCTCGGTCATCGCGACGCACGGGAACTCGTACCGGTAGTTGGGTCCGAGTTGGGCGAGGAACAGCCCGATCTGGTAGGTCAGCGCGGAGAGCCCGATGCCGGCGAGGATCAGCCGCTGGGTCGAATGGCGTCTGAGCTCAAGGCCGATCGGGATGCAGCAGATCGAGAGGAAAATCCACGGTTCGAAGATGATGCCGCCGTTGTTCAGCGAGTTGGTGAACAGCTGCATCCAGTCGTTGGCGAGGTTGTCGGCCCACTGGAATGTGCTCGTGTACCCAAAGGGATTGGCCTGCACGTACGGGTGATAGATCCAGATCTGATCGACGCCGAGCCCGAGCGTGTACTGCATCTCGTGGAGCCGCTCGCGCAGGTAGGTGAAGGGATGGTCGATGATTTCGTGCTTCCAGCGATGCTCGATGGTCGACTCGGCCTTCGCCGTGAAGGGGTACTTGATCGGCGGATTCGCGCCCGTGATCAACGCCAGCGACGACTCGATGTCGGTGTAGGAGTCAAGCCACTGCACAGAACCGGTGGGGTCGATCGATTTGGGGATGTAGTCGTGGTGGTTGATCCTCGACATGTTCGCCAGGTCGTAGAGGTACAGCTGGCCGATCGAGCGGCTGTTGTGGGTCCCGATCGCCCGGTCGATGACGGACTGCGACCCGTAGATCACGACCGCCGCGACGATCCCGATCGCGGTCGCCTGCCAGACGAGCACGGGCCGTCGGCGGGGCCGGGCTCGGCCGACCACGAACAGTCCGGCGATCATCGCCAGCGGCACGAAGATCGACGTGACCGCATTCTGACGAGCCGCCTGCGCCAGCCACGCGAACGCGATCGCGCCCACCGCCCACCCGATTCGGCGGCGTCCCTTCGCGTCGAATGCCTTGCTCGTGCAGGCGAAGCAGGCCACGAGGAACGACAGGAACCATGCGTCGCGGCCGACGAGTCCAAGCTCGCCGTAGACCTGCGGCGTGATCGTGATGATCAGCACCGCGAGCGCGGCGCCCAGCGGACGGAACGCGCGCCGCAGCAGGACATACGCACCGACGACGAACGTCACCAGCTGGCCCGTGAGGACCCACCCCGGGCCGATTCCATGCTTGTAGAACGGATGCCAGAGCCACTCGAGGATCGGCGTGTACTGGTTGGTGTAGATCCCGGTCTTGGCTGCGCCGATCTCGTTGAGCGTGTCGGTGTTCATCCTCCCTGGCCAGAACGGAAAGGCGACGACGACCACCGCCACCGCAAGGATCAGCCAGGCGAACAGCACGGTTGCCCGTTTGCGGTCAAACGTGATGGTGGGCTTGGGGCTCGACCGTCGCCGCTCGGGCGTAGAGGTCGACGGCGGCTCTGGCCGCGCTGGATCTCCTTCAGCTACACGGGACTCCACCGGGCCCGGAGTCTAACGTCAGCGGCTGACCGCCTGGTCCGCGCGTGCCGAGCAGCGGCGCCGGTAACGACATCCGACCGATATCGTCAAAATGACGTCGCGACATGCGAAGCCTGCCAACCAAGCTCACGGGCCCGATCCTCCTCGCGCCCACAGTCCACGGCGACGAACGCGGGTTCTTCCTGGAGTCCTACCGCCGCTCGGCGCTGGCGGACCTGGGCGTGGAGGACCAGTTCGTCCAGGACAACCACTCGCGCTCGCGCGAGGGGGTCGTGCGGGGCATGCACTTCCAGGTTGGACAGGCGAAGCTGGTCCGCTGTGTGCGCGGTGCGATCTTCGACGTGATCGTCGACATCCGGTCGGGGTCGCCGCAGTTCGGCGAGTGGGAGGCGTTCCGCCTGGATGACGCCGTGCACCATCAGCTGTACGTGCCCGACGGGTTCGCGCACGGGTTCTGCGTGCTCTCCGAACTGGCCGACGTGACCTACAAGGTGTCCACGTACTACGACGCCGCGGCCGAGAGCGGCTTCTCCTACGCCGATCCCGACGTGGCGATCGAGTGGCCCGAGGCCGAGCGGCTGATCGGCTCCGAGCGGGATCGCGGCGCGCCGACGCTGGCGCAGCGCCGCGACTCGCTTCCGTTCACCTACGTCGATGCGTGAACGTCTGAGATACGAGCTGCGCCGGCGCACGCGACGCGGCATGCCGCTGCGTGAGCGCCTCGAGGTGACGCCTGAGCAGTACGTCTACGTCGCATGGGCGGCGATGATCCTGCTGGCGGTGATCGTGCTGACCGGCGCGGCGGTCAGGCTGACCAACTCGGGCCTCGGCTGCCCGACGTGGCCCAGGTGCTCCGGCAAGGTGTATCCGCCGGACCAGACCCATGCGCTGATCGAGTTCTCCAACCGCGTCGCCTCGACCCTCGTCGGCCTCGCCGTGGCGGTCGGCGCGATCTTGGCGCTGACCCGCCGACCGTTCCGGCGTGACCTGGCGATCCTCGCCTGGTTGCTGCCACTGGGCGTCGTCGCGCAGGCCGTGCTCGGCGGCTACACGGTCCGATACGACCTCGCGCCCGGGTTCGTGATGGCGCACTTCAGCCTGTCGATGGTGATCCTGATCGCCGCCGTCGCGCTCGTCTGGCGGGCCAGTTACGAGGGCGGCTCGCGTCCGCGACGCAACGGACGGCTGGTGGTGTGGATGACCCGATGCATGGTCGCGCTCGGGGGGCTGACGATCTTCGCCGGCACCGTCGCGACCGGAGCCGGGCCGCACTCGGGCGGGGTCACGGGCCAGCACGTCAAGCGGCTCACGTTCAAGGGCCCGAAGACGCTCGAGTGGGCGGTCAACCAACACGCGACCGTCGGTGTCCTGTTCGGGATCGTGCTGATCGCGACGTGGGTGGTCAAGATGCGCAAGCGCGGCTCGGTCGACGTGTTCGACCCGCTGACGATCCTCGGCGTCGCGCTGGCCGGTCAGGGACTGCTCGGCGAGGTCCAATACGAGCTCAAGCTGCCCGCCGGGATGGTCTGGCTGCACGTCGGGATGGCGACGACGATCTGGCTGCTAGCGCTGTGGGCGTGGGCCGACATCGGACGGCCGGTCGGGCAGTCGGATCCGGTCGATACCGCGCGGCCGCCGCGCGTCTCTGTTCAGCGTGAGCTGGAGGTCGTGTAGGTGCCGCGTGAGATACCGCCGGATGGCGACCCGGTCAGCACCAACGGCGCACCTCGGTCGCGTCCGGCGACGAGCCAGGCCGAGGTCACGCTCAGCATCCTCGTCGTCGATGACGAATCTGACCTGCGGGAGATGCTGACGCGCTCGTTCTCACGCGAGGGGCACCGGGTGATCGCGGTCGCCGACGGGGTCGAGGCGATCGAGCGCGCCGGCACCGACAGCCCGGACATCATCCTGCTTGACGTCGCGCTCGGGCTCGGTCCCGACGGCTACGAGGTCTGCCGCACGCTGCGCGGACGGCGCAACATGGTGCCGATCATCATGCTGACCGCGCTTGACTCCGAGGCCGACGCGGTGCTCGGCCTGGAAGCCGGCGCCGACGACTACGTGACCAAGCCGTTCGGGTTGGCGGAGCTGCGCAGCCGGATCCGGGCGGTCCTGCGCCGGGCCGGCAACCGCACGGCCGGCGACGACCTGCTGGCGGTCGGCCCGATCGCGCTCGACCGCGGTCAGCGCGAGGTCACGGTCGACGCAGAGCCGGTGAAGCTCACGTTCTCGGAGTTCGAGCTGCTCGACGCGCTGATGGCGGAGCCGGGTCGGCTGCTCAACCGCCAGGAGCTGCTGCGCGCGATCTGGGGAGACAGCGCCTACCGTGACCCCCGCGCGATCGACGTCCACATCCGCCACCTTCGTGAGAAGCTCGAGCCCGAGCCCGACAGGCCGCGCTACATCCTCACCGTCCGCGGCGCCGGGTACCGCCTCCGGGGAAGCTGAGGTGGGGTAGCGGGTGTCGGTTGCGGCCCTCGCGCATCGCGCTCGTGGCGCCATCGGGCTCAGGGGCCGAATCGTCGCGGTCGTGCTGATCACGACCGTCGCGACGCTCGCGATCGCGTCCGTGCGGGTGCTCGGGCCGCTGGAGAAGAGCCTGCGCAGGGCCGACGAGCAGGCGCTTAAGAAGACGATCCCGCACAACGTCGTCAAACGCTTCGAGCGGCTGCCGCTCGGCGATCTCAACACGCCGGGCAGCACGGCATCGCGCCAGTTGGCGCGGGCCCAGCAGCAGCTGCAGACCGAGACCGGCGGCGCGTTCGTCGCGGTGCTCGGTAACGCGGGCCTGGACGGATTGGACGCCAGCGTGCTGTACCCCGGGTCCGGAATCTCTGGCGACCCGTATACGGATGTCGCCTCGGTACTGACCAGCCACCACCCCAACTTCAGGGTCGTGTCGATCGATGGCACACAGTACGCCAGCGCGGTGATTCCGTTCAAGGTGCGCGAGCTGATCGTCAAGCGCCCGCCCCCGGCCAAGCCGAAGGCGCCTGCCCACGTCGCGGGCCGCGTAGGGTTCCCTACCGGTCGTCCTCGCCCGCCCGGTGCTTGGTTCACGACGCTCAGGTACGCGATCGTGTTGCGCAAGTCGATTTCAGAGATCCCGGCCGCCGTGCACGTGATCACCCGCGCGTTCCTGGAGGCCGCGGCCGCCGGGCTCGTGCTGACGCTGATCCTCGGCATCGGGCTCTCCGGCCGGCTGGTGGCGCGGCTGCGCCGGCTGCGGCGCGTGGCGATCGAGGTCGAGCAGGATGGGCCGACGTCGGTCGTGCCGGTCGACCGCGCTCGGGATGAGGTCGGCGACCTGGCCCGCTCGCTGGCCGCGATGCAGGAGCGCCTGCGACAGCAGGAGGAGGCGCGGCGGGCGTTCGTGGCGACTGCCTCGCATGAGCTGCGCACGCCCTTGACGTCGCTGGACGGGATGCTCGAGCTGCTGCAAGACGACCTTGATTACTCAGATCCCGACATCGCGGACGCGCGGGACCTCGTCGCGCGGGCCCGGGCACAGTCGCGCCGGTTGGGCCGCCTGGCCGCCGACCTGCTCGATCTCTCGCGGATGGACGCCCAGGTGGAGCTGCGCTCCGAGCCGGTCGAGCTCTCAGAGATCAGCCGTGCGGTGCTGGCCGAGTTCGAGCTGGGCGCCGACGAGCGGGGGATCCGGACGTCGCTCGAGCTCCGTGGCGAGTCGGCGTGGGCGCTGGGCGACCCCGGGTCGATCGCCCGGATCCTGCGGATCCTGGTCGACAACGCACTCCGGATCAGCCCCCGCGGATCCGAGATCCGGGTGCTTCTGCGCCGCGGCAGGGTCGTGACCCTGAGCGTCTGTGACGAGGGTCCGGGCGTCCGTGAGGAGGAACGCGATGTGATCTTCCAGCGGTTCAAGCGCGGCCGTGACACGGGCGGCCTGGCCGGTTTCGGGCTCGGATTGGCGATCGGCCGGGAGCTGGCGCGGCGGATGGACGGCGATCTCGTGGTCGAGCCGGCGGGGGCGATCGGAGCGACCTTCACGCTGACGCTGCCGGTGGCCGACGCGGTCGACCGGGATCAGGGCGCCCCGCCGGTCGGGACCGCGGGGCGCTAGCGGCCGCGGGGCCGGGCCGCGGGGGCGCCAGCGGTGGCCGGGTGTGCTCGGTGGACGGGTGTGCGCGGTGGACGGGTGTGCGCGGCGGCCGGGTGTGCTCGGTGGACGGGTGTGCTCGATGGACGGGTGTGCGCGATGGACGGGTGTGCGCGGTGGACGGGTGTGCTCGATCGAGATCACCCCTCGATACAAATCGCGACCATCCGCGGCCCGGCGGCGCCGGCACAGCAGCCTCGATCCCGCGATTCCGCGCCGGCCCGCATCGCCCGCGGTCAACTGGCAGCATGCGGGCCGTGGATAAGGATCTGATGCAGATGACGCTCGACGTCGACGAGCGCCACTGGTGGTATCGCGGCCGGCGCAAGGTGATCCGGGCCGAGCTTGACGCGCTGGCGCTGCCCGCCGACGCACAGGTGCTCGATGCGGGCTGCGGTTCGGGGCGCACGATGCAGGAGCTCGAGGACTACGGGACGGTGCGGGGCATCGAGCTCGACGAGGACGCGGCCGAGCTGGCACGCTCGCGAGGTCATGGAGAGGTGACGGTCGGCCGGCTGGAGCAGCTGCCGTGGCCGAATCGGACGTTCGATCTGATCACCGCGTTGGACGTGATCGAGCACACGCCTGACGATCGCGCGACGCTGGCGGAGCTGCTGCGGGTGTGCCGTCCCGGCGGCTGGCTGCTGGTGACGGTCCCCGCCTACCAGGCGCTGTGGTCAGAGCACGACCAGGCCAACCACCATTACCGCCGGTATTCGCGGGCGATGCTGCGCAACGCGGCGGCGGGCGCGGGGTGGACGGTCACCCGGATGACGTCGTTCAACAGCTTGCTGCTGGCGCCGGCCGCCGCGGTGCGGCTCGCCCGGCGGCGGCTGCCGGCGCGAAACGGCGCTGCCGACGACGTGAACATCCCGCCGCGTTGGCTGAACGACCTGCTTGAGCGTCCGCTGCGGATCGAGGCCGGTTGGCTGGGCCACGGTCACGGCCTCGGGCTCGGGTTGTCGCTGCTGGCCGTGATGCGGCGGCCAGCGAGCCGATGAGGATCGTCGCCGCCACCGGTGCTCGCTCCCGTGGCCGCTGACGGCCGACGCTGATGCTGCTGCTCGGCGCGATCGTCTCCGTGTCCGGCGGTCTCGGCTACGCGCTGCCGGCGATCATCGGGCTGGAGTCGTTGGGGGTGCCCTCGCCGGGAGAGACCGCGCTGATCCTGGCAGCCGTGCTCGCCAGCGAGGGCAAGCTGCAGATCTGGCTCGTGATCGTGATCGCGACGGCGTCGGCGATCGCGGGCGACAATCTTGGCTACCTGCTCGGTCACAAGCTCGGGCGCCGGGTGCTGACGGCGCCGGGGCCGATGCAGGCGCGCCGGACCGAGGTGATCGACGCCGGCGATCGGTTCTTCGCCAAACATGGGCCCAAGGCGGTGTTCATCGGGCGCTGGATCGCGCTGGTGCGGTTCGCGGTGGCGTGGCTGGCCGGCATCGACCACATGCCCTTCCGCACGTTCTTCGTCTACAACGCGCTCGGCGCGATCACCTGGGCGACCGCCTACGGGCTCGTCGGCTTCTACGCCGGCAAGGCCGCCGCCGACGCGATCACCAAGTACGGGGTGTTTGCGGCGCTCGCGTTAGCGGCGGTGATCATCGCCTTCGTCGGTTGGCACGTGATCCGCGAGCGGCGCCGGAAAGCCTCGACCGCGGCCGCCGCCGGCAGCGGCGCTGCGGACGCGGACCGCCGCGAGGCAGACGCCGACTGACCGTCAGCCGGCGGTCTTGTCGAGGTCAAGCGCGCAGGAGTTGATGCAGAAACGCTGCCCGGTCGGATTCGGGCCGTCGTCGAACACGTGGCCGAGGTGGCCGCCGCAGCGCCGGCAGCGCACCTCGGTGCGCGCCATCCCGAGACTGCGGTCCTCGTGCAGCTCGACGTTCTCGGCCACGGCCGGCTCGTAGAAGCTCGGCCAGCCCGTGCCGGACTCGAACTTCGTGTCAGACGAGAACAGCTCGGCGCCGCAGCCCGCGCACCGGTAGGTGCCGTCCGCCTTCATGTCGACGTACTCGCCCGTGAACGGATGCTCGGTGGCGTGCGTGCGCAGTACCGCGTACTGCTCGGGTGACAGCCTCTGCTGCCACTGCTCGTCGGTGAGGGTGATTTCGCGGTCGGTGGTGTCCATGACGATCAGGTTAGTCAGCCACTGAGTCCCGCCGGTCAGATCATCTCGAGAATCAGCGTCGACCAGCCGAAGTCGACCGCGCCCATGCCGGCTCCGGTGTACGGGTTGTAGTACTCACGCAGCCCCGAGCGCAGGATCGTGGCCGCCAGCCGTCGCGCGAGCTCGGCCGCCTGCCGGCTGTAGCCCAGCCGCCGCAGACCGATCCAGCACAGCCAGGCGGTGTTGATCCACGTCGGTCCGCGCCAGTAGCGCAGCTGGTGCAGGTACCCGGTGTCCCGCACGCGGAAGCGAGGATCCTCCTGCGACACCGAGGTGGGCGGCACGGGCGCCCAGAACTGGTTCGGCGCCATCAGGTGCTGCTCGATCAGCCGGCGGCCGATCTCGTCCGGGAGGTCGGGCAGCGCCAGCGGCGTCAGCGCTGCGATCGTCGTCGCCGGGAATCCGCGCGGCGCGGGCCGGGCGAGCGGCATGAACAGCCCGCGTTGCTCGTCGTAGCAACGGTCGATCAGCGTCTGGGTCAGCGACGGCAGCCCGAGCGCGAGGCGCGAGAGGTTGTAGAGCACGTTGGTCGTCACCTCGCAGCAGACCGGTCCGCCGGCCCGGTCGATTGCGCGCAGGTCGTATCCGAGCCGCCGGTTGCGCGCGACCAGACGGACGAACCCGGGCAGCCCGTGGGCGCGATGGCGCCAGATCGGGTCGAACTGCGGCGAGGCATCGAGCCCGGACTCGTCGGGCTGGACGATCCACAGCAGCCCGTCGCCGTCGAGATCGCGGTGCTCGGCCAGCCACTCGTGGTGTCGGGTGATCCGTGGCTCGGCGGCCGGATCGCCGATCGTCAGGCTCCACGCCCAGGCGAGCAGCGGGGGCTGGATCGAGGACGTCATCGACGCGTTCCGGGAGACGATGTTGTAGGTGAACCGGCGGCCGCCGGTCAGCGGCCGGTCCCAAAAGATCGTGTGTCCGATGAAGCCGTCGGATCGTTGGGCGGCGAGCAGCGAGTCCAGCTCGCGACGTGAGCGCGGTCGGTCGAAATGCTGCCAGGTGATCGCGGTGAAGCACGAGTCCCAGTAGAACTGCCACGGGTAGTGCCCGAGGCTGGGGGAGGTGTAGGCGAACGGGGTGCCGTCTGGCATCGCGCCCTGGCGCCAGTTCCCGCGCAGGATCCGCTCGCAGAGCGCGCGGACGAGGTCCCTGTCAGCAGCGACGCCCGGGGCAGTGACCATTGCGCGGCATCCTGACATGCTGCCGTTACCGCGCGCGGCGCGGGCCTCGCGCCAACTCTAAGATCCCGCCACGGAGAATTCGTCAACGCGCGCGTTTCGGCGTCGGCACGGGTCGCCTGACTGCGATGGATCTCGAGCAGCTCAAACGCAACTGGGAGAAGTTCGGCCGCGTGGATCCGCTGTGGGCGGTGCTGACCGACCCCGAGCGCCGCGGCGGTCGGTGGGACCTCGACGAGTTCCTCGCCACCGGGGAAAGCGAGGTGCAGGCGGTGTTCGATGAGCTGGCGACGCTCGACGTGTCGGTCGACCGCGGGCGGGCGCTTGACTTCGGGTGCGGCGTCGGTCGGCTCACGCAGGCGCTCGCGGACCGCTTCGATCGCTGCGACGGCGTCGACATCGCCGACTCGATGATCGCCGAGGCCGAGCGGATCAACCGGCGCGGGGATCGTGTCAGTTACCACGTCAACTTCCAGCCCGATCTCACGCTGTTCGAGGCAGAGACGTTCGACTTCGTCCTGTCATTCATTGCGCTACAGCACATGGAGCCGCGGTACGCGAGCCGGTACATCGCAGAGTTCATTCGGGTGCTGCGGCCGGGCGGAATCACTATCTTCCAGCTGCCAACCGGCCGACCCCGCGCTCCGATCACGCCGTTGGCCGACGGCGCCTGGCGCGCGACGATCACGCGCGACGGCGACCCGCCGGAGGCCGTCGTCGCCTCGCAGCCGGCGCGGGTGCGCGCACGAGTCCGCAACGACAGTCCGCATACGTGGGCGATCGACTCGCACGTGCTGCTCGGGGCCAGGTGGAGGGACTCTCGGGGCCGTCTGCTTGTCGATGACCCAGGCCGGGTCGATCTCCACGTGCAAATGGGCCCGCTCGCCGAGGAGGTGGTGGACATCGTCGTGCGCGCGCCCGACCTACCCGGCGAGTACCAGTTGGAGCTGGACCTCATCCAGGAGCAAGCGGGATGGTTTCGGGACCACGGCTCGGAGGGAGCCCGCCTGGCGACCCGAGTCGTGCCCGCGTCCGTCGGCGGCGCGGCGGAACGGCCGGAGTCCTCGTGGCCGCCGTCCTCCGGTTCCGGTGCGCCTTCTGCAGACGCGGCGCGATCGGCCGCCGCGGCGCGATCGGCCGCCGCGGCGCGATCGGCCGCCGCGGCGCGATCGGCTGGCGCCGCCGAGGTCGATGCCGACACGCCGCGCCCGGTGATGGAGATGTATGGGATCCCACCCGAGCAGCTGCGGGATGCGCTGGTCGCCGCCGGAGGCGAGGTGCTGGCGCAGTTCAACGACGAGCGCGGGGGGCCCCAGGTCGAGGGATTCCGCTACGTCGTCCGTCGAGTCGCCGCGCGCACGCCGCCGCTGCCCCGCCCCTCGCTCGGCTATCTCGATGCCTCGCTTACCGAGATTCCCAACCGGCCGGACATGTTCCCGCCGGTCACTACCCGCCGCCCCGGCATTGCGGGTCGGCTGGAGCTGTCCGTGCGCCGCAAGCTGGGGCGCGCGCTGCGGCCGTTCACCTGGGTCCAGGCCCAGCACAACCGGACCGTGGTCGAGGCGCTGCACCATATCCGTGACGCGCTCGCCGAGCAGGATGCCGAGCTGCGCCGACTCGATCAGGAGCTGGCGCGGCGCGGGCACGGCCCACGCGAGGACGTGGATGCAGACGGGCGCGCGTAAGTCACGCCGTTCCGGCGGCCTCAGACCGCCGTTGCCTCCAGTTCGATGTTGGTCGCCAGCAGGTTCAGCAACGGGATCCGGCTGAGCGCTCGGTTGGATTCCCAGATCGGCCCCGCCAGCCGCCAGGCCAGGGCGCTCGAGGACATGCTGAGCGGCAGCATGTTCGCCATCCGAGCGTCGTCGACGCGGAACCGGTGGCCGGAAACCAGCCGTACCGCGCTACCGATGTCATACACCTCGTCGTCGGGCAGCGCGCCGTGATGGTAGAGCCCGATCCGCTTGGCAATCGCCTCCAGATACGAACGCCGGTTGGGTAGCTTGTAGACGAACAGGCGGCCGCCTGGAACAAGGATGCGGTGAATCTCGTCCAGCGATGCATGGGGTTTCGGGACATGTTCGAGCACGCCACACGACACGACCGCGGCGAACCAGTTATCCGGATAGGGGAGCGCCACCGGCTCTCCACTCACCGTCATCGACAGATGTGGATAGCGCGGCAGGGGCACTTTGCGAACCGGGGACCCAGCCTGGAAGTCGTATGACTCGACGGCGACACCACCCACGTACATGAGGCTGGTGACCTGCCCGAAGCCGCACCCCCAATCGAGTACCGGACCGATGCCGTGTGCCGCGACTCGGTCGGCGATGTGCGCGTACTCGCGCATCTGCGGTCCGGCGCGCAGGTTGACGTCTACCCCGCGCCGGTCGTAGTTCTCGGTGATGTAGGCGCCGGTGGGCCGGTCGCCGCTGGGCCGGTCGTTCACGGCCGCGAGTATAGGTTCGTGTTCGTGTAGCCCTCTAGCGGGGAGCAGGCCGAGGTCGTCAGCGCGTCCACCGCCTTTTGGCACCCACTGGTTTGCCGACCTTACCGACGATCTCCTCATATGCACCGATCATCGCGGCGTGTACGCGATGGAGAAAGACATCAGCGCGGGGGCCCGCGGGTCGCGGCATGGAATGAGAACGCGAAGCGCTTATCTGGGTCAAGACCGCGGAACAGATCCTGGAAGATGTGTGCTTTTCTTGGATCTCGTGAAACAGAAAACCGCACTCATTACTGGGGTGACTGGGCAGGACGGGTCCTACCTCGCCGAGCTACTGCTCGATGAAGGCTATGAGGTCCACGGCATCGTCCGCCGATCCTCTACGGAGAGGTTTGACCGCATCGAGCATCTGCGCGACCGCATCACGCTGCATCAAGCCGACCTGCTCGACCAGCGGTCGCTTGTCGATGCCCTGCGAGCCGCGCAGCCCGCCGAAATCTACAACCTCGCCGCGATGTCCTACGTGGCGGTCTCGTGGATCCAGCCTACCCTCACAGCGGAATTTACCGGCGTCGGCGTCACCCGCGTGCTCGAGGCGACGCGTGAGGTTTGTCCGGAGGCCCGCTTCTACCAGGCGTCCTCGAGCGAGATGTTCGGTAAGGTGCAAGAAGTTCCCCAAACCGAAGCGACGCCGTTCTACCCGCGCTCGCCCTACGGGGTGGCCAAAGTCTACGGCCACTTCATTACGGTGAACTACCGCGAGTCCTACGGGCTGCACGCGACGAGCGGGATCTTGTTCAACCACGAGTCGCCCCGGCGCGGCCTCGAGTTTGTGACCCGCAAAATCACCTGGCACGCAGCCGCGATCCGACTGGGGATCCGCGATCGGGTCAAGCTCGGCAACATCGACGCTCAGCGCGATTGGGGATATGCCAAGGACTACGTCAAGGCGATGTGGCTGATGCTGCAACAGGACGACCCGCGGGACTACGTGATCGCCACCGGCGTCGCCCACTCGGTCAGCAAGTGCCTGGAGATCGCCTTTGACCAGGCCGGCATCTCGGTCGAGGATCACGTCGAGATCGACCAAACGCTCATCCGCCCCGCCGAGGTCGACCACCTGATCGGCGACCCCGGCAAGGCGAAGCGAGAGCTCGGCTGGGAGCCCGAGACAAGCTTTGAGCAGCTGATCCGGCTGATGGTCGACGTTGACTACGAGCGCCTGTCGGGTCGCGCGGGGGCGTGACCGCGGCACGCCAGCCGCGCGCGCTGATCACCGGGATCACCGGGCAGGACGGTTCGTTTCTGGCCGAGGAACTGCTGGCGCGCGGCTACGCGGTGACGGGGGTGACGCGGCGCGCCCCCGGCGACGGCCTCGGGCTCGTCGTACCCGGTCGCGCCGCGATCACGTGGCTGCATGGAGATCCGGCCGACCCAGCGACGCTCGCCGCGATTGTCGGTGCGGCGCCGGATGAGCTCTATCACCTCGCTGCCCCGACCTTCGTCCCGGACGCCTGGGAGCGCCCGGCCGCCACGATGGCGGCAATCTACGGTTCTACCGTGGCACTGCTGGCCGCCATCAGCGCGCAAGCAGCCGAGTGCCGTGTCTTCATCGCCGGGTCGGGCGAGATGTTTGGAGATGCACCCACCAGCCCCCAGGACGAAGACACGGAGTGCCGCCCCCGCAATCCCTATGCGACCGCCAAGCTCGCCGCCCACCAGTTCGTCGGCCAGTGGCGCGCACGCACCGGCTGCTTCGCCGTCTCGGGGATCCTCTTCAACCACGAATCCGAGCGGCGGCCCGCGCGGTTTGTGTCGCGCAAGATCACGCGCGCGGTCGCCGAGATCGCGCTCGGCCGGCGTCAGCGGCTCGAACTCGGCGATCTCTCGGCGGTCCGTGACTGGTCGTACGCCGGAGACATCATGCACGGCGCCTGGCTGTCGCTGCAGCACGAACGTCCCGACGACTACGTGTTCGCAAGCGGCGTCGGGCATACAGTGGCCGACCTCGTCGCCGCTGCCTTCGCGCACGCAGGACTCGATCCTGAAAAACATGTATCGATCGATCCTGACCTCGTTCGCGCCGTCGAGACCGTCCCCTTGGTCGGTGACCCGGGGCGGGCCCGCGCGGTGCTCGGCTGGCAGCCGACCGTCGACTATGCGGAGATGATCGGCCGGATGGTCGATGCCGATATGACTGCTCTGCAAGGGTGATCCCGCGCCGCACAAAAGACGGCCGCGAACCGGGCGTCGGCTGAGCGCGTCAGCGACGGGCCACGGTCTGAAGCCAGGTCGCCTCCGCCTCCCCGAGCGGGCTGGCCGGCGGCTCGGAGTGCAGGTACTCGGACGCGATCGCACCCCAGTCGGCACCTGCCCGCAGGGCGTCGAGCACGGCCGCCACGACGCCGTGCATCCGCCGGATCAGCACCGACTCGGCCGGGATCGTGAACTGGTTGACCTGGGCTTTTGCGGCCGCGCGCTGCGCCTCACTGGGCGCCTCCCGGTCGCGCCGGTGGGCACGCTCACGCTGCCTGCGGTCGGTGGGGGAGAAGCGATGGTCTCCCGGCACCGCGTACCAGCGCGTCGAGCCGCGCATCAGTCGCAGCGCGAACTCATCGTCGACCGCGTCGGCCCGATCTGCCGGTAGGTAGCCGGCCGCGACCAACGCGCGCTTGAGGGCGGGCGCATCCTTGTCACGGACCGCCCGCGCGATCGCCCGCTCGCTGGCGAGGTGCCGCTCATCGACGGTTCGCAGCAGCCCGAAGTCGAGAAACCCGACCGAGCCGTCGGGCAGCCGCAGGTAGTTACCCGGATGCGGATCGCCGAGCGCGATCCGGTCGCGGTACAGGACGCCGAAGAAGAACCGGAAGACGATCTCGGCGTAGCGGTCCCGGATCGACTCACCGGCGCCGCGCACGGCCTCGAAACGCTCGCCCTCCAGATACTCGGAGACGAGCACGCGTCGGGTACTCAGCTCGGTCCACACTCCCGGCACGCGCATGAACGGATGGCCGCGGAGCAGCCGCTCGATCCGGCGCTGGTTCTGGGCCTCGAGCTCGTAGTCGAGCTCCTCGCCGATCCGGTCGCGCAGCTCCGCCATCAGCGAACGACCGTCGACCCCCGGCGCCAGTCGCTTGACGAGCGGCAGCAGCAGCGTCGCGTTGCGCAGGTCGGTCTCGACCGCCTCCGCGACACCCGGGTACTGCACCTTGACGACGACATCGTCGCCGTCGTTCGTGACCGCGCGGTGGACCTGGCCGATCGACGCCGCCGCGAAGGCCTGCTCGTCGAACTCGTCGAAGAAGCGGGTCAACGGACCCCCAAGCTCCGTCGTGATCAGCTTCTCGAGCTTGCCGAACGAGACCGGGGCGACGTCGTCGCGGAGCCCGGCGAGCCGTGCCTGCAACCGCTCGCGCTCGTCCTCGTCGAGCTCGTCGAACTCGACCATCGACAGCATCTGCCCGACCTTCATCGCGGCGCCTCGCATCCGTCCGAGCTGCTCGACGATCTCGTCCACGGTCGCCGCGGTCCGTCGTGCGTTCGCCGCGGCGGCGCGGTCAGGTGAGCGGACCCGGTTGGCGGTCCGCACACCCGCCCAGCGCAAGCTCTGTCCCGCCACCAAGCCGCCGACGCGCGCGGTCCGCGCAATCCTGCCGCTCGGCAGGGTGCCCGCCTCGGGCGCCGGCGTGTCGGGCTCGGCGTCCGGGTCGGTCTGTCGCGTCATTGCGCGAACGCTAGCGGGGGAGACACGGGTCGCCGTCGAGATGCTTGACTTCGGACCGGCAGCCACGGGAGAGACGAGAGGAGCAGCGATGCCGGCGACGGGCGTGCATTTCAACGGTTCGGTCAACCTGCCGGACGGCGAGACGGTGATGCGGGAGATCAGCGCGCGGGTTCCGCGCGGGGTGCGACGGATGACCGACGGGGAGACCGGAGAGCGCAACTATTGGATCCAGTTCCAGGTGCAGCGCTTCGCGTCGATCCCGGAGCTCGAGCAGATTGCGGCCCACAAGGCCTATGAGACCGACGACAGCGCTCCGGAGATGCTGCGGTTCAAGCTCGCCGACGGCGCGTCGGCCGACGCAATCCAGTGGGGCGACCTCGGATACGCGAGCGCCTACGAGCAGTCGTTCGAGCAGTTCGTGGCGCTGCAGCAGGACGGGACGATCGCCGCCGACGTCCGTTTTCAGATGCAGTACCCGACGCCGCTGGCGCCGATCGCCACAACGATCACGCCTGAGGATCTGATCGCGGTCACGGCGTCCTACGAGCGGGCGCTGTTTGCCGACCTGGACCGCGCGCTGAGCGACCTGCCCCACGAGCGGATCGCCGTGCAGTGGGATGTGGCGGTCGAATTCGGGCTGCTCGAGGGCGGCTTCGGCGAGGAGGCGCGGGCCTCGATCGAGGACCTGCTGCCCGGGCTCGTTCGGTGCATCGATCAGGTCCCCGCCGGCGTGCCGACCGGAATGCACCTCTGCTACGGCGACTACGGCCATCAGCACTTCACGCAGCCCGAGTCGCTGGCGCTGCAGGTGGAGCTGGTCAACGCGATCGTCGCGGCCGCAGAGCGGCCCGTCGACTGGTTCTCGTTCACGGTCCCCCAGGCGCGCGCAGACGACGCGTACTTCGCGCCGCTGGAGGACCTACGTGTCGGGACCGAGACCGAGCTCTACTTCGCGCTGGTGCCGTACTACCCCGATGATCAGCCTGCCGGGACGGCCGACGAGCAGACGGAGCGGATCGACGCGCATCTGGCTGCGTCGCCGACCGGCGTCCGGGCATGGGGGATCTGCACCGAGTGCGGGATGGGGCGAGTCGCGCAGGCCGACGTCCCGAAGCTGCTCGACCTGCATCGCGAGCTGCTGGCGGCGCAGGCCGGCTGACCGCGGGCCACGCTCAGCCGGAGGTCGCGTCGACGGTCGCGCTGGCCGCGCCGTGGCCGCTGGTCGGCGCGAACACGCCATCGGGCTCGATCTCGAAGTGGCTGTTGGGGAAGTCCTGGAGCGAGAGGCTCGCCACCAGTGGCGCGTCGCCATCCCCGGCAGCCAGTCGCGGGATGCCGCTGTCGAGCGTGACCGGAATCCAGCGGGCCGCCACGACCCGGCCGTTGGCCGGGTTCAGCGAGACCCGCATGATCCCGCTGTCATCCAACACGCCGCCGCCGGCGAGCGTGCGATAGCCGATGAAGTCCCCGAGCGAGTACGCGATCAGGTGGCCGCGGTAGCGCTGCACGCCGCGGATCACGTGTGGCCCGGATCCGAGCACGATCGAGGCGCCGGCGCGGATCACCGAATGGGCGAACAACCGCGCGTCGCCGCGATCCTCACCCAGGTAGTACTGCGTCCCGAGCGGCGTGTGCAGCTGGTCTGCGCCCTCCGCGCCCGCGTGGATGATCACGACGACGATTGCGGCGTGACGGGCGGCAGTCCGGACCATCGCCTCCGCGGTCGGGATGTCGAGCAGGTTTGACGTGTAGTCGTACGGCGCGAACCCGAGGAACGCGACCCGGACCCCGTGCGTCGTCAGATACGTGATCTGGCCCGGATCCCCGGTCCAGGCGACCCCCGCGTGACGCAGCGCCGCGATCGTCTGCGCATGGCCGGCCGGACCGAAGTCCTGCGCGTGGTTGTTGGCCTGGTTGACGAGGTCGAACCCGAGCCGGCGCAGCGCGTACGCGGTGCTCGGCGGTGCCTGGAACGCAAAGCAGGTACCGCCCTCCGAGCTGCCGCCGCACTTCGACGCACCGCCGACCGAGAGCGTGCCCTCGAGATTCCCGAGCGTGATGTCGGCGTCGCGGAGCGTCGGGGCCAGCGGGGCGACCGCGTGATAGATCCCGCCCGGTGGCAGCCCGAGCGTGCTGCTGATCGCCATGTCGCCGACCCATTGCAGCGTGATCGGCGTGCGAGTCGTCGCACCGCCGCGGCCCGCCCGAACGGCGCTCGCCGCCCGCGTGCCGGCCGCATGCGTCCCGAGGCCTGGGGCCGCCGCCGTCGATTGATCAGATCCAGAGCCGGTGGCCCGTGAGACCGCCAGGTACAGGACGATCGTCGCCGCGGCGGCCAGCGCCGCGATCGCGATGCCCCTCGTCGTCCCACGCGAGTGCACGCTCGATTGTTCGGTCCGTGACGCAAAAGCCCTGCCGAGATTGCGCGGATCGACACGAGCGGGCCCGCGCTGGACGGCTCAGGTCCGCTTGTTAGGCGTCTGGTGACCGGCTCTTCCGCGTCTCGGCCGCCTGCCGTGCGGAGCTCTTGCGATCAGCGGCCGTGCGGCCGGTCTTCGGAGTCCGACCAAGCTCCTCCCACTCCGATTCGGACATCTCCACGCCGTAGTGGTGGGCGGCGGCCTTGATGTTCTCGAACGCTTGCGCACGTTCCTCATCGGAAACGTCGATCACCTGATCGAAGCGTCCAATGGCACTCCGCACGTGCTGCGCATCGGTGAGCGGCTGCTTGCGCTCGCTTGGGAACGCGAAGACAGTGTCCGGCAGGTCGCTGCGTTCGGTCAGTTCGCCGTGCTTCTCATGAGGTTTCCACGTGACTCCCATGCATCACTCTCCTATCACGCGGTGTCGTGGGCGCTGTCGCCCGAGTGATCTCAAAAGGTCGAGGCCGAAGCCATAGGTCGTGTCAGTGCGGCGCGTGATCAAGCCGCGCGGTCGGGCTCGTCGGCGGCGCTGCGCTTACGCCAGCCGTGCGGATACTCGGCGTCGTGTAGGCGGTGGAGCTGGTGGGCGTAGTGGTCGAGACGGTCGGCGGCGTCCTGGGCCTCGTGGTAGTCATGGCCGTGCTCTCGGTTCGCGGTCTTCTCATGGGCGCGCTTGCGCACGATCTGCAACTCCTCACGGGCCAGCTCGACGACCCGGTCCAGCGTCTCTTCAAGATCCATGGTGTTCCCTCTCAGACGTGTGCGATGGCGACTACACCGGCCGATGACGATGCCGGAAATCTACATCTGCGCGGGCGTCCAGACCGGCAGCGACTCGGCTCGACAGGCGTAGCCTGTCCGGAGTGGGCCGCCAGCGCGCGTCGCCGCTGCTGCGTGAGCCTCGCTGCTGACCGCGGACGCACGAAAGGCCGCGCTCAGCGCAGCCTTTCCGAGCCCGGACAACTCTGTGGGGAGTTACATCAACCGCAACCGGTGTTGAAGCCGCAGCTCCCGCACGTGTAGCAGCTGCCGGTGCGCTGCATCATGCCGCCGCACTGCTGACAGGCCGGCCCGAGGTCGAGGCCATGGCGCACCGCCGGCAGCACCGGTGGGACGTCGGTCATCGCTTCCGCCGCGGGGAGACCGTGCCCGTTGCCGCCGCGCGGCGCATGGCTGTGACCGTTGCCCGGCGCGACCGGAAACGCCGGTCCGGCACTGTCGCTCAGTTGCGAGCTCGCCGCATCCTGCGCGGCCTTCCGCGAGCGGACCTCTTTGGTGAGGATCCCGAGCTCCTCCTGCAAGTCGACGTCGAGGAACCGCGAGGCCAGCCACCGCATGATGTAGTCGGGCATCGACTTCGCGAACGGGATCTCCGGGTTGGACGTCATGCCCTCGGGCTCGAAGCGCATGTAGCTGAACTTGCGCACGAGCGTCTCCAGCGGCACGCCGTATTGCAGCGCGATTGAGATCGCGGTCGCGTACGAGTTCATCATCCCGCGTAGCGTCGAGCCTTCCTTGCCGATGTCGGTCAGGAAGATCTCGCCCACCGTGCCGTCCTCGTACATGCCGGCGGTGATGTAGCCCTCGTGGCCGCCGATCGAGAACTTGTGCGTGATCGACTGGCGCTCCCGCGGCATCCGGTGGCGCTTGGGTCCGACCTTGGCCAGCGCGTCGGCGACCGCCTTGTCGACCTCCGCCTGGACGTCGACGGTGGCGGGCTTGTCGGTCTGGGCGTCGGTGCGCAGCGCCTGGGCGGTCTTGGAGCCGTCACGGTAGATCGCCAGCGCCTTGACGCCCATCCGCCACGCCTGAATGAAGGCGTCGGCGATGTCCTCGACCGTCGCCGTCTGCGGCATGTTGACGGTCTTTGAGATCGCGCCCGACAGGAACGGCTGAATCGCCCCCATCATCTTGATGTGGCCGAGGTACGAGATCGCCCGCTCGCCGACGGCCACGTCGAACACGGGAAGGTCTTCGGCCTCCAGCCCGGGCGCGCCGATGATCGTGCCCCGCTCGTTGATGTAGGCGATGATCTGCTCGATGTGCTCCGTGCCGTAACCGAGCGTCTTGAGCGCCGCCGGGACCGTCTGGTTGACGATCGTCATCTGACCGCCGCCGACCAGCTCCTTGTACTTGACCAGCGAGAAGTCCGGTTCGACGCCGGTCGTGTCGCAGTCCATCAGGAACGAGATCGTCCCGGTCGGCGCCATCACCGTCGCCTGCGCGTTGCGGTAGCCGTGGCGCTCGCCGACCCGGACCGCTTCGTCCCAGGCGTCGCGGGCCGCGGCCAGCAGCCCCTCGTCGCGGCAATCCTCACGCGGGATCGCGTATGACGCGTCACGGTGCTTGCGCATCACCGCGTTGTGCGCGTCACGGTTCTCGTCATAGCGGTCATAGGCCCCCATCGCCGCCGCGATCCGCGCCGACCCGAGGTAGCCACGGCCGGTCATCAGCGCCGTGACCGCCGCCGCCGTCCCACGGCCCGTGTCGGAGTCGTAGGGCATGCCGTCGGCCATCAGGTAGGCGCCGAGGTTGGCATAGCCCATCCCGAGCTGGCGGAACGCCCGCGCGTTCTCGCCGATCTCCTCGGTCGGATAGCTCGACGGCCCGACGATGATCTCCTGCGCGAGGAACATGATGTCGACCGCGTGCTCGAACGATTCGACGTCGAACGTGCCGTCCGGGCGGCGGAACTTCATCAGGTTCAGCGACGCGAGGTTGCAGGCCGAGTCGTCGACGTGCATGTACTCGCTGCACGGGTTCGACGCGTTGATCCGGCCCGACACGGGGGATGTATGCCACTCGTTGATCACGGTGTCGAACTGGACGCCCGGATCGGCGCAGCGCCACGCTGCCTCAGCGATCTCCTTCATCAGCTGACGCGCCTGGATCGGCTCCCCGATTGGCTCGCCGGTGACGCGCGCGGTCAGGTGCCAGTCCTCGTCGTTGTCGACGGCGCGCATGAACTCGTCGGAGACGCGGACTGAGTTATTGGCGTTCTGGTACTGGATCGAGTAGAAGCCGTCGCCGTCGATCGACATGTCAAAGCCGGCGTCGCGCAGCGCGGCGGCCTTGTCCTCCTCCTTGGCCTTGCACCAGATGAAATCCCGGATGTCAGGGTGATCGACGTCGAGCACGATCATCTTCGCCGCTCGGCGCGTCTTGCCGCCGGACTTGATCGTGCCCGCCCAGGCATCGGCGCCGCGCATGAAGCTGACCGGACCTGAGGCGGTGCCGCCCTTGGACAGGGGCTCGTTGGAGCCGCGGATCCTCGACAGGTTGATCCCGGCGCCGGAGCCGCCGCGGAAGATCTTGCCCTCCTTGGTGTTCCACGCCAGGATCGACTCCATCTCGTCCTGCACCGAGAGGATGAAACAGGCTGAGCATTGCGGGCTCTCCTCGAACCCGACGTTGAACCACACGGGCGAGTTGAATGCGGCCATCTGGTGCAGCAGAATGTGCGTCAGCTCGTGCTCGAAGGTCGCGACGTCAACGTCTGAGGCGAAGTAGCCGCGTTCGGCGCCCCAGCCGGCGATCGTGCCGGCGACACGACCGATCATCTGCTTGACCGAGCGCTCCCGCATCGGTGATCCGAGCTGGCCCCGGAAGTACTTCTGAGCGACGATGTTGGTCGCGTTCTGTGACCAGCTGGCGGGAAACTCGACGTCGCGCTGCTCGAAGGAGATCCGGTCGCCGTGACCGATCCGCGCGTCGCGGATCTGCCACTCGACAGCATCGAACGGATGCGTCTGGCCATCGGTGAAGTACCGGCGAATCGACAGGCCCCCATCCGCTTCCGCGCTGGCTGTGAGTTGGGTGTGGGTTGCGTTCGCCATTGGGGTACTGCTCCTCTCGGTTTTCCGCCTGCTTCGTGTGCCCGCTCTCGGCGCCGCCTGTGGCCGAGTGGACTGGAGATGGTCGCGGACGGTCCGGACGGAAAGACGGCCGCGACTCGCCATTTCCTGGCGTCACTCGCGCACCCCTGATTTTACTGCGCAAACACCGGGCTTCGGGTGGACCGACCGCGTCCTGAAGGACGGCGCGCCGGAGGTCAGAGGAGGTGCCGGCGAGCAGTCAGCGAAGGGTGCCGGCGCGGTCAGCGGGGGTGCCGGCGCGCAGTTGGCGGAGCTCGCGCTCGGCGTGCTCGTTGGCTTCCCTGACCGCGTCCAGCCGGATCGTCTCGAGGCGATCCGCGGCGCCGTTGGCGACCACGCCGCCGACTGCTGCTGCGCCGCTGGCATCGTCGGCGCCCCCCGCGCTCGACACCAGCTCGGCGAGCGCTCGTATGTGGGTGGCCAGCCGCTCACGTTCGGATTCGAGCTGGCGAAGGCGCGCGTCGCTGCCGGGCGGAGCAGCCGTCGCGTCGGCTCGCTGCAGTTCGATCCGGGCCTGCAGCTGGCGCAGCCGACCCGTCAGCCGGGCGTGCTCGCTGCGAGTTCGGCGGGTCGTCTCCAGCGTCGCGACGCGGGCCGCCTCGGTCGCCTGCTGAGCGGCGTCACGTTCGGCGTGCGCAAGCTCAAGCTCGCTCAGCGCGTGGGCGACTGACTCCCTGGCCGATCGCAGCTCCTCCTCGACAACGCTGTGAGAGCCTCGGAGCGACGCGAGCTCCTCGTAGGCCCGCGCCGTGGCTGTGGCGGCCTGCTCGTGCTCGGCGGTGAGCTCGGCCAGACGCCGCCCGAGCTCGTCGTTGGAGGAGCGCAGCTCGCTCAGTTCGTGCTCGAGCTCGGCGATCCGCCGCGCCGCGCCGTCGCCGGCCTCCGGCGAGTCTCGATGCTCCGCTTCCTGCTCGGCATCCTCCGACCGCTGCCTGTCCGCGGCTTCGGTCCGATTCTCCCCGGGCGTCGGCTCGGGCAGCTCGATCCAGTACCCGTCCGGCAGCCGCAGCGAGAACGCGGTCGACGGCCCGACGCGATCGGTCGGGACGGCGTACGCCAATCGCATCAGACCACGTCGATCTCCGCCGGAGGACAACGGCTCGTAGGTGTGGACGGTCCCGTCGTGCTCACGCGTGACGAGCACGGGACGCGG
>Ga0302181_10000390_pt1 | contig 36654 bp, 28 predicted proteins | sample I_Palsa_E3_3_FD_198786 | JGI IMG/M metagenome (GOLD analysis project Ga0302181, IMG submission 198786) | Peat permafrost microbial communities from Stordalen Mire near Abisko, Sweden - I_Palsa_E3_3 | ecosystem: Environmental > Terrestrial > Soil > Palsa > Peat permafrost | place: Sweden...
GCGCAACGACTTTGTGATCGTCGATTTCGAAGGCGAGCCTGCGCGCTCACTCGCCGAGCGGCGCGAAAAGCACTCCCCGCTGCGCGACGTCGCCGGCATGCTGCGCTCCTTCGCCTACGCGCGCCGTGCTGCGCTCCTCGGTACCACGCCGCAGAGCGCCGAAGACTGCGCACGCTGGGAGGCGCTCCTCGATGACTGGGAGAAGAGCACGCGCGCAACGTTCGTCGAGGTCTACGACGCGATCGCGCGCGCCTGTCATCTGTATGAGTCGTTCGCGGCGATGCAGCCGCTTTTGAACCTGTTTGAGATCGACAAGGCCCTGTACGAACTGCGCTACGAACTCGGCAACCGCCCGGAATGGGCCGTGATTCCATTACGGGCCTTGAAGGCCATGAGCGCCTGACGGCGCACCACTGCAGGATCTTCGCCATGGACCAACCCGCATCCCCGCAGTCGGCCGCGACCTCGCCCATCACCGCCGTCTGGCCGGGCACGCCGCATCCGCGCGGCGCCACCTGGGATGGCGAGGGCGTCAATTTTTCATTGTTCTCGAGCAACTCCACGAAGGTTGAGCTGTGCGTCTTCGATGCGACCGGGCGCCGCGAGCTGCAGCGGGTCGCGCTGCATGAACGCACCGACGATATCTGGCACGCCTACCTGCCCGAGGCGCGGCCGGGTCTGTTGTACGGCTACCGCGTGCATGGACCCTACGATCCCGCGCAGGGCCATCGCTTCAATCCGCACAAGCTGCTGATAGAGCCGTACGCGAAGCATTTGGAGGGCGGCCTGCGCTGGAGCGATGCGCACTTTGGCTACCGCGTCGGCAATCCGCGCGCCGATCTTTCCTTCGACAAGCGCGACAACGCCCCGGGCATGCCCAAATGCCGGGTCGTCGATCCGGCCTTCACCTGGGGCGACGACCGTCCGCCGCGCACCGGCTGGCACGACACGGTCATCTATGAATTGCACGTGCGCGGACTTACGAAGAACCATCCCGGCGTGCCGCCGCAGCTGCGCGGCACGTACGCGGGCCTCGCGACCGCGCCGGTGATCGAGCACCTGCACCGGCTCGGCGTCACGGCGGTCGAGCTCATGCCGGTGCACAACTTCATCGACGACCGCTACCTCCTCGACCGCGGGCTGCGCAACTACTGGGGCTACAACACCATCGGGTTCTTCGCGCCCGACATGCGCTACTGCGCGAACGGCCGCATCAGCGAATTCAAGACGATGGTGAAGACGCTGCATTCGGCCGGCATCGAAGTGATCCTGGACGTGGTCTACAACCACACCGCCGAGGGCAACGAGCTCGGGCCAACGCTGTGTTTCCGCGGCATCGACAATGCCTCGCACTATCGTTTGAACCCCGAGGACCCGCGCTACTACGCGGATTTCACCGGCTGCGGCAACACTTTGAACCTGCAGCACCCGCGCGTGCTGCAGCTCATCATGGATTCACTGCGCTACTGGGTGCTCGAGATGCACGTCGACGGGTTCCGCTTCGATCTCGCCTCGGCGCTCGCGCGCGAGCTCTTCGAAGTAGATCGGCTGGGCTCGTTCTTCGACACCATCGGCCAGGATCCGGTGCTCTCGCAGGTAAAGCTCATCGCCGAGCCGTGGGACGTGGGCGCCGGCGGCTATCAGGTCGGAAATTTTCCGTCCGGCTGGAATGAGTGGAACGACAAATACCGCGACACCATGCGCGCCTATTGGAAGGGCGACGGCGGCCTCATTGGCGACTTTGCGCAGCGCTTCATGGGCTCGAGCGATCTGTATGAGGCGAGCGGCAGAAAGCCCCATGCCAGCATCAACTTCATCACCGCGCACGACGGCTTCACGCTGCACGACCTCGTCAGCTACAACCACAAGCACAACGAGGCGAACGGCGAGGATAATCGCGACGGTAACGACAACAACCTCTCGTGGAACTGTGGCGTCGAGGGGCCGAGCGACGATCCGGCGGTGAATGCGCTGCGCGAGCGCCAGAAGAGAAATCTCGTGGTGTCGCTCCTGCTCTCGCAGGGCGTACCGATGCTGCTCGCAGGCGATGAGATCGGCCACACGCAGAACGGCAACAACAACGCCTACTGCCAGGACAACGAGATCTCCTGGATCAACTGGGAGCTCGGCAAGACCGAAGAACAGCTCTACTTCTTTGTGGCGCGCATCATCAAACTGCGGCGCGAGCATCCCGTGTTCAGCCGCCGGCGCTTCCTTAAGGACCAGAGCACGGTGCCCGACGATGAAAAGGAGGTCATGTGGTTCGCGCCCAACGGCGCGGAGATGACCGAGACGGAATGGAAGCAGGGCTTCGCACGCTGTCTGGGCGTCTATCTTGCCGGCACGGCGATCCGGCGCATCGACCGGCGCGGCCAGAATGTCAAAGACCGGAATTTCCTCGCGCTCTTCAACGCCCATCACGAACCCATCGCCTTCGCGCTGCCGCAGCTGGTTGAGGAGGGCGCGTGGAGCGCGGTGCTCGATACCTCTCTTGCGCACGATCCCTTTGCAGCCAAGCGCTACGAGAGCGGCGCGGCCTATGCGCTGCAGGGACGCTCGATTGCGCTCCTGGTCGAGAGCGCGCGTGACTAGCGCTTTGTGCCGCAGCCATCAAATGCCCTTCGGCGCGCAGCTGACGCCCGACGGGGTGCGCTTTCGGGTGTGGGGGCCGGCCGCGCGCCGCATGGACGTCATGCTGCAGGCGGACGGCGGCGCTGCGCGCGTGCTTGCCATGGAGGCGCTGCCGGGCGGCTGGTTCCAGGCGCTCAGCCGCGAGGCGCAGGCGGGCAGTCTCTACCGCTTGCGCATCGATGGCGATCTTGAGGTCGCGGACCCCGCCTCGCGCTTCAACCCGCAGGATGCCGAGGGCCCGAGCGCCGTGGTGGATCCGTGCGCCTTCGCCTGGCCGGACGGCGCCTGGCGCGGCCGCCCCTGGCATGAAGCGGTCATCTATGAGCTGCACGTCGGCACTTTTACAGCCGCAGGCAGCTATGCCGGCGTCGAGCGGCGCCTCGAATATCTCGCCGGGCTTGGCATCACGGTCATCGAGCTCATGCCGATCGCGGACTTTCCGGGCGCTCGCGGCTGGGGCTACGACGGGGTGCTGCCCTACGCTCCCGATGCGGCCTACGGCACGCCTAATGACTTGAAGTCGCTCGTTGCGGCCGCGCATGGCCACGGCATCGCGGTGATGCTGGACGTCGTCTACAACCATTTCGGTCCGGAAGGCAACTATCTGCAGCGCTATGCGCCGGCATTCTTCACGGACCGCCACCGCACGCCCTGGGGCGCCGCGATCAACTTCGACGGACCCGGCAGCGAAACCGTGCGCCAATTCTTCATCCACAACGCGCTCTACTGGCTCGAGGAGTATCACCTCGACGGGCTGCGCTTCGATGCCGTGCACGCAATCATCGATGCGAGCGAGCGGCATATCTTCAAAGACATGGCGGCAGCGCTGCGCGCCGGCCCGGGCAAGGAGCGACCCATCTACCTCGTGCTCGAGAACAACGCCAACGAGGCGCATCATCTGGGCGTGCCGGGCGCAAGCGAGTCTCACGATGCGCAGTGGAATGATGACGTGCACCACTGCCTGCATGTCATCCTCACCGGCGAGTCGGATGGCTACTACGCGGACTACGCCGCGCGGCCGCATGCGCTCCTGTGCCGCACTCTGGCGCAGGGCTTCGCCTATCAAGGAGAGCTCTCCGCCTATCAGGGGCGCGCGCGCGGCGAGCCGAGCGCGCATTTGCCGCCGACCGCCTTCGTAGCCTTCCTGCAGAACCACGATCAGATCGGCAATCGCGCCCATGGCGAGCGCCTGGCATTGCTCGTCAGGAGCGATGCGGCGCGCCTCGCAGCGGCGGCGCTCATGCTCCTCGCGCCCGCGCCACCCATGCTCTTCATGGGCGAGGAATGGGGCGCGCCCGAGCCCTTCCCCTACTTCTGCGACATGAGCGCGGAGCTCACCGTGAAGATCCGGCAGGGGCGCCGCGAGGAATTCGCCCGCTTCGGCAAGTTTGCCGACGCCCAGGAGCTGCCCGATCCGGCGTCCGAAGCCACCTTCGAGTCCGCAAGGCTTGATTGGACCCGGCAATCCCAGGCGCCGCATGCGCAGTGGCTCGAGCAGTACCGGCGGCTGCTCACGATCCGCCGGCGCGACATCGTGCCGCTCGTGCCGCTCATCCGCAGCGGCAGCTGCAGGCTCCTCGGGGAAGACGGCGCCTTCGAGGTGGCCTGGAGCCTTGCGGACGGTTCGGTCCTGCTGGTGCTCGCGAACCTCACGCCGGTAGCGGCGCCCGGGGCAAGCCGTGCCTCAGGAAGGGCGCTCTTCGCCACCCACCCGGACATTCGCGGCGCGGCATCAAGCGATGAGCTCGCGCCATGGAGCGTCACGTGGCTCCTGGAGCGCGGACGTGTGCGCACCTGAGACGCCCGCCACTCCCGGCCGGCAAGCGATCATTCCGCGTGCAACCTACCGGTTGCAGCTGAACGGCGCCTTCACGCTCAACGATGCGACGGCGCTCATCCCGTATCTTTCGCGCCTCGGCGTAAGCCACGTCTATTGTTCGCCGTATTTTCGCGCCCGCCCGGGAAGCCTGCACGGCTACGACGTCGTTGATCACAATTCCCTTAACCCCGAGATCGCCGACGCGGCGGATTTCGAGCGCTTTGTCGCCGCCCTGCGCGCTTGCGGCATGGGGCAGATTCTCGACGTCGTCCCCAACCACGTGGGCATCATGGGTTCGGACAATGCCTGGTGGATGGATGTGCTCGAGAACGGCCCGGCCTCGCTCTATGCCGCCTTCTTTGACATCGACTGGCAGCCGGCAAACCCTGCTCTTGCCGGCAAACTCCTGGTGCCCGTGCTCGGCGAGTCCTACGGGCGGGTGCTCGAGCGCCGCGAACTCGAGCCGCGCTTCGAGCGCGATGCCGGCTCATTTGCCATCTACTACCATGACCACCGTTTCCCCCTCGACCCGAAGAGCTATCCGCGCGTGCTCGAGCCTGCGCGCAAGCTCCTTGAGCCTCACGCGTTGCCGCCGGAGGCGCGCGCCGAATTCGAAAGCCTGATTGCAGGCTTCGGCCACCTGCCCGCAAGGAACGGCGCCACGGCCGAGCAGGCCGCCGAACGCCAGCGCGACAAGGAAGTCTACAAGCGCCGCCTGACGGCGATGTGCGCTGCCCATCCGGGCATCGCGCAGGCGATCGATGAGGCGATCGTCTACCTGCGCGGCGCTGCCGCCGCGCCGCAAAGCTCGGATGCGCTGCATGAGCTTCTCGAGGCGCAGGCCTACCGGCTCGCATCCTGGCGCGTGGCCTCCGACGAGATCAATTACCGGCGCTTCTTCGACGTCAATGACCTCGCCGCCCTACGCATGGAGAACGAGAAGGTGTTCGAGGAGACGCACCGCTTCACGCTCGAGCTGCTGCGCACCGGCAAGCTCGACGGCCTGCGCATCGATCATCCGGATGGCCTCTACGATCCGGAAGAGTATTTCCGCCGCCTGCAAAGCCGCGCGGCGCATGCGACCGGGGCGAGCGCGGGGGGCAGCGCCCTGCCGCTTTATCTCGTGGTGGAAAAGATCACCGCCGGCTTCGAGCACCTGCCGCAGAGCTGGCCCGTGCACGGCACCACCGGCTACAACTTCACCAATGCGGTGAACGGGCTCTTCGTGGACGGCACGGCCAAGCGCCGGCTCGATCGCACCTACCATGCCTTCATCGGCGAGCTGACGGAGTGGAAGGAGATCGCCTACGACGCCAAGCGGCTGATCCTCGACACGGCGCTGTCCTCCGAGCTCACCGTGCTCACCAATCAGCTCGCGCGCATCGCGCGCTCGGACCGCAACACGCGCGATTTCACCTTTCGCAGCCTGCGGCAGGCGCTCACCGACGTCATCGCCTGCTTTCCGGTGTACCGCACCTATGTCGCAGGCTCGGTGTCGGCCGAGGATCGGCGCTTCATCGACTGGGCCGTGGCAGGCGCGAAGAGCCGCGATTCCGGGGTCAACTACGAGCTCTACGAATTCGTGCGCGCCACGCTGCTCCTTGAGACGCCGCTGGCGGCGCAGCGCGAACACGTGCGCGCCTTTGCCATGAAATTTCAGCAGCTGACCGCCCCCGTGACCGCGAAGGGCGTCGAGGACACGGCGCTCTACCGCTTCCACCGGCTCGTGTCATTGAATGAAGTCGGCGGCGACCCGGATACCTTCGGTGTGGGCGTGCGCGCCTTTCATGCGGAAGCGAAGTACCGCCAGCAGCACTGGCCGCACGAGATGCTCTCGACCTCGACCCACGACACGAAGCGCTCCGAAGACACGCGCGTGCGCATCGACGTGCTCTCGGAGGTGCCGCGCCTGTGGCGGCAGATGCTGGTGCGCTGGCGACGCATCAATCGCCAGCGCAAGCGTGAGATCGAAGGCCGGCCCGCGCCCGGGCCGAACCAGGAATATCTCCTGTATCAGATCCTGCTTGGCAGCTGGCCGCTCGAGAAGATGGATGCGGCCGCGCTGCGCGCCTACACCGAGCGCATCGCCGCGTACATGATCAAGGCGTCGCGCGAAGCCAAGAGCCGCACCAGCTGGTCCGACCGCAGCAAGGAATATGAAGACGCCCTGACGCAGTTCGTACACGCGCTCCTTGAGCCGCGCGACGGCAATTTCTTCCTGAACGAGATCCACAGCGCCCAGCAGCGCATCGCGCGCTTTGGCATCCTGAATTCTCTCTCCCAAACGCTGTGCAAGCTGACCTCGCCCGGCGTGCCGGATATCTATCAGGGCAACGAGCTCCTCGATTTCTCCCTCGTCGATCCGGACAACCGCCGCGCGGTCGACTACGCGCAGCGCGCGCGCCTGCTCGCCGCCCTCGAGGCGCACGGCGAGGCGGATCCGGCCTTCGCGCGGGCGCTCCTGGAGAACCTCGCCGACGGCCGCGCGAAGCTCTATGTCACCTGGAAAGCGCTGCAGTTCCGCAAGGCGCACGCCGCGCTCTTTGATGGCGGCGAATATTGGCCCGCGGAAGTCACCGGGCCGCGCGCCGGCCACCTGTGCGCCTATGCGCGCCACGGCGCCGGCGCAGGCGTGCTGGTCATCATCCCGCGGCTCTATGCGCAGCTTCTGGGCGAGCGCGAGCAGCTGCCGCTCGGCGAGCGCGTGTGGGGCGACACCGAGATTGAGCTGCCGCAAGCGTGGGCGGGCGCGCGCCTGCGCAACATTCTCGACGGCCAGGTGAGCGGCGCGCAGTCGCGCGCCGGCCGGCACCTGATACGGGCAAGCGCGGCGCTCGCGAACTTTCCCGTCGCGCTCCTCGAGGCACGCGTGCCCTAACGGTAGGCTTTGGCCTGCAGGGTGAAGAGGTGCGCGTAGCGGCCGTTCAAGGCCATCAACTCCTCGTGACTGCCGCGCTCGACGATGCGCCCGCGCTCGAGCACGGCGATCTGATCCGCCATGCGCACGGTGGAGAAGCGATGCGAGATCAGGATCGTGATGCGCCCGAGCGCGAGCTTGCGAAAATGCTCGAAGACGTCCGCTTCGGCCTGCGCATCCATCGCCGCGGTCGGCTCATCGAGCACCAGCACGTCCGCCCGCGTGCGCATGAACGCGCGCGCCAGCGCGATTTTCTGCCATTGGCCGCCGGAGAGCTCGCGCCCGTCGCGGAACCATTTGCCAAGCTGCGTGTGATATCCCGCCGGCAGAGTTTTTATGAACTCGGCGGCCTGACCCTTGGCCGCGGCCTCGCGCCAGCGCGCCTCATCCTCAAAGTACTGGTCGTCGCCGGCGCCGACGTTCTCCCCCACCAGCATCTGGTAGCGGGCGAAGTCCTGAAAGATGACGCCGATTCTCTGGCGCAGCGCCGCCTCGTCCCACTCGCGCAGGTCGAGTCCGTCGAGGAGGATCCGCCCGCTGGTGGGCGGGTAGAGGCGCGTCAAAAGCTTGATGAGCGTGGTCTTGCCGGAACCGTTCTCGCCCACGAGCGCCAAGCTCTCCCCGGGACGCAGGTGCAGGGTGACATTTTCGAGCGCCGCTTCAGAGGCATCGGGATAGCTGAAACTCACATTTTCAAAGCGCACGCCATCCTGCGGTGCGGGCCCATGCTGGATCGCCCCCGTCTGTACCGGCACGGGAGTCTCGAGATACTCATAGAGCGTCGACAGATAGAGATTGTCCTCGTACATGCCGCCGACCGCAGACAGACTCGCCGATACGGCGGACTGGCCCTGGCGAAAGAGCAAGAGGTACATCGTCATCTGGCCGAGCGTGATGAGCGCGCGCGCGGCGGACAGGGCTATCCAGGCATAGGCGCCGTAGAGCGCAAGCGTCGCGATGAGCCCCAGGCCGAAGCCCCAGGCATCGCGGCGGATGGTGAGGGCGCGATCCTCGCGGTACAGGCGTCCGAAGATGTCCCGGTAGCGCTGCAGGAAGCGCGGGCCCAAACCAAAGAGCTTCACCTCCTTCGCATGGTCCTCGCGCGCGAGCACCGTCTCAAGGTAGGTCTGCATGCGCGTCTCCGGCGAGCGCCAGCGGAACAGTCGAAACGCATCGCCCGAGAATTTGGCCTCGGCGACGAATGCCGGCAGGCCAGCGAGCAGGAGCACGGCGACCGCCCACGGCGAGAAGCGCACGAGCAGTGTGCCGTAGCTCACGAGCGAGATGCCGTTTTGCGCAAGACCAAAGGTGCGCATGACGAGCGACAGCGGCCGGCTGGAAGCCTCGCGCCGCGCGCGCGTCAGCTTGTCGTAGAACTCCGAGTCCTCGAAATGCTGCAGTTCAAGCGTGAGCGCCTTCTCGAGGATCATCACGTTGACGCGCTGCCCGAGCTGCGCGCGCAGCAGCGACTGGCACAGCGAGATGCCGCGCTGCGCCGCCGCGGTCGAGGCGACGAGCGCGCCTTCGAGGAGCACGAGCTCGAACACGTGACGCACGCTGCCGCCCGGATGCCTCACTGCGGCGACCACCGCATCCACGATCAGCGAGCCTAAGTAGGCGACTCCCGCCGGCACGACGCCGGCGATGAGCGTCAGCACGCCCAACGCGACCGTGAGCCCCGGGCTCGTGCGCCAAACGAGCTCGAGCGCGCGGCGGCTGTAGCGGAAAACTCCGAAGAAGCCGCGCAGCGTCTTTGGTTCGGCGGCTGCCGCGGTGCCAAGCGCCGCTGCCGCGCGGGCGCGGCCGGCGGGATGGGCGAAATTCACCATCGGCTCAGGAAGGACGCGAGCGCGTTATGAGCCGCGAGCCGCGCCGCGAGAACACGTAGCCGTAGATCCACGACGTCATGACCGCGACACGATTGCGAAAGCCGATGAGCACGCTCACGTGCAGGAACATCCAGGCAAGCCACGCAAGCAGTCCGCCAAAGCGCAGGGGCCCGATCTCGACGACGGCGCGCGACTTGCCGATGGTGGCCATCGAACCCCAGTCGACATAGTGAAAGCCGCGCGCGCGCGCGGCGCGCGTGCCCTTGAGGTCCTCGGCAATGACGCGCGCGACATAGCGACCCATCTGCAGGGCCCCCTGCGACACACCCGGCACCGGCCGGTCGGACTTCGAATCGACGAGATAGGCCGCATCGCCGATGACGAAGACCTTCGGATAGCCGGGCACCGAGCAATCCGGCATCACCTGCACGCGCCCGCCCGGCCCCACCGGCACGCCGAGCGTGCTCACCAGCAATGATGCGCGCACTCCCGCGGCCCAGATGACATTATAGCTGTGCACGCGCTCGCCGCCGACCTCGACGCCGTCCGCAAACACTGCGGTGACCGGCTGTCCGAGCCGCACCTCGACTCCCAGGTCGCGCAGTTGTTCGAGCGCATGCCGTGATGAGGCCGGGTGCAGCGCCGGCAACAGCCGCGGCCCCGCTTCGATCAGAATCACCCGCGCACGGCGCGTGTCGGCGACGCGAAAATCGCGCGCGATCACGTCCACAGCGAGCTCCTTGATCGCGCCCGCAAGCTCAACTCCCGTAGGCCCTCCGCCCACGATGACAAACGACAGGTGGGCCGCGCGCTGCGCCGTGTCGCCCTCCAGCTCCGCGGTCTCGAACGACAACAGCAAGCGCGAGCGGATGAACGTCGCATCCTCGACTTCCTTCATGCCCGGAGCCCAGCGGTGCCATTCATCGTGCCCGAAATAGTTGTCAATGGCGCCCGGCGCGAGGATCAGGTAGTCGAAGGACAGCTCGCTCTCGCCGACCTCCACGCCCGCGCGCGCAAGATCGATGTGCGTGGCCTCGCCCAGCATGACGAAGGCGTTCGCCTGACCGCGCAGCACGGTGCGGATCGGTTGCGCAATGTCGGCCGGTCCGAGCGCGGCGGAGGCGACCTGGTAGAGCAGCGGCTGGAAGAGGTGATAGTTGTTGCGGTCGATGACCAGCACCTCGACCGCGGCGCGCGCCAGCGCCCGCGCCGCGAACAGGCCGCCAAATCCGCAGCCGACGATGATCACGCGCGGCCGGCGGCTTGCGGCAAGATGCGCCGTCACGGTGAGGTCCTGATTAGACATTCTCTATTATCCCCGATCGTTGGCCGCGAGGCGCAGCATGGCCGCGAGGCTCTGCTCGACATCTGCAGCCGTCGTTGCCCAGCTGCATACGCTGATGCGCATCGCGGTGCGGCCCTGCCAAACGGTGCCTCCGCACCAGCAGGTGCCCTCGCGCTGGATCGCGGCGACGATGCGCCGGGTGCGCTCGGGCGCGCCGAATGACACCAGCACCTGATTCAACACCACATCGTTCAGCACCTCGTAGCCCGCCGCCGTAAGGGCCTGCGCAAAGCGTCGCGCCTGGCGGCAGTTGCGCTCGAAAAGCTCGGCAAGGCCCGTGCGCCCGAGCACGCGCAGCGCGCTCCAGACCTCAACGCCGCGCGCACGCCGCGACAGCTCCGGCGTGAAATCCGAGGGGTTGCGCTCAGCCGACTCGGTGGGCAGGTACTCCGCCGTGATGGCCATCGCCGCCTTCAGTGCGTTCGCGTCGCGCACGAATGCAAGGCCGCTGTCATAGGGCACGTTCAGCCACTTGTGCGCATCGGTCGCCCACGAGTCCGCTGCCTCGAGCCCGCGCGCCAACGGACGAAGCTCGGGGGCCGCTTTGGCCCAGAGCCCGAACGCGCCATCCACATGCACCCAGGCGCCGGCGGCGCGCGCCGGAGCGATGAGCGCCTCGAAGGGATCAAATGCGCCGGTGTTCACGTTGCCCGCCTGCAGGCACAGGATGGTCGGACCTTGTATCGCCGGCAGCGCATCCGCGCGCATGCGTCCGGCCGCATCGACCCCGAGGCAGACGCTGCGGGCGCGCCCGAGGCCCAGCATCCCGAGCGACTTCAAGAGCGTCGGATGCGCCTCGGCGCCTGTGAGCACAGTGATGGGCGGTGCGCCAAAGAGTCCGTGCGCCTCCACATTCCAGCCCACGCGCGCGAGCACCGCGTTCCTGGCAGCCGCCAATGCTGTGAAGTTCGCGACCGTCGCGCCGGTGACGAAGGCGCCGCCGGTGCCTGCGGGCAGCTCGAAAAGCTCAATGAGCCAGCGCAGCGCCACGGCCTCAAGGTGCGATACCCCAGGCATGCTCGCATACAGACCCGCGTTCTGATCCCAGGCCCCGGCCAGCCAGTTTGCCGCGAGCGCCTCGGGCAACGCGCCGCCGATGACAAAGCCGAAAAAACGCGCGCCGGCGCTCGCAAGCGTCGCCGGCGACACCACGCGGTCAAGGAGCGCCAGCGTCTCGCCCGGCGCGCTCGGGTGCGCGGGCAGCGGCTCATCGAGCTGCCGCAGCGCCGCGACGGCATCAGGAGCGGGCGCAACCGCGCGCCCATTCAAGCCATCGAGATAGGCACGCGCGCGGCGCGCGGCATCATCAAGAATTGCGTACACGGCTGGCTTACCTCTTATTAAAAGACGCCGGAACGAGCGGGCACCCGCGCGCGTCCCGCGCTGCGACCAGAGCGCGGCAGCGCGCGCCCAGGAGAAAGTATCGGCGCTCCCATATGGGCTAATATTGGGCCCACCCGCCCCGACTTCTAGGATATTCGCGTGGATGGTCCTGAACTCGAATACGTCGGCTTCTGGCTGCGCTTCTGGGCGTTCATCATCGATTCGGTGCTCGCCATGGTGATTCTGCTGCCGATCCTGCATGCCTACGGCGGTTATTCGTACTGGCCCGGCCTCTGGTCCGACATGTACACCGGCACCGGGGCGCGCGCAGAGCTCATCCAGTGGGTGCTGCCGGCGGTTGCGGTCATCATTTTTTGGGTTACCCGGCAGGCAACCCCCGGCAAGATGGCGATCTCAGCCACCATTGTCGACGCGCAGACGGGCAAGCGACCCACCACCGCGCAGTTCATCGGCAGATACCTCGCCTACTATGTGTCAATGCTGGCACTTTTTCTGGGATTCGTCTGGATCGGACTGGACGCGCGCAAACAGGGGTGGCACGACAAACTAGCGGGCACCGTCGTCGTACGTCCGCGCCGCGGCCCAAGTTCGGTGCACTTCAACTCCCAGTGATGCGCGCCTGCTGCGCGCAGCGCCGCGCCGGCGGCCGGCACGGACGGGCTTACCCGCCTTATTGAGATCATGTCCAACGCCCCTCTGGCATGATATCGCTCCATGGACGTCGCCCACGTCATTCAGTCAGCCCTTGCACCCGTGTTCCTGATATCAGGCGTGGGAGTGATGCTCGGCGTGCTGACGAACCGCCTGGCGCGCATTGTCGATCGGGCGCGGGTGTGGGAGGCAGAGGCCGAAAAGGAGGCGCACCGGGCAGCCGATCTGGATGCGCGTCTGCAGGTGCTGGCGCGGCGGGCACGTTACATAAGCTCGGCGATCACCATGTGCGCCATATCCGCGCTCCTGATAGCGCTCGTCGTGGTGGCGCTCTTCGCCAACGCGTTTCTCGCCGTGCAGCTGTCGGCGCTGATCGCGATCCTCTTCGTCGCGGCCATGCTCGCGCTGACGGCCGCCTTCCTGGTGTTCCTCATCGAAGTGCGGATCGCAACGGCCGCCATCCGCATCGGGCGGCCGCTCTGAAGAGCCGCCCGGGAGGGCTCTCGGGGCAGCCGAAGCGCGAATCTGCTACCCTGCGCACCCTTTTTTGTCCCTTGGCTTATGAACCGTCCCATTCGCAATATTGCGATCATCGCGCACGTCGACCACGGCAAGACGACGCTGGTGGATTGCCTCCTGAAGCAATCCGGCACCTTCGCGGCCCACGAGAAGGTCGGCGAGCGCGTCATGGATACCGACGACATCGAGCGTGAGCGTGGCATTACGATTCTCGCCAAGAACTGCGCCATCGAGTATGGCGGCACGCGCATCAATATCGTCGACACTCCGGGACATGCGGATTTTGGCGGCGAGGTCGAGCGCGTCCTGTCTATGGTCGATGGCGTCCTCCTGCTCGTGGATGCCGTCGAAGGGCCGATGCCCCAGACCCGTTTCGTCACGCGCAAGGCGCTGGCGCTTGGTCTGAAGGCCATCGTCGTCGTCAACAAGATCGACCGTCCGAGCGCCCGCCCCGGCTGGGTCGTCGACCAGACCTTCGAGCTCTTCGACAAGCTCGGCGCGAGCGATGCGCAGCTCGACTTTCCGGTGATCTACGCCTCGGCATTGCAGGGCTGGGCGAGCACCGATTACACCGAGCGCCGTCCGGACATGAACGCATTGTTCGAGGCGATCCTTGCGCACGTGCCGCCGCCACAGACGCAAATCGCATCGCCGCTGCAGCTGCAGATCTCAACGCTTGCCTACAACTCCTATGTCGGTCGCATCGGCATCGGCCGGATCCGCATGGGCTCGGTGCGGCCGGGACAGCTCGTGAGCCTCTTCTTCGGCGCCGAGGACAAGGGCACAGCGAAGATCGGGCAGGTGCTCACCTACAAGGGCCTCGAGCGCGTCAGTGTCGATGAAGCCTTTGCCGGAGATATCGTCGCCATCACGGGCGTCGAGGATGTGAACATCGGACTCACCGTCTGCGACCCGGAAGGCGCGCATGGCCTGCCGCCCATCCGCGTGGATGAGCCGACGATTGCCATGAATTTCCAGGTCAACACCTCGCCGCTTGCCGGGCGCGAAGGCAAGTACGTCACCAGCCGCCAGCTGCGCGAGCGCCTGTATCGGGAGCTACAAAGCAATGTCGCGCTGCGTGTCGACGACACGGATGAGCCGGACGTCATGCGCGTGTGCGGGCGTGGCGAGCTGCACCTGACGATCTTGATCGAGAACATGCGCCGTGAGGGCTATGAGCTTGCCGTGTCACGCCCGCAGGTCCTCACCAAAATAGTCGGCGGTGAGGTGCAGGAGCCCTATGAGGCCCTCACGGTCGATATCGAAGACTCTCATCAAGGCGGCGTCATGGAGGCCTTGGGTATGCGCCGCGCCGACCTCACCGACATGTCCATGGATGGCAAGGGTCGCGTGCGCCTCGAGTATCGCGTGCCGGCACGCGGGCTCATCGGCTTTCAGGGCGAGTTCATGACCCTGACCCGCGGCACGGGCCTCATCAGCCACATTTTCGACGGCTTCGCGCCCATGAAGGGTGAGATCGCCGACCGCAACAACGGCGTGCTCATCAGCAACGAGAACGGCGAGGCGGTCGCCTACTCGATCTTCAACCTGCAGGAGCGCGGCCGCATGTTCGTGAGCCACGGCGAGAAGGTCTACGAAGGCATGATCATCGGCATTCACAGCCGCGAGAACGATCTGGTGGTGAATCCGATCAAGACCAAGAAGCTCACCAACATCCGCGCCGCGGGCAAGGACGATGCGATTCTGCTGACGCCGCCCATTCAGCTCACCCTCGAATATGCGGTGGAGTTCATCGCCGACGATGAGCTCGTCGAAGTGACTCCGACCTCGATACGCATCCGCAAACGCTTCCTCAAAGAGACGGACCGCAAGCGCGCGGCGCGCAGCGACGCCGCCTGAGGGGGCGCGGCCGCGAACCCGCGGCCGCCTTTCAAACAGACAGGCGCCGCGGCGCTAGATCGCGCGCGCGCCGCGGATGTCGATGAACTGCAGAAACTCCGCGCGCGTGCGCGCGTCGGCGCGAAACACTCCCGTCATGCGGCTCGTGATCATCGACACGCCGCGCTTGTGCACGCCGCGCGTCGTCATGCACTGATGCACTGCATCGACGACGACGCCGACGCCGCGGGGCTTCAAGACGTCGGTGATGCAGCCGGCGATCTGTGCGGTCAGCTTCTCCTGTACCTGGAAGCGGCGCGCGTAGCCTTCGACCACGCGCGCAAGCTTGCTGATCCCCACCACCTTGTCGGTGGGCAGATAGCCGATGTGCACACGGCCAATAATGGGTGCCATGTGATGCTCGCAGTGCGACTCGAAGGAGATATCGCGCAGCACGATCATCTCATCGTAGCCGGCGACGGCCTCGAAAGTGCGGCGCAGATAGTCGGCGGGATCGGTGCCGTAGCCCGAGAACCAATCCTGATACGCGTCCACCACGCGCTTGGGGGTGTCAACGAGACCCTCGCGCTCCGGATCCTCTCCGGCCCAGCGCAGAAGCACGCGCACCGCCTGTTCGGCGCTGCTGCGCGAGACTTTTACCGCTACTTTCTTGGCCACTGGCGAAACCTCGAGTGCTGCAGATACGGCTGGTGCGCGTGAGTGTAGCGCGAGCGTTAGCGTCCGTGCCCCAGCGCACAGACCGTACGACGCAGCCGCTCCATGCTCCGTGCAGCGCAACCGCTGCGGGCGCCGAGCCATCCCCTCAGCCTCCGCAAGGCCACGCGCCCGCCTCGCGTGCGCCCCAAGGCTGCGCCCCAGTGATAGACTTCATGGCGGTCGCAAGCTCCGGGAGGAAGGTTTTGGGATGATCCGGGCAGGTCAAGGAATGCATTTCTGCGTCCTTACGGCGGGCGATTGCGGCGCAGGGCTGGCGTTGCTCGCGCGCTATCCCAACGAGTTTCGCACCACCGTGCAGCCGATCGGCTCGGCCGAGGAGGCGTTCGCGCGCTTCGATGAGCTCACCCCCGACTTGCTGCTGGTCGACGCCGACGCCGAGCCACCCTCAGGACTCACCCTGTGCCGCATCCTGAAGGAGCATCCCGTGACGATGCTGCTGCCGGTGATTGCCATGAGCCGCTCGCCCAAGCGGCGCATCGAGGCCTTCGCCGCCGGCGCCGATGACTTTGTTGCGCGCGCCTCCTCGCCGGAGGTTTTCCGCGCGCGGGTCGAGAGCCTGGTGCGCGCCGGGGCGGGTCGCAGGAAACAGGTCGCGGCGCACCTGGCGGCGGAGTTTGAGCGCGGCGAGCACGTGCGCCGCACCTTTCGCCGCTACCTCTCGCCGCGAATCGCCGACAAGATCCTAAGCGACGGGCAGCTGCGCGACAGCATTCTCGCCGCCGCCGACGTGCGCACCCATGCGACCGTGCTGTTCGCGGATATGCGCGGCTTTACCGGCATCTCCGAGCGCCTGACTCCGCAGGAAGTCGTGCCGCTTTTGAACGAGTATTTCTCACTGCTCACGGAGATCACCTTCCAGCACGACGGCACGGTGTTCCACATGGCGGGTGACTGCCTGATGGTGGGCTTCGGCGTGCCGCTCGAGCAGCCCGATGGCCCGGAGCGCGCCGTGCGCACCGCACAGGAGATGCTGGTGCGCTTCGGGGACCTTGCGCAGCGCTGGAAGGCGCGCCACGAGATCGACACGGGCCTCGGCATCGGCATCAATGCGGGCGACGTCATCGCGGGGAACGTTGGCTCCGCCTTGTACATGAATTACACCATCATCGGCGATACCGTGAACGTCGCCTCGCGCCTTGCGCAGCGGGCACGCGCAGGCGAGGTGCTCTTCTCACGCGCCGTGAAGCGCTTGCTCGATGCACGCGGCTTCGACACCGGCGCGCTCGAGCTGCCTCCCATCACTCTGCGCGGCCGCACCACCCCCATCGATATCTACTGCGTGCCGCGTGAAAAGCGCCTCACGCTCTACAACGACGTCGGGTTGCCGGCGTGACGAGCCACGCCGAGCTCACCAATCTCGCCCTATTCTGTGATTTCGAGAACATCGCCCTCGGCGTGCGCGATGCGCGCTATGCGCAGTTCGACATCAATCGCGTGCTCGAGCGGCTGCTCCTGAAGGGCTCGATCGTCGTCAAGAAAGCCTACTGCGACTGGGAGCGCTATCGCGAGTTCAAATCGGGCATGCACCAGGCGGGCTTTGAGCTCATCGAGATACCGCACGTCAGCCAGTCGGGCAAGAATTCCGCCGATATCCGCATGGTCGTGGATGCGCTCGATCTGTGCTACACGAAGCCACATGTGGAGAGCTTCGTCATCATCAGCGGCGACTCCGACTTCTCGCCGCTGGTGAGCAAGCTGCGCGAGAACAACAAGGGCGTCATCGGCGTCGGCGTGAAGAACTCCACCTCCGATCTGCTCATGGCCAATTGCGACGAGTTCATCTATTACGATGATCTGGTGCGCGAGCAGAAGGCGCGGCGCACGGTGCGCAGGAAGAGCGCGGCGCCGGAGCCGCAAGCGCCCGCTGCCGCTGCCGGCGACGGCAAGGAGAAGGAGAAAGACAAGGATAAGGACAAGGACAAGGAAAAAGAGAAGGAAGAGGACAAACAGCAGGAAGCCTTCGACCTCGTCCTCGCCACCATCGATGCGCTGATCGCCGAGCGCGGCGAGGATGAAAAGGTCTGGGGTTCGATGGTGAAGCAGGCGCTGAAGCGCCGCCGGCCAGGATTCAATGAAAGCTACTACGGCTTTCGCTCCTTCAACCGCCTGCTCGAAGAGGCGGCGAGCCGGCGCCTGCTGACGCTCGAGCGCGATGAGAAGTCAGGCGGTTACATCGTCAGGACGAGCGGCGAGGCAAGCTGATTCGCGCAGCGGGGCTACGCGGGCGTAGCATTGTCCGGTTCCAACACCAACAATTGGGAGAACCGACCATGAAGCCCCTCACCACCCTGCTTGCGGCCGCCGCCCTCACGGTTGCCATGCAGGTCGCATCCGCCGCGGACGAGAAGCCCTACACCTATGGACCCATCGTCAATGTCTCTTATATCAAGACCAAGCCCGGCCAGTTCGACGCCTACATCAAATACGTGGCCACGACCTACAAGCAGCTGATGGAGGAGGAGAAGAAGGCGGGCTACGTCCTGAGTTGGTCCGTGTACAGCGCCCAGCCGCATTCGGCGCAGGATGCGGATGTGATCCTGACGACGACCTACAAGAACTGGGCCGCCCTTGACGGGATTGGAGATCGCGTCGAAACCGCGCAGAAAAAGATCTGGGCGACCCGCGCCGGCATTTCCAAGGCCCAGGTGGACCGCGAGGCGCTGCGCGAAGTGCTCGGCAGCGACAACGTCCAGCAGCTCATCCTGAAATAGCACGAGGCTGGCAGCGGTTTGCCGGGATTCGCCGGATGCGCGCGCACGCGCACCTGGGCCGGCAAGCCACTGCAGGAGCTCAAATGCGCTCCTTGCCGATGCCGCATCGCGCCGGCAGGATGGAGCGTGCTCAGTGCAGCAGGCGCTGCGCGCCAAGCGTCAGCGACAGGCTGCATACGCCGACCAGGATCGCAATGAGGAGTCCGGAGGCGAGCGGCCGCCAGCCGATGCGCCACATCTGCGTGAACGAGACGCTCAAGCCCACCGCGGTCATCCCGCAGATGAGAAAGAGCTCCGAGGCGCTTTGACCTGCGCTCGTCAGCGCATGCCAGTCCTGCGCCAGCCCAGAGCCGCGGGTGAGCGTATCGCCTAGCGTGCGCAGCACGACGCAGCACACGAAGCCGATCACGAAGAGCGGCACCAGCGGCGCACGGGCGCCGCTCTCCGGAAGCGCGGCACCATCCTCGGTGGAGAACTCCCGGGCGCGCGCGAACCATGCAGCCGCCGGCACGATCAGGGCGATCGTCAGATTGCGCAGCAGCTTCGCAACGCTCGCCGCGGCGAGCGCCGCGGGAGCCGCGTGCTGCTGCGAATAGATGAGTCCCGCGCCAATCACCTGCGTCGTATCGTGAATGGCCGTGCCGAGAAAGATGCCGGCATAGATGGGAGTGGCGCCGAACAAGAGCGCCGCGAGCGACGGGTAAGTGAGCATCGCGACACAACCGAACAGCACCACACACGTGATCGCAAAAGCCGTCTCGTCGTTGCGCGCGCGAATCGCCGGCGCCACGGCGATGACGGCCGTGGCGCCGCACACGGCAGTGCCTACGGCAAGCAGCATCGCAAGCCGCGGCGGCACGCCAAAGAGGCGGCAGATGACAGCGGCTCCGAGGAACGCCACGCAGATACAGATGACGGCAATGGGCAGAGCGGTCGCCGCGATCGCCGTCGCGCCGCTCAGCGTCAGGCGCAGCCCGACGAGGGCGATGCCCGTGCGCAGGAGACCACGCATGACCCATTCCAGGCCCTCGGTCGCAAAGCGCGGCACGCCGAGCGTGTTCCGCCACAGCATCCCCAGGACGACCGCACACATGACCGGGCTGATGGGAAGCTTCGGCAGGCCCGCGATGCCGCCGGCGAGCTCATTCGCAGCGGCTTTGGCGAGGAAGGCGAGAACGGCTGCGATCGCGATTCCCGGCAAAGCCAGGCGCAGCCACAGGACAGTGGGAGATGCAACGCGCAGCAGCGGCTGCACGACTAGGAATTCAGAAGATCGGTGTGTAGTGCGGTCGAAGGCGCGCCGGCGTGGCGCCGGGCAATGAGCTGTGCATTGAGCTCGCTCACCGTGCGACTGCCGGTGCGGACGAAGAGAAAGGGCAGGAGACCGTGCAGCATGCAGGCAATCCCCGCCAGCACCATGCGGCCCCCGAAGGAGGTCGCCGTGGCCAGGTGCTCGCCATAGCTCTCCCCGACCGAGGCGGGATGAGCGGCGAACCACCTGAAAATATTCATCTTTGCATCCTAGTCCTAAGGCGCGGCTACCGGGTTGCGTAATTCGGGAATAAACGTCACAATGGCGCAACAATGTTGCTATTATTTGGCACGAATTAGCACTTTATATTGTGGACAAGCTCGACAAGCGAATTCTGGACCTGCTGCAGCAGGATGGTGCGCTGACCGCGGCCGCCATCGCCGACCGCGTCGGCCTGTCCAAAGCCCCCTGCTGGCGGCGCATCAAGCGCCTGCAGGACGATGGGGTCATCAGGCAGACGGTCGCCCTCCTCGATGCGCGTGCGCTCAACCTTGGCACCACAGTCTTCGTCACCTTGAAAACCGCGCAGCACAATGCCGCCTGGTTCGAGCAGTTCGTGCGCGCGGTGCGCGAGATTCCCGAGGTGACGGAGATCTACCGCATGAGCGGCGATGTCGACTACCTGATGCGCATCGTGGTCCCGGACATCGATGCCTACGATGTGGTGTACAAGCGCCTCATCGCCGCGGTTGCGTTCCTGGACGTCAGTGCCAGCTTCGCGCTCGAGACGATCAAGTGCACGACCGCGCTGCCTCTGACCTACATGAAACTCGATTAAGCCTGCACACCGGCCCTACAGCGAGCGCAGAAAATTCAACAGGTCCTGCGCGTCGTTCGAACTCAGGCGGTTGAAGAGCTCGATCACGGCATTGGCCTCCGACGGCGCGTATGTCGAGTTGCCGCGGCTCGCATGCAGCTCGATGGCGCGCACCAGGTCCTGCGTCTCGCCGTCGTGCATGAAGAACAGGCGCTGGCCGAGTCCCCACAGGGGCGCGCTGCGAAATTCATCCCCCTGCGCCTCGCCCTGCTGAATGTCGTCCGCCAGCTGTGCGCCCATGTGATGCAGCGCGAGATCTGAATACAGATTCACGCTCTGGTTGCGCAGCGCGGCGACCGTGCTGTCGCCGGTCGCGAAGCCGGGCGTGTGGCAGAGCGCACAGCCGGTACTGGCAAACACCTCTCTGCCGTGCGCAATTGATGCGGCGCCGCCTGGCATGCTTGCAGAGGGCGCGGGCGGGGCAAGAAAGCGCACGAAGATGCCGACCATCTCCATGGAGCTCAATGCGTTGACGCCCGCGGCGGCGTTCATGAGCGTGTAGCTGTTGGGCGTGGTGGCGCTCGCGCAGCCGGCAGTTTCATCGCGCTCGGTCGGAAAGAGGTCGTTCGTGATGCCCATCTCCACGTTGTAGGCTTCACCTGCGAACATGAGCGCAGATGCGTTCTGCGCCTTCCAGCCGAATCGCGTGATAGTGCCGGTATTACCGCTGTGATTGAAGCGGCCGAGAATGCCGAGCTGATTTTTCTGCGTGCCATTCGCCGCCAGATTCGCAGCCAGCGCGGCGGCTGGAATCGCCTCGATGAGGCCGTCCCCGTAGGTCGGCGTCGGAATGCGCACGATGAGATTGTTGTGCGCAAGATTGGTGGCAAAATCATCCTGCGTGATGCTGCAGCCCGATGCATTGCCGTTGAAATCGACGCGCCCGCTCACGACGTAGAGGTCGTGCACGCCGCCGTCGGGCGTGCCGTCCGGATGAGTCTTGAAGCGCGCTTCGCGCACCGGTCCATTGGCACTGATGAATGCGGGAACGCTGTTGCGCGCGCCATAAGCGGTTGCGATCGCAATCTCGGGATTGACCGCTGGCGAGGAGCCGCCGACCGAGGGTTGTGCGTGGCAGCCGGCGCAGGAATCCAGGTTGAAGCGCGGGCCCAGGCCGTCGCCGATTCCTTCCGGGGTGATAAACAACGCCTGTGCCGCCAGGAAGTAGGACTGCTCGTAGCCATCGAGAGCGGCGAGCGGCGCGCCCGCAGCGGCGCTGCCCGCGCGCACTCCCGGATCGCGCGCACCGGGATTAGGCGGACCTTGATCGTGATCGTGATCGTGAATGCCCTCGGCGAGTGCAAACGGCGCGTGCAGCGCGCAAAGAAGCAAAGCAGACAGAGTCGATGCCGCAATGGGTGCAAGCCATCTCATTTGATTCCCCCCGGACGAGCAAATGCCCGACCCCCGTGGGCGAGAAAGCAAAACCCGTGCCGCAGCAGTGTGCGATTTGCAAGTGGCTGATATTTTAGAAGACGCCGCTGCACGAGCGCCCTTGGCCGCGGCCGGCGCGCCCGTCAACTGTCGGGCTGCGCAGACGTGTCACGCCGGCCTTTCCTCAAGCCCTTGATTTCCGGAAGAACGCCTTGTCGGCGCGTGCGGACACCCACACGGTCAAATATGCCTTGCGGCGCGCGCGCGCGGGCCGCGCTCCATGCGCGCGAGTGCTCTATTCGCGGCATATGCACAGAACGAGCGCGGCTTGACTGACTTGTCGGTGTGCGCCGACAAAATGCTACGATTGCGCGCTTAGCCCGCACCTTTCCCGTTATGACCCCGGCGTTATGCGTTCCAAAATGAAATTGGCCCCAACTGCAACCCTCTTGGTCGCCGCGGCAGCTGCGATCCTTCTCAGCGGCTGCGCCAAGGCGCCCGCTCCCATGAGCATGCCGCCGCCGCAGGTCGCATTCGTCACGGCGCATCAGGAAGAGGTGCCGCTGGTGCGCGACCTCGTTGGCCGCTGCTCGGCGACGCGCCAGGCGGACGTGCGCGCGCGCGTGGCGGGCGTGCTCTTGAAACGCGTGTACACCGAGGGCGCGGATGTCACGCAGGGCCAGCCGCTCTTCCTCATCGATCCAAACCCACTGAAGGCCGCGCTCGATGCGGCGCTTGCGAACCTCGCGTCCGCCCAGGCGACTGCCGCCAACGCCAAGGTGCTCGCCCAGCGGGCGATCGATCTCGCACCCGAGCACTACATTTCCAAGAACGATCTGGACAATGCGCGCGCCAACGATCGCACCGCCGCGGCGGCCGTGCAGCAGTACCAGGCGAACGTGGAGCTCGCCCGCATCAACCTCGGCTACGCCAACGTGACCGCGCCGATCGCCGGGCGCGCCGGCCAGCAGCAGGTGACCGAAGGAGCGCTCGTCGGCCAGGGCGAGGCGACGCTCTTGACGACGGTCGAGCAGATCGATCCGATCTACGTCAACTTCAGTCAGGCGGCAACCGACCTCGACAGACTGCGGCGCGCGCAGGCGAGCGGCCATGTGCAGCTCGTCGCGCCGAACAAGGCGCAGGTGGACCTGACGTTCTCCGACGGCAGCCACTACGCGCACGGCGGCACGCTCGACTTTTCCGACGCGGCGGTCGACAGCGCCACCGGCTCCGTGACGCTGCGTGCCATCGTGCCGAATCCGGAGCACACGCTATTGCCGGGGATGTTCGTCAATGTGCGCGTGACGACCGGCGCGCAGACGGCGTTTCGGATTCCTGCCACCGGCGTGCAGAGTGACGATACGGGCTTCTTTGTAGTGACCGTCGATGCGAACAACAACGCCGTCGTCAAACACCTCGCCACCGACCGCCTCGAGGGTGCTGTGTGGATCGCCACCGGCGGCGTCGCCGAAGGCGATCGCATCATCGTCTCCGGTTTGCAGCAGGTGCGGCCGGGAGGCCCGGTACAGGCAACGCCGTGGCAGGCGCCCGCCGCAACGGCTGAGGCACCCGCTGCACCGGGCAAGTAGCCAAGAGAACCTTCGATGCCGCAATTCTTTATCGAGCGCCCGATATTCGCGTGGGTGATCGCGATCCTCATCACGCTCTCCGGGCTCATCTGCCTGCGTGAGCTCGGGATAGAGTCGTATCCGCAGATCGCGCCGCCGCAGGTGGTCGTATCGGCGACCTTCGCCGGCGCCAACGCGGATACCGTCGAGAAGACGGTGACCCAGGTGATCGAGCAGCAGCTGAACGGCATCGACCATCTGCTGTATTTCAGCTCCACTTCCAGCTCGAGCGGCGGTTCGACGATCACGCTCACCTTCGACACCGGCACGAACCCCGACATCGCACAGGTGCAGACGCAGAACCGCCTGTCGCTCGCGCTGCCGCGCCTGCCCGTCGAAGTCACGGCGCAGGGCGTCACCGTCGCCAAGGCCAATCCCGGCTTCTTGAACGTCATCGCCTTGAAATCGGACGACGGCGCGCAGGACTCCTACGCGCTCAACAACATCATCGCCTCGCACCTGCTCGATCCCCTGCAACGTGTGCCGGGCGTCGGCAGCGCAACCCAGTTCGGCTCCGAGTATGCGATGCGCATCTGGCTCGACCCCGCGAAGCTGCAGGGCTACGGGCTCGGACCCTCCGCGGTGCTGAATGCAGTGCGCGAGCAAAATGTGCAGTTTGCCGCCGGCTCGATCGGCTCGGAGCCGCTGGTCGCCGGACAGGGCATGTCGGCGACGGTGCGCGCCGAGGGGCGCTTCACCACGCCCACGCAGTTCGAGAACGTGATCCTGCGCACCAACACCGACGGCACCACAGTGCGCCTGAAGGATGTCGCGCGCGTGGAGCTGGGAGCCTTCCAGTACGGCCGCGATACACAGCTCGACAATGTGCCGGTCGCGGGCGTCGCCATCCAGCTGTTACCGGGCGCGAATGCACTCGCGGTCGCCGAAGCGGTGAAAGCCCGCATGACCTCCCTGCAGTCGAGCCTGCCGCCGGGTGTTTCGTGGTTCGTGCCCTACGACAGCACGGATTTCATTCACATCTCCATCAACGAGGTGGTGAAGACGCTCATCGAGGCGATGATCCTCGTCTTCATCGTCATGCTGGTGTTCTTGCAGAACCTGCGCGCCACCATGATCCCGATGCTCGTGGTGCCGGTCGCGCTGATGGGCGCTTTCATCGGCATGTACGCCTTCGGCTTCACCATCAATCAACTCACCTTGTTCGGCATGGTGCTCGCGATCGGCATCGTCGTCGACGATGCGATCGTCGTGATCGAAAACGTCGAACGCATTGAGCGCGAGGAAAAACTCCCGCCCAAAGAGGCCACCCGCAAGGCGATGCTGCAGATCACGAGCGCCATCGTCGCGATCACTTCGGTGCTCGCGGCCGTTTTCATCCCGAGCGCGCTGCAGGGCGGCAGCGTCGGGGTGATCTATCGGCAGTTCGCCCTCACGATCGCGGTGTCGACCGCGACCTCCGCGTTCCTCGCGCTCAGCTTTACGCCCGCGCTGTGCGCAAGCCTCCTCAAGCCCACGCACGGCGAGAAGAATGCCTTCTTCAAGTGGTTCAACCGCACGTTCGAGCGGACCTTGAAGACCTACACGCGCCAGACGGGCACGGCGGTCGGCCATGCGCCGTCGTGGATGATCGGCTTTGCCGTGATCGTCGTCCTGTGCGCCTTCCTCTTTTCACGCCTGCCCGGCAGCTTCCTTCCCGAGGAGGACCAGGGCTATGCGCTCGCCATCGTGCAGCTGCCGCCCGGCGCGGCAATCGAGCGCACGATCAAGGTGATGTCGCAGGTGGATGCGATCCTGAAGAAGGACCCGGCAGTTCAATACATCTTTCAGGTGAGCGGCTTCAGCTTCGTCGGACAGGGCGACAACGTCGGTCTCGCCTTCATCCGCCTGAAGCCCTGGGACTCGCGCAAGACCAATGCGACGGACTTCATCAAACACTCCAACGGCGCGCTCTTCATGGGCCTTAGGGACGCGCAGGCATTCGTCGTCAATCTGCCTACCGTCCAGGGCCTGAGCCAGTTCGGCGGCTTCGACATGTATCTGCAGGATCGCGCCGGCGCGGGACACGCACAGCTGGTGCAGGCGCAAAACACGCTCCTCGGCAAGGCGGCAGCGGACACGCGCACGCTCGCCGGCGTGCACCCCAACGGGCTGCAGGATTCGCCGGAACTCAAACTCATCGTCGACCGCGTGCAGGCACAGTCGATGGGCTTCTCGGCGAGCGACGTCTACACCGCGATCGAGCTGATGCTCGCGCCGGTGTATGTCAATGACTTCTTCTACCAGGGCCGCATTCTGCGCGTCGTGGTGCAGGCGGATGCGCCCTTCCGCATGAATGCCGATGCCCTGCGGGACATCTACCTGCCGAGCACGCTTCCTGCCGGCCGCGCGACGGCGAGCGTCGGCGCAACGGCGCTGGGCACGGTGCCGATGGTGCCGCTGTCGAGCGTGGTACGCCCGAGCTGGACGATGGGGTCGCCGAGTCTCGTGCGCTTCAACGGCTATTCCGCGATCGAGATCCAGGGGCAACCCGCGCCGGGCCGCAGCTCGGGGGAGGCGATGACCGCGATGAAAAACATCATCGAGCGCGATCTGCCGAAGGGTTTCAGCTTCGACTGGGCGGGCCAATCGCTGCAGGAAATCGTCTCCGGCAATCAGGCGCCGATGTTATTCACCCTGTCGATCCTGGTGGTGTTCCTGTGTCTTGCCGCGCTCTATGAGAGCTGGACGATTCCCATCGCCGTGCTCCTGATCGTACCTCTGGGTGTGCTCGGCGCCGTCGTCGCAGCTGACGTGCGCGGCCTGCCGGACGACGTCTACTTCAAGATCGGCTTGATCACCATCATCGGGCTCGCCGCAAAAAACGCGATCCTGATCGTCGAATTCGCGGTCGAGCTGCAGCGTCAGGGCAAGTCCTTGCGCGCGGCGGTGGTCGAGGCGGGGCGGCTGCGCATGCGCCCGATTCTGATGACCTCGTTCGCCTTCATCCTGGGCGTGCTGCCACTTGCAATCTCAACCGGCGCGGGCGCCAACGCGCGCCACGCCATCGGCACCGGCGTCGTCGGCGGCATGCTGTTTGCAACCTTCCTTGGCTTGCTCCTCGTGCCGGTTTTCTATGTCGCAATCCGGCGCGCGCTCGGCGAAAAGCTCGATGCGCCGGGCCGCGACGCGCAAGAGACTATTTGACCGTGTAGCCCCGTCCCTCGAGGCACGCAGTCATCGCATGGTCATAGGCCGGGCGTTTGCCCGGGTCGGGGGGCGCCCCGCCGACGCTCTGGGTCGGATCGAAACCTGACTGATCCGCCGCCCAGCGGTGGCACTCGTAGCGGTCCTGCTCCTGCTGCTCAGGGCTCTGGCCGTTCTTCGGGTAGGAGTAAAGCTCTCCCGCCGCGGCCGGCGGCTCGGTGCTCGCCGAGTCATCACCCGGCGGTGCGACCACCTCATACTGGCCCTGAGCCGGGCTCCAGGTGTAGTAGGTGTCATTCGCGTAGTAATAAGGGTAGCCAGCAAACCAGACCGTCGTGTAGTAGGCCGGCAGGATGGGTACGAACACTCCAATCGGCGGACCGACGACGACGAACCGGCCGCCATAGGGGCGGTACCAGACTCCGCCGTGGAAGTAATAGGGATTATGCGCGCCGTCGTACACCGGAACGTGCCCCGACGGCAGCGCGCCGATGCTTGCGCCGCGTGCCGGATAGTAGCGATCCATGTGGTAGCGCGTGTCGTGATACTGCTCTGCAGCGATCACCGCGCCGCTCATGAGGCTCAAGGCGGCGAAAGCGCCGAGAAGCTTAAGTTTCCGATTCATGCCCATGTCTCCTGAAAAACCTCAGCGCACGCTGTACCCGCGGGCCTCAAGACAGGCGCTGGCGGCGCGCTTGAAGTCCCCCGCCTTGCGCTCGAGCTGAGCCGTCTGCTGCCGCTGGACCTGCACGGTCTGTACCTGCGCGGCCTGCGCATTCTGGGCAGACTCGGCCGCGCCGCCGACGACGCCACCCAGGACGGCGCCCACAAGCGCCCCGGTACCGGCGCGCCAGGGCGGCGCGATGAGCGCGCCCAGCACCGCACCGGTCACCGCGCCGGTTGCGACACCAGCGCCAGGCGGCACGGCGGGCGGTCCGCTGACCACCTGTATGCGCTCGTGCGGGGGGATGCTCGGTGAGCTCGGATCAAATCCCGTCTCCTGGATTGCCCATTGAAAACAATCGTAGCGGTCGCGGTCCTGCTGCTCGGCAGTCTGGCCGTTCGTTGGGTAGGCGTAGATGTTGGTCTGCACGGGCGGCGGCGGAGGCGGCGCGGGCCGTGGCGGCGGTGGCGTCACGCAGCCGCACAGCACGGCAGCCAGCGTTGCCGCCGCAATAATCGCCGCACCAGGCATGCCGTTCAAGCTCTTCATTAAATGGACTCCACTATCAGGGCGCCAGGGACTTAAACGCACGAGACCCCGAATCGGTTGACGCCATCCCGAACGATTCAGATTCTACGCGAATCGCTCAAGGCCTCACGTTCACTATGACCGTCTGTGCACCTCTGCAGTTCCCCGTATCCGCAGAACCTGCCCGTACTACACTTGCTGACACTGCACACCACGAACGACTCGCCGTGCGCGAATATCAATTAGTCCAAAGAATCATGATGGATCACAAAGCCCCATGGCTCTGTGCGGCCTCAGTGCTGCTGCTTGCGGCCTGCTCCGGGATCCCGCAGCGCGCCAAAGAGGAGCAGCGGCAGCAGCAGTATTTACAGTACGCCGGGGCACCCGTGGATCGTTTCACCTATCTTGGGCGCTTCGACAGTTGGAGCGCGCTCAGCGACACTCAATTGGTCGTATGGACGACCTTGAACGATGCATACCTCCTGAGCGTGCGTGCGCCGTGCATCAATCTGCAGTTCACGCAGCGCATCGGACTCACGAGCACAGCCGGCACTGTCAATAGCGGCCTTGACTCCGTACTCGTTGACCGCGAGCGCTGTCAGATCACCGAGATCCGACCCGTCGATTACAAGAAAATGCGCGCCGATCTGCGCAAAGACAAAAAGTGACGCCCGCCTCACATAATCCACGCACGCCGCAGCGTAACGTGGGCCCAGCTTCACCCTTCTTTGGGTCAAGCGCGCGGGCGCAACTTGAGCGGCTGGGGAACGACTTGCGCTCGGCGCTGTCCCGATTAAGATGTGTGTCCGGGCCGGCGCGCTTGGCGCTGCGTCCGCCCATTAAATCAGCTTTCCGCAGCCGAGGTTCAGCGATGAAGTCCATTCGATCCAGGCGCTGGGCACTCGGTGCCGCCCTAGTGCTTCAGGCCGTTGCCGTGCCGGCGTTCGCTACATTGGGTGGCAACCTAAGTTCGATCGAAGACGATCAGCTCAAGATGAAAGGCACGCTGCGCACGACCGTCGCCGCCGCCTACACCGTGCACGAGATCCAGACGCCCGCGGGCACGGCGGTGCGCGAGTACGTGGCGCCAACGGGCGTCGTCTTCGCCGTCGCCTGGCGCGGCCCCCAGGTGCCTGACCTGCGGCAAACGCTCGGGACCTATTTCAAACAGTTCAGCGACGCGCCGCGGCCGGCACATCCCAATCATGTGCATTTTGCAGTGACGCAGCCCAACCTGGTACTGCAGTCGAGCGGGCACATGCGCGCCTACTTCGGGCGAGCCTATGATCCGCAGCTTCTGCCGCAGGGCGTGGCCGTCACCGACATCAAATAGCGAGGACGCCATGCGCAGATTGATCGCACTTGTTCCGATTGCATTACTCCTGGGGCTCGCGGCCTGCGGCGGCGGCGGCTCGGATCTGGGCGGGACCTCCACCACCCAGCCACCCCCGTCCGGATCCAATGTGGCAACCCTCACCGTCGATGCGGGCCCTGCGGAAAACAGTGTCAATACGCCGTTTGTGACCGTCACGGTGTGCGCGCCGGGCAGCACCACCAATTGCCAGACCGTCGATCATATTGAAGTGGATACCGGATCCTACGGGCTGCGCATCATCTCATCTGCGCTCGCCTCCACATTCGTGCTGCCATTCGAAACGGACGCCAGCAGCAACACCATAGTCGAATGCACCGTGTTCGCGGATGGCATCAGCTGGGGCCCGGTCGCCACGGCCGACATACAGATCTCGGGCGAGACCGCCTCCAGCGTTCCCATTCAGATCATCGGCTCTGCCGCCTATCCGACCCCTCCCACCGACTGCTCGAGCCGCGGCGCGGTTACTGAAGACACGGTCGGCACGTTCGGCGCGAACGGCATCCTCGGCGTCGGCGCGTTCGTGCAGGACGACGGGTTCTACTACACCTGCCCGCAGGGCACTTGCGCCGGGATTGAGCCCACCCTTGCTGAGGAGGTCTCAAATCCGGTGGCCTATTTCGCCGCGGACAACAATGGTGTCATCGTCGAACTGCCGTCAGTAGCGCCCGCTGGCGTGTCGTCATTGACCGGTGCGCTCGTCTTCGGCATCGGTACCCAGAGCAATAATGGCCTCGGCACTGCCACCATCTATACGCTCGATCCGGACACCGGCAATCTCAGCATCACTTTCGCCGGCAGCACTTACAGCAGCAGCTTTATTGACAGCGGCTCGAACGCCAACTACTTCGTCAACAGTTCGATCCCGGTGTGCGAGTCCGGCTTCTTTTGCCCCAGTTCAACACTGCAATTCAACGCGACCATTACCGGAATCAATGACGCGAGCAATTCGTTCGCCTTCAGCGTCGCCAACGCGGACACTCTGTTCGACTCTAATACCTCCGGCGTCGCGTTCAGCAATCTCGCCGCGCCCGAGCCGGAGCCCGACTCATTCGACTTCGGATTGCCCTTTTTCTTCGGCGTCAACGTCTTTACGGCGATCGCCGACCAGAGCACTCCCGGCGGCACCGGCCCGTATGTCGCGTTCTGAGGTTTTTTAAGGCAGCAGCGGCTCGGCGTTCGCCGTGGACAGCCCCGCGGCGCGCCAGCCTTCCATGCCGTCCGGGAACCAGTACACGTTCGTGTAGCCGTAGCTGATGCCGCGCTTGGCGGCGTTCCAGCTCAACCAGCAATTTCGATGGCAGTAGATGACGAGTCGGTGCGTGGGGTCGTTGCCGGTCCCCTGCGCCAGGCGCTCGCGAAATAATCTCTCCACCGTCGGGGAGATCGCGCCCAGGCCCGCCCCCGGGATCCAAACCGCGCCCGGAATCACGGGATGGGGCAAAGGCAACCAGACGGCGTCCGCCGCCAGATTGGCGGGGCGGCGCGGCGCCTCCGATACGTCGACGACCATCACGGCGCCCGTCTTAAGGAGCGCCGCAAGCCTGCGCGTGTGGATGACGGTGCCGCCAGTGAGGCTGGTGGCGACCGGTCCATGCGTGGGGCCCATCCAGTAGCCCGCGGGCTCCGGCACCACCGGCGCCGCCGGCGCCGCCGGCGCCGCGAGGCAGCATACGAGCGCGAGGCAGGCAAGAGAGCCTGCGCCGGCGAGGAAGCTAGCTCGCACGGCCGGCCCCTCTTTAGCCTGCGGGAACGTCAAAGCTGTGATTGAACAGGGCGTTGTCGCTGTCGCGCACGACGAGTTGCATCGTGCCCTGCTTGTCGGGCACGAAACCGAAGGTGATGACCGGATCCGTACTGAGAGAGATATCCGAATCCAGGTGAAAGACCGCCGAGCCGTCATAGGTCGCATCGATGGTGCGAATGAAGCGCGCCGGCGTGTAGTTGCGCGTGATCTGATCCATCTGCATGCCGTTGAAATTCGGATGCCGGATCATGAGCTGCGCCTGCAACGGCTTGCCGGGAGTGAAAGTGCCCAAAAGATGCAGCTTCATGAGCCCCATATCCTTCAGGGCCTGCGCATTATCAGCGCCCACGGGCGCGGAGCAGCCGCCGCTCGTCTTCACGAACTGCTGCGATACGAAGAGGCCGCCGTCCGCGGTCTCGGCGACCGCGTGAATGAAGGTGTATTGATTGACGCGCACGCGCAGCTTCAAGCTGCGCGGGTCGGCGCGCGGACCAAAGGTGAAGTGGCTCGCAACGGGCGATGGGTTATTGTCGATCACGAGGTACAGGCCCTTGATGGGCGTCGCCGACTTCATCGTCAGGGTGATCGGCACGAGCGCGGCATCGAGCGCGTGTTCCGGTGCCTCGATCTGAATCACACCCGCTCCATCCTTGAGGGCACGCGTACCGAAGATCGCATGCTGCAGGTCTTTCCAGCGCGCCACACGCTCGGCTGCATCCTGCGCAGCGTGCGCGTGCATGATGGCCTCCGAATCGTCGGCAGGGGCCGCACGCGACTGGCCGAGCACACCGAGGGTGCTCATCACCAAGGCCAGTAGACAGGTCCTAGTCACTCCCATTCGACCTCCTTAAATGCCTGGATGACGTTGTGGCCATTGTAGTCGTCGAAAAGAGCCCAGCGCCTGCGCTCCGACAGCCCCACCGTCTTCACCGCCGCATCAATGTCGCGCCCCTGCGCGATCGCCGCGCGCGTCTCGCGCAACAGGACCCCGAGATAGCGCTCAAGATCGCGGCAACCCAGCGGCCAGTCTACGCTCGTCGGGCCATGTCCGGGGACTGCGCGCTTTGCGGCGCTGCTCTTCAGCTTCGCAAGTTCCTGCAGCCATCCTTTGAGGCTGCCGTCGAGCGACGGTACGCGGCGCACGAAGAGCAGATCCGCTGCCATCAGGGTGCCGGTTTGCCGGTCGAAGGCGCTCAAGTCGCTATCCGTATGGGCGATGCCGTGCGCGGTCAATTCAAGCACCCTGCCGCCGAGGTCGATCTGCGCGTGATCGCGCACCAGCAAAGTGGGTAGCACCGGGGCGCCGACCGTGTCCTTGCCCAAGATCGCCTCGGTGCGGGTGCGGTAGTACTCCCAGCGCAGCGACAGGGCGCGCGGCAGACCCGCATGGCCCACGTAAACCGGATGATCGGCACTGAAGGCGCCTGCGCCAAATACGTGATCCGGATGGACGTGGGACAGCAACACATAACGAATCGGAAGTGGGGTCGCCTGGCGGATGCTTGCGCGCAAGCGCCTGCCATCGTGCAAACTGCCGCCCGGATCCATCACAGCAACCGCGTCGCGGCCGATCACGAAGCCAATGTTGGCGATGGCGTCGTCGTTCGACGCACTCACGTCCTCATCGACGCCCTCGCGGATATGGATGCCGGGCGCGACCTCCTGCGTGACCCACGGCGGCGCGACCTGCGCCGGGGCCGCGCGCCATACCGGCAAAGTGCACGCCGCAAGCCCCATCGCAAGAGCTTCCCGCCGTGACCAGTGAGCGCGCGCGCTCACAGCGCGTCAGCCGCGCGCGCGCCCAGGCGCAGTGAGCTTTCATTCCGAGCGCGGATAGCAGAACACGCGGACAGCGCCATGCACCGGTGACTCTTGCGGCAGGGTTAAGCTTGGACCCGCGCCAGTGTGTCGCGGCGGCAGGGCTTCATTCAAGAGCGGGCGACGCCCTCTGTGAAGAGGACGCGCCCGCGCACCCGGTCAGTTCTTGAGCTCGTTCGCTTCTGATTTCACGTCCTGGCGCGTCACGTCGGCTTGAGCCTTGGCAGCGTCCAGATTCGCCTGTGCCTGGCTCTTGCAGTTGCTGAAGTCGGCGCCCGCCATGGCGTGGCACTTGGCAACCGCCACGTCGTAGTCGCTCTGCGCCTGCACGAGTGACACCTTGACTTCGGCGTTCGCCGTCTTCTGCAGCGCGCTCGCCTGCGCGCTGTCGACTTGATTGACCGCTTTATCCTCGGCCTTCGCCACCTCTTCGCTCGCCTTGATTTCGGCGTTGGCGGCGTCGCGCTTGGCGTCCATCACACGCTCGCTGCCTTTGATGGCCGCGGCGTCGGCGCGTCTTTGGGCATCGGCAACGCTCTCATGGCGCGAGCAGCCTGAGACCGCAACTACGCCGATAGTTACCAGGGCCGCACACTTCCAGATATTCATATGGTTCTCCCGCCCAGCTACTTAGCTGAATCTATGCAATAAACCCGCGAATCTGCAGAAGGTTCCCGACCAGCCCCGGGCCCCTTGCGCGAACTTATGGTGAATGCTCGGCCAGCACGACCCGCACACGATGAGTCTGACCATCATCGACGAGTGCAAGCCGCGCCTGCCCTTCCTGAATTGCCGCCGACACGAGCGTGCCATCGAGTTCCACGCTTGCAACCCCGCGGCTGATGCCGTGTGGATTTTCGACTTCGATCTCATAGCGACTGCGGCGGTAGCGGAACACGATCTCGAAGCGCGGCCAGCGCTTGGGAATACACGGCGCAAGGGTGAGCGATGCGCCGCGAACGCGCAGCCCCAGGATCGCCTCCACGCCCGCGCGGTACATCCAGCCCGCAGAGCCCGTGTACCACGTCCAGCCGCCGCGTCCGGCATGCGGGGCCACGGAGTAAATATCCGCGGCAACGACATACGGCTCCACTTTATAGCGGTGCACCTGCGCGCGCGTACGGGCGTGATTGATCGGATTCAGCATCGAAAAAAGCTGCCCCGCGCGATCGCCCTGGCCGAGACCTGCGAAGGCAAAGATCGACCAGGTGGCTGCATGGGTGTACTGGCCGCCGTTTTCCCGGATGCCCGGCGGATAACCCTTGATGTAGCCCGGCTCGAGCGGCGTCTTATCGAAGGGCGGCGTAAAGAGCAGAGCGAGCTTCGACTGTTCGAGAATGAGGTGCTCCTCGACGGCCGCCATCGCGCGAGCAGCGCGTGCCGGGTCCGCAGCGCCGGAGATGACGCCCCAGGACTGCGCGATGCAGTCGATGCGGCATTCGACGCTGCTTGCCGATCCGAGCGGCGTGCCATCATCAAAGTAGCCGCGCCGGTACCACTCGCCGTCCCAGCCTTGCTCTTCGAGCGCGGATTTGAGCGCCGCCGCGTGGCCAAGCCAGCTCGCGCTGCGGGCGCTGTCGCCGCGTACGCTTGCGATCGGAATCCATTCCATGAGCGCCGCATGCAGGATCCAGGCAAGCCACACGCTCTCGCCCTTGCCGCCCTCGCCGACGCGATTCATGCCGTCGTTCCAGTCGCCCGTGCCCATCAACGGCAACGCATGCTCGCCGACCGCCAGACTCTGATCGAGCGCGCGCGCGCAGTGCTCGTAGAGCGAGCCGCGCTCCTCAGCGATATCCGGCAGGAAGTAGGCGTCGTGCTCGCCGGGCTGCAGGGCGCGCCCCTCGAGGAATTGGACGCTCTCATCAAGTACCGCGGCATCGCCGGTCGACTCGATGTAATGCGCGGCGCAGTGTGCGAGCCAAGTACGGTCATCGGAAATGCGCGTGCGCACTCCCTGGCCGTTGGACGGCAGCCACCAGTGCTGCACGTCGCCGGCCACGAATTGCCGCCCGGCGGCGCGCAGCAGATGCTCGCGCGTCAGCGCCGGATTGGACAGGCACAACGCCATCGAATCCTGCAGCTGATCGCGAAAGCCATAGGCGCCACTCGCCTGATAGAAAGCCGAGCGCGCCCACATGCGGCACACGAGCGTCTGATAGAGCATCCAGCGGTTGAGAATGATGTCCATGTCGCGCTCCGGCGTCTTCACCTGCACCGTCGAAAGCGCGCCCTGCCAATAATCGACGACCGCACTGAGTACCTGATTAAGGTCGGCCGCGCGATAGCGCGTGACGAGCGCCTGCGCATCCGCGGCGCTCGCGGCCTGACCCAGGAAGCACACGACCTCGACCTCGTCCTCGGGCTCTATCTCCAGCGAGCATTGCAGCGCGGCGCACGGATCCAGTCCCGCTCCGACGCGCTTCGACAGCGCTTCCTCGGCGGCGAGTCCCGCCGGGCGCTCGAGCGTGCCATGACGGCCGAGAAATTCGCGTCGGTCCGCGGTCCAGCGGGTCTGTCTGCCGCCGAGATCCGCAAACGCCACGCGCCCGCGGAACATCGTGTTCCATGGATTCATGGCGAAGAGCGCGCCGGTTTGCGCATCGAGCTCGGTGACAATGAAGGGCGCGGCGGCGCTGCGCGAGGAGCTCAACGTCCATTCCGCGTACCCCGTGACGGTGAGCCGGCGCGTGCGCTTGGAGATGTTGCGGATTTTGAGGCGCGATATCTTGATGGAGTCATCAAGCGGTACGTACTGCAGGAGCTCGAGCGCGATGCCGTGCGCCTGGCGTTCAAAGCGGCTGTAGCCCTGGCCGTGGCGCACCGTGTATTGGCCGCGCTCATCGCTGATGGGCGATGCCGTCGGCGTCCACAGCTCCCCGGTGTCCTCATCCTGCACGTAGATGACTTCGCCCGGACGATCGCTGGTCGGGTCATTTGACCATGGCGTCAGCTGGTTCTCGCGGCTGTTGAGCGCCCAGGTGTAACCGCCGCCCTCGACGGCCACCTGAAAACCGAAGAGCGGATTGGAGATGACGTTGATCCATGGGCAGGGCGTGGACTGGGCGCCGCTCAAGATCGTCACGTACTCGCGGCCATCCGCGGCGAAGCCGCCGAGCCCGTTGAAGAACTCAAGGTCGCGCGGCGCCGGCGCCGCAGCGCTGCTGTCGGCGGAGGCCGCCCATGGCCGCGCGGCGGGCGGCCCGCGGGTTGGCGCTTCGACCAGGCGGTCAAGCTGCTCGCTTAAGGTGCCGCGCGCGCCCGCCAGCACGACGCGCGCCACCGAGGACAGGAGCGCGCGCGTCTCGACACCAATGAGGTCCGTGCGCAGCGCGTAGACGGAACCGCGCGCGCCTTCCACTCCGATCTGCGGCCGCGACTGACTCGTGCGCAGCAGCACCTCCAGGGCGGCCTGCAGATCCTGCGCGTACGAGGCCGCGCGCTCGTTCAGGATCACAAGATCAACTGCGAGACGCTTCAGGCGCCAATATTCGTGCGCCCGCAGGAGCTGCCGCACGATGCCCAGGTCCGCCACATCGTCGATCCTGACCAGAACGATCGGCAGGTCTCCGGAGATGCCCTGCGTCCACAGTGCCGCCGGCCCGCCGCTGCCGCGACGAATGGCGTCGGAGGGCGGGCGCAACGAAGAGTTCGCATAGAGCACCGGACCTGCCAGGCGTTGAAAGAGTCCTGCCTCGTCGGCATCGATGCCCAGATGGCGCAGCTGCACCTGCGCCTGCGTCCACGCCAGGGTTGCAGCGCGCACGTAGGCGTTGCCGTCATGGTGCTTATCGACAAGGTCGAGCACGGCGGAGCGCGTTGGCGCGACGAGCGTCCAGTAGGCAATGCGCGCCGTCGCGCCCGCGGCGATGCGCACGCGGTAGCGCAGCGCGAATACTGGATCGAG
>Ga0302181_10000395_pt1 | contig 36517 bp, 38 predicted proteins | sample I_Palsa_E3_3_FD_198786 | JGI IMG/M metagenome (GOLD analysis project Ga0302181, IMG submission 198786) | Peat permafrost microbial communities from Stordalen Mire near Abisko, Sweden - I_Palsa_E3_3 | ecosystem: Environmental > Terrestrial > Soil > Palsa > Peat permafrost | place: Sweden...
CGCTACGATCCCGACGTTCACAACATCATCTCGAACGCGTCGTGCACCACGAACTGCTTGGCGACCGCGGTCAAACCGATCGTCGACGGCCTCGGCTGGGTGCGCGGCTTCATGACGACGATCCACTCGTATACCAACGATCAGAACATCCTCGACGCGCCGCACAAGGATTGGCGCCGCGCGCGCAACGCCGCCACCAACATCATTCCGACCTCGACCGGCGCGGCGAAGGCGCTGTATCTGACGATCCCGGAAGTCGAAGGCACCTTCGACGGCTTCTCGCTGCGCGTGCCGACGCCGACGGTGTCGATGATCTACCTCGTCGCGCAAACGAAGAAAGCGACGACGCGCGATGCGCTCAACGCGCTGCTGCGCGGCGCCGCCCACGGCTCGCTCTCGAAGTACGTGCAGTACACCGAAGAAGAACTCGTCTCGAGCGATTTCAAACGCAATCAGTACAGTTCGATCATCGACAGTAAGCTCACCAACGCGAACGGCGACCTGATTCAGATCGCGGCCTGGTACGACAACGAGTGGGGTTACTCGTGCCGCCTCGCCGATCTCGCCGTCATGGTCGGCGCAAAGATTCCGAGCCCCGCGTAAATGAACGGCGTCCTCGGGCGCGCCATCGATCATCTCGCCGCTCACTTCACATAACGCATGTGCACCGTCTTGCTGCTGACGCGTCCCGGTACGGCGTGGCCGTTGCTGCTGGGTTCGAATCGCGATGAACGGCTCGATCGCGCTTTCGACGTCCCCGCAGCGTGGTGGCCGGACGAGCCGGGCGTCATCGCGTGGCGCGACCGGCTCAGCGGCGGCAGTTGGCTCGGCGTCAACGCGCGCGGCGTCGTAGCGACCGTCGTCAACCGGCTCGACACGCTGGGACCGCTGCCCGGAAAGGCGAGTCGCGGTGAGCTGATCCTGCAAGCGTTGCGCGACAGCGATGCGCCCTCCGCCGCCGCCGCTCTCGGGATGCTGCCCGGCGACGCCTACGGCGGGTTCACGCTCCTAGTCGCCGATCGCGACGGCGCATACAGCGTGACGAACGCCGGCGACGGACTCGCGGTCGCCCGCTTGGCGGCCGGGCACCACATGCTTACACCGGAAGGCTGCGATGTGGCGACCGCGCCGCGCGTCGCCTCCGTGATGGCCGATTTCCGCACCGCTGCCGAGCCGGATCCGGCGCGCGACGATTGGTCGGGCTGGCTCCCGCTCCTGCAGCGCGAGGATGCGGACGACCCGCATCGCGCGGTCACGGTGACGACCGATCGCGGCTTCGGCACGGTCGCCTGCACGCTCGTCGCCGTCCCGGCGTCGGGGGCGCCCGTCCTGCGCTACGCGGCCGGCCCGCCGACGACCACGCCCTTCCACACGCTCGACGTCCCCGGGTTCGTTGGGTCCGCGTCGAAAGCCACACGCTGATGCACTTTGCGACGCTGCGCGATGTCGACGTGCGCGGCAAACGCGTGCTGCTGCGCGAAGACTTCAACGTGCCCATGAAGGGCGGGGCGATCGCCGACGACACCCGCATCACGGCCGCACTCCCGACCCTTCGCTGGCTGCAGCAGCACGGCGCCAAAACGGTCATCCTCTCGCATCTCGGACGCCCCGACGGAAAGCCGGACCCGAAGTTTTCGCTGCGTCCGGTCGCCGTGCGCCTGGGTGAACTGCTCAAGACCGGTGTCGCCTTCGTGAGGGACTGCATCGGCGAGCAGTGTGTGGCGGTGTCGCGAGCGCTGCCTGAGGGCGGTTTCGCGCTGTTCGAGAACGTCCGCTTTCATCCGGAAGAAGAAGCGAACGACCCGGCGTTCGCGCGCGCGCTCGCGGAGTCGGGCGATCTGTACGTCAACGACGCGTTCGGGACCGCGCATCGCGCGCACGCATCGACCGTCGGCATCGCCTCCTACCTGCCGGCGTACGCCGGTTTTTTGATGGCCGCCGAGCTCGACGCGCTCGCGCGACTCACCGGTAACCCCGCTCACCCCTTCGTGTGCGCGATCGGCGGTGCGAAAGTGACCGACAAGGTCGGGGTATTCGAGCATCTCCTCGCCACGGTCGACGCGTTCGTCATCGGCGGCGGGATGGCGAACACATTCTTGGCCGCCTCCGGCATCGACGTCGGCGCGTCGCTGCGCGACCCGGATCTGGGGCCGGCGACACGCATCATCGCGAAGGCACGCGAGGGCGGCGTGGCGCTGCACCTTCCGACCGATGCGGTGGTCGCCGACGCGTTCGACGCCGATGCAAAGGCTCGTGTCGTCGGGCTTGCCGACGTAAACGGCGCGATGATCCTCGACATCGGCCCCGCGACCGCGCGCGCCTACGCCGATGTGCTGCGATCGGCGAAGACAATCGTGTTCAACGGTCCGATGGGCGTCTACGAAAAGCCGGCCTACCAAGTCGGAACGCGCGCGGTCGGCGAAGCGATCGCGGAGGCGACGCGCGCCGGCGCGACCAGCGTCGTCGGCGGCGGCGACGCGGCGGCCGCCGCGCACGCGTTGGGCTTTGCCGGCGCGATGACGCACGTCTCGACGGGCGGCGGCGCGACGCTCGAATTTCTCGAAGGGAAAACGCTCCCGGGCGTGGCGGCGCTCATGCGATGAACGCCGCGCGCAGGCCGCTCATCGTCGGCAATTGGAAGATGCACAAGACGATCGCCGAAACGCGCGCCTTCGCGGTCGCCGTGCGGGCGCTGCCGCTTCCGCTCGAGCAGGTCGACGCCGTCGTGTGCCCGCCGTTCACCGCGCTCGCCGCTGCGCGCGATGCACTCGCCGGCACGCGCATCGGCCTGGGCGCGCAGAACATGAACTGGGCCGAACAAGGCGCGTACACGGGCGAGATCTCGCCGTTGATGCTCATCGACGTCGGCGTGACCTGGGTCGTGCTGGGTCACTCCGAACGCCGCGCGCTCTTCGGCGAGCTCGACGAGCGCGTCAACGAGAAGGTGCGCAGCGCGCTGCAGCACGGCATCACGCCGATCGTGGCGGTCGGCGAGACCAGCGAAGAACACGCCGCAGGCTTGGCGCGGCGCAAAGTCGAGGCGCAGGCGCGGGACGCTTTCGCAGGCCTCGCAGCGGACGACGTCGCGCGCTGCATCGTTGCCTACGAACCAATCTGGGCGATCGGTTCGGGGCTCGCCGATTCGCCGCCGGGCGCAAACGAGATCATGGGCGCGATCCGCGCCGCCGTTCCGGGCTTGGCCGGCGTGCGGATGCTCTACGGCGGCAGCATGACGCCTGCCAACGTCGGGGCGTTTCTCGCGCAGCCCAACATCGACGGCGGTCTCGTCGGCGGCGCGAGCCTGCAGCCCGAGAGCTTCGCGGCGCTGCTCGACGGGGCGCTACGGGGAGTCGAAGCATGAAAGGCCGGTCGCCGCTCGTGCTCGCGATCCTCGACGGCTGGGGATACAACCCCGACAGTTACGGCAACGCGATCGCCGCTGCCGACTTGCCGAACTGGCGGCGTTTTCTCGCCGCCTATCCGCACGCGCTGCTGCAGGCCAGCGGCGAGGCGGTCGGCTTACCGGCCGGCGTGATGGGCAACAGCGAAGTCGGCCACATCAACATCGGCAGCGGGCGCGTCGTGCCGCAGGGCGTCGTCGTCATCGACGAAGCGATCGCCGATGGCCTGCTGCCGAGCAACCCCGCACTGACGGAGTGCTTCGCGCACGTGCGGCGCACCGGCGGGAGCCTACACTTCCTGGGCTTGGTCTCCGACGGTAAAGTGCACTCGTCGCTCGATCACCTCGAAGCGCTGATCGACGCCGCGAGCGCGGCCGGCGTTCCGTTCCTCGTCGACGCGTTCCTCGACGGGCGCGACACGCCGCCGCGCTCGGCGGAAGCGTTTCTCGTGCGCCTCGCCGCGCACTGCGGCGCGCGCGGCCGGCCCGGCGCGATCGCAACGATTTCGGGCCGCTATTACGCGATGGATCGCGATAAACGCTGGGACCGCACGCGCAAGGCCTATCAAGCCCTCGTCGATGCCGAGACACCGTATCGCGCGCCGACCGCGGTCGAAGGGCTGCACGCCGCGTACGGGCGCGGTGAGAGCGACGAGTTCGTCGTCCCGACACTGATCGGCGAACCCCGGCCGATCCGCGACGGTGACGCTTGCGTCTTCTTCAATTTCCGCCCCGACCGTGCGCGCCAGCTCACGCTGGCCTTCAGCGATCCGGGCTTCGATCACTTTCCGGTCCATCGCTTCACCGATTTCATCTTCGCGACGATGACGCGCTATGAAGAGAACTATCCGAACCCCGTCCTGTTCGGGCCGCGGCCGCAGTTCGGCGTGTTCGGCGAGATCGTCGCTGCCGCTGGGCTTCGCCAGCTGCGGCTGGCCGAGACCGAGAAGTACGCGCACGTCACGTACTTTTTCAACGGTGGCCGCGAAGACGTCTTCCCCGGCGAAGACCGCATCCTCGTGCCGTCCAACCGTAGCGTGGCGACGTACGATCTCGCGCCGGAGATGTCGGCGGCGGACATCACCTCGGCCGCGGTCGAAGACATCGCGCACCACCGCCACGACGTCATCGTGATGAACTATGCCAACGCCGATATGGTCGGTCACACCGGCGTGTGGGATGCCACGATCTCGGCCGTCGAAACCCTCGACGTCGCCCTCGGACGACTCGAGGGTGCCGTGCTCGAGGCCGGCGGGATCCTGGCCGTCACGTCCGACCACGGAAACGCCGAAGAAAAAATCGACCCTGAGGGAAACCCACTGACGGCCCACACGACCTACCCGGTCCCGTTCATCCTGATCTCCAACGCTTCGCCCGGAAACTTGAACGCAGACGGTAAGCTCGGTGACATCGCGCCGACGCTGCTGCCGCTCATCGGACTCGAGGTTCCCGCAGCCATGACAGGAACGAATTTGCTCAGCCCCGCCGGCGCGGCCGTGTCATGAAACGCAAACGCGTCGAGGCGGCGGCCGACTACCTGCGTCAGAAAGCGGGCGGCGAGCTCGATTGCGCGATCGTGCTCGGCTCCGGCTTCAGCGGCGTGCTGCGCGAGCTGATCGGCGGCACGACCGTCCCCTACAAGAAGATCGACGGGATGCCCGAACCGACGATCGCGGGACACGCCGGCGAAGCCCACATCGGCATGCTGCACGACAAACGCGTCGTCGCGTTCAGCGGCCGCTTCCATCTCTACGAAGGCCGCGCCGCCGACGAGGTCATCTATCCGGTCGTCGCCGCAGCGCACGCCGGCGCGCGCACGATCATACTGACGAACGCTGCCGGCGGCGTGAATCCCGACTACGTGCCCGGCGACCTGATGCTGATCGTCGATCACCTCAACCTGACTGGGCAGAACCCGCTGGCAGGCGAGGATCTGCCGCCTGGTGCCGAGGCACGTTTCCTCGACATGGGCGAAGCCTATGCGCCCCACCTGCGCGAGCTGGCGCGGCACATGGCCGCCGAGTACGCGATCGTGCTGCACGACGGCATCTACGCCGGCCTGACCGGGCCGACGTACGAAACGCCCGCCGAAGCGCGCTATCTGCGCACGATCGGCGCCGACGCGGTCGGTATGTCGACCGTGCTCGAAACGATCGCCGCGCGCGCGCTGGGCCGCAACGTGGTGGGCTTTTCGCTGATCACGAACGTGCACGGCAACGGCGCGAACACCTCGCACGAAGAGGTCCTCGAAGCGGCGATGCGCAGTGCCGAGAACGTCGCGCGGCTGGTCGAAGGGATCGTCGCGAACTTGGAGCCCAATCCCGAAGGCGAGTAGCCGCCGCGCTCAGCGCAGGCGGTAACTTCCGCTCGGATCGACTTCCAGGCGACGGCCGGCGATGCGTACCGCACGCACCGCGTGATCCCAGAACGACAGCACGCGCACGACGACCGGCCGCAGCCCGTCGAGAATGGCGCGGACGCGGGCCGACACCGAGAGCGTGTCGCGCTGCCAAGCGGGGGCGCTGCTCGACGTACCGATCCGCTCGAGCGATTCGCTCTCGAGCGGCGCCGATGGATCGAGCGTGACGGCGACGCGGCCCATCTCGTGCGGCGCGCGCGCGGCCTCCTTCACGCGCTCGCGTCGAGCTCGGCGCGCAGGCGCGCGACCGCCAGCAGGTGCAGCTGCGACACGCGCTGCGGCGAGACGGCCAGCGCGCCGTGCAGCGAGCGCAGCGACCGTTCTTCAAAGTAGTGCGCTTCGACGATCTGCCGTTGGCGTTGCGGGAGAGCGGCGACGGCGGCCCGCACGCGCTCCCGCTCCGCGCGCCGCACGACGATCGTTTGCGGGTCGCCGGCGGCATCGGGTTCGAGCCGTTCCCCGGCCGGCAAGACCGCGTCGAGCGAGAGCGGCGTGCCGCGGTGGGCTTCGATCTGCGCGCGCGCCAGCCCGGGGACGCGCTCGTCGAGCGCGTGCGGAGCCGGCAGCGCATGCAGTTCCTGAGCCAGCGCGTAGCGGATACGTTCGGCAATGCGGATCGTGCGGCGAACGCGTTCCGAAACGGGATCGAGCCGCCGCACGCCGTTGAGGATCGCGCCGAGCACGACGCGGCGCGCGTAACACTCCAACGGAATTCCCAGCGCCGGATCGAACCCGTCGACCGCGCGAATGAGGCCGACGCAGCCGTCGCCGGTGAGGTCGTCGAAATCCGCCTGGGGCAGCATGCGATGGACGCGCCGCGCCAGCTGCTTCACCAGCGGAAGCAGCGCGTGAATTCGCGCGGTGCGCGCGTCCTCCGTCATCGCACGCGGTGCACGAAGAGTTCGTCGACGACGGTGCTGAGCGCGACCTCGCCGACGGGGCCGAGCGCTGCGGTCAGCGGCTTGAGGATCTCGCGAAACAAGATCGCGTTCGTAACGTCGCGCGGCGACGGCGCGGGCTCGGCGGCGGGCTCAGCCGCGGTGGAGATTGTTGGCGATACGCAGCATCTCATCCGCCGCCTGCACCCCTTTCGCATTGGCTTCGTAGGCGCGCTGTGCGCCGAGGATCTGCATCATCGACTCCACGATCGACACGTTCGAGCGCTCGAGCATCCCGAACGCGATCGCCGGGCCGTCGCGGCCGCCCGGAACGAACAGGCGCACCGGACCCGAGGCCTCGCTCTGCGCGAAGAGCGTCGCGCCGAGCGGCCGCAGCCCTTCGGGTGCGGCGAAGGTCGCCAGCCGCAGCTGCGCGAGCGCACGATTCTTCTGCTGCGGCGTATCGACGGCGACGCGCCCGTCGCGTTCGACGCGCACCGCGAGCGCATCGGCGGGGATGCGCACGCCGGCAAGGTTCCAGCCGGCGGCGTTGCGCAGCGTGCCGTCGGCCTGACGTGCGAATTCGCCGTTGCGCGTGTAGGCGCGCTTGCCGTTGCGCTCGACGACGAAGAAGCCCGGCCCGTCGATGGCGACGTCGAAGCTGCCGCCGCTGCGCACAAGCTTGCCCTGCATGAACAGCGCGTGCCGGCCGATCGCGGTCGTTCCCAGCCCGATCGCGCCTGCACGCACGTCGGCGAACGTCGCCGCGGCGCCTTTGAACCCGGCGACGTCGGCGTTGGCGAGATTGTCGGCGACGATCTCGAGCTGCGTCTGCTGCGCGGCCATCCCGGTCGCGGCGGCGTACATCGCGCGGTTCATTTCAGACGCCCGACGTCGTTGGCGGCCTTTTCGCGCGTGCCGTCGATCGCGAGCATCGTCTTCTGCGCGGTTTCGAAGGCGCGCTGCGCGGTAAGGATCGCGAGCGTCTCGCCGATCGGATTGACCGTGCTGGTCTCGAGCGCACCGCTCTGCACCTGCGTCCCCGCCGGCAGCGGGAGGCGATCGACGATGCGGCCGCCGTCGCGGACCGTTCCGTCGCCGGCGATCGTCGCGCCGGCGGAGAGGCGCAGCGCACCGCACGCCCCGACAACGTGGCGCCCGCGGTCATCGACCAGCCAGCCGTCGCGGTCGCGCGAGAAAGCGCCGTTCCGTGTCGTCCCGTCGCCGACCCGAAACGCGCCCGGGCCAAGCAGCGCCAGGTCGAACGGGCGCCCCGTCGTGCGAATCGCGCCCTGTTCGTTCGCCGGTGCCGCGCTGACCCGCAGACCGCCGGGGCCGAGTACGACGCTGGTCGCGAAGCGGCGGAAGCCGTCGCTGACGGCGTTGGCGAGGTTGTGCGTCGCTACGTCCAGCTGCGCGCGCGCGGCGCGCATCGCGCTCGCGCTCCAGTGCAATCCGTCCATGGCCGCAGCCTACGCAAGCACCGTGTCCGGACCGTGACCCCGGGATGAACGGTCCGGGAACCTTCGCGGAATACGACACGCTCGTGGCGTAACGAGACGGAAAGGCGGGGCCGTCACCCGCAGGTCTGAGGCAGCGATGGAGATCGGGATCTTGGGCTCCGGGAACATCGGAGGAACCCTGGCGCGCCTGTTCGCGGGCGCCGGGCATCACGTGCGGATCGCCAACTCGCGCGGTCGCGAGTCCCTGCGCACGCTGGTCGCCTCGATCGGGACCAACGCCGAAGCCTCGACCCCGCAGGAAGCCGTCGAAGGCGCCGACCTCGTCGTCATCGCCGTGCCCTGGACCCGGCGCGAGGAAGTGCTCGGCGAGACCGGTCCCTACGACGGCAAGATCGTCGTCGACGCGATGAACGCCTATACCGAAGACTTCGAGATCGAAGACCTCGGCGACCGCACCTCGAGCGAGGTCACGCGCGCGCTCGTCCCCGGCGCGCTGCTGGTCAAGGCCTTCAACACGATCTACTACAAGCGGCTCGCGGACGGGAAAGCCAAGGGCGAGCCCGGCCGGCTCGCGATCCCCGTCGCCTCGGACGATCCCGCCGCCAAGGCGGTGGTGATGGAACTGATCGACCGCATCGGGTTCGACCCCGTCGACAACGACGGACTCGTCACCGGCGGCCGGCTCCAGCAGCCGGACTCGCCTATTTACAACGAGCCGATCGGCGCCGACGAGATGCGCCGCCAACTCGCCCGCGCCTAACGTTCGCGCGGGCGGCTCGGGCGAAGGCCAAATGCGAAGGGTTCGGCGCTAGCCGAACCCACCTAGCCGATCCCGCGCGACCAGCCGCCGTCCACGGGGATCGTGGCGCCGGTGATGTACGACGCGCGTTCGGAGGCCAGAAACGCGACGACCGCCGCGAATTCCTCGGGCCGTCCAGCCCGGCGCAAGGGAATCCCCGCCGTCACCTCCGCAAGCGCCTCGTCCTCCGCCATCCCGCCGGCGAGCTTGTCCTTGATGACGGTCTCGCGCACCCGATCGGTCAGAATCATCCCCGGCGCCACGTTATTGATGGTCACCCCGTGAGGTCCCAGCTCCTCAGCGAGCAACTTGGCCATCCCGACGACGCCGCTGCGCACCGCCGTCGAGAGGATCGAACCGGCCAGCACTGTGCGCACCGACATGCTGACGACGTTGATCACGCGGCCGCTGCCGTCGCGCGGCAAGTGCGGCAAGACGAGCCTGGTCATGCGCACCGTACTCAGCAAGTTGAGTTCGAACGCGCTCAGCCACGCCGCGTCGTCGAAGCGGGTGAACGGCCCGAACGGCGGACCGCCGGCATTGTTGACGAGGATGTCGATGCGGCCGAATTCCTTGAGCGCGCATTCAACGAACGCCGACGCTTCTTCGGGTTTCGTCACGTCGACCGGCGCCGCCAACACCGGCCGCCCGGTCCGTTCGTGGATTGCGGCGGCAGCCTGATCGAGCGCACGCGGACCGCGCGCACCGATCGCGACATCGACGCCGTCGGCGGCGAGGGCCTCCGCGGTCGCGCGGCCGAGCCCCTTGCTGGCCGCAAGGACGAGCGCTACGCGCGCCGTGCTTTCGTACCCGCGAAGCCGCCGCGCCGCCTATTCAACGATGCGGTGGGTCGTCTTTCCGTTGATGGGCAATTCATCGGTTTCATCGACCTCGGCGACGATCAACGGCGGCTGACTCGGAAGGACCGCCGTGTCGGAGGCAACCGCCACGGGCGTGGGCACGGCGCGCTCGATCAGCGACAGATGCGACATGAGCAGCGAACGCAGCTCGCTCTTCACCTTTTCGGCCGCATCCTGATGGCGTTGCGCGTCGCGGCGCGCGTTGTCGATACGGTCCGCGAGCGTCGCGATCTCGCGCTCGGCGGCGATCCGTGCCTCGGCTTTGATCAGATCGGCTTCCTTGTGCGCGTGCGCCTTCACCTCGTCGGCGGTCCGCTGCGCGAGCAGGAGCGTCGCGTTCATCGTCTCTTCCATCGCCTTGAAATGGGAGATGCGCTCCTTGAGATCGGCAACCTCGCCCTCGAGCACCGCGCGCGCCTGCGCCTCGTCCTCGAGCGTCTCCATGATCTCTTCGAGGAATTGGTCGACGTCGCCGCGCTCGTAGCCCTGGAGTGCTTTCTTGAACGCCTTGTGCTGGATATCGACGATCGTAACTTTGGCCATCAGCGCAAATCCTTGATTCCGAGCAGGCCGTCGTGGTCGAGTTGCTCGCGCACGCCGGCTGAGTTGACGTTGACGCCCGCCGGGACGACGAGATAGATCGCTTCGGCAAGCTTCTGAATGCGCCCGTCGATCGTGTACGCAACGCCGGAGGTGAAGTCGACCACGCGCTGCAGCAGCGTGCGGTCGGCACCTTGCACATTGACGATGACGACCTGGCGCGAACGGAGCGCGTCGGCGATCTCGGTGACGTCCGAGAACGAACGCGGCGCGAAGACCGCTACCGACCCGCCCGGGCGACGCGAGGCGTCGCTGAGCGGAACGACGTTGCGTTTCGAGGTCACCTCACCGGGATAGAGGTCCTCGTCCTCGTCTTCGTTGATCGCAAACCACGATCCGATCTTGGCGAACACGCTCACGCGGATTCATCCTCCTTCGGAGGCTGAATCCACCTCGGCTTCGCCTCGCCAATCGCAAGGAGAGTTTTCATGCGGCGTTCCTTTCCTTTGACGGACGCGGTCCGAACAGCGCCGTTCCGAGCCGTACCATGGTCGAACCGCGCTGGATCGCGCGTTCCCAGTCCGCCGACATCCCGAGCGACAGCGTCGAACCGCCGACCGCGCGGAACGCCGCTTCGGCGGCGCCGAACGCCGCGTCGACATTGCCTCCGAGCGGACCGATCGCCATCACGCCGTCGACGTCGAGTCCCTCGTCGCGCAAACGTGCCGCGAGCTGCGGCGCTTCCGCGGGCGCCGCACCGAAGCGCTCCTCGGCCGAAACGTTCACCTGGACCAGCACGCGCAAGCGCCGGCCGGCGTCGCGCGCCGCTTTGGCGAGCGCCAATCCGGCATCGAGCCGGTCGACGCTTTGGACGACGTCGAAAAGCGCGACGATCGCCTTGGCTTTGTTCGTCTGAACGTGGCCGATGAAGTGACGCGTACACGGCGGCAAGCCGGTGTACTTCGCGCGCGCTTCCTGGACGTAGCTTTCACCGATGTCCGCGATCCCAGCCTCGAGCGCGTCGAGAACCGCGGCGCGGGGTTGCGCTTTGGTGACGGCGAGGATCGCGACCGACCCGCGCTCACGTCCGGCAGCGACGGTTACGTCGTCGACGCGCCCGCGCAGCGCCGCCACACGCTCCGCGACCGTTCCGGTGGCGAGGGGCATGGACGTGGTTCTTCACCGCGCCTCGGCGCTGGTCCCTCGCCGAATCGAGATGACCAGCATGACCAGTCCGATGATGATCTGCGGGATCGCCACCAGCTGTCCGCCCGAGAGCCCGGCGAGCGTGAAGCCGGGCTCGCGCCAGATCTCCGCGATCGAGCGGGTCACGCCGTAGAGCGTGAACCACGTCCACAGAATGACGCCGTTCGGAGGCCGGCGGCGATACACGAGCAGCAAGATCGGCAGCACGGCAATGTCGAGAATCGCCTCAAAGATCTGCGAGGGGTACCGGTAACCGTCGGGATAGTTCGGAAAGCGCACGCAGTACGGCTGATCCGGAATGCAGAGCTTGCCCGGCAACTCGTCGTTGATGAAGTTGACGAGCCGGGTCGTGAAGATGCCGATCGGCAGCAACATCACGACCTCGTCGCCGAGCACGCCGACCGTGAGATGCCGATGCTTGCGCAGGAACAGGTAACCGGCCACGAAGACGCCGATCAGCGCCCCATGGAACGCCATCCCGCCCTTCCAGATCGCGATGAAATTGAGCGGATTGGAGAGGTAGTCGACGAGATTGTGATTGGTGATGACGTCCGCGATCACGAACAGCGCGCGACCGCCGACCAACACCCCGATCAGCGCGTAGACCAGGAAATCTTGGATCTCGTCGGAGGTCAGGCCCAGCCGGCGCCGGCCGGCCGGCCGATTCATCCACAGGTAGACGCAGATGAAGCCGAACAGGTACGAGAGACCGTACCAGTGCACGCCCAAGGGCCCGATGCGGAACGCGATCGGGTCGATGTTCGGATAGGTAAACCAATGATTCACCCGCAGGGGCTTCCGCCCGGTGCCGCCGCCACCCCGCCGCGGTGCGGCGGGTCGTACCAGCGTCTGCACTTCGGAGCGCCGTGAACCCAAGCCTCAACATCCTGACCGCTTTCCTCGCCGGCGTCGTGTCGTTCGTGTCGCCCTGCGTCCTGCCGCTGATTCCGGCCTATCTCTCGTTTCTGACCGGCTCGAGCCTGGAGGAACTCAAGGCGCATAGCGACGCGAGCGAGCGCGCGCGCGTCTTGCTGCATGCTTTGGCCTTCATCGCAGGCTTCACGCTCGTCTTCATGGCGCTCGGCTTTACCGCTAGCGCCATCGGGACGGCGTTGATCGCGTATCGCGACTGGATCGCCAAGCTCGGCGGACTCGTCGTGATCGTGCTCGGCCTCAACATGATCGGCGTGTTCAAGATCCCGTTCTTGATGATGGACAAACGCGTGCACGTGCGCAGCGCCAACCGCTCCTACGTGGCTTCGTTCCTGGTCGGCCTCGCGTTCGCGGCCGGCTGGTCGCCGTGCATCGGCCCGATCCTCGCCGGTATCCTCGCGCTTGCGACGCAGGAACAATACGGTTCGGCGACGCTGCTGCTGTTCGTGTACTCGATGGGACTCGCGCTTCCGTTCTTCATCACCGCGGCGGCGATCTCGCGCGCGCTCGGCGCGCTGAACCGCATCAAACGCTATCTGGGACCGATCGAAGTGGGTGCCGGTGCCTTCCTCGTCGCGACGGGCGTCGTGCTCTTCACCGGGACGTTCGGGCGCGTCGCCGGCTTCTTCTACCAGTACGTCAAGCCGCCGAGTCTGTAATGCCCCTTCTGTGGCTGGCGGCGCTGGTCGTCTTCGCGCTCGACCGCTGGACGAAGACGCTCGTGATGAGCACGTTTTTCCCCGGTGAAAGCCGGCTCGTCATCCCGCATCTGCTGTGGTGGACGTACGTGCAGAACACGCACGGCGCGTTCGGCCTGTTCGGCAACTCGCCGGTCCTGCTGATCGCGCTCGCCATCATCGTGCTGACGATCTTCGCGCTCGCCTTTCGCGACGCGGTGCAGCGCTCGCTGCTGGTCCGCATCGCGTTCGGGATGATCGTCGGCGGCGCCGTCGGGAACATCGTCGACCGGCTGCAGCACCGCTGGGTCGTCGACTTCATCGACTTCAAGACGATCTGGCCCAACGTCTTCAACGTGGCCGACGCCTCGATTACGATCGGGGTCGGTCTCTTGATCATCGCTTCGCTGCGGCGCGAGGTCCGCGCCTGAGGGACGTCGTCGACGCGGCCGACGCCGGCTCGCGACTCGACGTCCTGCTGGCGCGGCTGACCGGATTCTCGCGCTCGCACGTCGCGAGCGCGCTACGAGCCGGCGCCGCGACCGTCAACGGCGCGGCCGGCAAACCGAGCACGCTGCTCGAAGCGGGCGACCGGCTCGACTATGCGATCCCGCCGCCGCAGCAGCTCGAAGTGGAACCCGAAGCGGTCGCACTCGACATCGCGTACGAAGACGACGACGTGCTGGTCGTCGACAAGGCGGCCGGGATGGTGACGCATCCGGCGCACGGCGCCGTCGATGGGACGCTCGTCAACGCGCTGCTCGGGCATGTCGCCTCGCTGCCGGGCGAACGCGTGCGCGCGGGGCTCGTCCATCGGCTCGACCGCGATACGTCCGGTCTCATCCTGGTCGCAAAGACCGATGCCGCGCTCGGGACTCTCGGCCGCGCGATGCAGGCGCGCTACATCGAACGGGAATACCGCGGGATCGTCACCGGGACGCTCGACGAGCCGGCCGGGACGATCCGCGGCGCGCTCGGCCGCGACCCGCGGAATCGCTTGAAATACACGATCCGCAACGAAGGGAAACCGGCGGTCACGCATTACGCGCTGCGCGAAGCGTTGGTGGGCGCGAGCGAACTGGTCTTTCGGCTCGAGACCGGACGCACGCATCAGATTCGCGTGCATCTGGCCGCGCTCGGGCACCCGCTGGTGAACGATCCCCTCTACGGCCGCCGCGATGCACGCGTTCCGCTGGCCGGCCAGGCGCTGCATGCCTGGCGCCTGCGCTTCAAGCACCCGCGCACCAAACAAATGATGTCGTTCGAGAGCGAACCGCCGCTGGAATACCTCGCCACGCTTGAATTCTTTCGCCGGCCGCCGGAATGAACGGCGACTTTACGCTGCGCGCTACCGCTGGCGCCGCGCGCCGCGGGACGCTCGAAACGATGCACGGCGCGGTCGAAACGCCGTGCTTCATGCCGGTCGGCACGCTGGCCGACGTCAAGCTCCTCGAACCGCGCGACCTCCACGAGATCGGCACGCGCATCGTGCTGGCGAACACCTACCACCTGTGGCTGCGCCCGGGTGCGGAGGTGCTCGTCGCGGCCGGCGGGCTCCATCGCTTCATGGCCTGGGACGGGCCGCTCTTGACGGACTCGGGGGGCTTTCAGGTCTTCAGCCTCGAGTCGCGCCGCACCGTCGACAACGACGGCGTCACCTTTCGCTCGCATCTCGACGGCTCGACGCACCGCTTCACGCCCGAAGGCGTCGTCGCTTTTCAAGAAGCGCTCGGTGTCGACATCGCAATGGTGCTCGATCAGTGCGTTAAGCTGCCGTCGCCCCGCGACGAGATCGTCGCAGCCGCCGCACGGACGACCCTGTGGGCGCAGCGTTCGGCGGCGGCCTGGCGGCGCGGGGCCACGCTCCTGTTCGGTATCGTCCAAGGCGGACTCGAGGACGATCTGCGCGCCCGCAGCGCACGCGAACTCGTCGCGTTGGATCTTCCCGGGTATGCGATCGGTGGACTCTCCGTCGGCGAGTCGCGCGCCGAAATGGACCGGGTTGCAGGCATGACGGCGGCGTTGCTACCGGCGGATAAGCCCCGCTACCTGATGGGCGTCGGCACCGTGCGCGATCTGGTCGCTGGGATCGACCGCGGGATCGATCTCTTCGACTGCGTCTATCCGACGCGCAGCGGACGTCACGGCCGCGTGCTGACACGTCGAGGCACGGAATACAATCTGCGCAACGCCGTCTACGCGCGCGACTTCGCGCCGCTCGACGAGAACTGCGACTGCCGCATCTGCGGCGTCTACTCGCGCGCATACCTCGCGCATCTCTTTCGCGCCGGCGAAACGCTGGGAGGGCGGCTCGTCTCGTATCATAATGTGGCCGCGCTCACCGGGCTCGTGCGCGAGTCGCGCGCTGCAATCGAAGGCGGAGGCTGGGAGGCATTTCGGGACGGCGTACTCGAAGGCGCCGCGCAATGATCCTTCGCCTCGGCGCCGCGCTTCTATGGACGGTGCTCGCTGCCACGTATGCCGCGAGCGCCGAACCCGTCGAGACATCGTTCGCGATCACGATCAACCCGCTCGACGGCAGCCACACGGTCGATCGCGGCCTCAGCGATGCGGTCCACTTCGCGCCACTGCCCCTCGCCGAATTCACCGCGCGCGAACGCGACGAGAGCCTGCGCATCGAGGGGTTACCCCCGGTGACGCTGCGCTACGGCGGCGCCGGCGACGGTGCGCAGTCGACCGTGCTCTCGATCCTCAACATCACGTACCGTCATACTTTCGGCGGCGGCTGGTTCGCCGGCGCCGGACAGACGATCTACAATCAATCGACGACCTATGGAACCTCGAACGGCAACTATGTCTACACGCGCGGCACGCTCGTCGACTACATCTTCGGTCACGAGGTGCAATACTCGCGCGTGACGGGCCCGCGTTTCGAAGGCGGAAACATCGTGCGCCGCGGCCGCGACAAGTTGGAGGCGTGGGTCGCGATCAATCCGCGCATGCACGGGGTACAGTACACGCAGATCCCGACCGGCAATGCCTCCTTCCAGACCTTTGCCGATCCGGAGACTGCCGCGCAAGTCGATCTGAGCGCGCGTTTCGCGCGCCGCCTATCGTCGCACAGCGAACTGCTGCTGGGCCTGCGCTACCTGAACTACACCGCGCACTACGTCGACTTTCCCGGCCAGATCGCGGATCGCAACGTCGGCTGGGCGCCCGTGATCGGCTACCGCCTCCGGATGTAAGGGGGCCTTACGGCGCTCGATAGCCGGCGAAAATGTCGCGCCACGCGTCGGGGACGACCAGCGACTGACGCAGCTCGTAATCGTAGGCGACGAGCGTGCTCGCGGCGCGAACCGCGACCTTGTCCGCCGTCATGTTCGCGATCTCGTACTCGAGGTCGAACGACTTGGTGCCGACGCGTCCGACGCGACAACCGACCGAAACCAACTCGCCGTACGCGACCTGGGCCAGATAGTCGAAGCGCTGCGCGGCCATGATGATCCCGATGCGGGCGGCCGGCGGCACGCCCACCACTTCGTCCATGAAATCGATCCGCAGCGTCTCGGTCCAGGTGACGTACGCTGCGTTGTTCACATGGCGGAAATAGTCGAAGTCGCGGAACGCGACCCGCTGTTCCCGCACGAACCGATACCCCTCCAGCACGAACCGCCGGTTCGCAGCCGCGCTCGGAACCTCCGGCTACGGCGGCGTGACGATCTTCACCGGCGCGCTGCTCGGCGACGTGCCGCCGCCTTGTTCTTGCGACGAAACCCAGTTCGGGAATTTACCGGAAACGCCGACGGCTTGGATCCAGCCCGCTTCCCCGGTCATGCAACCACCTGCGACGTACAGCGACCTTTGACCGCTTCCCGTCCACAGATTCGAGTTCACGGCGCCCGCCGGACCTCTGGTCGGCTTGATCCAGAACTCGAATCGCGAGACCACAGAATTCGATTGGAGGAGGACGGGATGCCCGCATGAGGCGGAGCCAAGCTTCACGCTCGCGCCCTTCGCGGAGATGGTCCCAGTGACGGGGCCGCCGGCGAGCGCTGCGGCACCGGGGTAGGCGACAGCTGCGCCAAAGGCGGCGAGAGCCCAGAGGGCATGCGCTTTCGTGGTCAATCTCATGACGGTCTCCTGGACTGGCAAGCGTATGTTTACCTGCCTGTGGCACATCTCCGCCCGAGAGGGAAGCAGGCTCAGCCGGCCTGCTTCACGTCCGCCTTCGCGCCGGCCGCGGGCGCCGGCCTCGCAGCGGGATGACGTTGGGCGGCAGCGCGTCCTCGAGCGGACCATCGCGGTCGAGGAGCGCTTCGAGCTCGGCGCGGCTCAGGCACGGCAGACCGAGGTCGCGGCGGGCTCGCGCGCAGTGTTCAAGGAGCCGCAGATAGGGTTCGTCATCCGGATGGATCAGCGCGGAGACGGCGCTCGGGAGCGATTCAGCCATGTCCGGTATGCTGACCGCAAACGGTGCCAGCACTGTGTCACCTCTAAGCCGGCTCGTCGATCCGCACTTCGACGACCTGCAGGCGCCGTTTCCGAGCCTTCCGGCGTGAAAAGAAACGGTGCGGTTGACAGCCTCGCTGATCCATAGTACAACCCACAGACGATGCAATCGCGTCTCGTCCTTGTCGTCGGCGTCCTTCTTGCGGTCCTCATTGATGGCCGGCGAGACGCTTTCGTATAGACGACGACACGGTCGACTCTTCTACGAAAGCCCTCGCCGGATCACCGGCGGGGGTTTTTTCATCTCCGGAGGACTGATGAACGCCTACTACGACCGCGACATCGAGCGCGGCGCACTCGACGACAAAACGATCGCCGTCATCGGCTACGGCAGCCAGGGGCGCGCGCAGGCGCTCAACCTCCACGACTCCCGTCAGCACGTCGTCATCGGTCTGCGGCCGGGCTCCCCCAAACGGGATGAGGCGCGCCGCGACGGGCTCCCTGTCGCCTCGATCGCCGAGGCGGTCCATCAGGCCGATCTGGTGATGATGCTGATCCCCGATGAGGAACAGGCGGCGGTCTTCCTGCGCGAGGTCGTCGAGCATCTCCGTCCGGGGATGACGCTGGCGTTTTCCCACGGTTTCGGCATCCACTTCGGGACGATCGTCCCGCCGGCCGACATCGACGTGATCATGATTGCGCCGAAGGGTCCGGGCCGGCTGGTGCGCACGGAGTACGAAGCCGGACGCGGTGTGCCGTGCCTGGTCGCGGTGCATCGTGACGCGACCGGACGTGCGCGCGAAACCGCGCTCGCGTATGCCGCTGCGATCGGCGGCGGACGGGCCGGCGTGCTCGAGACGACATTCAAGGAAGAGACCGAGACGGATCTGTTCGGCGAACAGGCCGTCCTGTGCGGGGGCCTCACGGCGCTCGTGACGGCCGGCTTCGAAACGCTGACCGAGGCTGGCTATGCCCCCGAGATGGCGTACTTCGAATGCCTGCACGAGGTCAAACTGATCGTCGATCTGATGTACGAGCGCGGCATCGAAGGCATGCGCGACGCGATCAGCAACACGGCCAAGTACGGCGATTACACGCGCGGCAGCCGGATCGTGAACGACGCGACGCGCGCCGAGATGCGCAGGATCCTGGACGAGATTCAGAGCGGCGCGTTCGCGCAGGAGTGGGTCGCCGAAAACGCGGCCGGCAAGCCCTCCTTCCGCGCCTTTCGCGCCAAGGCCGCGGAGCACGACGTCGAGCACGTCGGGCGCGAACTGCGGGGCTTGATGCCGTGGATGCACGAGCGCGCGGAGGCGGCCGAGACCGACGACGGATTGCGCTTCCGCGTGTTGTGATCGCATGAACGGGGCGCAGGCCGCCGTTGCCGCGTTGGAGCGCGAGGGCGTCGACTTCATCTTCGGCTACCCCGGCGGCACGATCATGCCGCTGTACGACGCGCTGTTCCAGCACGCGGTTCGCCACGTGCTGTGCCGGCACGAGGCGGCGGCAGCCTTCGCGGCGGGCGGATACGCGCGCTCGTCGGGGCGCGTCGGCGTCTGCTGCGCGACGTCGGGTCCCGGCGCGACGAATCTCGTCACGGCGTTGCTCGATGCGTACATGGACAGCGTCCCGGTCGTCGCCGTCACGGGTCAGGTGCGCACCGAGCTCATGGGGACGGACGGTTTTCAAGAAGCCGACGTCTGCGCGATCACGCAAGCGATCACCAAGCGCAACTTCTTGGTCGACGATGCCTCGCAGATCGCCCCGACGCTCGCGGCGGCATTCGCGCTCGCGCGCAGCGGGCGGCCCGGACCCGTGCTTGTCGACATCCCCACCGACGTGCTCAAAGCACAAGCCGGCGAGCTCGAAGCGGTGGCGGCGCCACCGTCGCGCAGCGCGGTTCCGCGCGCCAGCGATGAGGCAATCCGCTCGGCCGTCGCGCGCATCCGTGCCGCGCGGCGGCCGGTCGCGATCGTCGGCGGCGGCGTGCGCGCCGGCGCCGTTGAAGCGTTTCGCACCTTCGTCTCGCTGCTTGGGCTCCCGCACGCTTCAACGCTGATGGCGCTCGGCGCGGCGGCGCCGGACGATCCCCACGCGCTCGGCATGCTCGGGATGCACGGCCTCAAGGCGGCGAACAAGGCGGTGCAGCGCGCCGACTTGGTGCTCGCGCTCGGCATGCGCTTCGACGACCGTGTGACCGGGAAGCCCGATCGCTTCGCGCGCGGTGCCGCCGTGATCCACGCCGACATCGACGCGACGGAGTTCAACAAGATCATCCCGGCCGACGTCACGCTGCACGGCGACCTGCGCGAGACCCTCGAAGCGCTCGTCGCGGAGCTGGTGCGCTCGCCGGTGCCGCGCTTCGACGACTGGGCGCTCGAAGCGCGTGCCCTCGGCGGACCGCTGCCCAGCGATCGCGTCGACGATCGCATTCTCTCGGCAACCGATGTGCTCGACCGCTTCTTCGCGGCGCTTCCCGCCGATGCGATCGTCACGACCGACGTCGGCCAGCACCAGATGTGGGCGGCGCAGCGCGCCCGGCCCGCGCAGCCGCGCCGCTTCATCACGTCGTCGGGTCTGGGCGCGATGGGATTCGGTTTCCCCGCCGCGATCGGGGCGCAGTTCGCAAACCCCGGCGCACCGGTCTTCGCCATCGTCGGCGACGGCGGTTTTCAGATGTGTCTGCCGGAGCTCGCGACGCTGCGGCGTTACGGCGTCCCCGCCAAAGTGCTGCTCATCGACAATCAGAATCTGGGGATGGTCCGCCAGTGGCAAGAGTTATTCTTCTCAGCCCGCTACTCGGCGACGAACCTGGCCGACAACCCGGACTTCGCCGCGATCGCGCGCGCGTACGGTATCGAAGCCTTCTCGCTCTCGGATCCGCAGCACGCCGCTGCGACGATCGCCGCCTTTATCGACCACGCCGGGCCGGCACTGCTCCACGCGGCTTGCCATCCGACCGAGAACGTGTGGCCGATGATCCCCGCCGGGATGACCGTCGACGACCTGATGGAAGCACGCGCATGACCTGCGATCTGCGCCTGCGCGACGCCCGCTCGGTGGCGCGCATCATCAACCTCGCCCATCGGCTCAACTGTCGCTGCACGCGCATCGAAGCGAGCTCGGCCGGCGGCGACACGCGCGCGAGCCTCACCTTCGACGGGCCGGCGCTCGCCCTGACACGTTTGCGCGCGCAGATCGATCGCGTGCTCGAGTACGAAGCGCCCGAAGGTGCGCGAGCGGCCTCATGACACCACATCGGTATCGCGCGTTTCCGGCCCCCGCGCTGACCGACCGGCGCTGGCCGTCGCGTTCGCTCGAGCGTGCGCCGCGCTGGTGCAGCGTCGATCTGCGCGATGGAAATCAAGCCCTGGTCGAACCGATGGGCCCCGAGCGCAAAAAGCGGATGTTCGCCCTGCTGACGCGGCTGGGATTCCGCGAGATCGAAGTCGGTTTTCCGTCCGCTTCGCAGCCCGACTTCGACTTCGTGCGCGAGTTGATCGAGGAGCGGCTCATCCCGCCCAACGTCACGATCCAGGTGCTCACCCAAGCGCGCAGCGATCTGATCGACCGTACCTTCGAAGCGATCGCCGGTGTTCCGCGCGCGATCGTGCACGTCTACAACGCGACCTCACCGCTCTTTCGGCGCGTCGTCTTCGGGCTCGATGAAGCCGGCGTCGTCGACGTCGCCGTGGCGGCGGTCGGGCAGATCAAACGGCGCGCCGCCGAGATCGCGACACGGACGAGCCTGCAGCTCGAGTACTCGCCCGAGACGTTCTCGGCGACCGAATTGCCGTTCAGCAAGACGATCTGCGACGCGGTCGTCGCATGCTGGGATCCGGTACCAGGAACTCCCGTCATCATCAACCTCCCGGCGACCGTCGAGACGGCGTCGCCGAACGTCTACGCTGACCAGATCGAATGGATGGATCGCATGCTGTGCCGGCGCGCCCAGATCGTGCTCAGCCTGCACCCGCACAACGATCGCGGCACCGCGGTGGCCGCCGCCGAGCTCGGGCTGCTCGCGGGCGCCGACCGCGTCGAAGGGACGCTGTTCGGCAACGGCGAGCGGACCGGCAACGTCGACCTCGTGACGCTCGCACTCAACCTCTACACGCAGGGGGTCGATCCCGGACTCGAGATCGCCGACATGCCGGAGATGGTGCGCATCGTCGAGGAGTGCAACCGGCTTCCCGTGCACCCGCGCCACCCCTATGCCGGCGAACTCGTCTTCACCGCGTTTTCCGGCTCGCACCAGGATGCGATCAAGAAAGGCTTCGCTGCGCTTGCGGCCGGTGACGGTCGCCGCTGGGACGTCCCCTATCTGCCGATCGATCCGAAGGATATCGGCCGCACCTACGAAGCCGTCGTGCGCGTCAACAGCCAGTCGGGCAAGGGCGGCGTCTCCTATCTCCTCCAGGCCGGTCACGGCCTCGATCTCCCGCGCGGCCTGCAGGTCGACTTCAGCCGCGTCATTCAGGAGCGGGCGGAAGCGACGGGCGGTGAGGTCACGCCGGCGGAGATCCGTGCGGCGTTTGAAGCGAACTACGTCCAGAGCGGGCGGCTGCGCTTAGCCGGCTACGCGATCGCGAACGACGGTGTCGCCGGGACGCCGTGCACGATCGACGCCACCCTCACCGACGGTATCGCGCCGCTCGCCGTCTACGGCGACGGGATCGGGCCGATCGATGCGTTCGTCGACGGCCTGCATCGCGCGCTCGGCATCACGGTGCACGTGCGCGATTATCACGAGCACGCCTTGCGCACCGGCGAGGATGCCGCCGCTGCCGCGTACGTCGAGCTCGCGATCGACGGCCGCACGGTGTGGGGCGTCGGGATCGATCCCAACATCGTCACCGCTTCGCTCGCGGCGATCGTCAGCGCGGTCGGCCGCGCGATCGACGACGCCGGGGCCTCACGCTCGACGGAGGGCGCCAATGTCACGGTCGCTGTTTGACAAACTGTGGGACGCGCACGTCGTCGAGGAACTTCCCGGCGGCAACGCGCTCGTCTTCATGGATCTCGTCGTCGCGCACGAGATCACGACGCCGGCGGGAGCGATCGCGATCGCGAACGACTTCGAGGATCGGCTCTACGACCCGGCGCGGATCGTCGCGATGATCGATCACGTCGCGCCGGCAAAGGATTCGGCGACCGCACTGCAGGCGCAAACCGTGCGCAGCTGGGCGAAACGGCACGCGATCACGTTTCACGACATCGGCGACAACGGCATCTGCCACGTGCTGGTCCCGGAACGCGGCTACGTCGCGCCGGGGATGACGGTCTGCTGCGGTGACAGCCATACCTGCACGCTCGGAGCGCTCGGCGCATTCGCGCTGGGGATTGGAACGACGGCGCAGGCCGGCGCGATGCTGGCCGGCTGCCTGATACTGCAGCGTCCGAAGGTGATGCGCGTCGAGGTCACCGGAGCGCTCGGCAACGACGCGACCGCGAAAGACTTGGCCCTGACCGTGATCGCAACGATCGGATTTCGCGGCGGGACCGGTTACGTGCTCGAATATACCGGGAGCGCGATTCGGGCGCTCTCGATGGAACAGCGGATGACGCTGTGCAACATGGCGATCGAGTCGGGAGCGACGACCGGGATCATCGCGGCGGATGAGACGACGGCCGCCTATCTCGCGGCGACACGCGGCGCGCCGTCGGGATGGCAGGCCGAGGCGGCTGATCCGGATGCCGTGTACGCCGCGACGGTAACGATCGACGGCAGCGCCGTGCGTCCGGTCGTCTCGTGGGGGACCAACCCCGGCGAATGCAGTCCGATCGACGGCGTCGTGCCGTTCGACGCGCCCGAGGAGTCGCTGACCTACATGGATCTCCGCCCGGGTCAGGTGCTGACGAGCATTGCCGTCGATCAGGCGTTTATCGGTTCGTGTACCAACTCGCGCATCGGTGACTTGCGCGCCGCAGCCGACGTGCTGCGCGGCCGCCGCGTCGCGGTGCCGACCATCATCACGCCGGGTTCGCAGGCCGTTCGGCGCCAAGCCGAACGCGAAGGCTTGCACGATGTGTTCCAAGACGCCGGTGCGCTGTGGACGCACTCCTCATGCGGCCCGTGTTTGGGCATGTCGATGGGCGTCCTCGCGCCGGGGACGCGCTGCGTCTCATCGTCGAACCGCAATTTCCCCGGTCGCATGGGCGACGGCGGACGCGTCCACCTCGCGGCACCGGCCGTCGTCGCCGCCTCGGCGATCTTGGGACGGCTCGGCTCGCCGGCCGAGATCGCGGAATCCGCAGCGGTGCCGGCATGATCGTCGAAGGCGACGTGCTCGCGATCCCGCGCGCCAACATCGACACCGACCAGATCATCCCCGCCCGGTACCTGACGCGCATCGATGCCGACGGAATGGGGGAGCATCTCTTCGCGGGGATGACGGACGGCCCTGAACTGCTGCTTCGTCATCCTACCGCCTCGATCGTCGTTACCGGTGAGAACTTCGGCTGCGGCTCGTCGCGCGAACACGCGGCATGGGCGCTGTGCGGACGCGGCTTCGCGGCCGTAATCGCGCCGAGCTTCGCGCGCATCTTCAGCGAGAACGCCTACACGAACGCGCTCTTGCCGATCGTCCTGCCGCACCACACCGTCGACATGCTGATGGCGACGCGCCGGATCCGGATCGACGTCGAGAGCGAGACGCTGTGGGCCGATGACGGCGAGCGCATTCGTTTTGCACTCGACCCGCTGCGCAAGCAGTTCGTGCTCGGCGGCGGATTCTTGCCGTACCTGCACGCGAAGATCCCCGCCGTCCGCGCCTGGGAAGCGGCACGGTGAGCCGCGTCGCCGTCCTCGGCGGCGACGGAATCGGGCCCGAGGTCACGGCCGCTGCGGTCCGCGTGCTGGAGCTGGTGATGCCGTCGTGCACCTTCGTCGAAGCGCCGGTCGGCGCGGACGCGATCGCGCGCAGCGGGACGCCGCTTCCGGCGGCGACGTTGGCGCTCGCGCGTGCGAGCGATGCCGTGCTGTTCGGGGCCGTCGGCGGACCAGGCTTCGACGACCGCGCGCCGGCCGAGCGCCCCGAAGCGGCGATCCTCGGTTTGCGCAAAGCGTTCGGGTTATACGCGAACGTGCGGCCGGCGCGAGCGTTTACGGGACTCGACGCCTTTTCGTCGCTGCGGCCCGAGCTCGTTCACGGGATGGATCTCGTCATCGTGCGCGAGCTGACCGGCGGCCTCTACTTCGGCCCGAAAAGTCTCGAGCTCGAAGACGGCGTGCTGACCGCGCGCGACACGCTGATCTACCGCGACTTCGAGATCGAGCGGGTGGCGCGGTTCGCGTTCGCGCTCGCACGGCGCCGCCGCAAGCACGTCGTCTCGATCGACAAGGCCAACGTTCTGATCAGCTCCCAGCTGTGGCGTCGCGTCGTCACCGCGGTCGCTGCCGACTATCCCGACGTCGAGCTCGAACACATGCTGGCCGACAACGCCGCGATGCAGCTCGTGCGCGAGCCGCGCGCCTTCGACGTGATCGTCACCGAGAACACCTTCGGCGACATCCTCTCGGACGAAGCGGCGATGATCGCGGGGACCATCGGCACCGCGGCGAGCGCGAGCCTCGGTGCGGAGCCCTCGAGGCCCAGCTTCGGGCTCTACGAACCGATCAGCGGTACGGCGCCCGACATCGCGGGGAAAGGGATCGCGAACCCCGCGGCCGCGATCCTCTCGGCGGCACTGCTGGCGCGCTTTTCGCTCGGCGACGATACCGCTGCGGAACGCATCGAGCGCGCCGTCGCGAGCGCGCTTGAAGATGGTCCGCGCACCGCAGATCTGCACCAGCCGGGCGATCCGCCCGCGGCGAGCACCTCCGCGTTCACCGACGCCGTGATCGAACGGCTGGCCGCGTCACCGGCGGCGCGCTAAGGAGCGCTATTCGGTTTCGTGCTGCGGCGCGATGCGCGCACGGAAACGTTCGCGTTCAAGCCGGCCGGTGATCTCTTCGGCCGGGTCCGGCGCACCAAAGAGAAACCCTTGGCCTTCATCGCAGCCCAGCTCGCGCAGCGTCTCAGCCTGTTCGGCGGTCTCGACGCCTTCGGCGACGACGCGCAGACCGCGCTGGTGCGCCAGCGCGACGACGCTGCGCACGACTTGCGCTTTGAACGCGTCACCGCCCAAGGGTTCGACGACGAAGCGATCGATCTTGAGCACGTCGAGCGGGAGCGACGCGAGCGCGCTGAGCGCCGTGAGCCCGGTGCCGAAATTGTCGACTGCGATGCGCACGCCGAGGCGCCGCAGCGCCTCGAGGTTGTGGACGGCGCTCGTGCTGCGCATCAGCGCACCCTCACCGATCTCCAGCTCGAGATCGTGCGGCGGCAGGCCCGTCAGGTCGCACAACGAGGCGACGAAACGGACGAACGGGCGCTGTTCGACTTGGCGCGCCGAGACGTTCACCGAGACGCGAAAGCCGGGGTATCCGGCGAGATGCCAGCGCCGCGCCTGCGCGCACGCCTCGCGCAGCATCCACTCGCCGAGCCGGCCGATCAAACCGCTTTCTTCTGCGATCGCGATGAACTCGGGCGCCGGGACCGGCCCGATTCCCGGGCAGTCCCAGCGCAGCAGCGATTCGGCGCCGACCATCTCGCCGGTGCGCAGCGAGACGATCGGCTGATACACCGCCGCCAGGCGGCGTTGGCTAATCGCGTGGCGCAAGTTGCGGTCGACGATCGCGCGGCGTTCGTGCTGTCCGGCAAGCTCCTCGCTGAAGAACTCGACCGCCTCGCCGCCGTGCAGCGCCGAGTCGAGCGCGGCCTGCGCTTCGTGCACCAGCGGCGAACGGTCGTCACGCCCGCGCTGCCGCACCGCAACCCCGATGCGCGGGATCGCCACGACCTCGTCGCCGGCGACGGGGATCGGACGCTCGAACGCGTTGAGAACGTTGCGCGCGAAGGTGCGCATCGTGCGTGCGCGCCCGACCGCGACGTGCACCGCGAAGACATCGTCGGCGTAGCGCGCGATCACGGCGTTCGGCGGCGCGATGCGCTCGAGGATCTCGGCGACGGCACGACCGCTCAGCTCGCGGTATTCGTGTCCGCGCTGCGCCGCCGACGTGACCCAGGTGATGTGGACGAGCGCGAGCGAACCGCCTTGGTCCTGAGCCGCGCGGCCTTCGAGCAGCGTCGTGGCCGCGTTGTTGACGTTCGGATCGGTGGGGACCGCGCGCAAGAATCGCCGCGGCGCAGGATGGACGATGACGACGCGCGCGCGCCGCTCGTTGAACATGACCGGCAGCGAGATCGACAGATCGACGTGCAGCACCGAACCGTCGCGCGCTTGTTTGCGGCGCTCGCGCAGCGTCAGCGCCTGCGTGTCGCCGAGCCCCGCAAATGCTTCGGCCAGCGACGAACGATCTTCCGGCGGCGTGAGGTCGAGCAGCGTGAGCGTCAGCAGCTCGGAGCGCGAGTGCGCGAAATCGGCGCTCGCGCGATCATTCGCTGCCAGAATTGCAAGCGTGGTTCCGTCGCACACGAACGTCGCAACGGGACTTGCATCGAACAGCATCGCGTCGATCATTTTGCCTCCGCTCCGCCCCTTCGTCCAAGCGGCGGCGAACCGCTCCGGCGAAGCGGCGACTTAATCGTCGGTTGACCGTACCTTCACCGTTGCTTCACTTTGGCGCGCGAGGCCCGCGCCGCAACTTAACCGAGAGCTTCCAGTTCGCTCACGATCAGCGCGCAGCCGGCGTCGAGGGTTGGGTGTTCGGGGTCGGTGCCCAGCGGCAGGTACTTCCAGCAGCGCTGACACTTCGCTCCGGCCGCGGGCGAGACCACGACCTGCGATGCTCCCGGTGTGCCGACGAGCTCGCGCACGGCGGAGACCACCAGCGCCTCCCGCACGCCGTCCCCCAGCGCGGCGAAACGCGCGAAGAACGGTTCCTCGACGAAAACCGACGCGTCCAGCGCAAAGTCGCGCGGCCCTTCGTGCGCCGCGACGACGGCGCGTAAACTCTTCAAGAGGGTCCAGGTCCCCAAGGCCGCCTCGTCGAGCGGTACGAGCGGCGGCAAGCGCAGCTCGAAAACGGATCCGGCCTCGCCGCGCAGCGCCGGATCGAGGTGCTGCCACGCTTCCTCGGCGGTGAACGAGAGCACCGGCGCAAGCAGCACGCACAGCGTGCGGAAGATCTCGAGCAGCGCCGACTGCGCGCTGCGCCGTCGCGGCGCGTCAGGGGCGCTCGAATAGAGCCGGTCCTTGAGCGCGTCGAGATAGAAGCGCGACAAGTCGTCGGTATCGAACTTCGTCAGCGCGACGTACGCATCGTGCAGCCGGAACGCACGTAAGTGTTCGCCGACGTCGTCGGCGAACGCGTCGAGCGCCGCCAGCGCGAGCTGGTCGAGCGGCTCCATCGCGGCGCGCGGGACGATCGAGCCGGGTTCCAAACCGTCCATCGCGCCGAGCAGAAAGCGCAGCCGGTTGCGCAGGTTACGGTACACGTTGGCGACGTTGTCGAGGAGCTGCGCGCCGAGCCGCGATTCAGCGGTGAACTCGCTCGAGGCGACCCACAGCCGGAGCAGATCGGCGCCGTACTTTGCGACCGCGTCATCCACCGTGATGTAGTTGCCGGCCGACTTGTGCATCGCGTGGCCGTCCTGATCGACGACCCACCCGTGCGAGATGATCTGCCGGTAGGGCGCGCGGTCGCGCACGGCGACCGACGTCATCAAGTTGGAGCGGAACCAGCCGCGGTACTGATCGCCGCCTTCCAAATACACGTCGGCGGGGAACGGCAGCCCGCGCTCGACCAGAACGGCGCGCCAGGTGACGCCGGACTCGAACCAGATGTCGACGATGTTGCGTTCCTTTTCGAACGCCGTGCCGGCGCAGCGCGGGCACGCCAGACCGGGCGGGGCGAACGCCTCGACGGGTTCGGTCCACCACAGGTCCGACGCGTTGCCGGCCTCGAAGGGTCGCGCGCGCATCGCGCGCCCGAAGTTGCGCGCGAGTTGAGGATCCAAGAGCGCTTCGCCGCAGGCCGTGCAGGTGACGGCGGGGATGGGCGTGCCCCAGACGCGCTGCCGCGAGACGCACCATTCCGGGTGCTTCTCGACCATCTGCGACATCCGCACCGCGCCCCATTCGGGCAGAAAGCGGACGTCGCTGATCGCGCGTTCGGCGCGTTCGCGCAGCGCGTTGCGTTCCATCCCGATGAACCACTGCGCGGTCGCGCGAAAGATGACCGGGTTCTTGCAGCGCCAGCAATGCGGATAGCTGTGGGAGAACGATTCGGCGGCGATCAGCGCACCGCGCGCGCGCAAGTCGGCGACGATGTGCTCGTTGGCATCGAAGATGAATTCGCCCGCGTACGGACCGGCCTCGGCCGTGAAATGCCCCGACGCATCGACCGGGCTCAGCACCGGCAAGCCGTAGGCCTGGCCGCTGGCAAAGTCCGCTTCGCCGTGACCGGGCGCCGTGTGAACCGCGCCCGTCCCGGTGTCGAGTTCGACATAGTCCGCCAGGATGATGACGGAGTCGCGCTCGGCGAATGGATGGCGCACCGCCAGCCCTGCGAACGCCGAACCCGGAACCTCGGCGCGCAGTTCGGCTTCGCCGGCATCGAGCCGCGCGAGCACCGGACCGGCCAGCGCGCGCGCGACGATGAGGTCTTCGCCTCCCACCCGATAGACGCCGTAGGATACCGTCGGATTCAGCGCCACGGCGACGTTGGCCGGCAGCGTCCAGGGCGTCGTCGTCCAGATCGCCAGCGAGAGCGGGGTGCCGTCGTCGGCGGCGCCCGCCCGTGCCAACAGCGCGGCGCGCTGGGCGTCGTCGGCCGGGAAGCGCACGAAAATCGACGGCGAGGTGTGGTCTTTGTACTCGATCTCCGCTTCGGCGAGCGCCGTCTCGTCGTGGACGCACCACAACGTCGAGCGGAGGCCCTTATAAAGGTAGTCGCGCTCCGCTAGGTCGGCGAGCGTTTCGACGATCGTCGCCTCGAAGGACGGGGCGATGGTCATGTAGGGGTCATCGAAATGTCCGAACGAGGCGCCGATGCGGAGCATCTGGTCGCGCTGCCGGCCCAGCCAATATAGGGCGCGCTCGCGGCACGCGCGGCGCAGCGCAATCGGATCGGCGACGCGGAAGTCGAGCTTCAGGTGGAGCAGCGTTTCGCGCTCGATCGGCAGACCGTGCATATCCCAGCCGGGGACGAAGTCGGCGACCTTGCCGTCCAGCAAATGGATCTTCACCAGCGCATCCTTGAGGAAGCGGTTGAGGAAGGTCCCCATATGGAGATCGTTGTTGGCGTAGGGCGGCCCGTCGTGCAGGATGAACGGCGGCGCGCCCGCCGCGCGATTGCGCTCCAGTCGCGTAAGATACGTGCGCCGCTCCGCCCACCAGCGCACGCGCTCGGGTTCCCGTTTGGGCAGTTCGGCCCGCATCGGGAAATCGGTCGTCGGCAGGTTCAGCGTGGAGCGGTAGTCGCGCGCGGCGGGAGCGTCGGGCATGAGAACGGGGGAAGTTCGGGCGAGACGGTGCGCGCTTCCCCCCGTTACGCTGCGGCCGGAAGTTCTCCGTGGCCGCGCCGCGCGCGCCGGAAGGCCCGTTCGTTCGACCAGCCCGCGCGCAGCACGAACGCACCGAGCAGGACGTACCAGGCGTAGACGAGTTCGTGCGTTGCGGCGCAGACGAGGACCGACGCGGCGACGATCAGCACACCGCAGGTCATGCCGATGCGCGATGCCGTCGCGGTGGCCCGAGCGCGGTCGCCGGTCCACTGCCACATCGCCGCCCGCAGAATGCGCCCGCCGTCCATCGGGTAGGCCGGCATGAGGTTGAACGCTGCGAGGACCGCGTTGGCGAGCGCGACGTAGGCGGTCAGCATCGTTGCGACGTCCCGCACTGCGGCGGGCGCGAAGCGGCCGGCGAGCAGCAGCGCCGCCAAGCCGCCGACAGCGATCACGGCGCTCAGCGCCGGTCCGGCGGCCGCGATGATGGCGTCGGCGCGCGGCGTCGCGGGCTCTTCCTCGAGCGTTGCGATCCCGCCGAGCAGGAACAGGGTGATCGCCGTCGTGCGAACGCCGAAGCGCTGGGCCGCTGCCGCGTGTGCGAGCTCGTGTGCGACGACACTGGCAAAAAGCACGAGGGCGCACAGTGCACCGCAGGCGTAGGCTTCCAGCGGCGGGAGCATCGTGAAGCCGCGCGCGAGTCCGGCCGTGACGAACGCGAACAGGGCGAGCCACGAAACGTGGACGCCGATGCGGACGCCGCTGACGCGGCCGAGAAACAGCGTTTGCCGTCCCACCGTGACGCGCACGATTCGCGCGTCAGCCTGCGGTGCCTGCCCCCTCTGAGACGTCGTGCAACACGATGTCGCTCACAATGTCGAAGTTGCGTTCGGCGAGCGCCGCAAGCTGCGGCTCGACGCGCCGCAGGTGCGCGGCGAGCTCGTCGCGCCGGCTCCAGGCGTCATCGAGCCGGCACATCAATTCAGCATCCGGCGGCAGCGGCCGCCCCGGGACGAACAGCGGCCCGATCGGATACTGCAGATCCTCACAGAGCGCGCTCACCTTCGGATCGTACGGCAGCGCGATGAACGGTACGCCGGCGCGGGCGGCGATCACGAGCGCGTGCAGGCGCATCCCGATCACGAACGAGGCGCGGGCGATCACTTGCGCCGCTTGCGCGAGCGGGTAGTCGGGCAGCAGCACGGGGGTCGACGCGCAGCGCCGGATGATCGCCGTCGCGACCTCGGCGTCGCCGGCCCCGCCCAGCGGCAGGAACGCGACCTGGGCTCCTTGCCGGCCGGCGAGCCGGTCGACGACGGCCACGATCGCCCGGGTCGTCGCTTCGGCCCCGTGCCACTTTCGCACCGCCACGACGACCAGCGGCGCGTCCTCACCGCCGAGACCCTCCGCCGTTAAGTCGAGGGGCGCCGCGGACGGATCGAACAGGAACACGGGATCGGCCGTGCGCTGCACCGGCACCGCCGGAAGCAGTGCCTGCAAGAGCGCGCGCGAGCGTTCGTCGCGCACGGTCGCGGCAGCGATGCCGCGGCAAAAGTTGCGCACCACGGCGCGACCGAAGAAGTCCAAGGGTCCGATCGATTGCGCGAAGATCATCGTCTGCTTGCCGGCGCGTATCCCGGCTCGGATGATGTTGGCGTAATAGAGCAGGCTGCGCAGGCTGGTCGCGTTCTGGAGCAGGCCGCCGCCGCCGGAAAGGACGACGTCGGCGCGCTCGATGGCGTGCCGCACGCGCGCCAGGTCCATGCGCGGCGTCGCTTCCACGCCGTAGTCACGCGCGGTCTGCGCCGGATTCCCGCTCAAGACGTCGATCGCGCAGCGTGGCCAGCGCGCACGCAAACGGTCGACGATGATCTCCAAGAGCGCTTCGTCACCGAGATTCCCGAAGCCGTAGTATCCGCTTAAGAGGAATCGCGGCGGCACCGTCACCGTCACTTCACGCGCGCCGATAGCGGCGATACGCGACGATCGCGACGGCGCCGACGACGATGCCGATCACCGCGCCGTTGACGACGCGCAGCAGCGAGATCGCGAGCGGCGTGTGCAGGTGTGAGAACGTGTCGACGACGTCGGCGAGCCCGAGCGCGATCGCCAGTGCGAACAGCCAACCCCAGCGCGCCCGGTCGGCCGGCAGCAGGGCCGGGACGAGCATCAGTGCCGGGAAACCGACCACGAATTCTTTGAAGCGCGGCCGGACTTGCAGCAGCGCCGTCAAGTGCGCGCGCAGCGCCAGTTCGAGTCCCGACGGCGCGATGTCGCTCTGGTTGCCGCTGCGCGCGAGAATCAGAAATCCCGCTCCGAGCAGCACGACACCGGCCGTCAGCTGCAGCACCGTCACCGGCAATGCGGCGAGCGCGGCCGGCGTGACGCGCGCTCCCCAGCGCGAGGTGAACAAGTAGAGCAGCAGAGCGATCAGCGGCGGCGCAGCGAGGACGAGCTTGACGCCGGTGAAGCGGTCGATCTCCATCATCGTGAGCGGCGTCGAGAGCAGGCCGATGACGACGAGGGCGCCGCATAGCGTCAACGCGAGGGCGACGGCGAGCACGCGCAGACCGCCGAGCAGTGCATCTCTGGTCGAGGCCGCCGGCCCGGCACGGAACGCCGGCGCGACGGCGACGAAGCCGGCCACCGGAAACACGATCCCGCCGGCGAGCGCGAGCACTTTACGTGCCGCCATGTCGTGGTGGAGCGCGTAGCCGGCGGCGACGAAGAGCAGGTCGACGGCCGCAAAGCCAATCAGCCAGCGCGCATCGCCCAGCGCGAAAATGTCGAGCAGCACGAACAAGACGATCGCCGGCAGCGCGAGCGAGACGAGCGCGATCTCCCACCAGCGCACGACGAACGGTTCGAACGGCGTCGCGATGCCGACGCGCAGCCCCGCCGCTCGGATCCCCTGTGCGATGCGCCCGACGAGCTCGACGTTGCTGGCTTCGATCGAACGCCCGTCCCACTGATGCCCGAACGGGCGCAGGTATACGACGCGGATGTTGCGCTCGCGCACACCGAGCAGGTACCGCTGCACGATCTCCTCGGGTCGCAGCTTGTCCTGTTCCGGTTTGGCGATCGCTTGGACGCGCACGGTGCGATCGGGCAGCTCCTCCGCAAGCCCCTCAGTGCCGGCTTGGATCTGCTTGACGTCGTACGTTTCGACGGTCCCGAAATCGAGCCGGTCGGCGCGCATCGCGGCTGCCGTCGCGTCCAGCGCGTCGGGATATCCGAGCACCTGATTGCGCAGCCCGAAGAAGATCACCGTGTGCGCGTCGTTGCCGGCGGTGGCGTCGCGGAGCAGCGCATCGATCTGCGGCGCTTTGAAACGCTCGTCATTCTGCAGCCGGGGCACCAGATGCAGCGCGAGCGACCGCGCGAGCGCGATGCGGTCCTCCGGCAGACCGAGCCCGACCGTTCCGAAATAGTCGGGCTGCGTGCGCAGTGCGTACACGGCCGGTAGGCCGGCGTGGATCAACCGCACGGCGCCGCCCGAAAACTTCAGCGGCAGCTGCTGCGCGTAACGCCGCGCCGTCGGGTCGTCGTACGCAACGAGGTACACGTCGTCGGCGCGCAGCTGATGCGCAGCCGCCAAGCCGGCGAAGACCGGATCGCGCAGGCCGGTCAGTCGCGCTTGGTCGAGCAACGCCGTCCCCGTGTACACGGCCGCGCTGGTGGAGGCCGGCACCGCGCTGCCGAGTTCCTCCGCAACCGCAAGCGACGTCAAACCGGCGCGGCGCAAGGCGATCAGAAACGCGCGCTGATCGTACGCGTACGACTGCGCGAGCGCGCTGAAGTCTTGGTCGTCCATCACGATCTCGACGCGGTTCGCGCGGTGCTCGTGCAGCTCGCGGCGCGCGGCCACGAACAGGGACGCCAGCAGCCCGACGGCGAGGCACACCAGCAGCAGACGTCGATAGGTCACGCCGCCGCCTGTTCGCCGGGAACACGCGGTCCCCTCAGATACACCAAGACCCGCTGTGGAGCGGGCCTTGATGCCGTCGCGTAGTAGGTTGCCCTACTACCGGGTGTGGGCGACGATTGCGCGCGTCGGAGACGCTGCCCACACCGGCGATGGCACTCCATTGGAATCTCGCCGGTTGAATCCTGGCGGCCCAAAAAGCGTGCCCGTTAAGGTTGCTTAACGCGACCGCGCGAGCGCCCTACGTGCGCCACTCGGGCGCCCGCTTGCCGACGAATGCGCCGATCCCTTCGCGGGCGTCCTCGGCCAGGGCGTTCATCGACATGACTTCCTTCGCGTAGGCGTAGGCCTTGGCCTGATCGAGATCGATCTGCGCGTAGAACGCCGCCTTCCCGAGTCCGACGACGAAGCCCGCGCTGCGGGCGATCGACGCGGCCAGCGCCGCGGTCGTTGCCTCCAGCTCTTCGGGCGGGACGGCACGATTGATGAGGCCCCAGTCGGCCGCAGTGACGGCGTCGATCGGTTCGCCGGTCAGCAGCATCTCCATTGCGCGCTTGCGTCCGATCGCGCGCGTGAGCGCGACCATCGGCGTCGTGCAGAACAGCCCGATCTTCACGCCCGGCGTCGCGAACTGCGCGCGCGTCGAGGCGATTGCTAAATCGCACGTCGCGACAAGCTGACAGCCGGCTGCGGTCGCGATGCCCGCGATCTCCGCGATGACCGGCTGCGGGATCGATTGTATCTTCTCCATCAGCGTCACGCAGACGTCGAACGTCCGGCGATACTCGGTGATGCTGCGGTCGAGCATCTCGCGCAAGTCGTGGCCGGAGCTGAACGCCGGTCCGAGGCCGCGCAAGATCACGGCCTTGATCGCGCGATCGTTGCCGATGCCGTCGAAGGCGTCGATGAGGTCGCGCATGACCGCCAGCGAAAGCGCGTTCCGCTTTTCGGGGCGATTCAGCGTGACGACCGCGACCCCGTCGGCAGCATGGACCAGAACCGGCGGGGCGGCGGGAGCGGGGATTTCGGAGGTGGCGCTCATGGCGTGAGGTTCGCGCCGGCGCCTGCAGAGACCCCGGCCGCGAGGACGCCCCCGGCAACGGCCGGAAACACGAGGGCATGGCCCTGGACGTCCGTCCTCAGCGACCGGAGTTCGCCGGCGAGGTGAGCGGCGTCGTGCTGCGCGACGTCCACGACCGTCCCACGCTCGACGAGATCGTCGCGCTGCTCGACCGCTACGCCGTGCTCGTCTTTCGCGACCAGCCGTTCGACGACGAGGAACACGTTGCGTTCGCGCGGCGTCTCGACGGTGAACTCGTGATGAAGGTCGCGCGTACGGTAATCGAACCGAAGCGGCGGCTGAACAGCGCCGGCATCACCGACATCTCGAACCTCGACGAGCAGGGCCGCCCGCTCCAGGGTGAAGACCGTCGCCGCATGCATGGGCTGGGAAACCGGCTGTGGCACACCGACTCGTCATTTCAGCAGCCCGCGGCGCGCTACTCGATGCTCTCGGCGAAGACGGTTGCGGCGACCGGCGGTGAAACCGAGTACGCGGACATGCGCGCCGCCTACGACGCGCTCCCTGAAACCCTCAAAGCGCAGCTCAACGGCTTGCGCGCGTTTCACTCCATCCTGTATTCGCGTCAGACGATCGGTTTCACCGACTTCAGCGACGAAGAGCGCGCGCAGTTTCTGGGCGCCGAGCAGCCGCTCGTGCGCGTCGGTCCCGGCTCCGGACGCACCTCGCTCTACCTCGCATCGCACGCCGAACGGATCGTCGGCTGGCCGGTTCCCGACGGCCGCATCCTGCTGCGCGAGCTCATCGCGCTCGCGACGCAGCCGGCTTTCGTGTACCGGCACACGTGGCGGCCCGGCGACTTCGTGATCTGGGACAATCGCTGCACGATGCACCGCGGCCTCGCCTTCGACGAGCGCGAGCCGCGTGATCTGCGCCGCGTCTCGACGCTCGACGTCGCCCCCGCGCTCGCGCACGCCTGAGCCCCGCTGCCGCCGTGCCGGTCAGGACGTGGGGGCGTTGCGCCGCGTTTGCATCAAGCCGCTCGGCGGACCGTCGATCGCGGTCCAGCCGCCGTCACAGAACAGCGTCGAGCCGCTGACGTAACTCGCCGCATCGGAGACGAGGAACGCGACGACGGCGCCGATCTCTTCGGGCCTGCTCCAGCGTCCCAAGACCGTGTGCTGCGCGTACTTTTCCCACAGCTCCGGCTTCTCTTTGAGCGGTACCGTCAGCGCGGTCTCGACGATGCTCGGCGCGATCGCGTTGACGCGGATCCCGTATTCCCCCGCTTCCGCCGCGGCGCCGGAAACGAGCTGACCGATCCCCGCTTTCGTCGCCGCGTAGACGCCCAGCCCCGCCTCGAGCGTGACCGCGCGCACCGACGAACTGGCGACGATGCTGCCGCCGTTCCCCTGCGCGATCAGCAGCTTCAGAAAGGTCTGCAGAAACAGAAACGTGCCTTTGAGGTTGAGCGTGACGATGCGGTCGAAGTCCGCTTCGTCGAAATCGACGATGCGCTTGCGGATGTTGATCC
>Ga0302181_10000396_pt1 | contig 36515 bp, 30 predicted proteins | sample I_Palsa_E3_3_FD_198786 | JGI IMG/M metagenome (GOLD analysis project Ga0302181, IMG submission 198786) | Peat permafrost microbial communities from Stordalen Mire near Abisko, Sweden - I_Palsa_E3_3 | ecosystem: Environmental > Terrestrial > Soil > Palsa > Peat permafrost | place: Sweden...
AGGATTCCACTTCCAGGAGAACCGAGCTGAGCCAGCCGATATCAGCTCGCTCAGCGAGCCAGTCACGCAGCGCCTCTGACTCCGGTTCGGCATGGACCAACTTGACGACGGCTGCCGAGTCAAGATAGATCATCACCGTTCTTCCTGGCGTGACCAGGACAACTCATCAGCGATGTTGATGCCATCCGGCTCCCCTAGGGGCATCCGGAGGACGGCGTGTCGCATCTCCGCAGCGCGCTCGCGGCGGGCGGCCGCTTCTAGCACCGCTTGCCGGATCGCCGCGGACCGCGAGGTACCGCCCTCGGTCAGCACGTCGAGTGCATGTTCAGTAGCTTCGTCAGTTCGGACAGTGATCGTTTCAGCCATGAATGAATTGTAAGACATGGCGTCTTACAATTCAACGGACCAGTCAGTTGCGGACTATTCATACTCGGCTGTTGTGTCCGCCTCCGCGTCTTCGGGTCGGCCGCAGGCTCGTCCGGTTCCATGCAGGGAACGGGAATCCGGATTAAGGCTAAATCGCCGAGACGCCACCAAGCCCGTTCACTCTCGTCAGGTGATGATCATCCCGGCATCGAGGGCCAGGTCGTGGCCGTTGACTCCGGGGTTGCGAGGCAAGAATTCGGTGGCGCCGGCCACGTCGGCCATAGTGACGAGTCGCTTGGCAGGGGTGCGTCCGACCGCCGGGTGGCCGGGGACGTCTCGCCAGCGGGGGCTGTCACCGACCACACCTGGATGCAGCGCGTTGACGCGGTGCGGGGCGATCTCGACGGCAAGCGTCTTTACCAACCCCGAGATGCCGGCGTTGTGGGTCGTGACCATCGTCGAGCCGGGATAGGGGCGGTCCTTGGCCAGTCCCCCGAAGAGCACCACGGCTGCGTCCTCGCCCAATCGGCTGTGCAGACAGCGCACGACCTCGGTGTAGCCGACGAGTTTGACCGGCGCCGGGCCGCGGCGGTCCTACCTCGCGGTGATGGACGAGCTGTGGCGCGCGCTGCGCGGCGCGCTAGGCCTGGTCGAGTACGCCGACAGCCTGAGCCGGCTGAACCGGTCCAAGGGCATGGCCAGGATCATGATCACCCACTCGCTCGCCGACCTCGACGCGCTGGCGACCGAGGAGGACCGGGCCAAGGCACGCGGGTTCATGGACCGCTCCGCGATCACCGTGCTGGCCGGGCTGCCGCCACGGGAACTGGCCCGCGTCAGCGAGATCACCCCGCTGACCGGCCCCGAGGCCGCGCTGGTGGCGTCCTGGTCGGCGCCGGAGTCCTACCAGTCCGGCGCCCGCCACCCCGGCCGCGGCAAGTACCTCATCAAGACCGGCCACCGCCTCAGCATCCCCGTCCAGCTCACCCTCGTCGGCGCCGAGCGCGACCTCTACGACACCGACCAGGCAGTCCGCGAAGGCGACCCGTACGGCTACGCCGGTGAACCCGCCGGGGGCGGCGATGAGCCGGGCGCTGGGCCCGCGCGCGCCGGCCGCGCCGGGCGGGACCGCCGCCGGCTGGGCACTGCTCGCCGTCTGCTGGGCACTGGCCGCCGTGGCGTGGCTGGTCTGGGCCGCAGCCCGGCTGGCCGCTGCCCTCACGGGTGGTAGGGCAGAGCCGTTCGGCGCGAAATTCGCTGACGACGTCGTGCGCGGCCGCACCTACCTCGCGTGGCCGCATACCCCGACCGTCGCGGTCACCGCCGCCGCCATCGTGCTGGCCGGCGGCGCCGCGGCCCTCGCCGGGACCGCCGGATGGCTGATCCTGCGCCGCCGTCCGGCCGCCGGGGACCCGGTCGCCGCGCTGGCCCGCAACCCGCGGATGAGGGCGCTGACCGCCCGGCCGGCCGCACCGCGGCCGCCCTGCGCCGGTCCCTGGCCGGAACCGACCCGCGCGCCCTCGACCCCGCGCAGGCCGGGCTCGCGCTCGGCCGGCTGATCCGCCCCGGCCGGAACGCCGCCCGCGGCAGCACCGTCTACGCCAGCTGGGAAGACACCGTCCTGTCGTTCATGGCGCCCAGATCAGGCAAGACCACCAGCCACGCGATCCCGTTCGTGCTGTCCGCCCCCGGCGCCGTCATCGCCACCTCCAACAAGTCCGACCTGTGGGCCGCCACCGCGTCGATCCGCGCCGCCGCCTGCGGGAACGTGTGGCTGTTCGACCCGCAGCACGTCACCCACCAGCCGCAGGCCTGGTGGTGGAACCTGCTGCACGGGCTGCGGACCGTCGAGGAAGCCCACCGCCTCGCCGGGCACTTCGTGCTCACCGTCGCCGACGAGCACCGCCGCGACATCTGGGGCCGGGCCGCCCAGGACCTGCTCGCCGCCCCTGTTCCTCGCCGCGGCGAGCTCCGGCCACAGCCTGTGCGACGTCGCCGGATGGCTGAACGAGCCCGCCGTGCCCACACCCATCGAGCTACTCGCCGAAGCCGGGTTCACCGCCATGGCCGCGTCGCTGCGCGCCGCCACCACATCACCGGGCGGGCTCACCAAGGGGTTACCGCGGAGGATGAGCCCGGTGAGGGCGGTCAGGCCGCCCAGCCACTCCGGCAGCGCCGTCAGCTGGTTGCCTTGGAGGTAGAGCTCGGTGAGGGCGGTCAGGCCGCCCAGCGATTCCGGCAGCGCCGCCAGGTCAAGTTCATCCAGGCTCAGTGCGCCCTGACCGGTACGGATCGCCTCACGGATGCGACCTTGAGCTAGAAACATGCCGCTGCTCAGCGCCACCAGCTACCTCGCTTCAAATCCAGAGACGACCCGCCAGATCGTTGCTGCGATGCTAAACGGCAGCACTCAGCAGGCTGGTCTCACGTTGCTGCCGGCAGAGGCCCGCGACGTGCAAGGGAGGGCCCGCGCCGCGAGGGGATGCGGTCATGCGGCGGCGCGCTCGCTGGCGGGCCGGCGGCGTAGGTTCGGGCGCTGGATGGCCGGAGGCTGGTAGGCCATGTCGAGCGTGCCGATGTCGGTGCCGGGCGGGACGATCTCGTCGATCCGGTCGAGGATCTCATCGGTGAGCGTGACGTCCACACTGGCGAGCAGATCATCGAGTTGCTCCATCGTGCGCGGCCCGATGATCGCGCTGGTCACGCCGGGATAGGCGATCGCGAACGCTATCGCCAGGTGCGTCATCGGCAGGCCCGCCTCGCCAGCCAGGGATCAGCTGCTCGACGGCGTCGAGGCGGCGCTCGTCGCTGAGGTGCCGGAACAGGGCGGTGCGGCGCAGGTCGCTCTGCTGGCCCTTGCCGACGCGGCCGGTGAGCATTCCCTGCGCGAGCGCGCTCACACCAGGATGCCCATCCCGTAGCGCTGGGCGACGGGCAGCACTTCGGCCTCGATGCCGCGGCTGAGGATCGAGTAGGCGAGCTGCTTGGCACGGAACCGCTCCAGGCCGCCGCTCGGCGGCCCACTGTGCCCCGACGATGCCGGACGCGGGCACCGTGGAGGAGCCGATCACCCGGACTTTGCCGCTGTGGATGCTTGATACAGCGTGTCCGTGGGGCCGGGGCAACGGTGCCATGCCGGCCCCACGGGCTGTCCGATGGTTGGGCTAGAACTTCGGTGCGATGCTGTCCCAGAAACCGCAGTTGTGGCTGGAGCCGATCTCCGCAGCGGTGAGAACCTCGCTATCATTGGCTGCTTGCAGGGTCATGACCTGCTGACTCCCAGAGCCGAACCTCGGCCAGTAGGGAGCGCCTGTGGCCGTCGGGTTCCCAGTGTCAGCGAAGTGGGTGACCTCGCTGAAGAACTGGTTGTCGAGTGCCTGCTGGTCCGCGTCGAGCTTAGTCGGGGTGTCGAACACGCCGGGGAACAAGAAGGTGAGCTCGGCGACGTGCCCGGCGCCATTAGCAACGCTCGGGTTGTAGAAGTCTGTTAGGGGAGCATCGGCGTCGTAGTTCACCCAGGCGTAGACGGTTGTCCACTGGGCAAGCCGCCGGTCGGTGACCAACCCGGGACAGACGGTGTTGGAGTCTGCTGCCACCGTGCGGTAGGCCTCAAATGGCGTGGGGTAGCGGGCCAGCGGGTAAAGGGATAGAATCTTGCTCGCGAATCGCCCGTATTGCATTTTAATCAGCGCGACATACTGCGAGGCTGTCGTCGGCGTTCCGTCCAGATTCTCGTCCCGGTCGACCCCCATCATGGCGGTGATCCGGTTGAAATGGCCGGTCTTGAATGCGCGCTGATTCTGCATGACGAGAGTCGTCCCGTTAATGATCGGGGCCAGGGTGCCGCCGGAGGTGGATTCCAGCTTGCTGGCGGGTACCGCCTGCATGCAGGCGACTACAGTCGCTGGATTTGTGCAGCCGAGGCTGGCAGCGTATGTCGCTCCGGTCTTGTCAGCCTGGCTTTCGGTCGGCAGGACCGCTTTGCAGTCCTGGGGCTGCAGGCTCGTAACGGCGCCCAGCAGGGAGTTATACTCGCCGCTGATGCTGACGACCTTGTTGAACAAGCCTTTCGCTTCCGGTGAGGCGATCTGGTCGCACATGCTCGAGCCGCCTGCAGAGTCGCCGATGATGGTGGTATTGCTGGCGTCGCCGCCGAACGCCGAGATGTTCCGCTTCACCCAGCGCAGCGCGGCCTGCTGATCCTCCAGGCCGTAGTCGCCGGCGTGCGATCCGAACGCACTGTCTGCGAAAAACCCCATGATCCCAAGGCGATACTGGATGCCGACAACGACCATGTGGCCTTGTGAGGCTAGTTTTGTCTTGTCGTAAGCTGAATTGGACCCGCCAATGAAGCCGCCGCCATGGATGTGCACGAGCACAGGCAGGGACCCCGGCTTAGCTCCCGCGGGCGCATAAACGTCAACGTACAGGCAGTTCTCGCTGCCGGTCGTGCCCTGGGAACAAGGACTTTCCTCGGTGGTCGCCGCCAGCCTTTTCGACCATGGCGCAACTGGCTGAGGCGGTCTCCACCGCAAGGTGCCAACCGGCGGCGCCGCATACGGAATGGCAAGCCATTCGTGAAGCCCACCGACTGCGAGGCCACAGACCGGGCCAGATGCCGTCGACACATTCGTGCCGGCCGCGCACGCCGTTACGGCTTGCGTGGATCTGGTCGACGTGGTCGCCGTGGCGGCCTGGACCGCTGCGCCTGTGCCAAGTGCCAGCACTACCGCCACGGCGGTAGTGCTTAGCACGCGATACCGGCGCGGCATGAACCGAGTAGAACCCATGATCGTTTGCCTCTCCTTTAGGTCGTTAGCCTGGGCCGGTCATGTCCTTCCTAGATCGCTAATCTCGGGCGGGCTTGAAATGACTGAGTTAGGGAATGCGGTCCGGGGCGGCATTAAGCGGCGCGCCGAGCTAGGGTAAGGCCGCGTAGCGAGCTAGGGTAAGGCCGCATAGCCAGATAAGCCATGAGCAGCGAGGATGGTTACGCGCTTCTGGCGCGATAGCGTCAGCAAGTCCAGCGGGCCAGCACCAAAGCGGTTGCGCCTTGCTGGTGCTCTGCCAGCTCCGACACTTGCGCATGCCCGTCCATTCCGATGTACTAAGCACTTGATCAGGATGTTACGGGCCGATGTCTGGCGTGTCAATGTTTTGTTTCATACCCGCGCTTTCGTCACACTCCGCGCTTTCGTAACACGCGACGCAGGGCCACCGGACGACACCAGCCCACGCATAGCTGCAGGCAGCCGACGGTGAGACTCGGCCAGCAGTGCCAGACGCGTAGCTCCTGAAGTATCAAGAGCGAGCAGCCTCGGCGCTAGAATGTCTGCCGATTGCGATCAACCATGCGCGGTGAAGACCGCTGCAGTCGCGGAGATAGCAGATCAAGGTTGGCGTTTCTTCTTGGTTCGCCATTGTCATGGAGTTTGAGGAATGTCATCGCGCTGGAGTTTTCAGCGATCTATACCCAGTGTCAGACGCGAGCCAGTATCGACGCGAGCTGGCGTTGCCCGATATGGTTGAGCCCTTGGATTCGACTCGTTCTGGACGATCGGGTACCATTTCACGCCCTATGGGACGACGAGCAACCCCACTCAAATACTTCCCTACGCGGCAGCGCGGATCCGCATGATCGACCTCGGCACGATGGTTCTGGTCCTGCCGTGGCATGAGCCGCTCAAACTCGCCGGGAACATAGCACTGCTGGGCGTGCTGCTGGGCGTGCTGCTGGGCGGCAGGAAGCTCAACATCGGGGTCGGCCGCGGCTTCGCGGTCCGTGAGTTCAATGCGCTCCGCATCCCGTACGCCGAATCGCGAGGGCGTATGCAGGAGTGCCTGGACATAGTCCGTACAGCGCTAACTCAGGAATTCTCCTACGAGGGAGAGTATTTCTCAATACCCAGAACAACCATCCGGCCCCGCCCTCAGACAACAGATCTGACTAGGGACCTACTGATGACCTGGGCATCCGCTGAGTCGTTGAAGATGGCAGCCCACAACGGAGCGGCACCGCTGTTTACCAACTACCGGGGCTGGGACGCGTTGGCGACAACATACGCGCCTCCTGCGCAGCCTCGTAATGAGGTCTCGGCGGCACGGGCGGAAGCCGTCGCGGCCCGAAGGCCAGGATCATCGCCGCCAGCCAGCCGATGCCCGTCGGCGCCCCGATCAGGTTGACCAGGAACACCAGCGTCAGCCGGTCGACGCCCCGGATCATCCCGATCAGCTTCGGCAGCAGGTACACAACGATGAGCACCGCGAAAAGCAGGATCCAGAACGCATAGCTGTCCGCTAATCCCTGCATGAACTCATCCTCCTCGCGGCGCCCAAGGCCGCCCAGCGGGCGGCTGGACGGCTGCCCGCCAGCAGGTTCCCTCCGGTGCCGCACATCGGCAAGGCTTGCAGACGTCACTGTGGATGAGCCGTAACGCTGTCCACAGATAGCTCAGGCACCGCGCGCGCTGCCAGGAACGGTGGTATTGGCACCCCGTGGCCTGTGCGCAGAAGCACCGACCCGCCGGCCGAGGAACCTGAGACCAGCCGATTGCAGGCGATGCGCACTCACTGCCGGGCGTCACCTGCCTGGTCCGGCTCGCCTGGTCGGCAGTGGTCCTCGGTGGGGGCGCGGGCGAGATGAGCTAGCACTGGTCTCAGGACCTCGACCGGGTCGCAGCGGCACTGGGAAATCACTGCGGGCAACGTCGGCCGCGCTCGCCGCCCGGCCGTTCCGGCGTGCTTCCGCCCGGCCAAAGCGCGGTGCCGATGAACGGGCCTGGGCGGTAGCCGCCTGTAGATGGGTCTCGGCCGCGCGGGCGGCTGCGGCCTGGGCGGCGCGCTGCTGGGCCTGCCGCAGCTCGGCGACCGCCACGGCCAGGGCGATCAGGTTCGCGATCAGCGCGCCGGAGAACATGGTGCCATCCCCGGCGGTACCGCCAGTCATGGCCAGCAGCCGCGCGGCGGCGCGCAGCTGACTCCCCTCCCGGGTGGGCGGCGGAGTCTGGCCGTGGCGGGCGCGAGCGGCCCGGTCATAGCTGTCCGCGGCGCGGTGGCGACGGATAGATGGGAACCGCCGACGAGATCCTTGAGAACGTCGCCACCTACTGCCCACGAATTAGCAGGTCAGGACACTAGCTAGCTAGCTGAAAGCCACCATCGTGACCTCCAGCGAGCGGTCCATGACGGACGCCCGCAAATGCCATCGTAGGCCGCTGTCTCTTTACTGGGGGAGCACTTGAGCGCACCAGCCAGAGTCAGCGGCGGTCCAACGGTATCCGCAACTGATTCGGCAGACCATGCCGTCGCGGTCGTTTCATACCATTGACGTCCCAGGCGGGGTCGCTGCAGAGTGGGCAGGTGCGCCTGACGTAGCGACCTTCGCCGTGGCATTCAAGGCAGTCCTGGCCAGGAAGGCGCTTGCAGCCGGGGCGGGGACAATGCGGCCCTTGCCTAGTGGGTGATGGTCGCCGCCACTGTCGTCACCTCGTTCGGCTCCGGTTACCCACCAGGATGCACTACTGAAGCGTCAGGCTTCAGCCTCGCGTTCGGCCGCGCGCTCAAGGATCGCGTCGGCAGCTGGGATCGGTGGCTTGGGCGGCTGGATTACGGCATCGCGGCGCCGTTCCGCCAGGACGTTCCAGGCTTCACCGAGGTCCATCTCGTCGGGATCTTCGGCGGGGGTGCATGGACCGGCGCTCGTCGATATCGGCCTGCCGCTTACGGTTGTACTCGGTGATATCGGTGACCTGCATAGGTAGTTCGGGCTGGTCGTAACCGGGGGTGAGGCCGAGAACTTCCAGGGAGCGTTCCTCGCACTCGGCCGGGATGAGCGGCTCGACCTCGCGCGACAGTTCGGCCCCGCCGTCCAGCCTGGGCTGCACCCACACCTCGGCGCTCCTGTCGCGGTCAGGGTAAATGAACCCCTTCGGTTCGGCCGAGCGCAGTGCGTCGTCGTGGCCGAGGACTTCGCGGCGCTTAGCTCAATGTCGGCGGCTCGGGCGAGGCGTCGGGTGGGCTCGGTCCTGACCTCCCACTGGCAGCGGGTGTCGTGGGCCTCGGCGAGCTTCTCGCGGACCAAAGGTGGCCCGCTTGTTGAGCCCGGTCCATGAGCGCGCGGCGTGCTCGTGCAGTGTGGCTTGGTCGTGTCTGCTGTGGCGCGGCAGGTGACCGAGGAACTGGCAATCCGGTGTCCGGCGATGCCGGATCAGCGGCCACGTGGCTGGCGTGCCGCTCCCGTAACCATGGGAACACTGCCGAGGCTTCCGTCGCGGACAGGTCCACGGGTCCAGGTAACTGTTTGTCGGAGCATCTGGACAGAACGTGGCCCCTGTGTGAGAAAGAGGACGAAGAGGTGATGCGGTCATGGCTCCGCCTGCGGACATGCTATGGAACAGCGAACCGCGGACGTTACTGAAACATCAGGTGTACCGGCAGTATCTGCGCTGCTGGATGGGGAAGATCTGCCAGCGCTTTCCGAGGTCGGCCATTGTGGACGCATTCGCAGGGCCAGGAGGTTACCGAGACGGTCCTGACGGCTCACCGGTGGTTATCGCGAAGACCTTCCTGGAGCACTCGGGACTGCAGCGGTTCAACGGGTTACGCCTGATCTGCCAGGAGAAACGACCTGATCGCCGCGATGAACTAGCCTCCCGGCTCGCTAGCCTCCCCAAGGCGCACAGACTGGACGTCCAGGTGCCACCGGCAGGCGAACTGCGGGACCGCTTCAATACCCTGCGCTCAGATGCGCACGAAAGCGACCAACAAACTCCGGTTCTGTGGATCCTCGATCCATTTGACTACTCCTCCCTACCGTTCGGCCTCGTGCGTGCATGCCTGGCCGGCCCGCGGGATGAGGTACTGATCACCTGGTTCGCCGACGAGATCTACCGGTTCTGCGGCGATCCTTCGAAAGAACAGGCGATCGACCGCCACTTCGGTACGCAAGACTGGCGCCAGGCCCGGTACGTTGCCGGTGAGGCTCGCCGGAAGGAGGCACTGCTGGCGACCTACCAGCAGAGCCTGCAATCACTCCCGCAAGTGCACACAGGAGCGTTCTCGATTGCGGGCAAGAACGAAAGCGCTCGATATTCTCTGGTATTCGCCACGCACAGCGACGCAGGTATGGAATGTTTCAACGGCACGAAATGGCGGATGGACCCCTCTCACGGTCACCACGTCAGCGAGAAGCGCAGCATCGGCCAAGCCGACCTGTTCGGCAATACGCCGTTCACCTCGAAGTTGCGCAGCTGGCTGGAAACGCTGGCCGGGACGTCACTGAGCTTCGAAGAGCTGGCGCGGCATGCAGGACGACTCGGCTTCCAGGAAAAGCACCTGCGCGCCGAATTGAACAACCTTGGCGAGGACGGCCTGGCCGTGCGTGAGCATCCTCTCGAACACACCAGGACTCCCTGGCCCACCGGGTGCAGGGTTCGCTTCTATGCCACGCCTGGTGATCCGGGAGAACTCCTACTGCGGAAGGTACGTAGCAGCCAGCGGCATCTGGTCCCACGTCCGACCGTCTAATAGCCTGCCGCCTGACTTTGGCGTGGGGCCGCCCCACTGCTTGAAGAAGAACGGCACCTGCTGGGCCTGGCACTGATCGCGGATCTCCCTGATCCACTCCGGCGCCACCGCGCGATGCTCGCGCCCGCTCTCCCCTCCGGCGATCACCCAGCCGATCCTGGCCAGATCCAGGTCACCCAGCGATCCGAGGATGGGCTCGCAGGACAGGAAGCGCACCGCCGCCGGGACGACCTCGAGGTCCGCGGCACGGTATGCCTGCTCGCTGTTCTCGACGGAGACGCCCATCCAGACGTTGGGCGGCCACGACAGGTCACCCGCCATGAGCCGCAGCCGACGCGAGCGCTTGGTGAGGATCTGATAGGTGTGCTGCGGTGTGTCGGCCATGACCTGGAAGACCTCGCGCACGAAGCTGCGCGGGACCCGGGCGTGGAACAGGTCGGACATCGAGTTGACGAATACTAGTCGGGGCTGTCGCCAGCGCCGCGGGATGTCGAGCGCGGCCGGGTGCACGGTGACGCCGAAACCCGGGCCGGAGGTACGTGGGTCGCCGTCATTCTGGTATTTCGGCTGCCCCATGGCCTTGAGGCGGCGGGCAAGGGTCAGTGCGTAGCAGTTGTCGCACCCAGCCGAGACCCGGTCGCATCCGGTGGTGGGGTTCCAGGTGGCGCTGGTCCACTCGATCGGGCTGCGATCAGCCATTTTGCGTCACCCCTACCATCCCTCGCTCTTGCCCCGTTGTACGTCGGGGGTCTGTCAGTTCCGCCGGGCCGTCACCCCGCGTCCTCTGCTTCGTGACGATCTCGACATCTGGCGGCACGCCCGCACTATCCCACGCGGAGCGCTAAGGCCAGCCCGCTTTGGCGAGTAGGCCAGCTGGACACGGGCAAGGTGGAGTACGACGCTGGTGCGTTCGAGGTCCACGCTGACCAGTTGGCTGTGTGTCCAGCGACCGGCCTTGGGTTTCCTGGACGGGGCCGGGGTACATGAAGGTGCCAACAAGCGGGCACAGCACCGGGTCGGTTCGGCGATTGGGGAATCCCCGGTAATCGGCAAGCAGTCGGACGCCCTGGTCCCGGACCGTGGAGGCAGGCCACGGACAGACCCGGGCCAGAGAGAACCAGGCGCCATAGCGTGGGAGGCAGCCGGGCAGCGCGGGCAGGATGCTTTAAGGCCGCAGGGAGAACGGCGCTGGCAAGCCGCCACCCCGGGTAGCCGGGCACCCGAGATGGCCGCCGGAAGTTGAAAGAGGCCACTGGCGTGTCGGCCCGGTACTGGGGGCGGCCTCCCGTTCAGGAGCAACCCGGAGCCGACCGTCAGCAGTGCTATCTGCGTGCGGTTGCTTGTCGGGCCAATACATGACGCCGCCGCTCCGAGTCGGCGACCTGGCGCCACGCGAGCACTTACGGCGCCGCCGCGGCGCGTGCTTCCGATGCCAGTGTCTGCCAGTTCCTTCTACTCCTGCCCGGCCAGTGCGGCCAGATCCTGCTGCCATCACGCTGCCACAAAGATCAAGGCCCGACCGCCGTCCTGGCGATCGGGCCTCTGACCTGCACTTCCTGGCAGCGGGGGCAGGATTTGAACCTGCGACCTCTGGGTTATGAGACATACGGCGCACGTCTTCCCTGTCTCGGGCGGTCGCGGGCATCTCACCGACCTGGGTACGGAAGCAGTGGCCATCTCCGGTCCTCGGTTGCATCTCCCCTGTTTCGGACCGTCTCGTTAGCGGATCCGTTAGCACGGCGGCGGTCTGACCTGGGGCCTTTTGGTTCTCCCCCGTCCTCCCTCGTAGCTGCCATCCCTTGGCTGTGGCCGCCGTGTCAAGGCTCGCGAAGCGACCGCATGCGGCTTGGCCTTGACGCGGCGGTCACAGCCAAGATCCTCCGGAAGCGAGGAGGGCAACACCACCAGCTTGGAAGGCCGCGACTATGCCCTGCCAGACCAGCGCTGATGCAGGTCATCGCGATGGCGCTGGTCTCATGAGTGACCGTGAGTACCCGTATCTGACCCCTCGATCGGGCACGTATCGGGCACGACCGGACCCGGGGATGTCTCCGCGCGAACCGTCATGCGGCCGGGATCTCTGCCGTGGGGGTGATGACCGCACGGCCGAGGAGGTGGCCGCTGATGCTGATGCTGAAGCCGAGCCAGGCTGGGGTCGAGTTGGCCTGCACCCGAAGCTGAAGCTGTCCGACCTTCTCGATGCCGAGGGCCTGCACCACGATGACGTAGCGGTGACGCCCGTCCCCGGGCGGCGGTCCAGCGCCGATGAAGCGGGCCAGGCGCGCGTCGTTGGGGAGATGGAACGCTCCAGCCGGTAGGTGCTCGTCGGTGCCGTCCCCCGCTCCGGCCGGGAGCCCGGTCACGACGCGGGGATATCGGCGAGGGTCCAGTGCCAAAAGCCCGAGCCGCTGGGCGCATCGGGGTCATACATGGTCACGGTGTAACTCTTGGTTTCCGCGGGAGCGCCGGACCACGACAGCTGGGGCGAGAGGTCCTTGCCGCCCGGAACCTGGAAGATGCCAGACATCTGTGCCGGAGGCAGCGGCTGGCCATCGGTGATGTCCGTGCTGGTCACAGTGAAGTTTGGTACCACCGGCAAGCGCGCGAACGGATCGTTCATGGTTGTTGCCTTCCGCAGTGGATGGTCTGTGGTTCAGGGCAATCAGTGACCCGGGGGATGATTCGAGCCGGGAGCCTCATTCACGGAAGCAGCCTCACGAATCAGATAAGTGTGGACTAAGTCCGAGATGGCCGAGGCGTCTCGCATCCAGCCGGAGTCTTAGTCGAGTGGCGAGTGCACGGCGGGTGTGAGCAGGGCAGTCAACTGAGCGATGTCGTCGAGGGTGTCGATGCCGAGGACGGCTTTTTCGATGGCGGCCTGGCGCTCGGCGGAGATGGCGTGGTGTGTCAGCTTGGCGTACTTGTCCCGAATGTCCGCGTTGGTAAGGTTCCGGTCGCCGGTGCCGCGCGGGTGCACGACCTTGGCGGTGCGGGTGCTTCCGTCATTGAGGGTCAGACGCACCTGGGTTGTGAGCTGCTCGTCGATCGGGAGGTTGTCGTAGGCCGGTTCGTGATGTGTCAGTGTCTTGTCGATCAAGGCCCAGACGTCATCACGGTTGATCCGGTCCTGTCGGAACTGGTCGATGAGCACATCGCCATCGAGGAAGGCCACCGCGACGACGTAGGCGACGTTCATCTGAGCGCCGATCACCTCGAGCGGGCGCTCGGCCTTCCAGCCGCCGTGTGCGTAGGCGGCTTCGGACATGTCGATGTCGATCCGCTGGATCTGGCTGACGTCGACCTTGGGCCGCAGCTCGAGGGCGGCGCCGATCGCGGCGTGCAGCAATCCCATGCACGCGTATGCCTTGACGGCGATCCGTTCGGTCTCCCACAGCACGCCGAGGCCCTTGTAGATGTCTTCGGGGTAGGTGCGGTGGCCCTCACCGAAGACGGCCAGCCAGCCACCGTAAGAGCGCTCGAACACCCGCTTGATACCGACGTAGCCCGCTGCCGCGAGCGCGGCGGCGGTCAGGCCGTTGCGCGAGGCGAAGCCGTGCTGCATGCGCTTGACCATCGACTCGTACATCGCTGACATGAGCCCGCAAGACTGGGTGGCCGCCATCCCGAAGGCGTCCTCAAACCCGGCGGCATCTAGGCCATATAGCGTTCCCGCGGCAGCGGCCGCGGCGGGCGGGCCGAAGACCACGCCCGAATGCCACCCACGGGAGAGCATGTCCAGGCCGCCAAGCGCTTCCCCGACCCGGGGGCCGGTCTCGTACCCGAGGATGGCGCCGAGAAGGAAGCGCTCGCCTGAGACACGGCCCACGCGCGGGGCGGCCGCGAGCATCGCCGGGAGAATGATCGAGTTGCTGTGCAGCGGCGCCAGCGGGTGGTAGTCGTCGAGCTCGAACCCCTGGATGAAGCTGGAGTTCAACATGGCCGCCGACGTGGCGCTGGTAGCCCGGCCATCCCAGCCGATCAGTGCGGAATCCCCGGCGCTTTCGAGCGCCGTTACGCCCTCGACGCCAATGCGGGAAACGGGCAGCTGCGCACCTACAAGGGCGCAGGCGATGCCGTCCAGTACCAGGTGCTTGGCCCGGTCGCGGACGGAGGCGGGAACGTCGGCGAGCGTTGTTTGAGCGACCCAGGTGGCAAGCCGGCCGGTTGGGCCGGCAGGGTCGGTAGCGGGACGGCCAGTGGCGGTCACTGCGGTAGAAGCCCTGGGAGTCATCCCGGGTTCTCCTCTCTCGTTCCTCGCGGCCGGTCGGTGGCACCAGTGTCGCGCGGCCCGGCGTTCGTGGTCGCGTACGGCCCCGACGGCCAGGACTGCACCTCCCCAATCTTCCTCGTAGGCGCCCATCCCTGGTGAGTGGCCGCCGGGTCTAGATTAGGCAAAGCCGATCGCCTGCGACGCGACCGCAGGGAGCGATCTAGACGCGGCGGCCGCGAGCTAGACAATCGAAGCCGAGGAAGATGGCACTGCGCTGCACCCGTCACCGCATTGGCGTATGAGCGTCTGATCTGCCCGCCTCTGGCGTGCGGCCCGGCGTGCGCCCGGGCGTGCCCCAAGGCTTGAGCCCGGGCGCTGACGCCGGGCCAGCGGCGCCGCAGGCGCCGCCTTGACCCGTTCACCCTTGCCGTGCTGAAAGTCCATGTCGAGATGCTCGACCAGGAGCGCACCGAGTTCGGCCCGGATTATCAGGATTCCGGGCTGCTGTTCTGCTGGGAGAATGGCAAGCCCCCGCACCCGGACACGATCACACGGCGATTCCACCGACTCGGCGAGACAGCCGGGCTACCCAAGATCAACCTGCACGACGTGCGCCACAGCTGCGCGACCGCCGGGCGTGACGCGAAAATCGACTGGAAGGCGCTCAGCACGCGCATCGGTCACTCAGACGTGGCGTTCACGATGCGGCAGTACGTCCAAACCGACCTGGAAGCCGACCGCAAGGTGGCGAACACGCTCGCGGCGCTGATCATCGGCGGTTCTCTCGCGTCCGTCGAGATCCCAGACGAGCGTGGCGGCCAGGACCAGGACGACGTAGACAGGCCAGGCAACGGAGACGAGGACAAGGCGGCCTGACCGGGAATCCGTTAGCATCCGGCATGCAAGAGGCCCCTTCCAAACTGGAAAGGGCCTCTGACCTGGTAGCGGGGGCAGGATTTGAACCTGCGACCTCTGGGTTATGAGCCCAGCGAGCTACCGAACTGCTCCACCCCGCGTCGACGTGCCTTAACTTTAGGGGCACGCACAGCCCGAGGCAAATCACGGCGTCAGGACCGGCAATTCCGCGCGCTAGCCTGGCGCGGATCGCCTGGCGCCGACCGTGGCGCGGATCGCCGACCGTGTCAGGTGCCGACCGACGGCGTCCTGGGCACAGCCAGCCAGATCACGTAGCGAGCCAGCCAGGGCGCCGTCGGCGGCTGGGTCAGCTCATGTGAATCCTGCGTGGTCCGCAGGTCGACCACCTTGACAGCGTGCGAGCCGTAGGGCGCCAGTTCCGAGCGATGGCGGGCCAGCAGCACGGGCCGCCGCCCGGCGCTCGAGATCCCGCTCAGCACGCCCCGCACGTCGGCGGCGGACCCGTCCGACATCCAGCCGGCCGGCACGCCGCACATGCCCCGGATCACCTGAGTGAACTGCTGCGCGACGTGCCGGTCGAATATCACCACGGACGCGCCGGCCCCGATCGCCGCGCAAAGCCCCCGCACGGCGGTCATCTCGCCCGCGCTGGTTCGCTTGAAGGCGAGCCCGTCGGCGACCGGCTGCAGCGAACCTGCCTTCCCCGAGTGAGTCAGCCCGATGCCGAACGTCGTCACCGCGGTGGGGACTAGCAGCGCCGCCACGCAGCACGCTCCGACAAAAGACCAGGCCGCGGTCCCGGCACCGCGCTCCCTGGCCCGGCCGACCAGCCACGCCGACGCCCAGATAGCACCCAGGACCAGGCCGGGCAGGACCAGCGGCACCAGCCGGCGGCTCGCCCACGGCTGATCAGGCACGGTGCCAGGGCGCCACAGCACGGCCGCCGCGCCCCAGCCGATGATCACCAGCGGGAACGCCCAGTTGCGCGCCGTCCTGGTCACGTCCTGCCAGCTCAGCAATGCACGCAAGGTCCGGCGCAGGAGCAGGGCCAGGCCGAGCCCGCCGAGCAGGACCGCGGGCGTGCCGACATACCAGATGACCCAGTACAGGGTGTCCTCGGCGTACTGCCTGGTCGGATCGACCGGCAGGTGCTCCAGTCGCTGCAGCCGGGCGACGAAAGCGGCCGCCGCCGGATTCGTGTGCGCGCGCACGGTCTGCACGTACGGGCGGACCGCGAAGCCGATCAGGGCCGCGGCGCCAGCCACGCCGCCGGCCCCGGGCAGCCACCGCAGCGACCGCAGGCCGGCCACCTTCCGCAGCCGGTGGCGCAGCCGCCCCCAGCGCACGAGCAGGACCGCGGCCGCGGTGAGCACGGCCAGCCCTGCAGCGGCCAATCCGGCCAGCCGCAGCGGCCGGGCCAGGGTATCCATATACGGCCGCGATCCCAGGTAGCCACCGGCAAGGCCATAGCCGATACCGACAGCAAGACCCAGGATGAACGGAGGGGCCTGGCGCCGGTGCCCAGCTAGCAGCACGCCGGCGAGCGGAATCACCGGAAGCAGGTACAGCAGCGCGTCCGCCCGCGCGAGGACGCTCAGCCCGAGCGCCAGCCCGGCCAGGGCCGCCAGCGCGCGGCCCGGCGTAAGCCAGCGCGGCCAGCCCCGTGGCATCGCCACCGCCCCGGTGTCCTCGCCCGTGCTCTCCAGGGTGAACGAATCAATGAGCAGGCAGAGCCCGCCGATCAGCAGTAGCTGCATCAGCGTCTCGCTGAACGCGGACCTGCTCGTGTACTGCTCGGGCAGGGTGAATCCGAGCACGAGCGCTGCTGCCGGGGCCCATTGCGGGCCGGCGAGCCGGCCTGCCAGCCCGCCGAACGCGAGGATGGCCAGCGCCCCGAGGATCGGGCTGATCGCCGCGGCGGCTGGCAGGCCGTGAATCCAGAATCCCCCGGCGATCAGCATGGGCAGGCCGGGCAGGCCCGACGGCACCACCGCAGTTCCGTGCGGGAAGAAGCCGATGCTGGAAAAGGAAAATCCAGGATGCGCGCCGCCGAAGGCGGCCAGCGATTGCGGGATCGTCAGCGTGCCGTGCTGCGCGATCCAGTACCCGGACTGCAGGTACACCCCGGGATCGCGGCTGACGATGACCGACTCCGAATTGACGAGCAGTTGCCAGGCACCGAAGCCGGCGGCCACCACGATCGTTCCGGCCAGGCCCCACCATGCTCTCCAGCCGCGCTCGGCTCGCGCCGCCGGCAGCGCAAGCGGCCAGCGGCCAGGGACCCGGCGCAGGCCGTAGACAACCAGTGCCACCGCCAGCGGAGCGGAGATCAGCAGCATAGCCGCTGGCACGAACGAGCCGGCCAGCAGCAGCGGCAGTCCCGGCAGGAGCCACGCCATCACCAGAATCGCAGGCAGCACCGTGAGCTGGGCAAACGCGCTGCCAGCGGCCGGCGGACGCAGGCCGGCGGCCACCCGGCCCAGACGGCCGGGACGGTGGCCGGTGACCGCGGTGCCGGAACCGGCCTCCTTTACCTTGCCTGCTGACTCGCGCTTCGCCTTCACGGCTGACTCGCGCTTCGCCTTGACGGCTGATTCACGCTTCGCCTTGACGACTGATTCATGGCCGTTCGCGGTCGGCTTTCCCGCATCTTTGCCGGCCCCGGGCTGCTCCGTGGTCTTGCCAGCCTGACCTGCCGCGGCGATGTCATCCGTCGCGGCGCTGTCCCCCGTCGCGGCGCTTTCGGCAGCGGCGGAACTGCCGGCCGGACTGTCTCCAGAGCGCACGGACCCACTGTAGATGGGGCCTGGCCGCAGATGCCGCGGCACCGGGCCGTACGGAGGCCACTGTCATCGGCAAAGTCGGCGATTCCTCCCGGTTGCTACGCATAACATTGCCTGAACGGTTGGCGGCAGGTTGAGTGCGCCGGACGGCTAAGATCGATGCCGGAGGAGCGATGAGCCACTACGACGATGTGGACGCCGCGGGGGCATCAGCCGCGGGGGGGCCAGCAGCACGCCGCAGCCCGCGCAGCGGATCCCGTGCCCGTCTCGGGCGCCGCATCGCAGCGTGGGTGTCAATCGGCCTGACTGCCGTGCTCGTTATTGCTTCGCTCGGCTTCTACCTGGAATACCGGAATGTGGTCGACAGCATTCATCACGTCGCTATCACCGACCTCGGGAAGCGGCCGCCGAAGTACACCAATGCGCTGAACATCCTGCTGATCGGCTCGGACAGCCGGGCCGGCGCGAACAGGAGGTTCGGCGCGAGCCTGGTGGACGGCGGCCAGCGCTCGGACACGGTGATCGTGCTGCACATCTCCCCCGGCCGGCATCGCGCCACCGTGCTCAGCTTCCCGCGCGATTCCATGGTGCCCACCTATGGCTGCGCGGCCCATGGGAAGGGTGTCCCGGGCCAGGTGGAAGACCTCGGCGCGATGGAGCGGATCAACGCCACCTTCGCCGATGGCGGCCCGGCCTGCCTGTGGAAGACCATCGAGCAGCAGACCGGCATCCGCATCGACCATTTCGTCGAACTCAACTTCACCGGCTTCATTCACGTCATCAACGACATCGGCGGCGTGAATGTCTGCCTGCCCATCGCGATTGACAACGCGAATTCAGGGCTTCACCTGTCGGCCGGCGAGCACCACGTCATGGGCAACCAGGCACTGGCCTTCTGGCGCACCCGCGAGGACGTCGGGGAGGGCTCCGACCTGCAGCGGATCCAGCGCGACCAGTTCCTGATGGCCTCGCTGCTGCAGGGGATCGAGCGCTCCGACCTGCTGGGCAACCCGACCAGGATTTTCTCGGTCGTCAAGGACGTCGCCGATGCGATGACAACGGACATGTACCCGTCTACCCTGCTGCAGATCGCCGACAGCATGAAGGCCGTGTCGTTGAAGTCGGTGCACTTCATCGAGGTACCGACTGTTCCCTACGTGGGTGATCCTCTCGCAGAGGTTCAATTCAAGCAGCCAGCGTCGACCACGCTGTTCGACGCGATCGCACATGACAGGACCCTGCCGAAGGCGAAGACGACCACCGGCACCAAGACGACTCCCGTCCTTGATGCCAGCCCGTCCAAGGTCAACGTGCAGGTGCTGAACGGGTCCGGCGTGCTTAACATCGCTGGCACGGCGGCAACCGCGCTGACCAGCCGCGGCTTCCATGTGGTCGGCACAGGCGACGATCCCCCGTTCGATCACGTCAGCTCAGTGATCGAGTACGCGAGCGCCGCCGACATGCCAGCGGTCAAGACGCTGAAGGCACAGCTCAGCGATGTAACCGTCCAGCTGGACTCCAGCCTGACCCCGGGCACGATCGAGCTGGTCATCGGCTCCAGCTACCAGGGCCTGCTCGCATCGCCGTCAACCTCGGCCAAGCACCACGAGCCCGGGATTGACCGTCTCACTAAGAGCAACGGCGGCATCACGGGGGCCGCAAGCTGCCACAGCGACACCAGCGCGTTCTACGGGGCGAATAGCCCCACCGTGCCCTGACCGGCACAGGCCTGGCGCCCGGCAGCTGCTGCTAGCCCAGGCCGCTCATCGGACCTGGCCCAGGCCGCGCACCGGATCCTGCCATCACGCGCCCTGCCGGTTCTGCGCCCTCGGGCTCGGCCGATCCCGCCCCGGACTGGCGCTCGGCCAGCAGCGACACCTCCAGCCAGATAACCAGCGCACCCGGATAGATGAAGTAGCCGAACCGGGTAGCGGGTGCCAGCAGGAACATCAGCGTGAGGCCGATGACAAGCCGCCAGGTTGCGGACGGGACATCACGCGGCGGGCGCACCACCATGGACACGGCGATGGCCACTCCGGCAAGCACGAGCAGCGCAATGGCGATCACATGGCCGGCATGACCGGTCTGGGCGATCGCATGACCAGGCAGCGGGCTGGCAGCAGCCGACTTGATGTCGGCCAGGCCAAGCGGGAACATGATCGTGTTGGCGACCAGGGCCGAAGGCCAGAGAATGGCCACCGGGCCGATGAGCGCCGCGCATGCGGCGATGGTGACGCCCAGGAAACGCAGCATCGGCCCTCTGCCATCCCGGACGCCGATCAGCACGGCAGCGACTACCACCGTAGGCCAGGCAGTCGCCTTCGCCGCGGCGGCGACGCCGATGGCGAGCCCGGCGAGGATGTACCGGGGGCGCCGCCACAACAGCGCAAGGCCGAGGCACATGAGGGCCAGGATGGGCACGTCGGTGCCGCCGACGGCGAGCTCGAATGCGATCACCGGCGACGCCGCGACGAACAACGTCCAGCGCACGACATGCCGTGCGCCGGCCGCCGCTAGCGCGAGGCCGAAGAAGATCAGGAACGCCAGGCCGAACCAGACCCTGGGGTCGGTCGCCATCCCGGGGCCGAACAGTGCGCGCGGCACCCCGAACAGCGACATCACGGGCAAATAGGGGTTGTAGGCGTTCGGGTTGTGGATCGCGGCGAGCGCCGCAGCGCTCTGATAGGGCGAGTGGTGGTGAACGAGCTGGCCAGCCGACCGCTGGATGACAGTCACCTCGGGCTGGCGCCTGCCCGTGGCGGCGTTCCAGAACAGCGGCGCGACAAGGGCGCCGCCGACGCTCAGCAGCAGGGCAAGGTCGACGCCATGTGACCGCCAGGCCAGCACCGCGACGGCGGCCGCAAGGTAGGCGCAGGCAGCGATCACGCCCCAGCGCCGGTGCAGGCCGTTGCTGCTGAACAAGGCGACTCCGGTCGCGAAGATCGCGCACGCGGCGAAAACGGCGGCACACCACCGCCGCGGGACCGTCACAGGAGTCACCCACCGGGCCCACCGGCCAGGCAGGTTACGCTCCGCTAGGGCAACCCTCAGCGAGAGCATGGCCATTGACGATCCTCCACCGGACAGATTCTAGCTCCTGCCGGGCGGCCCGCCCGGCTGGTGTCGCCTGGCTGGCACTGCCCGGCCAGGCTTGCCCGGCCCGCCCGGCTTATCACATCATGCCTGGCTTGGCCCAATTCTGCTCGGCCAAGACGCAAATCATGGCAGGGCTCAGATCACCGGCGGTCGCCCGGCGCGGGTCATCCGCCACGCCGTCCGCACCGAGATCGGGCGGCGCTGGCCCGGATCATCCCGCCAGCCCGCGGCGAACCCGGACAGCCAGGCCCGTACGCCGCTAGCCGACCTCACCCGGATGAGGGTCATCGCAAACCAGTCCAGCAGGTAGGCGCCAGCCAGCGGCCAGGGCAGGTTCCTGCGGGCAAGGAGCACCCGGTTCCGCCCGTCCAGGCGGTGGAAGTCCGCATGCCGCGCGTTCGGCATCGCGTGATGGCACATCCGGGCCGCGGCGTCGTACTCGAGCCGGTAGCCACGGTCCATCAGCCGCCAGGCCAGGTCAGTCTCCTCGTGCGCGTAGAAGAACCGCGCGGGCAGCCCGCCTGCTTCCAGGTAGGCCGACCGCCGGATCGCGCACGCGCCGCCGGCGAACGTCGTCACTGCCGACGACCGCTCCGGGTCACCGGCCCGTAGCCGCGGCACGTGCCACCGCGCCCCTGGGCCGCCGGCCGGGTCAACGACGCGGAACGAGACCACGGCGAGCATCGGATCGGCGGCGAAACGCCCGGCGATGTACTCCCCCAGGCCCGCATCGGGATACCAGCCATCGTCGTCAAGGAAGAGCACGACGTCGCCGGTGCAGGCATCCACGCCGGTGTTGCGGCCCGCGGCCACGCCCACGTTCTCCGGCAGCCGGATGGTGGTGATGCCGTCCGGGACCGGCGGCACGTCCGCGCCGTTGCCGACCACGACAAGGTCACCGCCAGCGCGGCGCAGCCCGGCCGTGCTCGCAATCGCCCGGTCGAGCTCGGCCGGGCGATTGCCCATCGTCAGGATGACGCAGGACAGCTTCACCGGAATCGCCTCGACTTCCACCGGGACCGCCTCGACATCACCGGAATCGGCTCGGCTTTCACCGGAGCCGCCTCGACCCGACGATCGCCGCCAGGTGCGCGACGACCATCAGCGCGCTCACGGCCAGGCAGGCCAGCGTGAGGATCCGGGTCGCGAGCAGCCCGCCACGGATCTCATCGGCAACCGCCGCGAGCAGGATCAGCAGTGATAGCTCCACCGCGTGGGTGATCCGGTGCACTCGCAGCACGCTGGCCAGCCGCCGTGCCAGGGCCAGTCCCGAGCCCGTGGGCTGCAGCGCCTCGTCCCCGTGCGCGGCGGGCAGCCCTTCCTTGGCCCGCGCGACGACCACGTTGTCGGTCTCGGCCTTGACGATGACGGCCAGCACCGCGGCCGCCAGGCCCGCGCTGACGTACGGGCCGGAGTCCGTGAGATGCCCCTGCGCGCGCAGGCCAAGGCTGATGAGCAGCGCCGCCTCGCCCAGGTAGTGACCGATCAAGTCCAGGTACACGCCGGTCGCCGAGGTCCGGCCGCTCCACCGGGCCAGCTCACCGTCGGAGCAGTCGAACAGCAGGTAGCCCTGGATCAGCACGGCAGCCACGACGGCCGTGGCCAGGCCGCCGAACGCCGCCACGACCCCGGCGGCGATACCGCAGCTGATGTATGCCAGGGTGACCGCGTTCGGCGACCAGCCGAGCCGGGCGAATACCCAGGTCGCCCGCGGCGAGAACCTGCGCATGTAGATCCGGCCGGCCCAGTGCTCGTCGTTGAGCCGGTCGATCACCGACTGCGGCTGGCCCTGCGCCCTGAGCTCAGCCAGCGTTGGCCCGGGCATACTCCTCCACTCGGTCGGTTATCTCTGCCTCGGACATGGCGAGGCGCTCCAGGATCGTGTAGCGGCCCGGGCGGGTTGCCGGAGCATGCGCGACCGCCTTGGCGAAATCGGCCCGCGACATGCCGAGGCCGTCCGGCGTACTCGGCAGGCCGTGGCGGCTCAGGCAGGCGGCGAGCATCGCGGCCTGGCCAGGGTCGTCCCGCAGGTAAGCGCAGAACACCGCGCCCACGCCGGCCAGCTCACCGTGGCTGCCGGTGCCGGGGTACAGCTGATCGATGGCATGCATGATCTCGTGATCGCCGCCGCTGCCCGGGCGGCTGGACCCGGCCACCGACATGGCCAGGCCGGACAGGATGAGCGCCTCGGCGAGCACCGTGAGGAACTCATCCGAGCGAGCGGGCCCTGGCTGGTGCAGGACGGCCTGGGCCGCGGACCGGGACATCGCGACCGCCAGCCCGTCCACCAGCTCGCCGGTGTCGGCGGCGGAGAGTTCCCAGTCGGCGACGGCCGACAGGTTGCAGATCACGTCGCCGATCCCGGCGATGGCGAGCGGCTCGGGGGCGCACCGTACCCGGTCCAGGTCCACCACGACGGCGACCGGCATGACGACCCCGTAGGACCCCTTGCCCGACTCGTGTTCCAGGGAGCTGACCGGCGAGGCAATGCCGTCGTGCGCCAGATTGGTCGCGACGGCGACCATCGGGATCCCGGCCATGTTCGCGGCGAACTTGGTGACGTCGATGGTCTTGCCGCCGCCGATGCCCGCCACCGCCTCGTAGGATCCCGCCCGGAGCCGCTTGCCGAGCGTGACCGCGCTGGCATGGGTGCCATCACCAATGCGGAAGACCTCCGCGGCGTCGAAATCGATCTCGGCGGCGATGCTGTCCCCTTGACCGCGCCCGACCGCGACCGCCACACGTCCTTCCGTCGCAATGCGCCGGTCAGCGAGCAGCGTGCCAAGGCCGGCCACCGCCCCGCGCCGGACATCGATGATCAGCGGAGCGGCCAGCATCCGGGCCAGCAGCGGCATGGGCCTCCTCCGGTGAATGCCGGGCCACGGCGGGCGGGCGCCACGGCGAGAGTGCCGGGGCGAACGCCGCGAATTTCCGCACCGGGGCGGCCTGCGCGCCTGCCGCCCGCTGCGTTCGGTGAACTCGCGAGATTAGGTGACCACCCGCGAGGTTAGCAGCGGACGGCGATCTCCCGTGCCCTGCGCAGGTCGTCGTGGTTGTCGACCTCGACCCATTCCACCGCGCCGATCGGGGCGACCGCGATCTCGCCGCCGCGGTCAGCGAGCTCCTGGTAGCCGTCCTCGTAGTACAGGCCGGGATCCCGCCGCCAGGTTGCCTCCAGGGCACTGGCCAGCGGCACCGCGGCAGCCGCCCCGATCAGCGTTGCGCCGATGTACTCGCCGTAGGCCTGCGCGGGATCCATCTGCTTGGTAATCCTGGCCAGCAGCCCGCGCGAGTCAAGGACGACTTTCATCTCCTCGTCAGCAAGCTGCTTGACATCGTCGACCGCGAGGATCACGCCCGGGCCCGCCTGGCCGCTGGCGCCTGCTGCCGCCAGCAGCGCCTTCTCCACGCTCACCGGATGGACGGTGTCGCCGTTGACCAGCAGCACGCCACGGGCGAAATACTCGCGGGCGAGCCAGAGCGAGTAGGCGTTGTTCCAGTCCAGTGCCCGCTCGTTGTGCACGAGGTGCAGTGTCACCCCGTGCCTGCGCTGCATGTCCCCGGCCCGGTCGCCGATCACGCTGGCCGCATGCCCGACCACCACGACGACATCGCGCAGCCCGACCGCGGACAGGTTGCGCAGCGCGATGTCCAGGATCGTGGTTTCGCCCGCCACCGGGAGCAGCGCCTTCGGCAGCGCGTCGGTATCGGGACGGAGCCGGCGCGAGGCGCCTGCCGCTAGGACCATGCCGATCACCGGCGGTCTCCCTCCATGGCTGCCAGCCAGCTTGTCCTGACTTCCCGGCAGATGAGCACACCAACATACGCCGCGAGCAGCAAGTAGGCCAGCGTCGCTATGCCCAGCGCGGCACCAAGCCCGGCCGCTATCAGCCGGCCATCCCAGCCCAGCGCCGTGTACTGCTGCGCATGACGGGCGAGGTCCGCATAGTGCACGGCGATCAGGGCGCACAACGCGAAGATCGCGGGCGCCGGGACAGCCGTGGCGAAGCCGATCGCGGCGATGTAGGCGTACTGACCTGCCTGCAGCACGACGGGCACGATCCAGTCCAGCCGTCCGTCGTGCCGGTGGCCGGAGCCGACCGCGGCTAGCAGCATCGCGGCAACGGGAGCGAGCAGCAGGAAGCCGGGTATATCGCGCAGTCCGAGAACGGCGAGCACGCACACGGCAGCCAGGCCGGTCAGCGCTGGCGGCAGCGGCACGAGCTGGCCCCGGATAGGCAGGCCAAGCCCGATCGCGATCAGCCCGTCATCGCGGCAGGCCAAGACTGACCGGACGCCCGGGCTACCGGCCCGCTGCGGCCGGCCTGCAACGACCGCGTATCCGATGGCGATGACCGCCCAGCCGAGCAGGCCGAGGAGGGCGGCGCGGGCTCCCCAGACCGGCACGGCGACGGCGATCAGCAGGACCAGGCCACCGTAGGGGAGGGCGAGGAGCCGCCACGTCAGGCCGCCGAGCGAGGTTCCCCGCTGCGCGGCGGCCGGCGGCAGGTGGCCGCATGCTCCCGCCAGCTGGCCGACCGAAACGAGGATTACCACCGTGGTTGCCAGCTGCCACATGCCGGTCTGCCCCGCCGCGAGGCCACCCGCCGCGAGGCAGGCGCAGACCCCGCACCCGGTCAGCACAGCGCAGGCGCGGGCGAGCCGGCCATCGCTGACAGCCGCTGCTCGCGAGCCGCCCGCCGCAGCCCCGCCTGCCCGAGCCATGGCCGCGCTTGCCGCCGGGGCTGCGGCCCTGCCAGGCACCGGGATCCCGAGCCCCCGGGCGGAACGGCCGGCCAGGTAGCTGCCGCCCAGGGCCAGCGCACCGATCGTGCTTCCCGGCCTGGTGCCCGCGGTGAACCACACAGCAGCGCACAGGCCCAGCGCAAGCGAGATGCCGGTCATCGAGTTGGGGGCAACGGACAGGCGCGCCGCCCAGGCGGACATGCGGCGAGGCAGCACATCGACGGCCTCCGCCACCGTCATGCCCAGCCTCCCGTCAGCTCGGACCAGTCCTCGGGCGCCAGCACGAAGGCGGCACCCAGGCAGGCCCCGATCAGGCCCACTGACACCTAGCTCGCGCCAGGTCCGGCGCCGCCGGGCCCGCCGATACCCGTGCCATACCGGGCCCAGCGCAGCCGGACCCGCCGATACCCGTGCCACACCATGGCCTGCGCCGCCCGGCCCGCCGATCTCCTGTGTCACGGCCCAGCCCGGCGCCGTCTGGCCCCGGCGTTACCCATGTCATACCCGGCACAGCGCTGTCAGCCTCGGCGACACGCAGGCCACACCCGGCCCGGCGCCATCAGCCGGAGCGATACCCAGCCGGGCGGCGCCCACTCCCCGCCGCGGCCAGCGTCCTGGTTGAGCTCGCCGCCGGCCGGCTTTCGTACACTAGGCGTTCGCTCGATGACCGATTGCACTCGCCGGGACCATGCTGCCGCCGGGCGGCCCGGCGGGTACAGTCCGCTCATGCGGACGGTCGCGGTGGTGCTAGCCGCCGGATCCGGCCAGCGATTCGGCGGTGAGCTGCCCAAGCAGTTGCGCATTCTCGCGGGCCGGACGCTGATCGAGCACTCAGTCGCGGCCTTCGATAACGCGCCGGGCATCGACGCGATCCTCGTCGTGACTAACCCAGGCCTCACCGGGCAGGTACGCGCGCTGGTGGCAGGCGGCCGGTACCGCAAGGTGACGGACGTGATCGACGGCGGTGCAACCCGCACGGACTCGACCCGGCGCGCGATCGCGGCGCTCGGCGAGGACGAATGCGACGTGCTTTTCCACGATGCGGCCCGGCCGCTGATCGACCAGCAGACCATCGCCGGCTGCGTGCGCGCGCTGGCAACGGAACGAGCCATCGGCGTCACCGTCCCGTCATCCGACACGATCGTCGAGGCCCGTGACGGCGTCCTGACGGGCATGCCGCGCCGGGACCTGCTGCTGCGCTGCCAGACGCCGCAGGGGTTCCGGCTGTCCGTGATCAGCATGGCGCACCGGCTCGCGCAGGCAGATCCGGATTTCGCCGCGTCCGCCTCGACCGACGACTGCGGCGTGGTACTCCGCTACCTGCCGGAGGTTCCCGTCCGCGCCGTGCCAGGCAGCGAGCGCAATATCAAGATCACCTACCCGAGTGATCTTGATATTGCCGAGATCCTGCTCAGGACCTGACTGGCCGGCCGCTGCGGCGGCCGTCGCCCGGGCCTGCCGGGCTAGTCAGCAGGCTTGCCGGGCTAGTCAGGAAGCCGGTCCCCCAGCACACGTGCATGGCCGCCAGAACCAGCGGGAGCCGGATCGTCACACGGGCCGGCCGGCCGCGTGCCGCCATCCCGGTGACCGCCAGGATCCCGGCCAGGTACACCAGCGGCACGGCGAACCCCGCGGTGGCGACCGCCGGCCAGCTACCGGTCACGCCAGCGGCCAGGCCAGCCAGGCCCGCGAGGCCCGCGAGGGTTCCCGCCGCGATCGCCAGGACCGCCGCGGGCGGCGCCAGGTAGCGCCGGTTGATCGTCCCAGCATGCTGCCGCGCCACTACCCGGCGCCACCGCCCGTAGTGGAAGTACTGCCGGGCGAGCGCCCCGGTGCTGGCCCGCGGCCGGTAGGTGACCCGCAGGTCGGGCAGGAACCAGATCAGCCCGCCCGCCTGCCGGATCCGGTGGTTCATCTCCCAGTCCTCGGCCACCAGGAACGCTTCGTCATAGCCGCCCACCCGCTCGATCGCCGCCCGGCGGTACACCCCCAGGTACACCGTGTCCGCGGGGCCCGGCTGGCCGCCGGTATGGAACTGCGACGCGCCCACCCCGGCCGGGGAGGTCATCGCCCAGGCCACCGCCTGCTGGAACGGGGTTACCCCTTCCGCGGCCATAATGCCGCCGACATTGTCGGCTCCGGTCTCCTCCAGTGCCCGCACCGCGGTCCGCAGGTACCCGGGCGGAAGCAGGCAGTGCCCGTCCACCCGCGCCACCACCGAGTGCCTGGATGCCTTGATCGCCGCGTTCATGGCGCTCGGGATCCGCCCCGAGGGGTTGGGTACCACGGTCACCCGGGAGTCAGCGGCAGCGATCCGTTCGGCAATTTCCTGAGTCCGGTCGCGGGAGGGACCCACGGCCAGTACCAGCTCCATCTCGCCCGGATAGTCCTGGCTGAGCACCTGCCGGACGGAATCCGCCAGGTGCCGTTCCTCGTTCCTGACCGGCATCAGCACGGACACCCCGGGAACCGTGCCCGGGCTTGAGCCGGGCACCAGCGGGCGCCGCGCGGCAGCGCCCGGGGGCGCGGGTGAGTCACTCATGACGCTGGTCACGGTACCGCCCCCGGAGCGATGCCGTCACCAGGGGCCGCGGGCCGCGGCCGCAGCGCGCAGCCGGCCGCCGCGCGGGGCATGACGCCGGGCTCAGAGTGCGATGTCCTCCAGCATCTCGGTGACCAGCGCGGCGATCGGGGATCGCTCCGAGCGGGTCAGCGTGACATGCGCGAACAGCGGGTGCCCCTTGAGCTTCTCGATCACCGCGACCACGCCATCGTGCCTGCCGACCCGCAGGTTGTCGCGCTGCGCGACGTCATGGGTGAGGATCACCCGCGACCCGGAGCCGATCCTGGACAAGACAGTGAGCAGGACGCCGCGTTCCAGTGACTGCGCCTCATCCACGATCACGAACGAGTCGTGCAGGGAACGGCCGCGGATGTGGGTAAGCGGCAGCACCTCCAGCATGCCCCGGTCCAGTACGCCCTCGATGACATCCTGCGAGGTGACCGCGCCGAGGGTGTCGTAGACGGCCTGCGCCCACGGGCCCATCTTGTCCGACTCCGAGCCGGGCAGGTAGCCGAGATCCTGGCCGCCGACCGCGTACAGGGGGCGGAACACCACTAGCTTGCGGTGCTGCTTCCGCTCCATCACGGCCTCCAGCCCCGCGCACAGGGCGAGCGCCGACTTGCCGGTGCCCGCCCGGCCGCCCAGCGACACGATCCCCACTTCCGGGTCGAGCAGCAGGTCAAGGGCGACTCGCTGCTCGGCACTCCGGCCGCGCAGGCCGAACGCCTCACGGTCGCCGCGGACCAGCCGGACCGACTTGTCCGGCTGCACCCGGCCGAGCGCGCTGCCTGCGCCGGAGACGCCCGAGATCAGCACCAGCCCGGTGTGGCAGGGCAGGTCGCGCGCTGCCGCGCAGTCGAGCCGGCCAGACTCGTACAGCTCATCGATCTCCGCCGCTGTCACGTCCAGCTCGCTCATGCCGGTCCAGCCCGACTCGGCCGGCTGCTCGGCGCGGTACTCCTGAGCCGTCAGGCCGATGGCAGCCGCCTTCACCCGCAGCGGCACGTCCTTGCTGACCAGCACGACCGCCGCGCCCTCCGCGGCCAGGCTGCGCGCCACCGACAGGATCCGGGTGTCGTTGTCACCGAGCCGGAACCCGGGCGGCAGCACCGCGGGATCGGCGTGGTTCAGCTCGACCCGGACCGTACCGCCCTGGTCCCCGATCGGCAGCTCCGCGTCCAGCCGGCCGAACTCCACCCGCAGGTCGTCCAGGAACCCGAGTGCCTGCCGGGCGAAGTAGCCCAGCTCCGGATGATGGCGTTTGGCCTCAAGCTCGGTGATGACGACGATGGGCAGTACCACCTGGTGCTCGGCGAATCTGGCGATGGCAACCGGGTCGGCCAGCAGGACGCTGGTGTCGAGGACATACGTGCGCCGGCCGGCCGCTGGTCCCGGGCACGTGCCCGCTGGTCCAGAGCCTGTGCCTGTGCCCGCTGGCTTGCGGGCCTGGCTGCCGGTGTCGGTACGGTTGGTGGTCGGCCGCTGCTGGCGGCGCGCTGGAGTACTGGCCACTCGCTCTCCCCTGGGCGCCATGGCAGGCGCCGCGTTCGGACACAGGCGTGTCGGCGGGACCGGGACCGGCCAGCGATGGGCCGGGCGCCGGCCCTTCGCTCATCTCGCCTGCGTGCCAGGACGCGAAGCTCGAAGATCTCGAGGGCCTTCCCGTCGGGCGGCTACGCACCGCCCGTCGGTTCTGACGTTACCCTCGATCAGTTGCCGCCCGGAAGTACCAGCGCGCGGCTAGTGCTGAGCGCGCCGGCGCCGGCGGGTGCCAGCCGGCCCGCCGCGGCGGTGGTGACGACGATGCGCCGGCCGGTGGTGACGGGGATGCGGCTGGAGTGACGGCTGGTCAGGAGCCGAACCGGCGGTGCCTGGCCGCGTACGAGCGCAGTGCGCGGAGGAAATCCACGCGGCGGAAAGCCGGCCAGTACGCGTCACAGAAATAGAACTCCGAGTGCGTGCTCTGCCAGAGCAGGAAGCCGCCGAGCCGCTGCTCCCCTGACGTCCTGATCACAAGATCCGGGTCGGGCTGGCCGGCGGTGTAGAGGTGCTCGGCGATGTGCTCGACGTCGAGGATCTCGGCCAGTTCCTCGATCGTGGTGCCCTTGGTCGCGTGCATCTGCAACATCGACCTGACCGCGTCCGCGATCTCGCGGCGGCCGCCATAGCCAACCGCCACGTTGACAAGCAGCCCGGTCCGGTTGGCCGTCACCTCGCCGGCGTCCTTGAGCGCGCGCGCCGTGCCGGCCGGCAGCAGGTCGAGCGCGCCCATCGGATTGAGGTGCCAGTTCTGGGTGGCGAGCTCGCGCACGGTGTCCTCGATGATCCGCAGCAGCGGATCAAGCTCAGTGGCCGGGCGGGCCAGGTTGTCGGTGGACAGCAGCCAGAGGGTGACGACCTCGACGCCGCTTTCCTGGCACCACTGCAGCAACTCGAAGATCTTGTCAGCGCCCTTCTGGTGCCCCCCGTTGACGTCGGCAAGGCCCGCGGACCTCGCCCACCGGCGGTTACCGTCGCACATCACCCCCACGTGCCGGGGGATCGCCTGCGGCGACAGGGACGCTTCGAGCCGACGCTCGTAGAGCCGGTAGGCGAGACCACGCAATCCCATCCGGCACCCTTCCCTCGCTGCCCGCTGAATGCCCGCCGGGCCGGCCGGCGGCTAGCACCCGGCTAGCACCCGGCTGCTTCCCGGCGGTGCCGGCGGTAGCCGGGGCTGGCCGGCCAGGGCCTCGCCGCCCGGTTCTCTAAGCACCGTATCGAAGAATGTCACCCGTTCGGCTGAGGTCGGGGCTGACCGCACGCCGATCCGCCGTTACGCCGCGCCTCGATCACGGCGCGGAGACACCGGGGCGCCATGATCAGGCGCGGGCCGCCATGATCAGGCGCGGGCCGCCAGGAGCGGGCGACGAGGAGCAGTCGCGCGCGACGAGGAACAGCAACAGCAGTGCAACGCCGGCGGATCAGCTAATCGATTTGGTGATTGCGTCGTCAAGCCCGGCAAAGGAGCCGAGGTACTCTGCGCGCTCCCGCTTCAGCCGCGCGACCATCCCGTCGTATTCCGCCAGCCGGCCCTGGCGCTCGTAGAGCTTGCGCGGCTGCAGGATCTCGGCGTCGTCGACCCCCGGCAGCGAGGACGCGACCCCATAGCCGAAGTCGGGGTCGGTGACCCAGTCGATGGTGCCGGTGACGATGGCCTGGACGATCGCGGAGGAGTAAGGGATCGTCACCTTCTTCGACTCCGCCTTGTCCGTGCCGCCGATCCGGCCGGTGTTGAGCACGTAGACCTTTAGCTCGTGGCCTTCGAGCAGTTCCAGCATCCGGTTGCCCATATCGGCCATGTCCCGCGGGAAGAACGGGTTGGTGCCGGGGACGCGGAGGAACTTTCCTTCCTCGTCCTTGCCGCCGGCCGACGTGCCGGTGGTCTCGCCGAGCATGAAGTAGGCAGCCGCCTGCGCGCCGTCAAGCCTCGCCACGGCGGGGACGATGTTCTCGTTCTTGTTCAGGATCAGCAGGAACTCCGCTGGCGGCACCTCATTGCCCGGCCATGGGTCGACGTAGGAGAACGGCCATGTGGTGCGGCCGTTCTTGGTATAGGAGGTATCGAAGAAGTCCACCTTGCCGTCGGCATCGACCGAGACGTTCTCCAGGTAGGCATCCGGCTTCGTGGTGGCGTTGTAGATCGCCGGCTCGAGGTCCGGGTCGAGCCCGAAGGTCTTCGCGAAGCAGCCGTTCTCTGTCGTGTAGACCTGGCCGCCCGGCATCAGCGCGATGAAGTCATCCTGGGCGGGCTTACTACCCAGCTGCGTGGTAAAGGTCGTGGTGGTCTTGCCGGTGCCGGAGAGGCCGACGATCAGGACCGCGGTGGGCTTCCCGTTCACCGGGATCACCTTGCAGCCGGCATGCAGCGAGAGGCCGCCGCGGTTGTAGACGATGTTGTTCCACATCCGCAGGCCGCCCTTCTTGGACTCACCGAAGTAGTCCGAGTTGAGCACGCGGGTGATGTTGGCGTTGAGGTCGACCGCGATGACCCTGTCGTCCGGGTAGCCGGGCGCCGGGAGGTTCGGCGTGTAGATGACGGTCGTGTCGGGCTGCCAGCCGGCCGCGTCGTAGTCATCGCCCACGGGGTAGTAAAGCTGCTTCTGCATGCCTGCCACGTTGGCGTTCGCCGCCTCCATGATCAGCCGTGCCCTGGTGCGGAACTCCGGATTCGACCCGATGTAGCCGTCCACCACGACCACGTCGGTACCGGCGATGTAGGCGTCCTGCTCCGCGGCGATGCGGTCGTACTCCTCGCGGGTGATGGTCTGCTTGGCGGCGTTAGTGGAATCATCGACGACGAATGTCGACCGCGTACTGCGGGAGTCCACCTTCGCCTTGACCACTACGTTGCCGAACTCCGTGACCTGGCTGTTCGGCATTTTCTCCGCCAGCACGCGGATCCGCTCAGTCGTCGGATTCCACTCAACCGACGCGGCACTCACCTCGTACACCACGACTCCTCCTCCGGACGCCTTTGTGCGATCGCTCCGCTCCGGGCCTAACCCGCCGCGACGCAGGGCGAATGCGCGCCCTGTACTCGCGGGATTTGGGGAGTGTACCCCGACAAGGAGGGATCAATTGTGCGCGGGACCTGCGGATTGGCTGGCACGGTTCGGTTGCGCTGGCCGCCATGTGGCCCAGGATGCGCCCGGGACGCGGCCTGGTGGGGCCCTGGTGGGCAGCCAGCCCGTGGCGAGCGCCCGCCACGGGCTGCCGCCACGGGCTGCCGCTGCCCGGCCCGTTGGCGCGGCCGTCACGTTGGCGTTTCTGGCTCGTTGGCGGTGCCGACCCGTTGACGTTGGCCGCCCGTTGGCGTTGGCGGCCCGTTGGCGTTGGCGGCGCGTGGAGCGGGCTCGGTGGCGTTGGCGGCGCGCGGAGCGGCCGGCTCGTGCCCGCGGACCGCTACGTGCTCAGCCGGCCCTCGGGCCGCGTCCCGCGGCGGCGGGTCGCCCCGGCGGCGGGTCGCCCCGGCGGGTGGCCAGCAACGTAATCCGATACCTGACCGCTCCGGTCTCCGGCGGTCCGATACCCGGCCTCCGGCGGTCCGATACCGGCCGCACGGATGGCCCAGTTGCCCGGCCGCACGGATGATCCAGTTGCCCGGTCGCCCGGATGGTCCAGCGACCGCCGCCTGGCTCTGCTCCCACTGGACTACGGCCGTCACTTAGATCCCGCCTGACCCACCGGGTGCCTTTGCCTGACGCCAATTCGAGCCAATCCGGCCGGAAATGAATTAGTGGTGACGATCGAGCCGGTTTCCGCCGGACAAGTCGTAACCACTAAATCAGGCCGGGCCAATCCGAGGTAAAATCGCAGGTTCGTGCGGGTCAGAATCTACCCAGCACACGGCGCGAAGCGGGATGGAATCTACCCAGCACACGGCGCGGAGCCGGACGGAATCTACCCAGCACACGGCGCGGAGCCGGACGGACTGCCGGTCGCGATCAGGACGCGGTCGTACGTCTGCACGCCGCCGTCAGGACCTCGGCCCTCCGGTCCGCGCCTGCTCGACCGTGCGCAGCGCTTCCCTGAGGTCCGTCAGCCAGGCGCCCTCGTGCTCCCCCACTAGGCGGACGCACCACGCCAGCGCATCACTGCGGCTGCGCGCGACGCCGGCATCGACGAGAGTGTCCAGGACAAGTCGCTCCGGCTGGCGAAGCCGGGTCATTACCGGCACGGAAAAGGTGGTGAACATCACAGTGGTGCCACCACAAGTCGCGCCCCACGAAACCTTCCGGCCGAAGCTGTGCTCCGCCTCGCGGGCAACCTCCATACGCTGCTGCCGGGTCTCCTCGCGGAATCTGCGAGTGCGGCCATCCGCGGCGGCCGCGCGCTCGGCGTCCGGCGAGTCCGGCGAAGTCTCTGGATCGGCCAGGATCCCGGTCACCGTGATCTCTTCACGATCGATCCTGATCTCTGGCGCGCTGATAAACCAGTCGCTGGGGAGGCGGCCCGCAAACCACCCGCGAAGCTTGTCCGCGGGCGAAGCGCCCGCGCCTTCCTTTTCTGTACTCATGTAATTAAGATTACATCTTATTCGGCATAGCGCAAGCGCTGCCTGCACCACGGCCAGCGCGGAGTGAGTGCGGAGTGAGTGCGATGGCACACAGCGGCCCGCGCAGCGGACTCACCGCGCAGCGGACTCACCGCGCAGCGGCGTACCCGGCTCAGTCCAGACGGCGGCTCAATCAGCCCGGCGGCTCAGCCGGCCGGCGGCTCAGCCGGCCGGCGCGGCCGCCACCGCGGCGGCCACGCCCGGATAGACACGCACCGCGCCGGCGAAACCGGCGCCGACATCCAGCGGCACGACCTGAACATCGAGGCCGGGGCGCGGAGCCTGCAGCATCAGGTCGTTGCCCAGGTAGATAGCGACGTGCGAGATATACGTCGGCGCCGTGGGATCGGTGTGGTAAAAGAGCAGGTCACCTGGCTGCAGCTGAGCCACCGGCACCATCGGCCCGGTTCGCGCCTGGTCCACGGCCACCCGCGGCATCACGACGCCGGCCTGCGCAAAGGACCATTGCACCAGCCCGGAGCAGTCGAACGCGCGTGGGCCGGCCGCGCCCCAGACGTAGGGCAGGCCGATCCTGCTCTCTGCGGCCTTCAGGAACTCGACAGTCTCAGCCCTGGTAAGCCCCGGCCCGTCAGACGCTGCAGTTCCGGGTGCCCCGGCCGCTCCGGTGCTGACGGCAACGCCGGATCCCGTCGCCTGCGTCAACAGCGGCTCTATTGCGACATGCCGCGGCCGCGGAATCAGCTTCTTGATCTCGGAGACCAGCGTGTCCAGCCGCGCGTGCGGCGCGCTCACCACCATCGCGTTGCCGGCCGGCAGGCCAAGCGAATGCGCCACGGCCTCGGAGACGACCGCGTCCACGCCGGGAATCCCCACCGTGCCGAACCCGCCCACCCGCAGGCTCTCGGAACGCCGGCCGGCGACCTTCACAGAACCGCCGAGCGGCAGCTTGTCCAGGCGGCCCATCGTGTACGACACTGCCACGCCGCCGCCGGCCACGCTCTGCCACAGCCGGCTGGCTGCCGCGGTCGGCCGCGCGGCAAAACCGCGGAACGCTGACGGGTCGACGCCGAGCATCGCCACGAATTTGCCGTTGACCTGGATCCTCGCCGCGTCGACAGACTGGGCGGCGACTACGCCCGGCAGCTTCCGCACCAGCGCGGCCGCCCCCGCCGGCAGCGAGGTAGGCGCGACGACCAGCACGTCAGCCTGCAGCAGCCGGCGGAGCGGCGCGACAGCTGTCGCCCGGGACCCGGGCGACAGCTGGGCGACGGAAACTGCCACAGAAGAGGAACGGGGATAACCGGGCAACTGCAATACCGCATCGCTGGCGCCCAGTTCGGCGCGAACGTAGCTAGAGGTGAGCACCGCATGCACCGGCCTGGCCGAAGCCGCTGGCCAGCCTGCCGCTGTTGTTGCCGTCAGCGCCAGCCCTGCTGCCAGCACGGGTAGCAAGCGTCGCGTCATGTCGCGCACTTGCACTCCCCTCGCCCTGAGGCAGTCGCCCGTCAGGGCTACTCGCTCCACCATGCACGAAAAGCGATGCACAGGTCCATACCACGGCATGCCCAGAACTCAGGCAGCCACTCCCGCGACATCGCAAAAGCAGCCCCGCGACCTGCAGAAGCAGCCCCGACGACCCCGCAGCGGCAGTCCCGCGACCTCGTAAAAGCGCAGGTCAACGTATATTAGGTTACCCGGTAGTAGGGGCTGGTTACGCCGGGGGCATCAGGACCGAGCGCAGCTGCGCCGGCTCGGTGACCGGAGCCCGGCAGGCGAAATCCCGGCAGACATAGGCGGCTGGCCGGCCGTCGACCAGGCCGCGGCCGGCCAGCAGCGGAATCGGCCCCGAGCCGGGCTCGCCAGCGGTTCCCGCCGCGCCGCCGGTGGCTCCGTCCCCCGGGCCGCCCACGCTGCGCCCCCCCGGCCGGCCGGCGCCGTCCCCGGGCTCGCCAACCGCGATCACGGCTCCCGGCGGCGCGGCCAGCAGCGCGGTCCGGTGCAGTTCCGCCGTGCGCTTGTCGTCCGGCGGTCCGACGATCGCGATCTCGACCGGGCCGGAGAGCAGCGCCTCGGCCACGGACAGCCCGGAGCCCGCCGCCCGCGGGTACCGCGCCGCGATAGCCGGGAGCGCGCCGAGCGCGGCTGCGGCGGCCCGCCGGTGGCGCTCGGACCCGGTGAGGGCTGCATAGCTGAGTAGCGCGCCGGCCACGGCGAAGGTACCGGACGGGCTGGGGCCGTCCGCGGGATCGGCCGGGCGGTAGAACAGTTGCTCGCCGTCGTCCGCCGTGTCGT